>Ga0207873_1000919_pt1 | contig 30243 bp, 32 predicted proteins | sample BGWIniCompost_FD_187373 | JGI IMG/M metagenome (GOLD analysis project Ga0207873, IMG submission 187373) | Cellulose adapted compost microbial communities from Newby Island Compost Facility, Milpitas, CA, USA - BGW Initial Compost (SPAdes)... ... | reverse complement strand
CGGCTCCCCTCGGCTTTTCGCAGCTTGCCACGTCCTTCCTCGCCTGCCCGCGCCTAGGCATCCACCACGCGCCCTTCCGCGCTTGGCCAGTCCCCCTCTTCTCCAGAAGAGAAGATCAGACCGGCCCACACCTCACTCTAAGGCGCTCTTCTCCGGACGCGCGCTCGGCGAAGCGCGCGCCCCTCTTTCCCTCGAACCCCCGTTGTCAAACAACTGGGCCTGCTCGTGGCAGGCAGACTCAAAACTTAGCTGAACGCCGCGATGCGGTCAAGCCCCCCGCAGCGTTCGACTCGCCCTGTCGGCGAGAACGAATCGGCGGCGCATTCCCGCTCCCCTCTGCTCCGCCCACCCGGATTGCGCCGCCCGTGCGGTCCCCCTATGGTCACGGCCTCAACGCAACCGACACCAATGCGCGGAACGGCATGCGAGAGAAGAGTCGGGCACGGGTGAGCCCCCGTGGCGCGGCGCGGTGGCGCCGCGGACACCCCTGGATCTACCGCAGCGACGTGATCGACCCGCCCAGGTCCGGGCCCGGCGTGGTCCCGGTCCAGACCGCCGACGGCACGCCGCTCGGAATGGCGCTGTGGAGCCCGGCGTCGACCATCGCTCTGCGCATGCTGACGTCGGAGGAGCGGGAGATCGGGCCGGACTTCTGGGCTGAGCGGGTGGATGCCGCCCTGGCGTACCGCGCGAGCCGGGGACTCGCCGCGGAGGGAGAGGACGCCGCCTGGCGCGTGATCCACGGCGAGGCGGATGGCCTCCCATCGCTGGTGGTGGACCGCTACGGGGACTTCCTCGTGGTGCAGCTCCTGTCGGCGGGTCTGGAAGCGCGGCGCGCGGAAATCATCGACGTGCTCGTGCAGCGCCTCTCGCCTCGAGGCGTGCTCGCGCGCAACGACGCACCGGTGCGCCGCCACGAGGGCTTGCCCCGCCGCATCGAGGTGCTGTACGGCGATGTCCCTGACGACATCGTGGTCCGCGAGGCCGACGTCGCGTACGTCGCCGCCTTGACGACCGGGCAGAAGACCGGTGCGTTCCTGGACCAGCGCGAGAACCGGATCCGCGCGGGCGAGCTGGCGCGCGGCCGCGCGCTGGACTGCTTCGCCTACCACGGCTCGTTCGCGCTGCACCTGGCGCGTGCCGCCGAACACGTGGTCGCGGTGGACTCCTCCGAAGCTGCGCTGGCGCGCGCGGCGCAGAACGCGCGCCTCAACGGGCTGGAAAACATCGAGCTGCGCGAGGCGAACGTCTTCGACTTCCTGCGGGCGGAGGAGAGCGCGGGCGCTCGCTACGACATCATCGTCCTCGATCCACCGGCGTTCGCCAAGCGCCGGGACGCGATCGAGCGCGCGCTGCGCGGCTACAAGGAGATCAACCTCCGTGCGATGCGTCTGCTCGCGCCCGGCGGCCACCTGTGCACGTTCAGCTGCTCCTACCACGTGGGCCCGGATCTCTTCCGGGAAATGCTCGAGGCGGCCGCAGCGGATGCGGGCCGGCCGCTGCGCTGGGTCGAATGGCGCGGGCAGGCCGCCGACCACCCCGCGGTCCTCCAGATCCCGGAGACCGCTTACCTCAAGGGAGCCATCGTCCAGGCGATGTGACACCTCAAAGGCCCGCGCGCTCCGCGAGCTCGGGAACCTGCTCGCGCGCGACGTGGAACGTGCCGAGCGGGCCGCTCCAGTCGCCGTGCCAGTCCGACCCACCCGATGCGATGAGGCCCAGCGATGTCGCCAGCGCGTGCAGCCGGCGGGCATCCTCCGGCGTCACGCGCGGCCGGAAGCACTCGATGCCGTCGAGCCCGAGCCCGGCGAGGCGGCGGGCCTCGGCTTCCACCCCCTCGAGCGACGGGTGCGCCCACACGGCCAGCCCGCCCGCCATGTGGATCAGCTCGATCGCATGCGCGGGGGTGATCAGGTCCATCGGCACGAACGCCGGCCGCCCGTCGGCGAGGTAGCGATCGAACGCCTCGGTGAGGCTACCCACGTGGCCGCGGCGGACCAGAGCGCGGGCGACGTGTGGGCGGCCGAGCATCTGCGTGCCATCCGGCGCCTCGGCGAGCACGTCGTCCATGCTCAGATCCATTCCGAGGGCGTCGAGGCGGTCCAGCATGGCGCGGACGCGCTCCTCGCGGCGCAGCGCTGCCGAGCGCGTGTACTCGAGCAACGCCGCGTGCGTGGGATCCACGAAGTAGCCGAGGATGTGGAGCTCGGATCCCATGTCCGAGGTCGAGACCTCGAGCGCGGGGATCACACGGACGGCATCCCGAGCCGCGTCGATCGCGGCCGGCACGCCGGCCGTGGTGTCGTGGTCGGCAAGGGCGATGACGTTCAGGCCGACCCGCGCCGCAGCGCGCACCACGTCCGCGGGGGCGAGGCTGCCATCGGAAGCGGTGGAGTGGAGGTGGAGGTCGATGCGCACGGTCATCCCCTTGATTGGCCCCGCAGTGAAAAAACGACACGGGGCGCGGACCGGCAGGCCCGCGCCCCGGCGCCATGCCCCTGCCCGTGGGCCGCTATGCCGCCTCGGCGCGCTCGCTGAGCACGGTCACCCGGTCTCCGACCACCTGGAGGAACCCGCCGGAGACGGAGAACCGCTGCTCGACGTCGCCGCGCCGGACGCGGAGCTCGCCGGAGCCGAGCAACACCATCATGGGCGCGTGGCCGCGCAGGATGCCGACCTCGCCGTCCCACGCGGGTGCCACGACCAGATCGGCCTCGCCCTCGAACAACGTCCGCTCGGGGCTCATCAACGTCACGGCAAGGTGGTCGGCCGCCACGGCTCAGACCTCCACGCCCATGGCCTTGGCCTGCGCGATCACGTCCTCGATCCCGCCGACCATGTAGAACGCCTGCTCGGGCAGGTGGTCGAACTCGCCGTTGACGACGAGCTCGAACGACTCGATGGTGTCCTCCAGCTTGACGTACTTGCCCGGCCGGCCCGTGAACTGCTCGGCCACGTGGAACGGCTGCGAGAGGAAGCGCTGGATCCGCCGCGCGCGGCCGACGATCACCTTGTCCTCCTCCGACAGCTCGTCCATGCCCAGGATCGCGATGATGTCCTGGAGCTCCTTGTAACGCTGGAGCACGCGCTGCACCTCGGTGGCCACGCGGTAATGGCGCTCGCCGATGAACTGCGCGTCGAGGATCCGCGACGTCGAGTCCAGCGGGTCCACGGCCGGGTAAATCCCGAGCTCGGCGATGGAGCGCGAGAGCACCGTCGTCGCGTCCAGGTGCGCGAACGCCGTAGCCGGCGCCGGGTCCGTCAGGTCGTCCGCCGGCACGTAGATCGCCTGCACCGAGGTGATCGAGCCCTCGCGGGTGGAGGTGATGCGCTCCTGGAGCTCACCCATCTCCGTGCCCAGCGTGGGCTGGTAACCCACCGCGGACGGCATGCGGCCGAGCAGCGCCGAGACCTCCGAGCCCGCCTGCGTGAAGCGGAAGATGTTGTCGATGAAGAGGAGCACGTCCTGCTTCTCGACATCGCGGAAGTACTCGGCGATGGTGAGGCCGGTGAGACCGACGCGCAGGCGTGCGCCCGGCGGCTCGTTCATCTGGCCGTAGACCAGCGCGGTCGAGTTGATGACGCCGGACTCCTTCATCTCGAGCCACAGGTCGTTGCCCTCACGGGTTCGCTCGCCCACACCGCAGAAGACGGACCGCCCGCCGTGCTCCGCCGCGATGTTGCGGATGAGCTCCATGATCACGACCGTCTTGCCGACGCCCGCGCCGCCGAACAGGCCGGTCTTCCCACCCTTGACGTAAGGGGCGATGAGGTCGATGACCTTGATCCCGGTTTCGAAGATCTCGGTCTTCGGCTCGAGAGCCGTGAAGCGCGGCGGCTCCCTGTGGATCGGCCAGCGCTCCACGTCCGCCGGAATCGGCCCCTGCATGTCCACCGGCTCGCCGATCACGTTGAGGATGCGGCCGAGCGCGGCCTCGCCGACCGGCACCGTGATGGGCTTGCCGGTGTCCTCGACCGGCATCCCGCGCGTCACGCCGTCGGTCGACGACATGGCCACGGCGCGGACCTGGTTGCGGCCGATGTGCTGCTGGACCTCGGCGACGAGGTCGATCTCCGGGCCGCCGTTCTCCGGCTGAGCCCGCAGCCGCAGCGCGTTGTAGATCTCAGGCAGGCTCTCGGCCGGAAACTCCACGTCGAGCACCGGGCCGATGACCTGGACCACCTTGCCGATGTTCTTTGCCATTCGTCCGTTCTCCCGAAGTGCCCCGGCGCGAGCGTTCCCCGCGCTCCGCCGTGGCCTGTTGGGACGCCGCTACTCCAGCGCGGCGGCGCCGCCGACGATCTCGGCGATCTCCTGCGTGATCTGGGCCTGGCGGGCCCGGTTGTACGTGCGCCGGAGCACGTCCAGCATCTCGCCGGCGTTGTCCGACGCGTTCTTCATGGCTGTCCGCCTCGCGCCCTGCTCGGCTGCAGCCGTCTCGACCAGCGCGCGGTAAACGCTGTTGCGCACGTAGAGCGGCAGCAGCTTCGAGAGGATCTCGTCCGCCGAGGGCGAGAGGATGTAGTTGACCGCGGCGGCCCCGCGCATTTCCTCCGGCGGCTCGACCGGCAGGATGCGCATCACCGCCGGCGGCGTGGACAGCGCCGACCGGAACTGCGCGTAGACGACGTAGACCGCGTCCAGCTCCCCGCGCTCGAACGACGCCATCAGCGGATCGATGAGCGAGGCGGCGTCCTCCGCGGTCGGCTTGTCCGAGATGTCCGTCCGCGCGCTCGCCAGCGGCTCGCGCAGGAAGCGGAAGAAGCTGATCCCCTTCTTGCCCACGACGTGGAGCTCGACCTCCGCGCCGTCTCCGCGCAGCCGGCTCAGCAGCCCCCGCGCCTCGCGGATGAGGTTCGCGTTGAACGCGCCGGCAAGGCCGCGGTTCGCCGTGAGCAGCACGACCGCCGCGCGCCTCACCGCCGCCGGACGCCGCAGCAGCGGGTAGCGCTCACGCAGTTCGGGGTCCATGAGCCGCGCGATCACCGCCGTGAGCTGCTCGGCGTACGGGCGCGCGGCGGCCACGCGGTCCGAGGCGCGCTTCAGCTTCGAGGTCGCAACCATCTCCATCGTGCGCGTGATCTGCCGCGTGTTCTCGACGGAGCGGATGCGCCGGCGGATCTCCCGAACCCTCGCCATGATCAGGCCCCCACGCGAGCGGGCGCCCCGGACTGGGCGGCGAACGTCTCGCTGTATTCGCGAATCGCCGCGGCGAGCTGCTTCTCCGTCTCCTCCGAAAGATCCTTCGTCGTCCGGATCGCCTCGCCCACCTGCGGATAACGGTCACGCATGAAGTCGTGGAAGCCGGCCTCCCAGGCGCGGATCTTCTCGACCGGCACGCTGTCCAGGTAGCCGTTCGTGACGGCGTACAGGATCATGACCTGGTGCTCGACCGGCATGGGCGCGTACTGCGGCTGCTTGAGCACCTCCACCGTGCGCTGCCCGCGCGCGAGCTGCCGCTGCGTCGCCGGGTCCAGCTCCGAGCCGAACTGCGCGAACGCCTCCAGCTCGCGGTACTGCGCCAGGTCGAGACGCAGGCGGCCCGCGACCTTGCGCATCGCCTTGATCTGCGCCGAGCCGCCCACGCGGGAGACCGAGATGCCCACGTTCACCGCCGGCCGCACGCCCGCGTAGAAGAGGTCCGACTCGAGGAAGATCTGCCCGTCCGTGATCGAGATCACGTTCGTCGGGATGTACGCGGAGACGTCGCCGGCCTGCGTCTCGATGATCGGCAGCGCCGTGAGCGAGCCGCCGCCGTACTCGTTCGAGAGCTTGGCCGCGCGCTCGAGCAGACGCGAGTGCAGGTAGAAGACGTCGCCCGGGTACGCCTCACGCCCCGGCGGACGCCGCAGCACCAGCGAGATCTGCCGGTACGCCTGCGCCTGCTTGGTGAGGTCGTCGTAGACGACGAGCGTGTGCTTCCCCTGCCACATGAAGTGCTCGGCCATCGCGCACGCCGCGTAGGGCGCGATGTACTGCATCGCCGCCGGGTCGCTCGCGTTGGCGACCACGACGATCGTCTTGTCCATCGCGCCGTTCTCGCGCAGCGTCTCCACCACCGACGCGACCTTGCCCGCACGCTGCCCGATCGCGCAGTAGATGCAGATGACGTCCGTGTCGCGCTGGTTGATGATCGTGTCGATCGCGACGGCGGTCTTCCCCGTGCCGCGGTCGCCGATGATCAGCTCGCGCTGCCCGCGGCCGATCGGAATCATCGAGTCGATCGCCTTGATTCCCGTCTGGAGCGGCTCCTTCACGGGCTGCCGGAGCACGATGCCCGGCGCGACGATGTCGATCTGCCGGCGCCCCTCGATCGGCTCGATCGGCCCCTTGCCGTCCAGCGGCTCGCCCAGCGGGTTGACCACGCGGCCGAGGTACCCCGTGCCGACCGGCACGTCGAGCACGCGGCCCGTGCGGCGCACCTGGTCGCCTTCGCGGAGCACCGTCCACTCACCCATGACGACGGCGCCGATGTTGTCCTCTTCGAGGTTCAGCGCCAGGGCCGTCACCGTCTCGTTGGTTTCGCTCGACGTGATCTCGAGCATCTCGCTGGCCATGGCGTTCGTCAGCCCGTAGATGCGGGCCACGCCGTCCTTGACCTCGAGAACCTCGCCGATCTCTTCGACCTGTAGGTCCTCCTCGTAGCGCTCGATCTGCCGGAGGAGGACATCCTTTATCTCGCTCGCGCGGAGCTGGGTTTCAGTACTGGCCATGGTTCCGTTCGGGTTCGAGCCGAATCACACCAGGAGCGTCCTGGGCAACTCCGCCGCCAACAACTGGCGACGGAGCGAGTTGAGACGGCTCCGCAGCGAGCCGTCGAGCACGCGGTCCCCGTAACGCACGATCAAGCCGCCAATGATCCTGGGATCCACGCGGAAATGCGGCACGACCGTGCGGCCCAGAGCGGCGGACAGCGCGGCCTTGATCTCTTCGCTGGTGCGCGCGTCGGCCTCGCGGGCCAACGTGACCTGCACGTGCACCCGGCCCAGGTGCTCGTCGAGCAACGCGTTGTACTCGCGGGCGATCTCCGGCAGCAGCCGCTGGCGTCCCTTGTCGATGACGACCAGCAGGAAGTTCAGGAACGGCCGCGGCACGCGATTGCCGAGTGCATCCGTCAGTACCCCCTTCTTCGCCGCCGGCTCCACCGTGGGCGACTCGAGGAACGTGCGGATCTGCGGCTGCGTCTCGAGCAGCCCCGTCACGACGTCCAGAGCGTCGGCGTAGACCTCGAGCTGGCGGTGGCGCTGCCCGAGCTCGAACAGCGCCTCGGCGTAGCTGCGGGCGACGGTCGTCTCTCTCACTCAGCCGACCTCCACGCCCTGACGGCTAGCGCCGATGCGGTCCAGGTACTCGTTGATGATGCGCCGGTCATCCTCGCTGCCGAGCCGCTTCTCGACCAGCTTCGCCGCCGCAGCGAGCGAGAGCTCCACGGCATCGCGGCGCAGCGTCTCGAGCGCACGCTCCCGCTCACGCTCCAGCTCCTGCCGGGCGCGGGCGAGCAGCTCCTCCTGCTCCGCGCGCGCACGCTCCAGCATCTCCTGCCGAATCCGCTCCGCGGCCTGGCGCCCCTCCGCCGTGATCTGCTGCGCCTGCTGCCGGGCCTCGGCGAGCTGGCGCCGGTGCTCCTGCATGAGCCGCTCGGCCTCCTCGCGGTCCCGCGCGGCGGCATCGAGGATCTCCTGGATGCGGCGCTCGCGCGCCTCGAGCGCGCCGAGGATCGGCTTCCACGCGAACTTGGTGAGCACGCCCAGCAGCGCCAGGAAGATGATGACGGTCCAGATCATGAGGCCCGGGTTGATGCTGAACAGGCCTCCGCCGCCTCCCCCGGCGTGTTCCTGGACGATCAGAAGAAGGTTCATGGCGTCCTTTCGGTTGCGCGTGCCGCCCGGCTCCGGGCACCGGGCGGCGTCCGCCCGGAACCCGGAGCCGGATGGCCCACGGTCACAGCAACTTGAACAGCAGCGCGATCACGAGGCCGAACAGAGCCGCGCCTTCGATCAGCGCCGCCAGAATGATCGCGGCCGTCTGAATGTTGCCCGCCGCCTCGGGCTGCCGCGCGATGCCCTCCGCGGCCGCACCGCCAATACGCCCGATGCCGAGCCCCGCGCCGATCACGGTCAGCCCGACGCCGATGCCAGCGCCCAGCAGGGCGAGGTAGTTCTCGGCGTACTCCGCGCCACCGGCCTGCGCTGCCTCCTGCACCAACGCGAGCAGTGCATGCATCATGAAACCCTCCGGGTCCCAGGGGGTCATTGGTCGATCCGCTCTCCGCGAACGCGAGGGCGGCCCCCTCCGCCCGGCGCCGCGGTAGCCGCTACCCGGCCCTTTGGGCCGCGCGGCATTCCCCGGCGCACCCCGCCGGGTACGTTACGACGGGCGGTTCCGAGCGACCCCGCCCGAAGGCGCGCCACCTGAGGACGGGCGCGCTCGCCCGAGATTCCGCCGCGTCACGCGCGGCGCTCTCAGTGCGCATGCCGGATCAACCCGATGAAGACCGACGTCAACATCGCGAAGATGTAGGCCTGGAGGAACGCGACGAACACCTCCAGCAACATGATCGCCGTCGCCATCGCCACCGGGCCCAGCCACGGGATGATCAGCAGCTTCACCGCCTCGAACACGAAGATCAGCCCGAGCAGCGACAGGATCACGAAGTGCCCCGCCGTCATGTTCGCGAACAGTCGGATCGCCAGCGCGAACGGCTTCGTCAGCTTCCCGAGCAGCTCCACCGGCGTCATGATCAACAGCATCAGCGTCTTGCCGACCGGCCCCATGCCCTCGGGCGCAAAGAAGATCGTCTTCGCGTACCCGCGGGGCCCCAGCGCCTTGAAGCCCGCGACCTCGATCGCGACCAGCGACATCAACGCCAGCGCCGCCGTCACGGAGATGTTCCCCGTGGCCGTCGCGCCGAACGGTATGAGCCCGAGCAGATTCGTGAACAGGATGAAGAAGAACAGCGTCAGCACGAACGGCACGTAACGCTCGCCCCCGTGCCCGATGTTCGCCATCGCCACTTCGTCCCGCAGGAAGATGACGAACGCCTCGACCAGGTTGGCCAGCCCGCGCGGCGCCCGCCCCGCATCCTGACGCGCCACACGCCGCGCCGTCCAGATCATGACCGTCGCCACCAGCACCGCGGCCAGCATCATGAAGACCACGTGCTTGGTCGGCGACAGATCGATCGTGAGCGGCCCAAGGTGCAGCGGCTCCCAACGTGGGAGGTGAATCGTGTAGCCGGGCAGCTCGATCTCGTGCGAGTCCGTCACGTGATGCATGATGACTTCGCCGAGATTCGGGCCCTCCTCCTGCGCGGCCGCGCCGAGCATGGACCACACCCGCGTCATCATTGTCTATTCGCTCCGAAGCCCCATCCGGAAAAAGATCGGTTCCAGCAGCAGCAACGCGAACAGGAAGCCCGCCAGCCCCAGCATGAGCGGCAACGGCGGCATGGCCTGCGTCCGCGCCAGCCACACTCCCGCCCCCAGGACCGCGCCCAGGCGCAGCAGCGTCCCTCCACCCCAGGCGAGGAAGAACGCCGGGCCGCGCGCGCTCGCGAGCGCCGCGAAACTGACCACCTGGATTGCGTACGCCGCGACGGCGGCGGCGCGGACCGCTGCGGCCTCCTGCGAGCCGAGCAGCAGACCGGCGCCCAGTGCCCCGAGCCCGACGGCCAGGGCGCTCACGACGGCGTAGCTCAGGATCGCACGCTGGCGCCCGCTCATTCCCGCTCCTGGCGGCGTCGCTCTCGCTCGCGCGGTTCCACGACGATGTGGTAGTACAGGCTGTAGAATCCGGCGCCCGCTCCAATGAACGCGCCCAGGATCAGAAACAAGGGCATCGTCCCGAGCCAGCGGTCCACCAGCCAGCCGAGGAAGAGGAACAGGCCCGTGCTCGCCGCCCACGTCAGCCCATGTCCGAGGTACCGACCGGCCTCCTGCGCGAGCCGCGGACGGGGCTTCGCCTGCCTCTTCTCCGCCACGTGACCTCCCCGGCCGTTCGCCGTCGAGCCCTGTTAAGCTAGGCGCTTGTGAAATTTTTCGCAAGCTCCGCCCGCTTGACCGTTGAACGAAGCGGCCCCTATCTTGCAAGTACTTTGCCCGACGTGAGTTGGGGGACCACGCCAGGCCGCCGGCTCGGGCCCCGGCCGGCCACTGCGCCGCGGTCAGGGGCGGGAACCTGGCTCTCCGCGGGAGGTAAAGGTGGAGGTGACCTCCGTGTGACCGGCGGTCCGACGCCGCCGAGGGTGGTGGAGGGCCGGCCGGGGCACGGAACGCGCGGATCGAAGAGAGAGCGGAATCCGAAGTACTGTGAGACAGGATCGCCTCGCCGGTGATGGTCCCGGAGCCGGGGCCGGGCGGGGCCGTTTTGTCCCCGGGAGCCGATGTCAGCGTGCTGCCGCGAGCCGCGAGAGCGGTGGCGCATGGAGAAGGTGAAGGAATGGAAGCGACGGTAGCCCGGCAGGTTCAGCCGGACGAGCGGGACCTGATGCTGCTGGAGCGGCTGGCGGAAGCGCGCAGTCAGTTGGAGGCAGAGATCGGGAAGCGGGTGATCGGCCAGCACGCCATCGTGGAGGGGCTGCTGACGGCTCTGCTCGCGAACGGGCACGCGTTGCTGGTGGGTGTCCCGGGCCTGGCGAAGACGCTCCTGATCTCGACGCTGGCGGAGGCGCTGGAGCTGAACTTCAGCCGCATCCAGTTCACGCCGGACCTGATGCCCTCGGACATCACGGGGACAGAGGTGCTGGAGGAGGACCGCTCGACGGGCAAGCGGCACTTCCGGTTCGTGCGGGGTCCGGTGTTCGCGAACGTGGTGCTGGCGGACGAGATCAACCGGACGCCGCCGAAGACGCAGGCGGCGCTGCTCCAGGCGATGCAGGAGCGGGCCGTGACGGTGGCGGGAGAGACGATCCCGCTGGAGCCGCCGTTCTTCGTGCTGGCGACGCAGAACCCGATCGAGCAGGAAGGGACGTACCCCCTGCCCGAAGCGCAGCTCGACCGGTTCATGCTCGAGCTGCGGATCGGCTATCCGACGCGAGAGGAAGAGGAGCGGGTGGCGCTCCAGACGACGGGGGCGGAGGAGCCGGAGGTGAAGCCGGTGCTGGGGGCGGCGGAGCTGATCGACCTCCAGGGGCTGGTGCGGCGCGTGCCTGCACCGCCCTCGCTGGTGGCGTACGCGGTGCGGCTGGCGCGGGCGACCCGGCCGGAGGACGAGGCGGCGCCGGAGCTGGTGCGGCGCTACGTGAGCTGGGGTGCGGGCCCGCGTGCATCGCAGTACCTGGTTCTGGGAGCGAAGGCGCGTGCGGCGATGGCTGGCCGCGCGATGCCGACGTACGAGGACGTCCGGGCGGTCGCGCCGCTGGTGCTTCGGCACCGCGTCGTGACGAACTTCCAGGCGGAGGCGGACGGGCGGAGCGCCGGGGACGTCGTGGATGAGCTCATCGAGTCGAGCCGCGCATGGACTTAGGCCTGGATCGAAGTAGCCCGGGCTGGAAGCGCGCGCCGGTTGGGGCCGGGCGATGCTTCCGCTGAGCGTACTTCTCCTCATCGCGTTCGCCCTTTCGGCCTTTTTCACGACTGCCGAGCTGGCCGTCTTCTCACTGGGCGATTCGCGCGTCCGCACACTGGTCGAGGAAGGATTTCGCGGAGGTGCGGCGCTGGCGCGCGTGCGTCAGCGGCCGCGCCGCGCGCTCGCGTTGCTGCGGCTGGGCGATGCCCTCGCCGACGCCGCGTGCGCGCTGCTCGCGGGCGTGCTGGGCTATCACTTCTGGGGCACTGCCGGACTGATCGCGGGCGCGGTCGTGGCGGCGCTCGGCGTCGCCGCGCTGGGCGAGCTGCTGCCCATGGCGATCGCAGCGAATCACGGGGTGCGGATCGCGCTGGTGCTGGCGCCGGGTCTGGACGTGCTGTGCACCGCTCTCGCGCCCGCGCTGGCCGTGCTGGAGCGGCTGGCCAGTGGGCAGGCGGGGCGGAACGGCAACGGCGCGGCGAGCGAGGCCGAGACCGAGATCCGTCAGCTCGCGGACCTGGGTCACACGGAAGGCGTGATCGAGGAGCAGGAGCGCCAGCTCGTCGAGCGGGCGTTCCAGCTCGACGAGACCAAGGCCTGGGACATCATGACGCCGCGCGTGGACATCTTCGCGTGGCCGGACTCCCTGACGCTGGCGGAGATCGCGCCGCAGCTCCGCAGCGTTCCGTACTCGCGCATCCCGGTCTACGGCGAGAGCGTGGACGACATCACGGGCGTGCTCTACCTGCGCGACGCCTACCAGGCCCTGATCTCGGGCCAGCGCGACGTGCCGCTGAGGAGCCTCGCGCGCGAGCCGCTGGTGGTGCCCGGCTCGGTGCCGCTCACCAAGCTGCTACGCGACTTCCAGACACGGCGCATCCATCTCGCGATCGTGGTGGACGAGTACGGCGGCACGGACGGGCTGGTGACGCTGGAGGACGTCCTCGAGCAGCTCGTCGGCGACATCGTGGACGAGATGGACGTGGCGGAGGAACCGCTGACGCGCGTCTCGCGCAACGAGGTCATCGCTGCCGGCGATGCGGACCTGCGCGAGATCAACCACTTCTTCAACACGTCTTTCCCGTTACTCGAGCACCGTTCGTTGAACGGCTACCTGCTCGAGGAGCTCGGGCGAGTGCCCGTGGCGGGCGAGCGGCTGGAGCGCGACGGCATCCAGATCGAGGTGCTGGAAGCGACCGAGACGCAGGTGCTGCGCGCCCGGCTCCGGCGCGCCACGCCGTCGGCGGATGCATCCGTGACGGACTCGGTCACCGAAGCGGCGAACGCACGCGATACCACGCCAGACGCGACTCCGGAGCCGGCGGTGGCGGAGACGGTGTCGGCGCCGCCGTCCGGCGCGGAGCGCTCCGCCGTGGAGGCAGGCGAGCCGGCCGACGCCGAGCCGCGCGTGGTGCGCGTGCCGGCGGCGCCCTCCGCGAACGCCGCCGAGTCGTCTCAGCCGCCGCTCCGGACGCCGTCGTACCGGCGCTAGACCGCCGCCGCCGTCTCGAGGGGTCAGGTCGTGACGGCGTCCTTCCGCCGCGCCTTCTGATACGCCGCGAGCACGGCGAGCACCTCGTCGATGTCGGCCTCCGTGTGCTCGGCGCTCACCTGGAAGCGGATCTCCTCGTCTCCCCTCGGCACGACCGGATAGCTCAGCCCGGTGGCGAGCACGCCGTTCTCGCGCAGATGCGCGACCAGCTCGCGCGTGCGCTCCGTGTCCCGAATCATGAGCGGCACGACGGGGTGCTCGCCGGGGATGATCTCGAAGCCGAGCTCGACGAGCCCCGCCTCGAAGCGGCGGGTCAGGGCGCGCAGCCGGTCCAGCAGGCGGCGTCCCTCGTCGCTGTCCAGGATCTCGAGCGCGCGCAGCGCGGCCGCCGCTTCGCCCGGCGTGATGGGGTTCGAGTAGATGTAGAAGGGCGAGGTCTCGCGCAGGTAGCCGATGACGCTGGCAGACGACGCGACGTACCCGCCGTTGACGCCGAGCGCCTTGCCGAGCGTGGCGACCAGCACGTCTGCGGGCGGCGAGCCCGTGTACTCCTCGGTGCCGCGGCCGGTGGCGCCGAACGCGCCCACGCCGTGCGAGTCGTCCACCACGACGACCACGTTCTCCTCGAAGCGATCGTCGTACGCGCGCGCCAGCTCCATGATGCGGTCCAGCGGCGCGTGGTCGCCGCGCATGCTGAAGATGCCGTCGGTCACGACGACGACGCGGCGCGCGCGGCCGGCCGCAGCTGCGAGCGCGCGGTCGAGCGCGGCCATGTCCAGGTGCGGGTAGACCACCTTGTCCAGCGGCCGTGCCAGCCGGATCGCGTTGATGATGCAGTTGTGGTTGAGCTCGTCGCTGATGACGATGGTCTGGTCCGTGATCAGCGGGACCAGCGTGCCCACCATGGTGGCGTAGGCGGAGCTGAAGAGCATGGCCGCCTCGCGCCCGTGGAACGCGGCGAGCCGGTGCTCCAGCTCGACGTGGGGCGCGTACGTGCCGCTGATGAAGCGGACGGCGCCGGGCCCCGCGCCGAACCGCCTGGCGGCCTCCTCCTCTGCGTGGATGATCTCCGGCCGGAGCCCCATGCCGAGGTAGGAGTTGGAGTTCATGCGGATGAACGGCTTGTCGCCGTAACCCTCGAGCAGGAAGCGCGGTCCCCGCGAGCCGCTGGCGGGGATCACGGCGGTGACCACGGCTTCGGCTCCCTTGGCGGTGCCGCGGCGCCGCAGTTCTTCCACGTGGGCGTCGAGGACGCCGGTCAGCCGGTCGAGCGGCATGGCATCATCTCCTCGCGAACGGGCGTGCGGGTCAGGCCGGCGGATCCGCGGCGCCGACGGCCTGGTCCGCGCGTACCGAGAGGTGCTCGAGCATGTCCGCGGTCATGGCATCGAGGTCGTACTCGGGCTGCCAGCCCCACTCGGCACGCGCCGCCGAGTCGTCGATGCGGGTCGGCCAGGAGTCGGCGATGGCCTGGCGGACCGGGTCGATGTCGTACTCGATGCGGAAGCCCGGCAGGTGCTTGCGGATGGCATCGGCGAGGCGGGCCGGTGTGACCTGCATCGCGGTGATGTTGAAGGCGTTGCGGTGCTGGAGCCGCGCGGGGTCGGCCTCCATCAGCTCGATGGCGGCGCGCACGGCGTCCGGCATGTACATCATGTCGAGCTGCGTGTCCGCGCTCAGGAAGCACGTGTAGCGGCCGTGGCGGACGGCGTGGTGGAAGATGTCCACCGCGTAGTCCGTCGTGCCGCCGCCGGGCGGAGCGCTGTGCGAGATGAGCCCGGGGTAGCGGACGCCGCGCGTGTCCACGCCGTACCGGATGTGGTAGTAGTCGCAGAGCAACTCCCCGGCGACCTTGGTGATGCCGTACATCGTGGTCGGACGCTGGATGGTGTCTTGCGGCGTGCCGTCGCGCGGCGCGCCGGGCCCGAAGGCGCCGATCGAGCTGGGCGTGAAGACCGCGCAGCCGCGCTCGCGCGCGACCTCGAGCACGTTGAGCAGCGTGCCGATGTTGAGGTGGTATGCCCGCAGCGGCGCCCGCTCTGCGGAGGCGGACAGGACCGCGGCCAGGTGGTAGATGGTCCCGACATCGTGGTGCCGCACGGCGCGGTCCACGGCGTCGGCATCGGTGCAATCGAGGACGAGGGCCGGCCCGCGGTCGTCGGTGATCGGCCGGATGTCTGACGCCACCACGACGTCGTCCCCGTATCGCGCGCGGAGCGCGGGAACGAGCTCTGCCCCGATCTGCCCCGCGGCGCCGGTCACCAGGATTCGCTTCACGATCTGCCCCGTACGTGGCTGGGATGCGGACACGCTCGTCGTCGGCGCGTCCGCCCACGCGGCCACCGCGGCGCCGGGACGATGCTGCGTGTCGCTCGTTTCGGCGCGCAATCTAGTGGAAACGGCCCGCGCGCGACACCCTGGACGCATGGCGCGGTGGCCCCGTGGGGTGGCCTTTCGCGGCGGCGCGCCGGGTTCTAATGTTCCGCGGGGAGATCGGGACAGGGGACGCCAGGCGAACGGAGAGATGGCGCACATCCTTTCGCATCACGGGGTTTCACCGCGGATACACCCCACCGCCTTCGTGGCGCCGACGGCGGTGCTCATCGGAGACGTGGAGGTCGGGCCGGAGGCGAGCATCTGGTTCGGCGCGGTGCTGCGGGGCGACCACCCGGAGCACGGCATCCGGATCGGCGCGCGGGCGAGCGTGCAGGACAACTGCGTGCTGCACGTGAGCGCGCGCGGCCCGACGATCGTGGGCGACGAGGTGACCGTCGGCCACGGCGCGGTGTTCGAGAGCTGCGAGATCCGCCGCGGCGCGTTGATCGGAATGAATGCGGTGATCCTCCAGGGCGCGGTGATCGGTGAGGAAGCGCTGGTCGCGGCGTTGAGCGTGGTCCCCGAGGGGATGGTGGTGCCGCCGCGCACGGTGGTGGCGGGGATCCCCGCGCAGGTGAAGAAGGAATTGTCCGGAGAGGCGGCACGCTGGATCAAGGAGAGCGCGCCGCACTACGTGGAGCTGGCGCGCACGTACCGGGGCGCCGGGATCGGTGAGGGAGAGTGAACGGACAGCGGCCGGATGCGGTGGTGATCGGCGGTGGCGCCGTCGGTTGCGCGAGCGCCTGGGAGCTTGCGCGACGCGGGCTCCGCGTCGTCGTGGTGGAGCGCGGCACGCCGGGCGCAGAAGCGACCTGGGCTGCCGCGGGGATGCTGTCGGTGCTGTCGGAGGGCGAGCGGCCCGACGCGCTGTTCGCGCTGGCGCGCGCGAGCCACGACCGCTACCCCGCCTTCCTGCGCGCTTTGCGCGAAGCGACGGGCGCGTCCGTCGAGCACCGGGCGCTGGGCAAGCTCCGGGTGGCGCTGAGCGACGACGCGGCGGAGGCGCTGCGGCGGGAAGTCGAGCGGCAGTGGGCCGCGGGCGTCGCCGTCGAATGGCTGGACCGCGCCGCCGCGCGCCAGCTGGAGCCTTCGCTGGCAGGCACCGTCCGGGCGGCGGCCCTGACGGAGGCGGATGCGCACGTGGACAACCGGCGCCTCGGCCGCGCGCTCTGGGCGGCCGCGGCCGCCGCCGGGGTCACGTTCCGGCTGGGCGTGCCCGCCACCCGCGTGCTGGCCACGCCGGGCAGCCGCGTCTCCGGCGTTGAGCTGGCCAGCGGCGAGCGGATCGAAGCAGCGACCGTGGTCGTCGCGGCGGGGTGCTGGAGCGGGGTGCTCGGGGGCCTGCCGCGTGCGCTGCCCGTACAGCCGGTGCGGGGCCAGATGCTGGCGGTCGAGGCGGTGCCGCCCCTGCTCCGCCGCATTGTCATGACCAGCGGCTGCTACCTGATCCCCACGGCGGAAGGCCGCGTCCTGATCGGCGCGACCGTCGAGCGAGCCGGCTTCGATCGCCGCGTGACGCCTGCCGGCGTACGCGATCTCGTGAACGCGGCCGTCGCGGCCATTCCCTCCCTCGCGGACGCGGCTATCGTGGAGACGTGGGCCGGGCTCCGCCCGGGAACGCCGGACGGCCTGCCGATCCTGGGGCCGGACCCGGCCGTCGCCGGCCTCATTTACGCGACCGGCCACCACCGCAACGGCATCCTCCTCACCCCGATCACGGCCGAGATCGTGGCCGACCTCGTCACCGGCCGGCCTCCGGCCGCCCCTCTCGAGCCCTTCTCCCCCGCGCGATTCGCGGAAGCATGAGCGCGCCCGGCGAGCCCCAGCCCGACACCGGGAGCGGGCCCGCTCCCGCGGAGGGACAGGAAACCGGTAGCGTGTCGCCGGCACCGGACGACGTCTCTCCGGGAACGCCGGTCTGCGATGTTTGCGGCGCGCCCATGTACGAGCGGCACTGCCGCATCATCTGCCCGCGCTGCGGCTACCAGAGGGACTGCAGCGATCCCTAGGCGCCTCCTGCGCCGCCGCCGGGCGGCGCGCGGACCGGGGGACGCGCGATGATCCCGGCACCGGAATGGTTCAATCTCGAACCATCCAGGCGCCGGAGGAGTTCAAGGCGAGGGTATTACCGGGCCCGGCCGCGGGGCGTGGGCACGCGGGCGGGCCGCCCATGCTCATCCTCGAAGGAGAACAGCAGGTCCGGCGTGTGCTCCGCGATCCAGTCGGCGAGCGCGTCCGGGTCGTGACCCACGCGCTCGACGCGCTCGTTCGAGAAGCGGAAGTTCACCGCGAACCACTGGAACCCGCCGCCGTCGCGGACCCATGGCGCCGGCTCGCTGAACGCCTCGACGAGGTCGCCCGCATCCGGAAAGGCAGCGTTCAGCTCCTCGTAGGTCTTCTGGAGCGCGAGGTTGAGGGGGTCGTCGCCGCCGAACCCCGGAACGGGCGAACGGCCGCGCAGGAAGTCGTCGGCTTCCTCCGGGTGGAACAGGACGCGCACCTCGTGCGGCGCCGCCTCGAGTCGTCGAGCCATTCCGCCTCCCTTCTCCACCGGCCCGGGATTCAAGGACCGCGCCGCCGCGCTGCCCCCCGGCGGCTCAGCCGCCGCCGAAGACGAGGCCCAAGTACCAGTGGATCAGGTCCTCGCCCCAGCCGTGGGTGACGGCCGCGCCGAGGGCGAGGAAGATGCCGAACGGGACGAGCCGCTTGGTGATGAGGCTGATCGGGCCGAAGATGAGGGTGCCGAGCAGGGCGCCGAGGAAGATGGTCAACAAGGCCCCCGCGGGCCCGACGAAAGCCCCGACCATCGCCATCATCTTGATGTCCCCGCCGCCCATCGCCTCCTTGCGGAAAGCCCACTGGCCGACGATCGCCACCAGATAGAGAGACGCGAAGCCGACGGCCGCGCCCGCAAGGGCCCGGAGGAAAGGCATCCCGCCGGGAAACGCGGCGAAGGCGAGCCCCAGCAGAAGCCCGCCCAGCGAGAACTCGTCCGGGATGATGTACTCGCGTGCGTCCGTGAGCGCGATGCCCAGCAGCAGCGTGAGGAAGACCGCGCCGGACAGCGCAGCCAGCGTCGGCCCGAAGCGCGCCGCCATCGCGGCCCAGATCACGCCGGTCGCGAGCTCGACGAGCGGGTACTGGATCGAGATCCGCCCGCCGCAGCCGCGGCAGCGCCCCCGCAACGCGATGTAGCTCGCGACCGGGATGTTCTCGTACCAGCGGATCGGCCTTTCGCATTGGGGGCAGCGCGAGCGCGGCGTGACGACGGAGAGCCCCGCCGGCAGCCGGTACACGCACACGTTCAGGAACGAGCCGATCGCGAGCCCCGCGAGTCCCGCGTACACCAGCAGGAGCGCGCTCATGACACGCCTCCGCTCCTCCGCGTCAGCACGTAGAGCAGCACCGCCGCCGCGACCGCCACGTTGAGCGACTCGGCCTCCGGCCGGATCGGCACCGCGAGAAGTTCCTCTGCCGCCGCCCGCAGGTCGGACCCCAGACCCGCCCCCTCGTTCCCCACGGCCAGCGCCGCGCGCTGCGGCAGATCGACCTCATCCACGGGCCGACCCTCCGCGGCCGCGCCGTACAGCGTGAAGCCGTGCGCGTGCAGCCACTCGAGCAGCGCATCCCGGTCGGTCTGCACGATCGGGATGCGGAACGCCGCGCCGGCGGCGGCGCGCACCGACTTCGGGTTCCAGGGGTCCACCGTTCCGGGCAGCACCGCGACGAACGCGGCGCCGAACGCGTCCGCCGTTCGGACCAGCGTCCCGAAGTTGCCAGGATCCTGCACGCCGTCCAGGACCAGCACCGTCGCCGGCCCCTCGACCCGGATGCCTTCCAGTTCGTGCCTCGGAATCGCCGCCACGGCCAGTACGCCCTGTGGCGACTCCGTGGCCGCGAACTCGCGCAGGACCCGGTCCTCGACCTGGCGCAAAACCTCCAGCCGCGCGAGCCGCGCCGCGAGGCGGCGCCCCCGCTCGGTGTCCTCCAGAGTAGGCGATGTGACGACCAATCGTGGGTCAACCCCCGCATCGAGCATTGCCTCCACGAGGCGCACGCCCTCGGCAAGGAAGAGCCCTTCCTCTTCCCGATATTTCCGCCGTTTCAGGGCGCGCAGCCGCTTCTGCTCGGCACGGCTTAACACGTTGTCACTCCGTGGAATACGACTTGCTCCCCATGTCCCTGGGGGCCGACGTTTTCTCTCACAGGAGATCGACGGCGATGGTTTCTGTTCTTTCCCGGACAGCGCGCCGCACGTTGATCGGAGTGGCCGCGGGAAGCGTGGCGCTCGCGGCGAGCTGCGCGATCTCGCCCCGCCAGGAGATCCAGCTGGGGCGGGACTACGCGGCGCAGATCAACCGGGAACTGCCGATCGTCCAGGACGCGGCGGTGAACCGGTACCTCAACGTACTGGGTCAGCGGATCGCTGCGGGGGGCGGCCGCAACCTGAACTACACGTTCTACGTGGTGAACACCGACGCGGTGAACGCGTTCGCGATTCCCGGCGGCTTCGTGTACGTCAACCGCGGGCTGATCGAGCGGACGGACAATCTGGCGGAGCTGGCCGGCGTCCTGGCGCACGAGATCGCCCATGTGGAGGAGCGGCACGGTGCGGAGCAGCTCGAGCGCGCGCAACGCGCGAACGTGGGGCTCTCGCTCGCGTACATCCTGATCGGGCGTGCGCCGACGGGCCTGGAGCGCGCGGCGATCCAGGTGGGAGGCGCGGCGGTGTTCGCTCGCTACAGCCGGAGCGCGGAGCGGGAGGCGGATGCGAGAGCGATCCCGCTGCTCGTGCGGGCGGGAATCGACCCGAACGGTCTCGTCACGTTCTTCATGGAGCTGATGGAAGCGCGCGAGCGGCAACCGGGCCTGCTGGAGCAGTGGTTCTCGACGCACCCCACGACCGAGGAACGGATCGCGGAAGCACGCGAGATGATCCGGCAGATCCCGGCCTCGCAGTTGCGAGGGCTGACGGTCGACACGCAGCAGTACCGCGAGTTCCGCGATCGAGTCCGGCGATTGCCGCCGCCGCCGGCGCAGTTCCGGGCGCAGCGCTGAGGCGCGCCGTGAGGGCTCGGGGTGGTCGAAGCCGCTCCGAGCCCTTACGTTCCCCGGACGATTCTCCGAGGAGGGCGGAACGGAATGATCCCGGTAGCGTTGACGATCGCGGGCAGCGACAGCGGAGGGGGCGCCGGCATCCAGGCGGACCTGAAGACGTTCCATGCGTTCGGCGTGTTCGGCACGAGCGCGATCACCGCGTTGACGGCGCAGAACACGATGGGCGTGCGGGCGGTGCACGCGGCGCCGCCGTCGATCATCGAGGAGCAGATCCGGGCCGTGGTGGAGGACCTGCGCCCCACGGCGTGCAAGACAGGCATGCTGGCGACGGCCGAGCTGGTCGAGACCGTCGCCCGGTGCGTGAGAGATTATGGGCTGGACAAGGCGTACGTGCTGGACCCGGTCATGGTCTCCACGAGCGGGCACCGGCTGCTGGACAAGGACGCGGAGCAGGCGGTGGCGGAACTCCTGCTTCCCGCGTGCGCCGTCGTGACGCCGAACCTGGATGAGGCCGCGATCTTCGCGGGTCGCCCGGTGACGGACGAGGCGGGGATGCGCGAGGTCGCGGAGCGGCTGGTGGCCCGCGGGGCCGGCGCTGCGCTGATCAAAGGCGGGCATCTCGCCGGCGCGTCCGTCGTGGACGTGCTGTTCGACGGCCGCGAACACCGGACGTGGGTCAGGCCAAAGATGGAGACGCGCAACACCCACGGGACGGGCTGCACGCTCTCGGCCGCGATCGCCGCCGGGCTGGCCCGGGGCCGCTCGCTCGTTGACGCGGTCGAGGACGCGCTGGACTACGTGCACCGCGCGATCGCGGAGGCGCCGGGCCTCGGCGCCGGCCACGGCCCGCTCAACCACTTCGTCCCGGCCAGGCGGACGGCCGCTGTCTGAACACCCTTCCTCACGGCTGCGCCGAGTCGGCGGCGCTCGGCGTGGCCGATTCCGCCAGCCACCAGCGGGGCAGGTTCACGAACGCGCCCCTGAGGTCCATCTCCACTCCCTGCACGCGCTCCCTGATGGCGTAGAGGTTCGGGTAGTAGTAGAGGTACGTCCAGGGCTGATCGTCGCGGAGGATCTCCTGCACGCGCCGCCACAGCGGCCGGGCCGCCTCGCGGTCCACGGTCGTGGCCGCGCGATCCAGCAGCGTGTCCAGTTCGGGGTTGCTGTACGCCGCGATCTGGTACGGTCCGCCCAGCGCCGAGCTGTGGTACATCTCGTGGAGGTTGATCCGGAAATCGGCGTTCCAGCCCATCAACACGGCCTCGAAGCGCCTGGGATTGGCGCTCAGGTCTCCGATCAGCGTGTTGAACTCGGTGGGCCGTGCGGTCACCGTGACGCCGATGGCGGCGAGGTCCGAGCGGATGAGCTCCGCCATGTCGCGCTGGAACGCGTTTCCTGCAGCGGTCTTGAGACTGAAGCTGAAGTCGTTGCCACGGGGGTCTTCGAGGCGGCCGTCGCCGTCCCGGTCGCTGTACCCCGCCTCAGCCAGCAGCGCGCGCGCCGCGGCAGTGTCGTACGGAAGAGGTGCGATGGAGGGATCGTACGCCCAGTGGTGCGGGCTGATCGGCCCGCTGGCCAGCTCGCCGTAGCCGGCCCGGTTCTCGATCAGCCGTTCGCGGTTGATCGCCATGGCGAGCGCGCGGCGCACCCTGGCGTCGGCGAAGCGGGGGTCTGCCCCGTTCCAGCCGACGAACACGTAGTTCCGCGCCGGGCGGACGATGGCGCGGATCTCCGGGTGTGCGTCGAGCTCACGGAGCTGATCGGCGCGGGGGCCGAGGATGAGGTCGGCCGTGCCCGCCGTGAGCTCGACGACCTGCGCCGCGTTGTCCGGGATGACCCTCCAGACCACGCGGTCGAGGTAAGGCCGGCCGCCCAGCGCCTCCGGGAAGTCGGGGTTCGCTTCGAAGACCCAGCGGTCGTTGGCGCGGGCCGAGACGAACCGGAACGGCCCGTTGCCGACCGGCTGCTTGTTGAAGGCGGCCTGCCGCAGCCGTTCCGGCGGGATCGTGTCCAGCAGGTGGCGCGGCATGATGGGCGCGAACGGCCAGCTGGCCAGCGGGTCGCTGTGCGGGCTGAAGCTGAAGCGGATGGTGAAGGAGTCCAGCACCTCCGCCCGCGTCCAGTGCTCGAAGTAGTGGCCGATCGTGGATCCCGTCCGCGGGTCGCGGGCGCGCTCGTACGTGAAGAGCACGTCGTACGCCGTGGTCGGGACGCCGTCGTGCCAGCGCACGTCGCGGCGGAGGTGGAACACCACGGCGGTGTCTCCCGCCATCTCCCACCGCTCCGCGAGATACGGCTCGAAGTCGAGGTCGGGGCCGTAGCGGATCAGCGGCATGAACAGGGCGTAGGTCAGGAACTCCGAGGTCCAGAGCTCCGTGCTGACCAGCGAGTTCATCAGCTCGAGGTCGTTGGGCCCGGCAATCACCAGTGTTCCGCCGTAACGCGGCTCAGGGTCCGCGCCTTTCGCGGCCGGGCTGCTCCGATCGGCGGCGCACGCGACAGTCGCTGCGAGGATGACGGCGAGAGCGAACGGCACAGCGCTTCGTGCCACCAATCGCGGCCCAGAATGTGGAGACATGTGATGGCTCCGAACGGATCCGAGCGGGGTCAGAGGCTGTCGATGGGAACGCCGGGAGCGGGAAATGTCGCGCGGCGGCGCCCGAAGATCAAGTACGACGGCTTCGGTGCGGAACCGTCTCCCTCGGCCCCGTGCTGGCGCCCGGCGTTGGCCGTCTCCGCGCCTGCCTCGCCGGGCGGGTCGGGCTCAGGCGATCTCCACGTCGGGCAGGCGCTGGATCTCCCGAAGGACGCCAGCCAGGAGCGTGCGCATGCGGGGGACCGCCGCCGCGCCGGCGGCGAGGACCTCGTCGTGGTCCAGCGTCCCGGGGGCGAGGCCTGCGCAGAGGTTCGTGACGAGGGAGATGCCGAGGACGCGCACCCCCATCGCGCGCGCCACGATGACCTCGGGGACCGTGCTCATGCCGACGACGTCGGCCCCGAAGTGCTGCAGCATCCGGATCTCGGCCGGGGTCTCGTACGACGGGCCGGTGACGGCGCAGTAGACGCCGCGATGGACGAGGATTCCCGCGGCGAGCGCGACGCGCTCGGCGATCGCAGCCAGCTCCGGGTCGTAGGGCCGGGACATGTCGGGGAAGCGCTCGTCGCCGGGGACGACCGGCCCGATGAGCGGGTTGCGCCACATGAAGTTGATGTGATCGTCCAGGATCACGAGGTCCCCCGGCCGCAGCGTGGTCCTGAGCGCGCCTGAGGCGTTGGTGACGATCATGGTGCGTGCGCCCAGCGCCGCCGCTACACGCACCGGAATCGTGACGCGCTCCGGCGGATGCCCCTCGTACACGTGATAGCGGCCCTGCATGACGAGGCACTCAACGCCCTCGAGCGTGCCGGCGACGAGCATCCCCGCGTGGCCCTGGACGGTGGCGGGGGCGAATCCCGGGATTTCCGCGTACGGGATGCGGACGGCGTCCTGGATGTCCGCGGCGAGCTCGCCCTGGCCGCTGCCGAGGACGAGCAGCACGCGGGGGCGCCGCGTGACGCGCTCACGCAGGTAGGCAAGGGTCGCGGTCAGGTCGAGGGCAGCCAGGCTCATAGAATCATTCCGGCAATGGCCGCGGTCATGAATGCAGCGAGCGTGCCGCCGATCATCGCGCGCAGGCCGAGCCGCGCCAGGTCGCTGCGCCGCGCCGGGGCGATGCCTCCGATGCCGCCGATCTGGATGGCGATGGAGCTGAAGTTCGCGAAGCCGCAGAGCGCGTACGAGGCGATGACCACGGACCGCGGGGACAGCTCGGCGCCGCTGCTGAGGAGCGTGGAGAGCTGGAGGTAGGCGACGAACTCGTTGAGCACCGTCTTGATGCCCAGGAGCGCACCCACCTGGACGGCATCCTCCCAGGGCACCCCCATCAGCCACGCGATCGGCGCCAGCACCCAGCCGAACAGGACGTCCAGCGTGACGCGCTGGTCGGCGCCAAGAGCGCCGGCATCGCGCAGCAAAGCCGTGAGCCCCACGGTGTCACCGGCCCAGCCGAGCAGCGAGTTGATGAGCGCGATGAGCGCGATGAACGCGAGGAGCATCGCGCCGACGTTGAGCGCGAGGGTGAGGCCTTCGCCGGCGCCGCGCGCGGCCGCGTCGATCACGTTCGCATCCGGCGATTTCACGGTCACCTTGAGGGTGCCGCGCGTCTCCGGCTCCCCGGTCTCGGGGACCATGATCTTGGCGATGGCGAGCGCGGCAGGCGCGGACATGACACTGGCCGCGAGCAGGTGACCGGCAATGTCGGGGATGTAGCCGACGAGCATCCCCACGTAGGCCGCCATCACGCCGCCCGCGACGGTGGCGAACCCGCCGACCATCACGGCCATGAGCTCGGAGTTGGTCATCGTGCCGACGAACGGCTTGACCATGAGCGGCGCCTCGGTCTGTCCGAGGAAGATGTTGCCCGCGGCCGAGAGCGTCTCCGCGCCGGATGTGCGCATGGTCCGCATCATGACCCATGCGACCCCCCGGACGACCCATTGCATCACGCCGAGGTGGTAAAGCACGGTCATGAAGGACGAGAAGAAGATGATCGTCGGCAGCACGTTGAATGCGAAGAAGCCGCCGGTCCGGGCCACGAGGCCGGGAGTCGCGGTGAACGCATCGGTCACTGCGTCCCCCGAGCCGACAGGGACGTTGTTCTGGACGAGGTTGCCGAAGATGAAGCTCGCGCCCGCTTTCGTGAAGTCGAGCAGCGAGACGATCACCGTGTTGAGCTCGGCAAACATCCGCTCGCCGACGGGGGTGCGCAGGATGAACAGCGCGAAGACCAACTGCAAGCCGGTACCCCAGAGGACGACGCGCCAGGGGATCAACCGGCGGTCCGTGCTCAGTAGCCACGCGATGCCCAGGAACGCGACGAGCCCGAAGGCGGAGACGAGGCGGCCGTGCCACGGCGTCGCGACCTCGGCGCGGGCTCGCCTGATCGCTTCGGCAGCGGCCGGCGTGGCCTGTGGCGTGTCGGGGCTGGGGGCGACCACGACGCTGTCGCTGGCCTTGGTGGCCTCCTGCGCGCCCTCCTGCGCGCGCGCCGCGTAGGCGCCGGTACCGAGCAACAGCAGGGCGAGGCCCCACAGCAGGAGGATGCCGCGTGGGGGCATGGACCGCATCATCCGGCTCCGGGTGGAGGTGAGGTGAACGGGGTCAGTAAACGATCCCGGGCGTGGGCGCCCGATAGCCGAGGCGCTGCACCGCTTCCTCGATCGGCGGCGCCAGGTGACCATAGCAGTTCACGAGCTCGATGCCGCTGGACGTGCCGATGCGCGTGGCGCCCGCGGCGATCATGCGAAGCGCATCCTCGCACGTGCGCACACCGCCCGAGGCCTTGACGCCGAGATCCCGGCCGACGGCCAGGCGCAGCAGCGCGACGGCCTCGGGCGTCGCCCCGCCCGCCGGGTGGAATCCCGTGGACGTCTTGACGAAATCGGCGCCGGCCTCGCGGCACAGCGCGGCGGCCTTGATGATCTCCATGGGCTCGAGCGCGGCCGTCTCCAGGATCACCTTGACGAGCGCTCGGCCCGCGGCGGCCTCGACGACCGCACGGATGTCCTCTTCGACCGCGACCCAGGCGCCCTCCTTGATGCGCCCGATCTGGGCGACCATGTCCAGCTCCGTGGCGCCCCGCGCCATCGCATCCTCGGCCTCGCGGACCTTGACGGCGGTGGTGCTGGCTCCGAGCGGGAACCCGATCACGGTCGCCACCGCGACGGACGAGCCGGCCAGCTCGGCCACGGCGAGGTCCACCCAGACCGGATTGACGCAAACGGCCGCGAAGCCGTACTGCCGCGCCTCGCGGCACAGCTTCACGATGTCGGCCGAGGTCGCCGTCGCGCGCAGGAGCGTGTGGTCCACGTAGCGGGCGAGCGAGGGCGCCCCCCCCTGCCCTCCCTCCCTGCCCGGGGCGGCCGGGGCGGGAGAGGGCGCGCTCGCCGGCGAGTGGGGGGCGGGCGACGGCTCCGGCCGACCTTCCCCGGCCGCGTACGCCCGCGCGACCCGGCGGGCGAGGGCCTCGGCGGCGTGCCGGCTGATCACGCGTCCTCCGGGAGGAAGTCGATCCGGTCCACGACCCCCACGATCACGGCCTGGACCGGGACGTCCTCGTCGCCCAGCGCGATCCGCGCGGAGCCGCCCTCGCGCATGACCAGCACCGTCTCGCCGGCGCCCGCATCGACGGCGTCGATCGCGATGAGGTCCGAGCCCTCGGGCTCGCCATCGAGCCCCAGCGGCTGAACGACCAGGAGCTTGTGCCCGGTGAGGTGCGGATTCTTGTGTGTGGACACGACCTCGCCCACCACCCGACAGATCATCACGGCGCCCCGTCCAGCGGCCGAACGTGGTCCACGAAGCCGATGATGGATGCGTCCACGGCGACCATCCTTTCGCGCAGCGGCAGCGTCGCCTCCCGCGCGGTCACATAGTACACGAGCTCGCCCGGCCCCGAGCCGATGGTGTCCACGGCGACGAGCGGCCGGCCGCGCACGCGGCCGTGCCGGTCCACGGGCTCGATCCACTGGAGCGGAACGTCCCCCAGGCCCGGAACGCGCACGGTCGCGACGACACGGCCAATGATGCGCGCGAGGTTCACGCCTCCCGCCTCCTCAGAGCCATCCGCGGCGCTCGATCTCGTCCGGGCGCAGGCGGATGTGCCGGCGCTTCGCCTCCACCAGCCGCGGGTTCTCGAAGAACTTGATCAACAGCAGGCCGGCGACGAACCCACCCACGTGCGCCCAGAAGGCCACGCCCCCGCCCACCGCCGGAATCGAGATCCCGGACAGGAGCTGGATCAGGAACCAGTAGGCCAGGACGAACCAGGCCGACACCGGAATGATGCGGATGAAGAAGATGAAAATAAAGAGCGTGTGGATCCGCACCCGCGGGTAGAGCAGCAGGTATGCCCCCATGACCCCGCTGACCGCCCCGGACGCGCCGATGGTCGGGACCGGCGAGTCGAGCGCCGACCAGAGGTGCGCCGCCGCCGCCGCGAGCCCCACCAGCACGTAGAACACCAGGAACCGGAGGTGCCCCATCGAGTCTTCGATGTTGTTCCCGAACAGCCACAGGAACCACATGTTGCTGATGAGATGGAGCCAGCTCCCGTGCAGGAACATGCTGGTGAAGATCGTCGGCCAGGTCAGGCCGCCCAGCCTGCACCCCAGGCCCGGGGCGAGCTCGACCAGCCCCGAAGCACCACGCAGCTCGGCGGGTATGAAACCATACCGGCAGATGGATGCGACGAGCAGGTCCTCCCGCAGCCCGGCGCCCTGGAGATAGACCCAGACCGCGACGTTCGCCACGATCAGCGCGACCGTGAAGTAGGGCGTCAGCTCGGTCGGGTTTTCGTCGCGCAGCGGGAACACGGGATTCTCCGGCTGAGGGGGCCGCAGAATAGTGGGGCCCGCGCCGCGGTGTCAACGAACGGGCCGCCTGCCGGGCGTGCCTGCCAGCCGCGCGCCGCCGGGCTGCAACCCTCCGCACGCGTGGCCGGCGGGAGGCGGAGAGGCGCTGCCAGGATGGCAGCAAGAAGCCCAGAACGTGCCGGAATGGCGCGAATTTCGTGCCTCTGGATGGCATATGCGTTGCACGCGGGCCGCGCGGATCCGCGCGACGGAGTTGCGAACAAAGCGTTTCGAGGAGAGCACATGGCAAACAAGGTGATCGGAATCGACCTGGGGACGACCAACTCGGTGGTCGCCGTCATGGAGGGCGGCGATCCGGTGGTCATCCCGAACGCGGAAGGTGGGCGGACGACGCCGTCGGTGGTGGCGTTCGCGAAGGATGGGGAGCGGCTGGTCGGCCAGGTCGCGCGGCGGCAGGCGATCACGAACCCGAAGAACACGGTGTTCTCGATCAAGCGGTTCATGGGGCGGAAGTACGATGAGGTGGAGTCGGAGCGGAACCGCGTGCCGTACGAGGTGAGGCGCGACGGCGAGGGGCGGGTGCAGGTGCATCTGCCGAACGCCGGGAAGACGTTCACGCCGCCCGAGATCTCGGCGATGATCCTCCAGAAGATGAAGCAGACGGCGGAGGACTACCTCGGGCACGAGGTCAAGCAGGCGGTGATCACGGTCCCGGCGTACTTCAACGATGCGCAGCGGCAGGCGACGAAGGACGCGGGGCGGATCGCGGGCCTGGAGGTCCTGCGGATCATCAACGAGCCGACGGCTGCGGCGCTGGCGTACGGCCTGGACAAGAAGAAGGACGAGATCATCGCGGTCTACGACCTGGGCGGCGGGACGTTCGACATCTCGATCCTCGAGCTGGGCGACGGCGTGTTCGAGGTGAAGGCGACGAACGGCGACACGCACCTGGGCGGTGACGACTTCGACCAGCGGATCATCGACTGGCTCGTCAGCGAGTTCAAGCGGGACCAGGGGATCGACCTGTCGCAGGATCCGATGGCGCTCCAGCGGCTGAAGGAGGCCGCGGAGAAGGCGAAGATGGAGCTGTCGTCGACGATGTCGACGGACATCAACCTGCCGTTCATCACCGCGACGCAGGACGGCCCGAAGCACCTGAACGTCACGCTGACGCGCGCGAAGTTCGAGCAGCTCGTGGACGACCTGATCGAGCGGACGCGCGGGCCGATGGAGCAGGCGCTGAAGGACGCCGGGCTGAAGCCGAGCGACGTGGACGAGGTGATCCTGGTCGGCGGCTCGACGCGCATCCCGAAGGTCCAGGAGATGGTGCGGAACTTCTTCGGGAAGGAGCCGCACAAGGGCGTGAACCCCGACGAGGTCGTGGCGGTCGGCGCGGCGATCCAGGGCGGCGTGCTCGCGGGTGACGTGAAGGACGTGCTGCTGCTGGACGTGACGCCGCTCTCGCTGGGGATCGAGACCCTGGGCGGGGTCATGTCGGTGCTGATCCCACGGAACACGACGATCCCGACGAAGAAGACGGAGGTCTTCTCGACGGCGGCGGACAACCAGACGTCGGTGGAGATCCACGTGCTCCAGGGCGAGCGGCCGATGGCGATCGACAACAAGACCATCGGCAAGTTCCAGCTCACGGGGATCCCGCCGGCGCCGCGCGGCGTTCCGCAGATCGAGGTGACGTTCGACATCGACGCGAACGGGATCCTGCACGTGACGGCGAAGGACCGCGCGACGGGCAAGGAGCAGAAGATCCGGATCGAAGCGTCGAGCGGCCTGAGCGAGCAGGAAATCGAGCGGATGGTCAAGGACGCGGAGGCGCACGCGGAGGAGGACCGCCGCAACCGGGAGAAGGTGGAGACGCGCAACAACCTCGACTCGCTGGTCTACCAGGTGGAGAAGGATGTGAAGGAGTGGGGCGACCGCCTGGATTCCAGCGCGAGGCAGCGGCTGGACAGCGCGCTGGAGCGTGCGCGCAAGGCGCTGAAGCAGGACGACATCAACGAGCTGAAGGCGGCGCGGGACGAGCTGATGCAGGCGTTCAGCGCGGCCGGTCAGCAGATCTACCAGGCGCAGGCGGCTGCGCAGGCGCAGGAGGCGGCCGCGGGGACGGGTGCGGCGGAGGCCGAGCCGCAGCCCTCGGGGGCGGCGAAGGAGGATGTGGTGGAAGCGGATTACGAGATCGTGGAGGAGGACAAGAGCTAAGCCCCGAGCGCCGGACCGGGCCGACGGGCGCCGCTCCGCGACGAGCGGCGCCCGTCTTGCATCCGGCCGGCGGGCGGCTGGACTCGGTTGATCCATCGCAAAGCCGCTGTTAGATTTTCGAGGGCGATACGCGAAAGTGGCGGAACTGGTAGACGCGCGAGACTTAGGATCTCGTGGGCCG
>Ga0207873_1000918_pt1 | contig 30250 bp, 26 predicted proteins | sample BGWIniCompost_FD_187373 | JGI IMG/M metagenome (GOLD analysis project Ga0207873, IMG submission 187373) | Cellulose adapted compost microbial communities from Newby Island Compost Facility, Milpitas, CA, USA - BGW Initial Compost (SPAdes)... ... | reverse complement strand
GTGCCGGATCAATCCGATGAAGACCGACGTCAGCATCGCGAAGATGTAGGCCTGGAGGAACGCGACGAAAAGCTCCAGGACCATGATCGCCACGGCCATGAGAACGGGCGCGATCGCCACCGGCAGCACGCCGGCCAGGCTCGCCGTCACCGCCAGCCCCGTCAGCGCCAGCACCACCGCGTGCCCCGCCGTCATGTTCGCGAAGAGACGGATCGCCAGCGCGAAGGGCTTCGTCAGCTTCCCCAGGAACTCGACGGGGGTCATGATGATCAGCATCGGGATCTTCATCGCCAGATTCATCCCTTCCGGCGCGTAGAAGATCGTCTTCGCGTACCCCTTCGGCCCCAGCTCCATCATCCCGGCCACCTCGATCACGATGAAGCTCAGCACCGCCAGCGCGGCCGTGACCGAGATGTTCCCCGTCGGCGAGGCGCCCCACGGCAGCAGACCGAGCAGGTTGCACATCAGGATGAAGAAGAACACCGTCACCACGAACGGCACGAACCGCTCGCCGCCGTGGCCGATGTTCGGGAGCGCTACCTCGTCCCGGAGGAAGAGGATGAACGCCTCCACCACGTTCGCCACGCCCTTCGGGCCCCGCTTCGCCCCCTCTCTGTGCGCACGCTCCGCATGCCGCGCCGCCGGGATCATGATCAACAGGACCAGCGCCGCCGCGAAGAACATGAAGAGAACGTGCTTCGTGATCGACAGGTCCAGGACCACCGGCCCCAGCGGGATCTTGATCTCCCAGCCCACCGCGAACGGCCCGACCTCCCACTTGGGAGAGTCGGCCAGGTGGTGCAGGATCATCTCCTTGATATTGAATTCGCCGCCCTCGGCCCCGCCGGCCGCAGCGAGCGATGCCTTCATTCGTCCCATCATGTCCGCGACGCACCCCGATGTAGGAAAAGCGGCTCAAGCAACGCCAGCAGGATCACGAAGCCGGCCGCGCTGAGCAGGAGCGGCGCCGGCTCGAAGGGGGCCGACCGGGCCTGCGTGACCCAGAGCCCCAGCGCCACCACGAGCGCGAACCGCAGCACCGTTCCCGCGCCCCATGCCACCACGAACCGGTCCGGCCGGCTCCGCACCCGCACCAGCCCCGCGAACGCCACGAGCTGGATCCCGTAGGCGCCGGCCGCGCCCGCCCACACCGCCGGAGCCGCGGCCGGACCCGCCAGCGTCGCCGCCACGGCCGCGGCGCCGACCACCACGACCAGCGCCACCGCGGCGTACCAAGCCCACGCCCTCACGGCCGGTCACCTCCCCGGTCCCGGCGACGAGGCTCGACCACCAGGTGGTAGTACATGTAGTAGAACCCCGCCGCCGCGCCCACGAGCGCGCCCAGGAGGGCGAACACGTCCCCCGTCCCGAGCCATGCATCCAGCCGCGAGCCGAGGTACAGGAACAGGAGCGTGCTCGCCACCCACGTGAGCCCGTACCCCATGAACCGGCCGACCTCGGCCGACGTCGATCGCTGCGGCTTCTTCTCCAATGCGCCCTCCGGCCGCCGGGCACGTACAGACCTCAATCATACCCGCTTGTGAAATTTTTCGCAAGCGCCCGCACCAGGTCGTGACAACCGCCCGCACCGGGAGGTGACGGGACGGCCTCCGCCGGCGTCAGATCGACACCGGGCCGCGCTCGCGTACCCGGGTCGCCTCCCGAGGATCCCGGCGCCACGCATCCCCGTGGAGCACGGCGATCTAGACGGCCACGGCCCGCCGGGAACACGGCTCGGAATCGGCGGTACAGTCTGGTCGGTACAGTAGGGACGACGGGCGGCGCGAGTCGGTGCAGGACAAAGGGATGGATCCATCGACCGCCACGCTGGCCGGCACGGTCGCGGATCTTCGGCCCCGATCCTGCTGTAGGGGGATGGGATCGCGGACTCGAGAACGAAAGCTGGGGAACGGAATGGAAGCGACGGTGGCGCGACAGGCACAGCCGGTGGCGGACGACGAGATGCTGCTCGAGCGGCTCGCGGCGGTGCGGACGGCGATCGAGGCGGAGATCGGGAAGCGGGTCATCGGGCAGCGCGCCATCGTGGAAGGATTGCTGACGGCGCTGCTGGCCGACGGCCACGTCCTGCTGGTGGGTGTGCCGGGGCTGGCGAAGACGCTGTTGATCTCGACGCTGGCGCAGGCGCTGGACCTGAAGTTCAGCAGGATCCAGTTCACGCCGGACCTGATGCCGTCGGACATCACGGGGACGGAGGTGCTGGAGGAGGACCGGACGACGGGAAAGCGCGCGTTCCGGATCGTGCGTGGGCCGGTGTTCGCGAACGTGGTCCTGGCGGACGAGATCAACCGGACGCCGCCGAAGACGCAGGCGGCGCTGCTCCAGGCGATGCAGGAGCGGGAGGTGACGGTGGCGGGGGTGACGATGCCGCTGGAGCCGCCGTTCTTCGTCCTGGCGACGCAGAACCCCATCGAGCAGGAGGGAACGTACCCGCTTCCGGAAGCGCAGCTCGACCGGTTCATGCTCGAGCTCCGGATCGATTACCCCACGCGGGAGGAGGAGGAGCGGGTCGCCATGCAGACCACGGGTGCGGAGGTGGCGGAGGTCGGGCCGGTCTTGAGCGCGGCGGAGCTGATGGCGTTCCAGGCGCTGGTGCGCCGGGTTCCCGCGCCGCCGTCGCTGGTGTCGTACGCGGTCCGGCTGGCGCGCGCGACGCGTCCGGAGGACGCGGAAGCCCCTGAATTGACAAAGCGTTACATAAGCTGGGGTGCGGGACCGCGCGCTTCGCAGTATCTTGTATTGGGGGCGAAAGCGCGAGCGGCGCTTTCGGGACGAGGCGTGCCAACGTACGAGGACGTTCGTGCGGTGGCGCCCGCGGTGCTCCGGCACCGTATCATGCCGAACTTCCAGGCCGAGGCGGATGGCCGGATGGCGGGCGACCTCGTCGAAGAACTCATTCAGCTCAGTCGTAAATGGACGTAGACCGAAGTAGCGGCGACAAGACTCGACCTCCGAGTCGACGAGAGGAGGGGCCATGGCGCTCCTGACTCTCGTCCTCCTCCTCGCCCTCGCCTTCTCGGCCGTATTCTCCGCCGGCGAGCTGGCAATCTTCTCGCTGAGCGACGCTCGGATCCGCGCGCTCGCGGACGAGGGTCGCGGCGGAGCGGCGGCCCTTGCGCGCCTGCGCGAACGCCCGGACCGGCTGGTGGTGCTCCTGCGCCTCGGTGACGCGATCGGCGATGTCATCGCGGCGGCCGCCGGGATCGGGCTCGGCTATCTCCTCGGCGGAGCGTACGGAATCCTGATCGGGGCCGCGGCCGCGGTCGTCCTGATCGTCCTTCTTGGAGAGCTCATTCCGGTGACGATCGCCCTCGGGCACGCAGTCCCTGTTGCGCTGGGACTGGCGCCGGTGCTCCTACTCCTCTCCAGGCTCCTCCTGCCCGTTCTCGTGGTTTTCGAGCGACTGGGGCGGCTGTACCCGGGCGCCGCCGCGAGCGTCGGTCCGACCGCGGAGGCCGAGATGCGGGAGTTGGGCGTGCTGCGCGGCGGCGACGGCGTCATCGAGGAGCACGAGCGCCAGCTCATCGAGGGCGCGTTCCGGCTGGACAAGATCACGGCGTGGGACATCATGACGCCGCGAGTCGACATCTTCGCGTGGAAGGACTCGCTGCGTCTGGTCGACATCGCCCCGGAGCTCGGGACGGTTCCCTACTCCCGGATCCCGGTCTACGGCGAGAGCATCGATGACGTGACGGGGATACTCTACCTCCGCGACGTCTACCAGGCGCTGATCTCCGGGCAGCGTGACGTGCGGTTGCGGGCGCTGGCGCGCGAGCCGCTGGTGGTCCCGGGATCGGTGCCGGTCTCCCAGTTGCTGCGCGACTTCCAGGCCCGTCGCATCCACCTTGCCCTGGTGGCCGACGAGTATGGCGGGATCGATGGGCTGGTCACGCTCGAGGACGTCCTGGAGGAGCTGGTCGGCGAGATCGTCGACGAGATGGACGTGGACGAGGAGCCGATCCAGAAGATCTCGCGGACCGAGATCATCGCCGCGGGCGATGCGGATCTCCGGGAAATCAACCACGTCTTCAACATTGCCCTGCCGCAGCTCGAGCATCGGTCACTGAACGGCTTCCTGCTGGAGGAGCTGGGTCACGTGCCCGAGCCCGGCGAGACGGTGGAGGTGGACGGCGTCTCGATCGAGGTGCTGGAGGCGACGGAGACGCAGGTCCTGCGCGCGCGGTTGCGGCGGATCGTCCCCGTAGGCGAGGCGGCGGCTGCGGCGGACGGGGGCGGGGAGGACGGCGGGGCGGAGGTCCATCCCGACGGCGCGGCACCGACCGGAGGTGCGGCGGCCGCGTCGCATTCCCGAAGCGGTCGAGAGCGGGGCGACGCGGGGAACGGCCAGGAGCGAGGCGCGGGAGCGGGCTCGCGGACGGGCTCGCCCGCCACGGAGATGCGCGTCTGAGCCGGTACGACATCCGGCCCGCGGCCGCTTGCGCGGCCGCGGGCCGCCCCCCATCCTCCCCTCATGCAAATCACTCTGGTCGACATCTACCGCGCACGCCGGCGCATCGGCGCCGGCGCGTACCGGACTCCCCTCGAGCGCTCGGAGTGGCTCTCGGAGGTGGCCGCTTGCGACGTGTACCTCAAGCTGGAGTGCTGGCAGCGGACGCGGTCGTTCAAGATCCGGGGCGCCCTGAGCGCGGTCCGGACGCTGTCGCCCGAAGAGTGCGCGCGCGGGCTGGTCGCGGCCTCGGCGGGTAATCACGGACAGGGCGTCGCGCTGGCGGCGCGCGAGGCCGGCGTGAAGGCCACGATCTTCGTGCCCGTCTCGGCCCCGGCCACGAAGAAGGCGCGCATCCGCTCGTACGGCGCGACGCTACAGGAAGTCGACGGGACGTACGACGACGCGGAAGCCGCGGCGAAGGAGTGGTCGCGGGAGACCGGCGCCGTCTTCGTGCACCCGTACGCGGACCCTCGGGTCGTGGCGGGCCAGGGCACCGTCGGTATCGAGATCCTGGAGGACCTGCCCCAGGTCCGCGATGTGATCGTGCCGGTCGGGGGCGGCGGCCTCATCGCCGGGATCGGGGCCGCGATCCGGAGCGCGGCCGGCACGGGCGTGCGCGTCATCGGCGTGCAGAGCGAGGCCACGCGGGCGATGTACGATTCCTTTGCCGCAGGCCGCCCCGTTCCGTACGAGCCGCGCGAGACCCTCGCGGATGGGCTGGCCGGCGGCGTCGAGGCCGAGAGCTACGCGTGGGCTCGAGCGGTCACGAGCGAGATCCGGCTGGTGACCGAGGACGCCATCGCGGAGGCGATCCGGGAGCTGTACCGGCGCGACGGCGTCGTCGCCGAGGGCTCGGCGGCGACGGCGGCGGCGCTCCTCCTCGACTCGACGTGGCGCCCGGCGGGCCCGGTCGTGCTCGTGATCACGGGCGGCAACATCGACGGCGACAGGCTGGCCGAGGTCCTGAAGTAATGGCGACGATCATTCCCTTCAACGGAATAGAGCCCAGGATCCACCCCACGGCCTTCATCGCGCCGACGGCGGTGGTGATCGGGAACGTGGAGATCGGCCCCGAGGCGAGCATCTGGTTCGGCGCGGTGCTGAGGGGGGACAACCCGCGCTTCGCGATCCGGATCGGCGCCCGGACGAGCATCCAGGACAACTGCGTGCTCCACATCAGCGAGCGGGGCGAGACCGTGGTCGGCGCGGACGCCACGATCGGCCACGGCGCGATCTTCGAGAGCTGCACCATAGGCGACGGCGCGCTGGTCGGGATGAACGCGGTGATCCTCCACGAGGCGCAGATCGGCGAGCAGGCTGTGGTGGCGGCCGGCGCCGTGGTGCCGGAGCGGATGGTCGTGCCCCCGCGGACGCTGGTCGCCGGCGTGCCGGCGAAGGTGCGCAAAGAGCTGGACGAGGAGACGCTCCGTCGGGTGGCGGAGGGCGCGAAGCACTACGTCCACCTCTCGCGCGATTACCTGCGCCAGGGAGTAGGCAAGCCGTGAGCGGGCGGGCTGCAGAAGTAGTAGTCGTAGGCGGCGGGATCATCGGCTGCGCCGTGGCGTGGGAGCTGGCCCGCCGGGGCGTCGACGTCGTGCTCGTGGAGCGGGACGTCCCGGGTCGGGGCGCTACGTGGGCCGCCGGCGGAATGCTCTCGCCGGTCGTCGAGGCCGACGAGCCGGGAGCGTTCCTCCGGCTGGCCGTGACCAGCTTCGAGCTCTGGCCGGAGTTCGTGGAGGCGCTCCGGGAAGCAACGAACATGCCCATCGAGTACAGGTCGGCCGGAAAGCTGTGCGTCGCGCTGGACCACGCCGGGGCCGAGTCGCTGGAGGCCAGCTACCGCTGGCGACGCGCCGCGGGGTACGCCGTGCAGTGGCTGGACGGCGCCGCGGCCCGCGCCCTCGAGCCGGGGCTGAGCCCCGACGTCCGCGCCGCCATGCTGGTCGAGCAGGACCACTGGGTCGACAATCGCCAGGCGGGACGGGCGCTGTGGGTGGCCGCCGCCCGCGCCGGCGTGAAGGTCCGGACCGGGGCGGCCGCGATCGAGCTTCTTCGGAGCTCGTCCGGCGACGTGGTCGGCGTGGTCCTGGACGATGGGAGCCGCGTCGAAGGCGACGCCGTCGTCCTCGCGGCGGGCTGCTGGAGCGGAACGGTGCGCGGACTGCCGCGCCCGCTCCCCGTCTTCCCCGTCCGGGGTCAGATGGCCGCGGTCCGGGCGGTGCCGCCCGCGGTCGGCAGGACCATCCAGGTCGGGCACACGTATCTCATCCCCCGCGGCGACGGGCGCGTGACCATCGGCTCGACGGCGGAACGGGTCGGGTACCGCGCCCACACGACGCCCGCGGGGATCGCCGCGCTCCTGAGCACGGCGATGCGCGTCGTGCCCTCGCTGGCCGACGCGCCGATCGTGCAGACCTGGGCAGGGCTGCGCCCCGGGACCCCGGATGGTCGGCCGATCCTCGGGCCGGACCCCGAGGTCGACGGGCTCTTCTACGCGACGGGCCACTTCCGGAACGGGATCCTCCTCGCGCCGATCACGGCGAGGCTCGTCGCCGACGCACTGACCGGCGCCTGTCCCGAGATCCCGCTCGAGCCGTTCGCGCCGGATCGCTTCGTCGCCGAGCCGGCACGGTGAGCCATGACCGATCGATCGGACGCGGATCGCAAGCCGGGAGAGACGGACGGCAAGGGTGCGATGCCGCAAACGCCTGCGGCGTCTCCCGCGCCCGACGCGCCGCCGCCCGGGCCCACGGTGTCGGCCGCGCCCGACGCGCCGCATGGGCGGACCGCGCCCGGCGACCCCGCGGCTCCGGTGTGCGAGGTGTGCGGAACCCCCATGTACGACCGCCACTGCAAGATCGTTTGCCCGAACTGCGGATACCTGCGGGATTGCAGCGATCCGTGAGGGCAGCGGGTGGCCTACGCCGCGGCTCGCCTCGCGGCACGGCGTCGACCACCGATGCCCGCCCTTCGCCAGATCAGTTCACCCCGAACGCGAACGAGACGTACCACCCGATCAGGGCATCGCCCCAGCCGTGAGCGATCGCCGCGCCCATGGCGAGGAAGGTGCCGAGGGGGAGGTATGCGCCGAAGACCTTGGCCTCGCCCCGGCGCATCAGGACCGGCACGCCGATGAGGAGCCCCAGGACGGAGCCGAGGAGCACGGTGACGAGCGCCCCGCCGAGGCCGACGAAGGCGCCGACCATCGCCATCATGAACACGTCGCCGAGGCCGAGCGCGGGCTTGCGGAACACCTTCTCGCCGCCCCACGAGACGAGCCACATGAGCCCGCAGGCGACGACGGCGCCGAGGATCGCCCGGGTGAGCGGGAATCCGCCGGGCACGGCGGCGAAGGCGATACCGAGCGCAGCGCCACCGATGGAGAACTGGTCTGGGATGACCATCTCCTTCGCGTCGGTCATGGCGATGCCGAGCAGGAGCGTGAGGAACGTCGCCGAGCGGAGCGCCTCCAGGCTGACGCCGAAGCGAACCGCGGCGGCGAGCCAGAGGAGCGCCGTCGCCAGCTCGACGAGGGGGTACTGCAGCGAGATCCCGGCACGGCACGACCGGCAGCGGCCGCCGAGCACGATCCAGCTCGCGACGGGGATGTTGTCGTACCACGCAATGGCCGTCCCGCACGAAGGGCAGCGGGAGCGCGGCGTGACGACCGACTCGCCCGCGGGCCAGCGGTAGATGCACACGTTCAGGAAAGAGCCGACCGCGGCCCCCGCGAGCGCGGCGAAGGTCCAGATCAGGGCGTCCGGCATACGTCGCCTCAGCGTCTCCGTGTGAAGAGGTAGAGGAGGATCCCCGCGGCCACCGCAGCGTTCAGCGACTCGACGTGGCCGGCGATCGGGATCGCCACAAGCTCGTCCGCCGCGCCGCGCATCGTGGGGCTGAGTCCGGCCCCTTCGTTACCGACGACGATGGCGGCGCGTCTCGCGATGCGCAGGGAGCCGACGTCGGTGGCGCCCGCCTCGGCCCCGTAGATCACGAAGCCGTGGCTCCGCAGCCACGTCAGCAAGCGGTCGACCGCCGTCTCCACGATCGGCACGCGAAACGACGCGCCGGCGGACGCTCGCACGGCCTTCGGGTTCCAGGGATCGACCGTACCCGGGAGCGCGGCGACCAGATCCACGCCGAACGCGTCGGCCGTGCGCACCATGGTCCCGAAGTTCCCGGGATCCTGGACCCCGTCGAGGACGAGGACGGTCGCCACGAGGGGCGGCGCGATGGCCTGCAGCTCGTGCTGCGGGATCTCGGCGACGGCGAGAACGCCCTGGGGCGTCTCCGTCGCCGCGAGTCGCGCGAACTCGGCGTCGGACACCCGCCGGACGGGCGCGCGCTCGGCGAGCGCCCGGACGAGCGCTCGCCCCCGCTCGCTCTCCTCGGCCGCGGGCGCGACGACGGCGAAGCGCACCGGGACTCCGGAATCGACGAGCTCCTCGACCACGCGGATCCCCTCGGCCAGGAAGAGCCGCTCCTCATCCCTCACCTTTCGGCGGTGGAGCCCCCGGATCAGCTTCGTCTCCGCGCGGCTCGGCGCCTCTCGCGACTGGAACATGTCTTGCGACCCGCACTCCTCCGGTGGGAGTCCCTCGAACGGAATCGGGAATCGTATGCTCGCGCTCTTCAGCCGCCCGCGCCGCCTCGCCGCCCCTGCCCTCATCGCCGGCTCCGCCGTCCTCGCCGCCGGATGCGGCATCTCCCAGCAGGAAGAGATCCAGCTCGGCCGACAGTACGCCGCGGAGATCAACCGGGAGCTCCCGCTGGTCGACGACCCCGTGGCGAACCGTTACATCAACCTGATCGGCGACCGGATCGCGCGCCAGGGTGGGCGCAACCTCGACTACACGTTCTACATCGTCGATACGGACGAGGTCAACGCCTTCGCGGTACCGGGCGGCTTCGTCTACGTGAACCGGGGCCTGATCGAAGAGGCGGACAACCTGTCCGAGCTGGCCGGCGTCCTGGGTCACGAGATCGGACACGTCGAGGAGCGGCACAGCGTCGAGCAGATCGAGCGGATGCAGGCCGCAAACCTCGGTCTGTCCATGGCCTACATCCTCCTCGGGCGCACGCCGGGCGCCCTGGAGCAGGCCGGGATCCAGGTGGCCGGCGCCGCGATCTTCGCCGGGTTCAGCCGGGCGGCCGAGAACGAAGCCGACGCGATCGCCGTTCAGCTCCTGGCGCGGGCGGGGATCGACCCCATGGGCCTCGTCACGTTCTTCGAGAAGCTCCTCGCGGATCGTCAGCGCCGGCCGAGCGTCGTGGAGCAGTGGTTCTCGACGCACCCCCTCACCGAGGACCGGATCGCCAACACGCGGGCGCTCGTGCAACAGATCCCCGAGAGCCAGCGGCGCAACATGATCCGGAACACGGAGCAGTTCGAGGAGTTCCAGGCGCGCCTCCGGCAGTATCGCCGCCGGTAGGCGGACGGCCGGCGGAATCGCCGCCGGTGGCCCAGCCGTGTCGCCGACGGCAGGTCGAGCCCCGGGGCGCAAAGGCACCCCCGGGATCGGCGACGGGTGCCGAGCGCGGCGCCGGCCGCCGGCGCTGCGAACCCCACCGGCGTGAACTCGCCGAGCCCCGGGATACTGGTGATGCCCGCCGTCGGCTCTCGACTCCTCCGCACTCCGATGATACCTTCCGCGCCGGTTCAACGGTAACGGAGGAGATCGATGCTTCCCATCGCCCTGACCATCGCCGGGAGCGACAGCGGCGGCGGCGCCGGGATCCAGGCGGACCTGAAGACGTTCCACGCGTTCGGCGTGTTCGGCACGTCGGCGATCACCGCGATCACGGCGCAGAACACGCTGGGCGTCACGGCAGTCCACGCCGTCCCGGCGGAGATCGTGCGCGCCCAGATCCGCGCCGTGGCCGAAGACCTGCGCCCCGGCGCCCTCAAGACCGGGATGCTCGCGACCCGGGAGCTCGTCGAGACCGTTGCGGCCTCGATCGCGGAGTTCGGGCTCGAAAACTACGTGCTCGACCCGGTCATGGTCGCCACGTCCGGAGCCCGGCTGCTGGACACCGACGCCGAGGGCGCGGTCGCGGAGCACCTGCTCCCGCTGTGCACACTGGTCACGCCGAATCTGGACGAGGCGGCGATCCTGGTCGGGTTCGCGATCGACGACGAGGCCGGGATGCACCGCGCGGCCGAAGCGCTGGTCGCCCGAGGCGCCCGTGCCGCACTCATCAAAGGCGGACACCTGAAATCCGGCGACCTCGTCGACGTATTCTTCGACGGCGTCGAGTTCCGCACCTGGCGTCGGGCCCGGATCGACACGACCAACACCCACGGGACGGGGTGCACTCTCTCGGCAGCGATCGCGGCGGGCCTCGCCCGCGGCCGGCCGCTGATTGCAGCCGTCGACGAGGCCCTCGATTTCGTGTACAGGGCGATTATGGAAGCCCCGCGCCTCGGGAGCGGGCACGGCCCGCTGAACCACTTCGTCGCGGCGACGCCCGTGGCGGCGGAGTAGTGTGGTATGAGGGCGCCGACGTCGCCGTGCGGCGACATCGGCGCCCTGGCCGGTCGCCCTGCGGCGACGTCGACGCCCCCCGCCTGCCAACGGCTGCCGACGGCCCGCCCCTACATGCCGGCGCCTTCCCCGCCTACCGGCTCCCTCCGGCCGCCACCGGGCTTCCCGGCTCCGGCACCTTCCACCACCGGGCGAGCGTCTCGAACGTGCCGTGCACGCTCATCGTCACGCCGCGCACGCGTTCGTTCACCACGTAGAGATCGGGCGTGTAGTACAGGAACGTCCAGGGCTGCTCGTCGCGCAAGATCTCCTGGAGCCGACGCCACAGCGGGGCCGCCGCGGCACGGTCGGTGATGCGGCTCGCCTGGTCGATGATACGGTCGACCTCGGGGTTCACGTACGACGAGATCTGGAACTGGCCGTCGAGCCGGGCGGAGTGGAAGAGGTCGCGCAATTCGCTGGCCCGGATCCCCGCCTCCCAGGCGAGGATCACGGCGTCGAAGGCGCGGCGGTCGGAGAAGACGTCGCCGATCACCGTCGCGAAGTCCAGTAGCCGGACCTCGAGGCGGACGCCGATTCGCGCCAGGTCCGATTGGACCTTCTCTGCCACATTCCGGTTGTACTCGGTGTTGGGCGTGTGCAGCGAGATCGAGAATTCCGCGCCCGTGGCGTCCTCGAGGACGCCGTCTCCGTCGCGGTCGACGAAGCCGGCCTCGGCCAGGAGCGCGCGCGCCGCGTCCGGGTCGTGGGGGAGCGGCTCCAGATCGTCGGCGAACGCCCAGTGCGACGGCTCGATGGGTCCGATGGCGAGCTGGCCGTACCCGCCCCTCAACGCGTGCAGCATGGTCTCCCGATCGATCGCCAGGGAGAGCGCCCGCCGCACCCTGGGATCGCCCAGCGGCCAGCGCCTGGTGTTCCAGCCGATGAACTGGTATTTCCGCGTAGGGCGAACCACGGCGCGCAGGTCGGGGCGCGCGTCCAGCTCGGCGAGCTGGTCCGCCCGCACGCCGTAGACGAGGTCGACCGTGCCCGCCCGGAGCTCCGTCACCTGCGCCTGGGCGTCCGGGATCACACGCCAGACCACCCGGTCCAGATACGGCCGGCCGCCGAGCCCCTCGGGGAAGTTCGGATTCGCCTCGAAGACCCAGCGATCGTTCGGACGCTGGGAAACGAAACGGAATGGGCCGTTGCCGACCGGATTCCGGTTGAACTGCGCCGTGCGGAGCCTCGCGGGCGGGATCGTATCCAGGAGGTGCCGGGGCAGGATCACGAACGATGCCAGCCCCGCGAGTGGATCTTCTCTCGGCTCGAGCCGGAACCGGATCGTGAAGCTGTCGATGACCTCGGCCGGACCCCAGCCTTCGAAGTACGCCGAGTTGGGGAACGCCGTCTCGGGGTGCCGCGCCCGCTCGTACGTGAAGGCGACGTCGTAGGCGGTCGTGCGCGGGCCGTCGTGCCAGTGCACGTCGTCCCGCAACCTGAACACGATGGCGGTGTCGCCGATCAGCTCCCACGACTCTGCCAGATTCGGCTCGTACTCCAGCGTCGGCCCGACGCGGATCAGCGTGAGGAAGAGGGCGCCCCGCAACAGCTCCTGAGTACGCCCCTCGCCGGTCACGAGGCCGTTGGCCCCGTCCAGGTCGGTGGAAGAAGCGATGACGAGGGTGCCGCCATAAACAGGCGTTTCTGCATCCAGAACTGGCCCCCGTGGATCACGCTCGCCGCACGCTGTCCACGCGGCAAGGACGCAGAGGAGGAGCAGGAGGCGGACGACCACGCAATGCGTCCGGCGCTCCGTGCGTGATGACATGCGGTCTCCTACCAGGAAGTCTCGAGGGGAGAGGTCCGCCGGAAATTTCGGGCGTCGAATCTCGGAGATCAAGTGGAGCCGGTCAGACCACCTCGACATCCGGCAGGACCCCGATGCGCAGGAGGACGCCCCGGACGAGGGAAGCAAAACGACCGGCGGCCGCCACGCCGGCCTGGAGCACCTCCTCGTGGGACAACGGCTGCGCCGACAGCCCGGCCGCGAGGTTCGTGATGAGCGAGATCCCGAGGACCCGGATCCCGAGCGCCCGGGCCACGAGGACCTCGGGCACGGTGCTCATCCCGACGGCGTCCGCGCCGAAGCGTCGCAGCATCCGGATCTCCGCGGGCGTCTCGTAGCTCGGCCCGGCGAGCGCGGCATAGACGCCGCGCACCACCCGGATCCCGCGCTCGCTCGCCACCTCTTCCGCGATCCGGCGCAACTCGCCGTCGTACGGCTCCGACATGTCCGGGAACCGCGCCTCGCCGTCAAGCGCCGGGCCGATGAGGGGGTTCCGCCACATCAGGTTGATGTGGTCCTGGATGATCATCAGGTCGCCCGCCCGGAACGTCGGGTCCAGCCCGCCGGCCGCATTCGTCACGATCAGCGTGCGCGCGCCGAGCGCCGCGCCGACCCGGACGGGGAGCGTGACCGCCTCGGGCGGATGCCCTTCGTAGAGGTGGTAGCGCCCCTGGAGCGCGAGGCACTCCACACCTTCGAGCGTGCCGGCCACGAACACACCTTTGTGCCCTTCGGCGGTCACGGGCGCGAAGCCGGGGATCTCGGCATACGGAATGCGGACCGCGTCCTCCAGCTCATCGGCGAGCGGGCCGAGCCCCGAGCCGAGGACGAGCATCACCCGCGGTCGCCTCGTGATCCGCTCGTGCAGATAGGCCAGCGTTTCCGTCAGGTTCATATCAGCATGCCTGCCACGGTGGCTGTCATGAACGCCGCGAGCGTGCCACCGATCATCGCCCTGAGCCCGAGCCGCGACAGGTCGCTCCGCCGTGAGGGCGCGATCCCGCCGATCCCACCGATCTGGATGGCGATCGAGCTGAAGTTCGCGAAGCCGCAGAGCGCGTACGTCGCGATCACGACCGACCGGGGCGAGAGCGCGCCCTCCGCGAGGAGCGCCGAGAGCTGCAGGTACGCGACGAACTCGTTGAGCACCGTCTTGACCCCGATAAGCGAGCCGACCGTCGTCGCATCCTCCCACGGCACGCCCATGATCCACGCCAGGGGGGCGAAGAGCCAGCCGAACACGGCTTCAAGGGTAAGGCGCTGCCCGTCGGCCAGCCAACCCCAGTTGCGGAGCAGATCCGTGAGGTGGGTCAGATCGCCGAACCAGCCGAGAAGGGCGTTGACCAGGGCGATCAGGGCGATGAAGGCGAGGAGCATGGCGCCCACATTCAGGGCGAGGGTGAGCCCTTCGCCGGCGCCGCGGGCGGCCGCGTCGATCACGTTGGCGTCCGGGTTCTCGACCTCGACCCTCAACGTCCCGCGTGTGACCGGCTCCTCGGACTCGGGGACCATGAGCTTGGCGATCACGAGCGCCGCAGGGGCAGACATCACACTGGCCGCGACCAGGTGCCCGGCGATGTCCGGGAAGTGCGCGATGAGCATCCCCACGTACGCGGCCATGACGCCGCCGGCCACGGTCGCGAAGCCCGCCGTCATGACGGCCATGAGCTCGGACATCGTCATGCTCGCCACGAACGGCTTGATCAGGAGGGGCGCCTCCGTCTGACCGACGAAGATGTTCGCCGCGGCGGCAAGGGTCTCCGCGCCGGAGGTCCGCAGCGTCCGCAGCATGACCCACGCCACCCCCTTCACGATCGCCTGCATGACCCCCAGGTAGTAGAGGACGGTCATGAGCGACGAGAAGAAGATGATGGTGGGCAGGACGTTGAAGGCGAAGAGCGCACCCGTGTTCGCCACGAGCGCCGTGCCCGCGGGCGCCGAGCCGTCCGCCGCCACGACGGGCACCGAGTTCTGGACCAGGTTGCCGAAGAGGAAGCGCGCCCCTTCGACGGTGAAACCGAGGAGCGCGACGACGACGTCGTTGATCGCCTGGAACGCGGCCGCGCCCACCGCCGTGCGGAGGATGAGCAGCGCGAAGACGAACTGCAGGGCCGTTCCCCAGAGCACGACCCGCCACTGGATCACGCGGCGGTCGGTGCTGAGCAGCCACGCGATCACCAGCAGCACCACGAGCCCGAGGAACGACACGAGCCGCGCGTGCCAGGGGGTGTCGAGGGACTGGCGGGTTTCGGCGATCGAGACGCCCCGGCCGCGCGGCGACGCATCCTGAGTCGCCGCCGCATCGGCGCTACCGACCGCCCCGGTGTTCCCGGCGGCCTCGGTGTTCCCGGCGACCTCGGATCCGCTCGCGGCCTCGGCGCCCGGATCCTGCGCGGCGGATTCCTGCGCGTCGGACTCCTCGGCGCCAGGATCCGCCCGGCGATCGCCGGCCTCCATCGTCGCGTACACATCGCCGGTCGCGCCGGCGCGGGACACAGGCATCGACACGGGGGCGCCGTCCTCTTCCGCGTGCGCCGACCACGCCCGCCCCAGCCCCGCGCCCATGAGCACCATCGGAAGGAGCACGAGCACGCCGGCGCCCCACCGTCTCCTGGACTTCATCATCCGATCCCGTCCCTCCTCGGACTTCGTTCCCGCCAGGCGCCGCTATCGCGCCCGCGTCACCACCATTCTTCTTCCTCGATCCGCCGCCGGCCCAGCCTCACGTGGCGCTTCTTCGCGCGGACCAGCCCGGGCTTCTCGAAGAACTTGATCAGCGCGACGCCGGCCAGGAAGCCGCCGACATGCGCCCAGAACGCCACGCCGCCCCCCGTCGTGGGGATCGTCGCCCCGTACAGGAATTGGAGCACGAACCACTGCCCCAGGACCAGCCACGCCGGCACCGGTATGATACGAATGAAGACCAGGATGACGAAGAGCGTATGGACCCGGACACGCGGGTAGAGGACCAGATAGCCGCCCATGATCCCGCTGACCGCGCCGGACGCGCCGATCGTCGGCACCGGCGAGTCCGGGGCGGTCCAGATGTGCGCGCCGGCCGCGGCGACCCCCGCCAGGAGGTAGAAGACCAGGTACCTCAGGTGGCCCATCGAGTCTTCGATGTTGTTCCCGAAGACCCAGAGGAACCACATGTTCCCGATCAGGTGCAGCCAGCTCCCGTGGAGGAACATGCTGGTCAGCACGGTGCTCCACCGCAGACCGTCGAATCGGCACGGCACGCCCGGCGCGAGCTGCACGCCCATGTACCCATCGGTCCGACCCGTGAGCTCCGCGGGGATCACACCGTAGCGGCAAACCGAATCGTAGAGCGCGGTCTCCGACATCCCGGCTCCCTGGACGTAGACCCACACGATCACATTGATCGCGATGAGCGCTACGGTGAAGTAGGGAGTCAGCTCGGTCGGATTCTCGTCGCGAAGCGGAAACAAGGCTATCCCTCGACAGGAGCGGGGCGGCGCAGAATAGCGCGGGTCGGGGCCCGGCCGCAACCCTCGGGCCTGAGGCGCAAGGACCACGCCGACATCCGGAACGACTGGCGTCGCAAAGGCATACCTGGTATCGTTGGCCAGCGGATGAGGTCCACCGCAGAGCGGAGGTCGAACATGAAGCGTAGACACACGGCGCCGGCCATCCTGGTGGCGGCCGCGGTAGCGGTCGGCTGCGGTGCCGGCGGCACCACGGACGACGCGCCGATCGCCATGCTCGCCGAGGGAGTCACGCCTGAGGAACTCGAGGCGCGGGTCGCGCGGTTCGCACCCGCCACCATCGACTTCGACGACTCGGTCCTGGAGCCGTGGGAGCGCCAGGTGCTCGTCAAGCTCGTCGAGGCGTCCGACGTCATGCACGAGCTCTTCACGATCCAGGTCTCGCCGAACAACCCGGAGTGGCGGGCCCAGCTAGAGAAGCAGCGCGGCGCCGGCCGCGATGCGGCGCTCGCCTACTTCGATATCATGGTCGGCCCGTGGGACCGGTTGAACCACGACGAGCCGTTCCTGGACGTCGGGCCGAAACCGGAGGGCGCGGGCTACTACCCCGCCGACCTCACGCGCGAGGAGTTCGAGTCGTGGCTCCGCTCGCACCCCGAGGACCGGCAGAACTTCACCGGCTATTTCACGGTGATCCGCCGTGACAAGGGGAACCTGATCGCGGTCCCGTACTCCGCGGCGTACCGCGACCGGCTGGAGCGGGCGGCAAGGCTGCTGCGAGAAGCGGCCGCGATCTCGCAGAATGCCTCGCTCACGCGCTACCTCGAGGCCCGGGCGGCGGCCTTCCTCTCGGACGATTACTTCGAGAGCGACATGGCGTGGATGGACCTGGACAGCCGGATCGAGCCGACGATCGGGCCGTACGAGGTCTACGAGGACCGGCTCATGGGGTACAAGGCCGCCTTCGAGAGCTTCATCACGGTGGCCGACGCGGCGGCGAGCGAGGAGCTCGCGCGCCTCAAGGGCCTCATGCGCGACCTCGAGCAGGCGCTCCCGATCGAAGACCGCTACAAGAACCTGGACCGCGGCTTCGAGAGCCCGATCCGCGTGGTCGACGTCGTCTACACCGCGGGCGACACGCGCGCGGGCGTGCAGACGATCGCCTTCAACCTGCCGAACGACGAGCGGGTCCGGGAGGCGAAGGGCTCGAAGAAGGTCATGCTGCGCAACGTGATGCGCGCGAAGTTCGAGCAGATCCTGACGCCGATCGCCGGCGTCGCGCTCGCGCCCGAGATCCACGACGCGCTGGAGTTCCGGCCCTGGTTCATCAAGGTGCTCACCCACGAGCTGGCGCACGGCCTCGGCCCGGGGAACATCACGCTGCCCTCGGGCGAGCGGACCACGGTCAACCAGGCGCTGCGCGAGCATTACTCGGCCATCGAGGAGGCCAAGGCGGACGTGACCGGGCTGCACAGCCTGACGGTCCTGGAGGAGCGCGGGATCTACGACGCGGACTTCGTGCGCCTGGCCTACCTCGGGCACGTCGCGGACCTGTTCCGGTCGGTCCGCTTCGGCGCGAACGAGGCGCACGGCAAGGCGGGCCTGATCCAGTTCAACTACTTCGTCGAGAAGGGCGCGATCTCCTACGACGAGGCGACGGGCCGCTTCTCCGCCGACTACGATCGGCTGGTGCAGGCCAACCGTGACCTCGCCCGAGAGATCCTCACGCTGCAAGCCGAGGGATCGTACCAGAAGGCGGCAACGCTCCTCGACCGCTACGGAACGCTGCGCCCCGAGATGCAGGCCGTGCTCGACCGGCTCACGGAGGTCCCGGTCGACATCCGGCCGCGGTACGCGGTGCTCGAGAAGATGCGGAGCTGGTGACGGCAAGACGGCGGCGCGGCCGTGCTCGCACGGCCGCGCCGCCCACCTGCATCAGCGACGACCTCTGACCCAGCCCACGGCGGACCCGGTGTTCGCCCCGATCCGGCCGCCATCCTCGCGACGCCTACCCCGGAAACCCGGGATCGCGCCTGACCTGCCACGCCTGCCAGAGGTGCCGGCGCTCGTGGGCGAGGAGGAAGAGGAAGGCGAACCCGAGCGGGTAGCGTATCCACGACACGACCGGCGACGGGATCTTGATCCGCTTCAGGTCCAGGTCGCTCGCTGAGGCAAGGCGAAGCTGGATCTCGTCCTGGGCGGTGAAGAAACGGGCCACGCACTCCTCCGGGGCGCGGCCCGCTGTCGGCCCCAGCGATTCCTTCACCCTGACCCTCACCTTCGGCGGCGGCTCCGTCCCCCGCAGCATCCACCGCTGGAGCGGCCCAGGCCGATACGGCCCGCGGCGCAGCCACCCACGAGCGCGCGCGTTCGCGATCCCGGCGTCGATGCTCGGCATGACGGCTTCTGCCATCCGGGTGAGGTGATCCAGGCACTCCGCGATCGACCACCGGTCCGGCGCCGGCCGCCACGCGAGCTGGTCGGGGCGTAGCCCGGACACGAGCGCCTTCGCATCGCGTCGGATCGCCTCGAGCTGATCCCACATATCCCGGAGATCGGAGGCGAGCGCCTCCGATTGGGAACGAGTTTCGACGGACATGGATCACCTCCCGAGTCCGGTGGACGCGACTCCCACGCCGCACCGTGTGGGTCGGTCGGCAACGCGACCCGCGGCCGGGCGAGCTCTACGCGTGGACCTCCTCCCGCTCCGCCTTCGCCGACTCGATCACCTTCTGCGCCACGTGCGGCGGGACCTCCTCGTAACTGTGGAACTTGCGCGTGTGCACCGCGCGCCCCTGCGTGATCGAGCGCAACGACGTGGCGTACCGGTACAGCTCGGCGAGGGGAACGAGCGCACGGATCCGCGTCTTCTTCCCCTCCGGCTCCATCCCGAGGATCTTTCCTCGACGCTGGTTCAGGTCGCCGATCACGTCGCCCATGAACTCCTCGGGCGTGAGCACCTCGACCTCCATGATCGGCTCGAGGAGGACGGGATTCGCCTCGGCCGCCACCTTCTGGAACGCCAGCGAACCGGCGACCTGGAACGCCACGTCGCTCGAGTCTACGGTGTGGTACGAGCCGTCGTAGCACTCGCACTCGAAGTCGACGACGGGGTAGCCGGCCAGGATCCCGCGTCGCGCGGCCTCCTGCACCCCCTTGTCGACCGACGGGATGAATTTCCCGGGGATCACGCCGCCCACGATGGAATCGACGAAGCGGTACCCGCTCCCCCGGGGAAGCGGCTTGAGCCGGATCCAGCAGTCGCCGTACTGGCCGCGGCCGCCCGTTTGCTTCTTGTACTTCCCCTGCCCCTCCGCCGTCGCCTTGATGGTTTCCCTGTAGGGGATCCTGGGCTGCTCGGTCAGGACGGAAACGCCGAACTTGCGCTTCAACCGCTCGAGCTGCACTTCCAGGTGCAACTCCCCGAGGCCGCGAACGATCGTCTGCCGCAGCTCCGGGTCGTAGGCGCTGTGGAAGGTCGGGTCCTCCTCGTGGAGCTTGCTCAGCCCGTTCCCGAGCTTGTCCTCGTCGTTGCGGCTCGCCGCACGGATCGCCGTCGAGATGTCCGGCTCCGGGAAACGGATCGGCTCGAGGACCAACGGCTGGCCCTCGTCCGAAAGGGAGTCGTTCGTGTGCGTGTCCCTCAGCTTGGCGACGACCCCGATGTCGCCGGCGTGGAGGCGCGGCACCTCGAGGCGCTCCTTCCCCAGGGCGATGGACAGGTGCGCCATCTTCTCCGCCGCATCCCGGCTCGCGTTCCAGACCTCCTGCCCGTTGGCGATGGAGCCGCTGAAGATCCGGAAGTACGACAGCTCGCCCACGTGCGGCTCCAGCGTCGTCTTGAAGACGAGCGCTGCCAGCGGCCCGTTGTCATCGGCGCGCAGTTCCACCTCGTGGCCCGAGCCCGGGCGCTGCGCCTGCTCCCGCGCGGCCTCCGCCGGGTTCGGCATCAGCTCCACCAGCTTGTTCAGCAGCGCGCGCGTGCCCCAGGTCCGCTCCGCGGCGCCGCAGAAGAGCGGATACATCTCGCCCCGCAGCATCGCCGCCTTCATCGCCGAGAGCGCCTTCTCGCGGTCGATCTCACCGCCCTCCAGGTAGGCCTCCAGGAGCGTGTCGTCCGTGGCCGCGATCGTCTCGATGAGCTCGGTGCGCCAGCGCTCGAACTTCTCGAGATGGTCCGCCGGGATGTCCGTTTCATCGTATTCGCCGGCGGTCGTATCCGGCTTGTAGATGTGCGCCCGCCCGCTGAACAGGTTGATGATCCCGCGGAAGTCCGCCGCCGCGCCGATCGGGATCTCCACCGGGATGACCCGATCGGTCAACGTCGACTTGATCTCGTCGTAGACCTTGTCGAAGTCGGCGTGCTCCCGGTCCATCATCGAGACGAAAAAAAATCTGGGAATCCCGCGCGCCTCGCAGTATTCCCAGACTTTCTCCGTCCCCACCTCGACTCCGTGAGCGGCGCCGAGTACGATCACGGCGCCGTCCGCTACCCTCGTGGCTGCGATCGCCTCCCCCGTGAAATCCAGGTAGCCCGGCGTGTCGAGAAGGTTCAGCTTCGTGTCCATCCACTCGGCGATCGCCAGCGACGTCTGCATCGAGATGCCGTGCGCGATCTCCTCTTCCGTGTACATCGTGAGCGCCGTCCCGTCCCGGACGTTGCCGTGACGGCGAGATGACCCGGCGACGAACGCGAGTGCATCGACCAGGGTGGTCTTTCCCGAGCCGCCATGACCCAGAAATACGACGTTGCGAATCTGTTCCGTGCGGTACTCTCTAGCGGCTGCCATGGAACGCCTCCCAGGGGATGGTGCGAAGGGACACTCGTGGGGATCGTCAACGTAGGTCCGAGGATGGGAGGGTGTCAAGGCGACGGCCGCACAAGACCGCCGAAACGGTCGACCGGGGGCTTCGCGACGTGATTCCGCGGCGGGTGTTCAGTTCCGCCGGTACCGGCGGCTGACCTCGTCCAGGAGACGACGCTCCTCCGCGGTCAGACTCGCGAGCCCGGAAGCGCTGATCTTGTCGAGGACGCGATCGACTTCGTCGAGGAGCCGCTCGTCATCCTTCGCAGATCGGGGCGGGGACGCCGGCTTCCTGTCCGCCTTGGCGCCGCCGGGGATGACGGTGAACCTCCGCTTCGGGATCATCTTCTTCAGGCGAGCCAGACGGATCGAGACGGGATCGCTCAGGCGCAGGTAGAGGAACCCCGCGGCGAAGCCGCCCAGGTGGGCGAGGTGTGCGACGCCGTCGCGGGCGCCGGACATGGCGCTGAGGAGCGCCATGGCGGCCAGGATCGCGACGAGCCACTTGGCCGGGACCGGGAAGATCCCCCAGATGTAGATCGGCGCGTTCGGCCAGTTCATGGCGAAGGCGAGCATGATCCCGAAGACCGCGGCCGACGCGCCGACGACGGAGCCGTACATCCCGAACACGAAGGACAGCGCGGCCCCGCCGAGCCCGCAGATCAGGTAGTACTTGAGGAACTCCCGCGACCCCCAGCGTGCCTCCAGCGGCGGCCCGAAGAAGAAGAGGCCGAGCATGTTGAAGAAAAGGTGCATGAAGCCGGCGTGGACGAACATGTAGGTCAGGGGAGTCCACGGCCGGGTGAGCACCCGAGCGGGCGAGAACTCCAGCCAGGGCACGAGGAAGGGCGCCAGGAAGAGCAGCAGGAACACCGCCACGTTGGCGATGATCAGCCGCTTCACCCAGGGCGTGAGCCCGAAGCCGAACGAGATGGAGTCGCGGTACGCCATGCCCGTTCCTACCCCCTGCGTCGCTGCCGGTGTTCCTCCAGCGCGATGAGGCAGATGCGCTCGCACAACTCGGGGAAGCTCATCCCGGCGGCGCGCGCGCTCTTGGGGACGAGGCTGTTCGCGGTCATCCCCGGGAGCGTGTTCGCCTCGAGACACCAGAGCCCGCCCGTTTCATCCATGCGGAAGTCGATCCTGCTGAAGTTGCGGAGCTTCAGCGCCGTGTGGACGCGCAGGGCGAGCTCCTGCACGGCGTGGGCCCGTTCCTCGGGGATCTCCGCCGGGAAGATCTCCTCCGCCATCCCGGGTTGGTACTTGCATTCGTAGTCGAAGATCTCGTGCCGCGGGATGATCTCTCCGACCGGGAGCGTCTGGTCGCCGAGGATCGGCACGGTCAGCTCCCGACCCGGAATGAATCGCTCGATCATCACCTCGTCGTCGTAGCGGGAGGCCAGCTCGATCGCGGCCTCCAGATCCTCCGGGCGTCGCACCACCGTGAGCCCCACGCTCGACCCCTGCTTGCTCGGCTTGACGACGACGGGAAAGCCGATCACCTCCTCGACCTCGCGGGCCGTGGCCGGCGCCATGAGCCATTCGGGAGTGGCCACTCCGGCCTCGCGGAACAGTCGCTTGGCGATGTCCTTGTCCATTGCGATCATGCTCGCGAGGGGCCCGCTCCCGGTGTAGGGGATCCCGATGAGCTCGAGGAGCGCCTGGATGGTGCCGCCCTCCCCGTGCCCGCCGTGGAGCGCGAGGAAGATCACGTCGACGTTGGCCATCTGCGGCGCCCGTACGAGGGCGGTGATGTCCCCCGACCGGAGCATGTCGAGCTCCTGTTGCTCAGGGGGCACGGGTTTCACCCCCGCGGTCAACAGCCGTTGCTCCTCGGCCGGGTTCAGGACTCCGGTGGCCGTGTCGACCGCGACCACTTCGTGACCCGCCTCCCTCAGTGCCTTCACCACCTCGGCGCCGCTCGCGATGCTGACGTCGCGCTCGGCGCTCGTCCCCCCGAACAACACAGCGATCTTCATGCAGGAATCGGCTCGATCTGTAGAAACCCCACGCCACCCTTACCCTGCCCGTTCCCCGCAGGGTTCCTGTGGCACCAGTGCAACAATCAGGCGCGGCGGGGAGGTCCCCGCCGCGTTGTGCGCCCCGCGCGTCCCTCACCTCGTGAGAAAACGCACCATATCGTAACGCGTCACGATCCCGGCGAGCTCCGCGCCGCGCCGCACGAGGACCGCCGGGTTGTCGCGGGTCAGGAGGCGCGCCACCGCCTGGGCGTCCATGTGCTCGTCGACGACCGGGAACGGCGCATCCATCAGAGCCTCGACCGGCCGGTCCATGAGGGCTGGGTCCTCGATCACGCGGGCCATCAACGTCGACTCGCCGACCGATCCGACGCAGTCGCCGTCCCGGAGGACGGGGAGCTGGGAGATGTTGTGGACGTTCATCGTCGAGAGCGCCTGCCGGACCGGCGTCGCGGGCTGCACCGAGACCAGCGCCGGCGTCGCCCCGTCCTTGTGGTCGAGGAGATCGCCCACGGCGACGGGGCGCCCGTCGTCCAGGAGCTGGTTCTCCCGCAGCCACTCGTCGTTGTAGACCTTGGACAGGTAGCGCTCACCGGTGTCGGGCAGGACGCAGACGATGAGGGCATCGGGGTCGTCCACCTCGCGGGCGATCTGCACGGCGAGGTGCACGATGAGACCGGCGGAGCCGCCGACGAACAGCCCCTCCTCCCGTGTCAGGCGCCGCGCCATCCGGAACGCGTCGCGGTCGGACACCGTGCGCATCTCGTCGATGACGTCGAACCAGAGCGTCGACGGGATCTTGTCGTTCCCGATCCCCTCGACCTTGTACGGCCGCCCCTCGCCCACCTGCCCTGTGCGGTGGTACTCGGCGAAGACGGAGCCGTCCGGGTCCCCCGCGATCACGCGGATGGCCGGGTTCTGCTCCTTCAGGTACTTCCCCGTCCCGCTGATCGTCCCGCCCGTGCCCGCCGAGGCGACGAGGTGCGTGACCCGCCCCTGCGTCTGCTCCCAGATCTCCGGGCCCGTGGTGCGGTAGTGCGCCTCCGGATTCGCCTGGTTGTAGAACTGGTTGGCCAGGATCGCGCCGGGCGTCTCCTGGGCGATCCGCTTGGCCATCATCACGTAGTTGTCCGGGTGGTCCGGCGGGACCGCGGTCGGCGTCACGATGACCTCGGCGCCGAACGCCTTGAGGAGCCGCACCTTCTCCTGGCTCATCTTGTCGGGGATCGTGAAGATGCAGCGGTAACCCTTCACCGCGGCCGCGATGGCGAGCCCGATCCCGGTGTTCCCGCTGGTCCCCTCGACGATGACGCCGCCGGGCCGGAGCTTCCCTTCGCGCTCCGCGGCCTCGATGATCGCCGGACCGATGCGGTCCTTGACGGAGCCGCCGGGGTTGTAGAACTCCGCCTTGGCGTAGACCGGCGTGCGGATCCCGTTCGTGACGCGGTTCAGGCGGATCAGCGGGGTCCACCCGATGGTCTCCAGGACATTGGCGTAGGGGGCGACGTTGCGACGCACCCGCTCCTCGACTTTCATGGGCCTCCTTCCTCGGCTTCGCCGAACTCGGCGCCTCCGGCCCTCGTGAACTTCACGGGCAGGCGCACCCATAGACTTACCCGCTCATCGCCTTTTCGTCCCGGCCGGAACCGGAGGCCGCGCGCCCCTGCCACCGCGGCGCTGTCGAATGCCGCGTGCCCGCTGGTTCGCTCGACGGTCACGCTGTCGACGGCGCCCTCCTCGTCCACCCGCACCAGGAGCAGCGCCTCGCCTTCGATCCCCTGGTCCCAGAGTTCGACGGGGTAGGCGATCGCGGGATGATCGGGAAGGAGCTCCGGCCACTCGATGGGGGCGTCCGCGCCGCACCCCGCGACGAGCGCGAGCAGCGCCGCAGATCCACATGCGATGCGTTTCATCGTCTTCCTCCTTCCCCGCGAGCCTCGGCCTGCAGCTCCGCCAGGACGTTCAGCGCCTCGAGCGGGGTCATGCGTTCGATTTCCAGGTTCCGGAGCCGCTCCAAGACCGGCGGCTCGACGCTGAACAGCGAGAGCTGGTCCGGCGGCGGCTCCGACGCCGGCCGCCGCGAACCCCTGCGGCCCAGCCCCACGCCGCCGCCGCTGTGGGCGCCCTCCAGCTCCCGCAGGATCTCCTTTGCGCGCTCGACCACCGCGTCGGGCAGTCCGGCGAGCCGCCCGACCTGGATGCCGTAGGACCGGTCCGCTCCGCCGGGCTCCAGACGACGCAGGAACACGATGTCGTCGCCCACCTCGCGGACCGCGACGTTGTAGTTGACCAGCGCCGGGAGCAGGTCCGCGAGCTGCGTCAGCTCGTGGTAGTGCGTGGCGAAGATCGTCTTGGCGCCGATCACCTCGTGCAGGTGCTCCGTCACCGCCCAGGCGATGCTGACGCCGTCGTAGGTGGCGGTGCCCCGGCCGATCTCGTCCAGGAGCACGAGCGACCTCTGCGTGGCGCCGTGCAGGATCGCCGCGGTCTCGTTCATCTCGACCATGAACGTCGACTGGCCGCGCACCAGGTTGTCCGAGGCGCCCACGCGGGTGAAGATCCGGTCGCAGACCGGGAGCCGGGCGTAGTCCGCCGGCACGAACGAGCCGATCTGCCCGAGGAGCTGGATCAGCCCGACCTGGCGGAGCAGCGTGCTCTTCCCCGCCATGTTCGGCCCGGTCAGGATCATGATCCGCGCGTCCTCGTCCAGGACGACGTCGTTCGGGATGAACTCCTCGCGCGGCATCATGGTCTCGACGACGGGGTGCCGCCCGCCGCGAATCTCCAGCGCGTAGCCCGTGTGCACCTCGGGGCGGACGTATCCGCGCCGCTCGGCCAGGTGCGCCAGCGCGGCCAGGACGTCGAGCGTGGCCACCGCCTCGGCCGTGGCCTGGAGCCGGGGGAGCTCGGCGGCGACGTCGCGCCGCAGCTCTCCGAAGAGCCGCGCCTCCAGCTCCGCGATCCGGTCCTCGGCGCCCAGGATCTTCGCCTCCCACTCCTTCAGCTCGGGCGTGAAGAAGCGCTCCGCGCCCGCCAGCGTCTGCTTGCGCTGGTAGTCGGGCGGAATCTTGTCCAGGTGGGCGCGCGTGACCTCGATGTAGTAACCGAAGACGCGGTTGAAGCCGACCTTGAGCGACGGGATCCCCGTCCGCTCGCGCTCCAGCGTCTGGAGCCGGGCGATCGTCTCCTGCCCGCCGTCGCGGATGGCGCGCAGCTCGTCGAGCTCCGCGCTGTAACCCTCCCGGATCACGCCACCCTCGCCCAGCGTCGCCGGCGGGTCGTCGGAGAGGGCGCGGGCGATCCGGTCGCGCACGTCCTCCAGCCGGTCCAGGGCGGCGAGCTCCCGGAGCATCGGTGCGGACGCGTCGGCCAGCGCATCCGCCAGCGCGGGGAGGCGGTCCAGCGAATCGCCGAGGGCGCGCAGCTCGCGGGGCGTGATCCGGCACGCGCCCACCTTCGCGGCGAGACGCTCGAGGTCGCGGATCCCCTTCAGCTCCTCCCGCAGGCGACGCCGCACCGAGGGCGCATCGACCAGCTCCGCAACCGCGTCCTGGCGCCGCCAGATCTCTTCGGCCACGACCAGCGGGCGCAGGATCCAGCGACGGAGCAGCCGCCCGCCCATGGCGGTGAGCGTCTCGTCGACGACCTCGATCAGCGTGCCGGCGCGCCCGCCGATGCGGCCGGCCAGGTCCGGGCGGAGCGGCTCGACCAGCTCGAGGTTGCGCCGCGTCATCTCGTCCAGCGCCATCCCGACGCCGGGGCGCTCGATCCGCGGCGGGCGCAGGTGCTCGCTCGCCTGCGGCTGCACCTCGGCCAGGTAGGCGACGAGGGCGCCGGCCGCCGCGACGAGGGCGTCGTCCCCGTCCTCGAAGCCGAAGCCGTCCAGCGTGTGGACGCGGAAGCGGCGCCGCAGCTCGTCGGCCGCGATCGCCGGGTCGAAGAGCCAGTCCGGGCGATGGGTCAGGCTGACGCCGTCCGACCCCGGGATCCGCCGCCCTTCCCAGCTCGCCGGGAGGAGCAGCTCCGCCGGCTCCAGACGCGCCAGCTCCGCCTCGAGCGCGGCCGGCTCGACCTGCACGACGAGCAACTCCCCGGTCGACACATCCGCCGCCGCGAGGGCCATCGCCCCGCCCACGCCCTCCGCCAGCGAGACAAGGAAGTTGTTCCGTCGCTCCGAGAGGAGCACGTCGGAGAGCACCGCGCCCGGCGTGATCGTCTCCGTGATCTCGCGCCGGACGATCCCCTTCGCCTCGGCCGGGTCCTCGACCTGGTCGCAGATGGCGACGCGCCTACCCATCCGGACGAGTCGCTGGATGTACTCGTCACGGGCCCTCACCGGCACGCCCGCCATCGGGACGTTCGCCGCGGCGCCGTTGTTGCGCGACGTCAGCGTCAGGCCGAGCAGCCGCGCCGCTTCCTCGGCATCCTCGTGGAACAGCTCGAAGAAATCGCCGACGCGGAAGAAGACGAGAGCATCCGGATGGCGCGATTTGGCCTCGCGCCACTGCTGCATCAACGGGGTTTCGTCGGACTTCGACATCGGTGCCGTGAGGTGGGTACGCTCCTGCCGCGTGACGGGGTAGGATACGGCCGGGCCCGCGGTCAGGCAACTGCTTTCGGGCGTGCATCTTGCCCCGGCTTCACCCCCGGGAATGCCGCCGGCCGCGGCGGCTTCTATGCACGACCCGAGAGACGACGCACGCCATGCTCGCTCGCGCTGCCGTACGTACCACCGCACTCGCCACGGCCGCTTACGTCGGCCTCAGGCTCCTGCAACGCCGCCGGGCAATCGACCTGCCCGGCCGGAGCGTCCTCATCACCGGCGGCTCGCGCGGGCTCGGCCTCCTGCTGGCCAGGGAGTTCGCCCGGCGCGGCTGCCGTGTCGCAGTCTGCGCCAGGAGCGAGCCGGAGCTCGAGGCCGCCCGCCGCGACCTGGCCGCCCGCGGCGCCGAAGTCTTCGCGACCGTCTGCGACGTCTCCGACCGGGACCGCGTCCAGGACATGGTCGACCGGGTCAGCGATCGGTTCGGCCGGATCGACATCCTGGTCAACAATGCGGGGATCATCCAGGTCGGCCCCATGGCCACGATGACCTGGGAGGACTACGAGCAGGCGCTGGCGGTCACTTTCTGGGGGAGCGTCAACTGCACCCTCGCCGTGCTGCCGCAGATGCGCGTGCGCCGCGAGGGGCGGATCGTCAACATCACGTCGATCGGCGCCAAGATCGCGATCCCGCACCTCCTGCCCTACTCGGCGGCGAAGTTCGCGCTCCGCGGATTCTCGGAGGGCGCGCGGGCGGAGCTGGCGAAGGACGGGATCGTCGTGACCACGATCGTGCCCGGCCTCATGCGGACCGGCTCGCCCGTGAACGCGCTCTTCAAGGGTCGTCAGGCACGGGAATTCACCTGGTTCAGCCTCGGCGACGCTCTGCCCTTCACCTCCATGAGCGCCGAGCGCGCCGCCCGGCGGATCGTGGAGGCGACGCGCCGTGGCGAGGCCGAGGTGACGCTGGGGTGGCAGGCCCGCCTCGTCGGGCTGGCGCACGATCTCATGCCCGGCGCCACCGCCGAGCTGCTCGGGCTCGTGAACCGCTTGCTCCCGGGGGCGGACGGCCGCGGGCGCGACGCGGTGCCCGGCATGGAGCTCGCCTCGATGCTCTCCCCCTCGCCGCTGACCGCGCTCATGAACCGCGCGGCCCGCGACTACAACCAGTTCGGCGGCGAAGGGCACCCCGCGCCGGAGCACGCGCGCAAGGTCGGGCTGGTGCATTGAGAAGGCGCGCGCCGGCCCCCTGACAGGGCGCGCCGACTCCGTGCCCTTCTCAGGCCCCTCTCACGGCACCAGCCCCTCGACCAGGAGGGGGTACGGATCGACCGCGACGCCGTCCCACCATCGTTCGGGCGATCGGATCCGGATGACCGACAGGTGCAGGTGCGGCGACCCGGCCGCGTTCCCCGTCTCGCCGATGTAGCCGACGACTTCCCCGCGCCGCACCGGCCGGCCGACCACCATATCGGGCGCGTATGCGTCCAGGTGCGCGTACCCCAGGAGATAGCGCCTCGACGACTCGAGCAGGTACAGCATGCGCCCGCCCTTGTCGTCCCATTTCATCTGCCAGATCCACCCATCGACCGCCGCGAGGGCCGGCGTGCCGTGGGCCGCCAGGATGTCGACCCCCGCGTGGCGGCGCGCGCCGCGGCGCTCCCCGAAGTTGTCGCGGATCCAGTGGAGCCGCACGCCGAGGACCGGCGGGTCCAGGATCGGCGGAGCGAGATCCGCGTCGTGGCCCGGGTGCCGCTTCTCCGCTATGGCCCCCGGACCCGGCTCGGGGCGGGCCGGCCGCGAGGGTACGGTCCCCTGCACCGCGGCGGCCGAGACGTACGTCTGGGCCTCGTCCGCTTCCGCGCCGTCGTCCCGTCCGGCGAGCACGGTGGCCACCACTGCGGCCGCACACAGAACGAAGGCGCCGCCGGCGTAGGGTCCCACGGCGCCAGGCCGCGTCATCGTCGCGTTCATGACACCGTTATCCGGGCAACATCCGTTCCCCGACCCCGGGCCTGAGAGCGGGGCCGACACCGGCCCCCGCGTGCGGGACCCGGCGCCGGCCCGACCGCGAACTCCGGTGCGACGAGTGGTGCGCATGTTGCAGCCCGCACGTCCCCACCCCGGCGAGAGCGACCGGTACTGGATGCGCCGGCGCCCCGACCCGGGATCGCAGACTCTGGGAGGGGAGGTCTCCATGAGAAACGCCTTGCGACTGGCAATGGTAAGCGCGGCAATGACCTGCGCCGCATTGCTCCCCACGAATGCCGAGGCGCAGCGGATGCGCGGGGCGATGTTCCCCGAGGCACGCTTCACGATCGAGGTCTTCGGCGGGCTGGCCGATTACGGCCGGTTCCTCGACCAGTACGTCTTCCTCCTGGACGTGGATGAGGACACGGTGCTCGCCTTCGGCCAACGGGAAGTCACGGCCAAGACCGCGCTCGCGCTCGGACTCTCGGTCGGCGGGTTCTTCTGGGACAAGACGGGCGTGCGCCTCGGATTCACCTGGTCGCCGTCGGAGATCGAGTTCAGGGACGACACCGGCACCGACTCGGAGATATTCGACGAGGACGACGTCGCGGACCTGAGCGCCTACGTCCTGAGCCTGGAACTGATGCGGTTCCTCTTCGACCCGCGGCGCCGGTTCGCACCCTACGTCGCGGCCGGGATCACCGGCACCTGGTGGAGCCTCGACGA
>Ga0207873_1000917_pt1 | contig 30286 bp, 23 predicted proteins | sample BGWIniCompost_FD_187373 | JGI IMG/M metagenome (GOLD analysis project Ga0207873, IMG submission 187373) | Cellulose adapted compost microbial communities from Newby Island Compost Facility, Milpitas, CA, USA - BGW Initial Compost (SPAdes)... ... | reverse complement strand
GATGCTCAACGCGGCGTGATGGCGCCGAGAGCGCCGTTGCGCGCACCAGCAGCCGGCGCACCCGAAACGTCCCGCTTCCCCAGACCGGCCCCCGGCCCCCGGCCCGGAGCCCCAACAACTCCGGCGTCGCCACATGAACATTTCGTAACCTGTTGTCACTACACATTTCCGCTTGACCCGTGCATGTTGGATCGGTAACTTTTTCACCTCCCCGACACGTCCGCCGAGGCGCACACCACATGAACGTGCGGACGGGACCCCGGATAGCTATGGCGACTGCGACGACAGCAGCAACCGACCGGATCGGTGAACTTCTGGTACGTGAAGGCCTGATCACCGCCGAGCAGCTTTCGGCGGCGCTCCAGGACGCACGTCAGAACGGGTACCGAATCGGGTATTCGCTGATCAGGCTCGGCTTTGTGCAGGAAAGCGAGCTGACACGCGCGCTCGCCAAGCAGTACCGGGTCCCTGCCGTCGATCTCGACCGGGTCCAGGTCGATCCCAAGATCGTGAAGATGGTGCCGGGCGATCTCGCCCTGCGCTACCTGGTGCTGCCGCTGCGCCGTGTCGGCCGCATGCTGACGGTCGCGATGGCGAACCCGACGGACGCGGGCGCGATCGACAACCTGAAGTTCATCACTCGCCACGACATCGAGCCGGTGATCGTGGGCGAGTACACGCTGCGCAAGCACCTCGAGCACTACTACGGCGTCAAGGAGGACGAGAGCGCGCTCGCGCAGATCCTCGACCAGATCGAGGGTGACGAGGACGTCGAGCTCGTCGAGGAGCAGGAGGACGACCTTTCGGCCGCGGCGCTCCAGGCCGCGGTCGATGACGCGCCCGTCGTCAAGCTGATCAATGGCATCCTGACCGACGCAGTGCTGCGCGGGGCCTCCGACATCCACATCGAGCCGTTCGAGAAGGAGATCCGCGTGCGCTACCGCATCGACGGTGCGCTGCAGGAGATCATGAAGCCGCCGATGAAGCTGAAGGCGGCGCTGACGTCGCGTGTGAAGATCATGGCGTCGCTCAACATCGCGGAGCGACGGGTCCCGCAGGACGGCCGCATCAAGCTGAAGATGAAGAACCGGGTGATCGACTTCCGAGTGTCGACACTGCCGGTGATCTTCGGCGAGAAGATCGTGCTCCGAATTCTCGACAAGAGCAACCTGACGCTCGACCTCGAGAAGTTCGGCATGGAGCCGAAGGCCGAGAAGGACTTCATGAATGCGATCATGAACCCGTACGGGATGGTGCTGGTCACCGGTCCCACGGGTTCCGGTAAGACGACGACGCTGTACTCCGCCCTGTCGAAGATCAACACCGAAGAGGTGAACATCATGACGGCGGAGGACCCGGTCGAGTACAACATCTACGGCATCAACCAGGTTCTCGTCCGGAACGAGATCGGGATGACGTTCGCGGCGGCGCTGAAGGCGTTCCTGCGCCAGGACCCGAACATCATCATGGTCGGCGAGATCCGTGACATCGAGACGGGCGGCATTGCGATCAAGGCCGCACTCACCGGTCACCTCGTGCTCTCGACGCTGCACACGAACGATGCGCCGTCGACGATCACGCGTCTGATCGACATGGGGCTCGAGCCGTTCAACGTCGCAGCAGCACTCAACTGCGTTACGGCGCAGCGGCTCGTGCGCCGCATCTGCAGCGGCTGCAAGGAGGAGGTCAAGTACAGCGACGATTTCCTCGATGCGGCGAACGTGCACGGTGAGGACCGGAACATCACGTTCTACCGGGGCAAGGGCTGCGACAAGTGCGGCGGCAGCGGCTACAAGGGGCGGGCCGGTCTCTACGAGGTCATGGCGATGTCGCCCGAGCTGCGGCGGATGATCATGCACGGCGCGTCGTCGGATGAGCTTCGCCAGCAGGGCCTCAAGGAAGGCATGCTCACGCTCCGCATGGACGGCATGAAGAAGGTGGCGCGCGGCGTCACCACGCTCGAGGAAGTCATCAAGGAGACGGCTGCATCATGAGTACCACGGCGTCGATGACCTCGGCGGCACCGCGCCAGGCGGTCAACCTGCGCAGCCTGCTGGAGGAGATGATCCGGCGCGGCGCGAGCGACCTTCACATCACCGCGGGCGAGCGGCCGAAGTTCCGGATCGACGGCCAGATCGTGAACGCGACGGCGGATGGCGAGCTGTCGCCCAAGGAGACGCTCGCGATCGCCTACTCGATCCTCACCGAGGCGCAGAAGAAGCGCTTCGAGACGGAGGACGAGCTCGACTTCTCGTTCGGCATCCAGAACCTCTCACGCTTCCGCGGCAACGTCTTCAAGCAGCGGGGCTGCGTGACGATGGTGATCCGCCAGATCCCGTTCCAGATCAAGACCGCAGACCAGCTCGGCCTGCCGCCGATCATCACGCGCCTGGCCGAGAAGCCGCGCGGCCTGGTGCTGGTGACGGGGCCGACGGGCTCCGGGAAGTCGACGACGCTCGCGGCGATGATCGACAAGATCAATCGCGAGGAGCGCGGTCACATCCTGACGGTCGAGGACCCGATCGAGTTCGTGCACAAGCACCAGGGCTGCATCGTGAACCAGCGCGAGGTCGGCGCGGACACGAAGAGCTTCAGTGCCGCACTCAAGTATGCGCTGCGCCAGGACCCCGATGTCGTGCTGATCGGTGAGATGCGCGACCTCGAGACGATCAGCGCCGCGCTCACGATCGCCGAGACCGGCCACCTCGCGTTTGCGACACTGCACACGAACTCCGCGGCCGAGACGATCAACCGGATCATCGACGTCTTCCCCTCGAACCAGCAGTCGCAGGTGCGCGCACAGCTGGCGTTCGTGCTGGAAGGCGTCGTCACGCAGACGCTGCTTCCGAAGAAGTCGGGCGGCCGCGTCGCCGCGTGCGAGGTCATGGTGTGCACGCCCGCGATCCGCGCGTGCATCCGTGACGACAAGGTGCACCAGATCTACTCGATCATGCAGGCCGGCAAGAAGTTCGGGATGCAGACGATGAACGACGCGCTGTACCAGCTCTATATCCAGGGCGAGGTCACGCTCGAGGATTGTCTCCAGCACTCGCACGACCCGAACGAGTTCCTGCGCATGACGGGCGAGACGATGCCGGAAGGAATGACGCAGCAGTAGTAGGGGGTAACGAGTCGGGTCCGCCGTGCCGATGCGGCGCCCGGCCCGCCATCTCTTGAGACGGAGAACTGGACATGCCGACTTTCGCGTACACGGCACGCGGTGTGAACGGTGACATCACGGCTGGTGAGATCGAGCTCCCCACCCGTGATGACGTCGTCGGATATCTGCGCCGGCAGAAGCTGATCCCGGTCAAGGTCGAGGAGAAGTCCGCCGGGATCAACATCTCGTTCGGCAGCGGAATCAAGACGCGCGACGTGGTGATCTTTACGCGTCAGTTTGCGACGATGATCAACTCCGGCCTGCCGCTGGTGCAGTCGCTGGACATCCTCGCGAAGCAGTCGGAGAACAAGGCGCTGCGCAAGGTCGTCGAGGAGGTGCTCTACGACGTCGAGTCCGGCCAGACCCTCGCCGACGCGATGCGCGGCCACGACAAGGTCTTCACCGACCTGTACGTCAACATGGTCGCCGCCGGTGAGGCGGGCGGTATCCTCGACACGATCCTGCTGCGTCTCGCAACCTTCCTCGAGAAGGCCGACGCCCTGAAGCGCAAGATCAAGGGCGCGATGGTCTACCCGGGCGTCATCATGACCGTCGCGGTGGGTGCCGTTGCGATCCTGCTGATCTTCGTCATCCCGACGTTCCAGGAGATGTTCGCGGCGTCCGGTGTGCCGCTGCCCGCCCCGACACAGTTCGTCATCTACCTGTCCGAGCTGCTGCAGGCCCGCTGGTGGGCGATCCTGCTCGCGATCGCGATGATCGCCGTGCTCATCCAGCGCTACTACAAGACGAGCAATGGCCAGCTCGTGATCGACCGGCTGATGCTCAACGTGCCGGTCTTCGGCCCGCTGCAGCGCAAGACCGCAATCGCACGCTTCACGCGCACCCTCGGCACGCTCGTCGCCTCCGGCGTATCGATCCTGGACGGCCTCGAGATCACGGCGCGCACGGCAGGCAACCGCGTCGTGCACGACGCGATCATGGAGTCGCGCGCCTCCATCGCCGGCGGTGAGACGATCAGCGAGCCGCTCAAGAAGTCCGGAGTGTTCCCGCCCATGGTGGTGAGCATGATCAACGTCGGCGAGCAGACCGGCGGCCTGGACGAGATGCTGACCAAGATCGCCGACTTCTACGACGAGGAAGTCGACGCCGCCGTCGAGGCGCTGCTGGCTGCGATGGAGCCGATCATGATCGTGTTCCTGGGCACGATCGTCGGGGGCATGATCGTGGCGATGTACCTGCCGATCTTCGATATGATCAATGCGGTGAGCTAGGGGGGATACCGGCCAGCCGCTTCGCGAGTGGCTGGCCGGTTACCCGATCAGGATCAGCGGCATACCCACGATCCAATTGATCCGGCCAACCATACAGCGACGTCGCACCCCGCGACGCAAGGTCGTGCAATCATTCGCTCTGATCGTGGCGGTGGTGCTACTCCTGGGCAGCTGCTCCCGAGACCACAGCCCACTGCCTATCCTCGAAACCAGCGTTGATCGTAACGGCAATACATCTACTGTTCACCTGAGCGTCTCGCTGAACGAGATCGCGACAGGCCGTATTGCAGCGCCAAAGCTGACGCCGGCGTGGGAGTTCTCTGGCGTTGATCTGGAGGTCGCAAACGTTTCGGACGCGAGGTTCATTGGCCGCGGTCTCGCTGTTCTCGACCGCCAGTCGAGGGAGGTCCTCATCCTCGGTCTGGATTCCAACACAGTTCAACGTGTCGGAAGGCCAGGGCAGGGCCCAGGGGAGTTCGCAGATCCGTGGGCAATGGTTGCCGTCGGTCGCAACCTGGTCGTGACACAGCCGATCGACCCTGTCTTCATCGCCTTCGACTCAGCTGGCAACTACATTCGTTCCGCATCTGCACCAGTAGATGGCGACTGGCGCAATCCCATCTTTCGTGCTCCATCGCTCGGGTTGGACGACTTCCTTACCGTTCACTCAGCCGGTACAGCGCGTTCACGCTCACTCGCTGCCCGCGCTCCGTGTCTACCCGTACTGTCTCACTCGGAACGACAGGGACGAGGCCGTGCCGCTTCACCGCGCTGTCCAGCTCGTCCGCATCCATGAGCACGCTCCGATCATGGGGCAAGCCTTCGTAGACACCCGGCTCCCCTTTCACCGGACGCACGCCTTCTCCCGTGAGATCCACTTCAGGTGTGAAGTGATTCACCAGGACGCGTCCTCCCACACGCAGCACGCGCGTGGTTTCCGCGAGTGCACGATTCCACTCCGAACGGCTCCGTGCGCTGTGATAGATACCGAGTGCGACGACGAGGTCGAATGATGCGTCGGGGAAGGCTGACAGATCGTCCATGGCGGCTGGGATGACGCGTTCCCGCGCGCGCTCGGGACCGAGCACCTCTGCCATGCGCGTCGTCGTCCGCTCGATCATCGCCTGTGACGCATCGACCGCCCAGACGTCGAAACCACGCTCGGCAAGCAGCACGGTGTTGCGTCCGCCTGCACAGCCGAGATCGAGGACCCTCGTTGCGCCGGGATCATCATAATCCTCGATCAGCCGGAGCAGCCGGTGGTCCGGCTCGCGTGATGCGAACTGCTCGACCACGTCGGGTTGTTCCCAGAAGGTGCGCTCGGCCATACTATCTCCTCCAGTGTGTGTCGATCTATCAAGTGTCCTGCTCAAAGGACGCAATTCTGTGATGCTCGACGCAATCCTGTTGGCGAACTCCCAGGAGGAAACACGCCGGATGCGCCCGACAGTTTGCTCTTTCGCAGCGGCAGCGTTCGCGGCGCTGGTGCTGACCGGCTGCGATGCCGACTCGCCGCCTGCGCGACCCGACGAAGACGGTAGCGAACAATCGGTGGACGACTCCGAAGCACGGCTCATTCCACAGACCGCCGGCTTCGATCAGGTGCGGGCACTGGCGCTGGATCCACACAGTGCCGAGTTGCCCGACGATTCACTCCTCGCCGGGCAGATCCGCCGCGGCTTCGACATCATCACGAACACCCCCGTACACGCACCGCGCTACTCGGGTAACGCGATGACGTGTGCGAACTGCCATCTGAACGCCGGCCAGCGGGAGCGTGCGCTGCCGCTCGTCGGCGTGGCGGCAGTGTTTCCCGTCTCGCGAGCACGCGAGGGCCGCCTGTTCAGCCTCGAGGACCGCATCCGCGGCTGCTTCATGCGGAGCATGAACGGCACCGCACCACCCTATGACAGTGAAGAGCTGCTCGCTGTCTCGGCGTACATCCACTGGCTCTCGCGCGGCCAGAGCCTGGGAGAGTCGCCGCCGTGGCGCGGACTGAACACGATCCCGGAGGAGAGCCGCCTCGCGATCGATCGACTGGACCCCGTCCTGGGCGAGTCCATCTTTCGCCAGCAATGCACCATGTGTCATGGAGTGGATGGTCAGGGTGTCGACATCGGTGGCGTAAAGCCAGGGCCGCTGTGGGGCGATAGCTCCTGGAACGATGGAGCAGGCCTCTCGCGCGTCTACACGCTTGCCGGTTATTTGCGCTACACGATGCCCCTGACTGCCCCCGGCACGTTGACCGACGAGCAGGCGCAGCACGTTGCCGCGTACATCAACGCGCAGGAGCGCCCGACGTACCCGGACAAGGCGAACGACTATCCGGCCGGTGCACCGGTGGACGCGGTCTACTACCCGCGCTATGACGAGAACCCCGTGCGGGCGCGCCTTCTCGAAGCGAGCGGGGTGGACCGGTGAGCTACAGCATGCGTCGGCCACCCTCTGGCCTTACTGCGCGATGAACGTGCGCCCACTCACATCGGGCCGCACCGGCCCCTGGGCGAGGTGGCGTCGGAGCGCGTCGATGGCGTGCACGCCGGTGCTCTCCCGCTCGAATGTTCCCAGCAGTCCCCGGACTCCCGCGCCGGCAATCGTATACTCGCGGTCGGGCTCGTAAGGCGCGCCCCCGATGTCCAGCTGCTCGATCCGCGTGCCGCGCCCGTTGTTCGGCCGGAAGACCACGCTCAACCCGGTCGCCCGCGCGACATAGCCACCCGCCTGCTGGAGCGCGTCGCCTGCAAACACGTTGTGCAGATTGGATTCGAGCGATGCGAGCAGCTGTCGTCCGCTCACGCGCGCAGTGAACACTTCCGGATTGGTCGGTACCATCGTCCACAGATCGCCTGTCGTGACCGGGCCGGCGGGCACCGGCGGAGCGAAGCGCCACCCGTGCGACAGCGCGACGTCGCATCCGGTGAGCGCCTGGTATGCGTCGACAATGAGGTTGTCCATCGGCGTTTCGAGCAGCGCCATCCGGTGCAGCGCCACCTCCGTCTGACCGACCTGCTCGTCCATCTCCTCGCGAAACGGCGCGAGCTGCTCATCGACGACCGCTTGCACCTCGCCATCCGGCTCGATCGACTCCTCGAGCTCGATCAATTCGTGATGCCAGCTGCTGATCCGCCCGGTCGTGACCTCGAGGTCGAGGCGACCGAGGAACGAGCCGCTGAAGCCGGATTGGATCAGCAGTGTTCCGCCCACAACCGCCGGCTGCGCAAGCCGGTTATGCGTGTGGCCGCTCAGTACGACGTCCACGCCGTCGATTGCGCGGACGAGTGCCACGTCCTGCGCGAAGCCGAGATGCGACACGAGCACCACGACGTCGCAGCGCTCCTCGCCGCGCAGCGTCTCGATCGCGCCGGCCAGCACATCGCGCGCATCGAGGAAGCGCAGGCCGGCCGCGAAGTCTGATGACATGCTCGGAATGATCGGCGAGGTCAGACCGACGAAGCCGACGCGGACGCCACCGATCTCGCGCACCAGCGTGGCCGGGAAGATCGGTTCGCCATCCGCCGCGTTGCGCAGATTCGCCGCCAGGACTGGAAAGCCCATCTCGGCTGCACGCGAGCGCAGTGCATCCGGGCCGAAGCCATACTCCCAGTTGCCCGGCACGAAGAGGTCGACGCCCTCGGCCGCGAGCGCGGGAACGATCACACGTCCTTCGGTGCGTATCGCCGGGAGGGTGCCATGGATCGCGTCACCACAATCGACGAGCAGCGCTGCATCCGTCTCCTGCTTGATCGCGTTCGCGACCGCAGCGGCACGCGCGAGTCCACCGACGCGCCGGTATTCCTCGCGGCCGCCGCGTCGGAACAACTCCCAGTGCACGTCGAGCTGTGCATGGATGTCGTTCTGCTGGATCAGCGTGAAGCGTCCGCTGCGATCGCTCATCGTTCAGCCTCCGTGAAACTCACACGTGTACAGCCGATTCACGCCGTCACTGCTCCGCCGCTGCATCCAGGATCATGCGAAACTGCTCTAGGGGCAGCGCTCCCTGCACCCGGTGCCCGTTGACGAAGAACGTGGGCGTCGCGCGGACGCCGCTCCGCTCGGCGAGTGCGTTGCTCGCTGCGACGCGTGCGCCAGCGCGGTTCTCCTGGTAGCACGATGCAAATTGCGCGGCGTCGATTCCGATCTCGCCGGCGAACCCGGTGAAGATCGGCTCGGGATCACCCACGCTCTTCCACCCCGTCTGCCGCTCGTAGATCACGTCGTTCATCGCCCAGAAGGCCTCCTCGCCCTGCTCGGCAGCGCACTCGGCCGCCTGCGCAGCTTCGGCGCCATTGGGGAACATCCCCATCACGAAGGGCACCTGCCGCCACTGCACCTTGCCGGTTTCGACGTACTCCTCGTGCAGCGTCGGGTACGTGCCGAGCGCGAACATCCCGCAGTACGGGCAGCCGAAGTCGCTGAACTCGATGACAGTGACGGGTGCGTCGGCGCTGCCGCGGACGTGCCCGACGTCGGCCACGTTCATGAGATTCGCTCCGACCCGTTCCTGCTCGAGCAGTGTGCTCACGGGGGTCAGTGCGGGCCCCGCATCGCGGGCGGCGGATGCGTCGCCACGCGTCGCGACGAGCACGATCGCAAGGGCAAGAGCCACCGCCAGCGCAACGATCGTTGTTCTCTTTGACATCACAGTCCTGCCTCCAGATTGATCAGCTGGCCGAAGCCGGCGAAGAAGTTTGCGAGAGCAGTGAAGCGGCCGGTAAAGAGCAGGATGCCCAGGAGCACGAGGAACGCGCCCGTCACCCGCTCGATCGTACCGAGCCAGCGCTTCAGCCACTGCGTACGTGTGAGGAATGCGTTGAATCCGACGGCCGCGACGAAGAATGGAATGCCGAGGCCGAGCGCGTAGGTGCCGAGGAGCATCATGCCGCGCGTCATCGTCGTCTCCATGCCGGCATACAGCAGGATGGTGGCGAGGACGGGGCCGACGCAGGGCGTCCAACCGGCGCCGAATGCGACACCCGCGACGACGGAGCCGAACGCGCCCGCCGGCTTGCTGGCGAGGTTCACCCGTCGCTCGCGCATCAGAGCGGGAATGCGCAGCACGCCCAGCATGTAGAGCCCGAAGAGCACGATCACGACGCCGCCGATCTGCTGCAGCAGCGGCAGCGACCGGGTGAGTGCGCCGCCCAGTGCCGTCGCGGATGCACCCAGCGCGATGAAGAGTGCCGAGAAGCCGACGATGAAGAGGCCTGCATGCATGGCCGCGGTGCGACGCGCTGCGGCATCGTCGGCGTCGCGCAGCTCGTCCATCGTCAGACCGGTGACGAAGGAGACGTAGCTCGGCACGATCGGCAGCACGCACGGCGACAGAAACGAGACGAGGCCGGCGAGGAACGCGAGTCCGAAGGAGATGGAGATGGCGTCCGTCATCCGGCCACCTCCGACTCGGTCTGTGCTTCGGGCGCGGGCTCGGCGAGCAGCCGCTTGACCGCCTGCTCGAGCGCGGTCTCCGTGTAGAACCCCTTCACGGTGTAGCGCGCCTTGCCGCTCCTGTCGAGCAGATACGACGTCGGCAGCAGGTTGCCCGCGCCGAATGCGTTGACCGATTGCGCGGTCGCCATTGCGACGGGATAGGTGATGCCCATCTCATGCAGGAAATCACGCACGGTGCGCTGGCTGCCGCGGTCGGTAGAAAGGCCGAGAATCACGAAGCCCTGGTCCGCGTACTCCTCGTAGACGCGCTGGAAGCCCGGCATCTCGAGGCGGCAGGGTGGGCACCACGTCGCCCAGAAGTTGACCAGCACGACCTGCCCGCGCAGGTCGCTCAGCGAGACGGCCTCACCGTCCAGCAGCTCGACGCGGACGTCGGCGACTTCCACACCGCCCGAGCCGAGCCCGAATGCGGACGCCGCCTGCGGCCAGATCCGGTAGCCGACGAAGCCCAGCACGGCAATCCAGATCACCGCTTCGATGGAGATCCATCGCTTGCGCTTGTTCGATGTCATTGTTGCACCTGAGTGTACATTCGCCTGACCATGCCTTCAGCGGCATCGTCAATTCACTGGTGTAGCGATGCGTTCGGCCTGCGACCCGCGAAGGGCGCGGCCGTCACTCAGATGCGAGGTGGCTGGTAGGGCGGGGGCGCAGGCGCGCTGACGGGACGGATCGTCTCGTCCGGAAGCGCCTGCATAGAGGTCTGGGGCGCGTTCGCGTCCTCACTCCGCGGTGCGGCGATCGCCGCAACCGTGCAGGAGGCAACGCTCGCCGGCTCCGGACCGGAATGGTCGTGGGAAGCGTCGCTGGAGTGCCCGGGTGTAAGCACGCTCGCGCGCTCGTCGACCGCTTCGGACGTGATTCCATCCATGTGCATGGACGCACAACGCGGCCCGGTGACCGCCGAGAGACCGGCAGGCAGGCCGAGCAGCAGCATCAGCGCAACGAGAGCGCGGAATGCGCGGGAGAATCGCGTTGAGTCGTTCATCATGACCGGATACGCTTGAAGCTGCCGCTGGTTCCCACCGGACGCAACCGACAATCCATTCGAATCATTCCGGCCGCTCATTCGATGTACACGGGTGTCCCGACATCCACGTGTTCGAACAGTTGTTCGAGTGCGTCGTCGTCCAGCCGGACGCAGCCGTGGCTCACCGCCTGACCGATCGAGTCCTTCTCACCGTCCGGTGCGCCATGGATGAGGTAGCCGTCGCCGAGATCGAGCTTGAAGGCGCCGAGCGCGCCTGGAATGCTCCGCTGAGCCGTTCCGAATGGCGGCACGTAGAGTTTTCCGTCGAAGATCATTTCGATGCCCGGAGTCCACGGCCACCACTCGCCGAGGCGGTTCACCCGGCCGACCTGCTCGTCGCGTATCTCCAGCCAGGTGCTGTCGCCGAGCTCGTAGCGCTTGCCGCGTTCCAGCATGACAACCTCCAGATCACCGGCCTCGGCAACCTCGTAGTAGTGCCAGTCCGGTGGGATCCAGACGGGATTGCGCTCCTTGGCCAGCACACGATGCTCGCCGCGCGGCGTCGCGAAATGGTAGCGCCTGCCATTCAGCACCACTGTCTCGTCGCGGCCGACGGCTGCGGGCGCAGAGAGCACAGTATCCGTTCCTGCGACCAGCCAGAGACGACGCTCCTCGATCGAGATGATGATGCGCACGTCGTCGCGATTCGCCCCGACATCGGGGCCGGCCTGCGATGCGGCCTGCTGCGAAGTCGTGGCCAGCAGCACCAGGAGCACGAACGCGAATCGCTGAAAAGCGCAGCGCTCCGGCACGTCGGGACGAACTGATCCCGATACTCTCATTGTTCTTCCTCCATAACGTGATTTCGTGATCGCAGAATTCGACGAGCGTTCTGAGGTAAGTCACTCGTCGATCTGCACCCGGTCGGGTCGCGCGCACGCCTGCGCACAGCGACCGAACTCGCCTGGTAGCCCGCAGCGGCCCGCTCACTCGCGGGTGCGACGGGTCAGATCACGAAATACGGGGCGGACGGAAGGGAGGTGGGCGGTCCGCATCCAGCGGACGAAGCCGATCATGGACTGCCATGCCGCTCGATTCGACGGCCGCGGCGCACGCCTCGAGTGCCGAATCCGAGGGAAAGGAGATGCTGCAGGAGTTGCTCGACGTAGATTTGCGGGGCTCCGGTGAAGTCGGTCGATGCACGTTACGACGGCGCATGGGAATTGCCCGCGATCGGCACCGTGGCCGCCCCGACCGGTGTGCTGGTCAGGCCGGACGGCTATGTATGCTGGGTGGGTGAGTCGACGGATTCCGGACTCACGGACGCGTTGACGACGTGGTTCGGCGCCGGTGTCGCAACGACGTGACTGTCCGCGTCACCGCAGCAGGGCCATATTCCGCCCGCGAGGCCGTGCCGTGCATGCCGCCTCGCACGGCAGTGTGAAGCGCGCGGCATCGGATCCACGCCGCTACGGATGCTGCTTTCATGGAGGATACGGGCGTCATGCAGGTACAGGACATCATGGAGCGCCGCGTCGTCACGATCGGCCCGAAGGAGACGGCGAGTGCGGCGTGGACGCGCATGCGACGTCGCGACATCCGACATCTCGTCGTGCAGGATGGCGATGAGATCGTCGGGGTCATCACCGAGCGGGACCTGGGCGGCAGGACGGGTCGCGATCTGCGTCGCGGACGCACGGTGAAGGATCTGATGACGCCGGGCGCGATCACTGCCGGGCCGGACATGTCCCTGAAGGACGCGGCCGACCTGATGCGCTCCCGGCTGATCGGCTCGCTGCCGGTCGTCGATGACGGCGAGCTCGTCGGCATCGTCACGGCAACGGACGTGTTCGACGCACTCGGCCGCGAGAAGGTCGGGGCGCTGAGCTGGGCGGAGCGGCAGCTGCTGCGCAGGCCGTCGACCAGCAAGGCGCTGGGCGGGCGCACCGTGCCGCGCTCGCGCACGCGATCCACCGAAGCGAAGGCGCGAAAGCGTGCGCCCCGTCCCGCGCCCGAGGCATTCGCAGCGCGCCTGCCGAAGACGGCGAAGCGCTCGGCAGGCCGCACACCGGCGGCACAGGTGCCCGCGAACATCCGCGTGTTCGGCACGACGCTCGTTCCGGAGGAGCGCGAGACGATCCGCGCGCAGCTCGGCGCACGCCTCGGCAAGTTCGCTCCATACATCGAGCGCGTGACGGTACGCATGGAGGACGTGAACGGACCGAAGGGCGGCGTCGACACTGCATGCCGCATCAAGGTCGTGCTGAGCGGCATGCCGAGTGTCGTCGTCGAGGAGCAGGCCAGTGACGTGAAGGCCGCCTTCCGCGCGGCCCTGTCGGGCACCGTCCGCACGGTTCGTCGGACCGTGGACCGCAGCCGTACGAAACCGCTGAAGTCGTCGCGGCGCGTCAGGGCGCGTCGCTGAGCGACGCGCTTCCGACCGGCGTCACCGCGCGGTCCGTCAGCATCTGCGGCGGCGCGTCCGGGTCGTATACGACGACGGGCGCGCCGAGCACCGCACCCGCAACCTCGAGCACCGCGTTGCAGTCGAGGTCCTCCACGAAGTGGATGCCGGTCCGCCTCCCGAGCTGGGCCCATCCCGCCAGCACGCCCGCTGCGACCTGCAGCTGCGTCGCGTTCGTGCCGTACCTCAGGCCGAGCTCGACGTCCGTCTCGAAGCCCATCCACAGCTCGCCGAACCGACGGCTGCAGAGCAGCACGCCCACGCGGTCCTGACCCGAGATGTCCGTCGTCCACGGCGGACAGAGACGTCGTGTCTTCCAGGCGTCCGCGACGTCGCGTTCGGGGTGAGCGGCGAGGGCCGCACGGGCGGCGGGCGGGATGCGGTAGATGAAGCCGATCTCGATGCCCGGCATCCGCGTGGCCAGCGTGACGGTCTCCTCGTGCGGGACCGCCATCCCGTCGATGATGTGGTCGCCGCAACGGGCACGGTACCAGCGCTCCGTCGGCCGGTGCCCCAGCCCGATGACGCTGCCGTGCTCGGCCGCGAACGCGCGCGGCTCGTACAGCTCCTCCAGGCAGTGGAACGGGCTCCACGTCATGGGGAAGACATCGGGGTCGCCGGGATCACTGCCGTCGACCGTCGTATCTTCCTCGGTGATCAGCACGGAATGGAGGTCGAGCGCCTCCGGCGTGGGGTCCACGCCTGCGCGTTCCGCGAAGGCGTCGAGCGCGGCGAAGACCAGCGCGTTGACCAGGCCGGGGTTCGCGCCGCTGCCGACCAGGTGGGCCGCGTTGCCGAGCGCCGGTCGCCGCGGCGGCAGCAGCCGGGCGATCGCCTCGTCCGTCGGGATGCTGCCCCGGCCCGGCCATTCCTCGACGCTGGTGCAGAGGAAGTGCGTGCCCAGCGTGTCGCACGCCCGGGTGCAGTCCACGGTGTCGACCGACGAGAGGTCGATGACTTTCGTGATGCGGTGCTCCCTGACCAGGGCGGCCAGATCCTCGCCGGATCCGATCGTGGCCGGCGGCAGAAGGGTCGCCGCCTCGAGCTCGACCGGAGCCACCGGCGGCCCCGCGTCCAGCAGCAGGATCTCCTCGGCCCCTTCACGAAGGTGTCGGCCCGGCTCACTGTGCTGGAGGAGGGCGAGTACGGCGCGGCCGACGCCGCCGTGGCAGCCCACGACGAGAATGCGATCCGGGCGCCCGGTTCCCGTACTCATGTCCCGACCTCCGTTCGCAGGAGGCCGCCGTCGCCCATTGTCTCAAACATCACTGACTCCCTGGGAAGTTCGACCGTCCCTGTGCCCTGCGCATGAACGGTCCCGGGCAAGGTGTGCTCCAGACCCTGCGGGGGCAACGCGTGTCGGCTTGCCCCCGACCTGAGAAACGGCCAAGCTCAATGCATGCGTCGGCACTCCTGACGGCGCTTTGAACGGGCATGCAGGGCAGGACATGTTTTCGCCGAACCAGATCGATGACGAGCTGCGCAGTCGCGTTCCCGCGGCTGACGCGGAGCTGATCGTACGCTTTTCCCACCTCTTCCTCGCCGGCGCCCCGCCGGAGTTCTTCCGGGACCGGACTCCCAGTGACATTGCCGAGCTCGTGGCCGGCTCGTTCCGCCACCTGCAGGAATCGCGGCCGGGACGGGTCGACGTCGAGGTCGTGGTGAATGCGCCGCACGCGCGTGGCGCGACGACGGTGCGCACCAACCTCCGCGAGCGGCCGTTCATCGTCGCGACGGTGCGCGAGTACCTGTACGCGCACGGACTGGCCTTCGAGCGCTTCCTGCACCCGGTGCTGCACGTCGAGCGCGACGCGGACGGCAACGTCACCGCGATCGGCCCCGCGACCGAGCCGGGCCCGCTGGAATCGCTGATCTACGGCGAGGTCCCGCGCGTGGACGGTGCGCTGGGCGCGGACGTGATGCGGGAGGGCATCCGCCAGAGCCTGCAGGATGCAGTCGCGGTCACGGACGACTTCGCACCGATGCTCGCGAAGCTGGACGAGACGGCGGCATCGCTCGACGGGGCCGCACTGCGGATGCCGGAGCGCGCGGTGGAAGTCGCGGAGGTCGGTGCGTTCCTGCACTGGCTGCGCAACAACTTCGTGTTCCTCGGCTACGACGCATGGGGCCGCGTCGACCAGCCGGACGGCGGGCTCGGCGATGCGAACGGCAATGCCCGGATCGGCCTGCTGCGCGACGACGTGCAGTCGCGTCGTGCGACACCGATCCCCTCGGCACGCGAGGCGCACGACCAGTACCTGAAGAAGCTGGGCAGTGCCGCCGCCTCGCGGCAGGAAGCACCGGTCGAGGAGGCGAGTCCCGCACCGAAGCGCTGGCCGCCGCGCCTGCTCGTCATCGCGCAGACGGCGGAGGAGGCGACGGTGCACCGTCGCACGCGGATGCACGCGATCTCGATTCGCGGCATCGAGAACGACGAGATCGTCGGCGAGCGGCGCTTCCTCGGCCTGTTCCGCTCGCGCGCATACGCGGAGGAGGCGCAGCAGATCCCGATCCTGCGGCACAAGCTGCGGCTGATCCTGGAGAAGGAAGGCTGGCTCGCCGGCTCGCACGACCAGCGCGAGGCCGTGAAGATCTTCAACTCGATGCCGAAGGAGGAGCTGTTCTCCGCCTCGGCGGCCGAAATCGCGGAGGAGATCAAGGCGATCCTCGCGCAGTACTACGCGCAGGAGGTGAAGGTCGCGCTGCGACCGGACGCCGCCGGCGGTGCGGTCTCGATCATGATCATCATGCCCGCCGACCGCTATAGTGGCCGCGTGCGTCGCGCACTGCAGGCAGCGCTCGTGCGGGAGCTGGAAGGGACGCTCCTCAACTACAACCTCGTGATGGGCGGCGGCGCGCAGGCGCGGCTGCACTTCCAGATCGCGGCGCCCGAGGAACGCCTCGCCGCGGTGACAGCGTCACAGATCGAGGTGCTCGTGCACGAGGTCGTCCAGACCTGGACGGAGCTGCTCGAGCGGCACCTCGCCCGCACCTGTCCGCCGGACGAGGCGCACCGCAAGGCGCTCCGCTGGGGCGCGGCGTTCAGCACGGAGTACCGTGCCTCCAGCAGCCCCGCCGAAGCCGCCGCCGACCTGGGCGTGATCGAGGCGATGGAGGCCGACGACCGGCTCCTCGACGTGCGGCTCTCCAACAGGCCGATGAACGGATCGGCCGACACGCAGGACTTCACCTGGCTGAACGTCTACGTCCGCGGCGACGGGCTCGTGCTCTCGGACTTCATGCCGATCCTCGAGCACCTCGGCCTGCGCGTGCTCTCGATGCGGCCGTTCGATGCGACCGACGAGCAGGGCGGCGCGCGCATCTACGTGTTCAGCGTGCAGGACCGCGAGCAGCGCCAGATCGACCTGGACGCGCGTGGCGAGCTGCTCAAGGAAGCGATCCTCGCCGTTGCGGCGGGTGATGCTGCGGACGACGGCCTGAACGCGCTGGTCCTGACTGCGGGGCTGCGCTGGCGCCAGGTCGACATTCTGCGCGTGTACAGCGAGTTCGCGTTCCAGTGCCAGATCGTGCCTGCACGCCAGGCGCTGCCACGCGTTCTCAACGCGCATCCCGAGCCGGCGCGCCTGCTGGTCGACGTGTTCCGCCAGAAGTTCGATCCGGCCGCGGCGCAGAGCAAGGAGGAGCGCAGGCAGCGGATCGAGGAGGCGCGCAGCCGGATGCTCGCGTCGCTCGAGAGCGTGACGTCGCTCAACGACGACCGCTCGCTGCGTCGCATGCTCACACTGATCGATGCAACGGTCCGCACGAACTACTACGTGCACGGCGGCGAGGACCCGACGAAGCGGTCGGGCGGCGTGCCGTACATCTCGATCAAGATCCTGTCGGAGCTGCTGCAGTCGCTCGTGCCGACGCGTCTGATGGCCGAGGTGTGGGTGCAGTCGCCGAAGATGGCGGGCACGCACCTGCGCGCGGCCAAGGTCGCGCGCGGCGGGCTGCGCCACAGCGACCGGCCTGACGACGTGCGGACCGAGGTGATGGGGCTCGTGCGCACGCAGGCGGTCAAGAACGCGGTGATCGTGCCGGCCGGCTCGAAGGGCGGCTTCGTCACGCCGATGCTGTCGAGCGCGACCCGGGATGTCGCGGCCGAGGTGCAGGAGCAGTATCGCACCTTCATCCGCGGGCTGCTCGACATCACGGACAACCTGGTCGACAGCCAGGTCGTCCGTGCGCCGGGGCTCGTCGTGCACGACGACAACGACCCTTACCTCGTGGTCGCGGCCGACAAGGGCACGGCGAAGTTCTCGGACATCGCGAACGCCGTTGCCGCGGAGTACAGCTTCTGGCTCGACGACGCATTCGCATCCGGCGGCTCGAACGGCTACAGCCACAAGGACGTCGGCATCACCGCGCGCGGCGCGTGGGAGTGCGTGCGCCGTCACTTCCGCGAGATGGGCCGCGACACGCAGACGGAGCCATTCACTGTCGTGGGCATCGGCGACATGAGCGGCGATGTCTTCGGCAACGGCATGCTGCGCTCGCGCATGATCAGGCTGGTCGCGGCGTTCGATCACCGTCACATCTTCGTCGACCCGGATCCCGATCCGGAGCGCTCCTTCATAGAGCGCGAGCGACTTGCCGGCCTCGGCCGCTCGAGCTGGGACGACTATGACCGCTCCGTCATGAGCGAGGGCGGCTTCGTCGTGCCGCGCGGGCAGAAGGAGATCGCGCTCACACCGCAGGCGCGTGCCGCACTCGGCCTGCCGGACGACGTGACCGTCATGGACGGCGAGTCGCTCATCCGCGCGATCCTGAGTGCGCCGGTCGACCTGCTCTGGAACGGCGGCATCGGGACGTACGTGAAGGCACCCGAGGAGCGGCACGCGGACGTTGGTGACACTGCGAACGATGCAGTCCGCATCGACGCGACCGACCTGCGCTGCAAGGTGCTCGGCGAGGGCGGCAACCTGGGGCTGACCCAGCGGGCGCGCATCCGCTACGCACTCGACGGCGGCCGCTGCAACACGGACGCGATCGACAACTCGGGCGGCGTCGAGATGTCGGACCGCGAGGTCAACCTGAAGATCCTGCTCAACGCGGCGGTCGCGGAGGGCAGGCTCGATCGCGACGCGCGCAACCGCCTCCTGCACGAGCTGACGGACGCAGTCACCGAGAAGGTGCTGCACGACAACCGCTCGCAGAGTCTCGCGATCTCGCTCGACCTGCTGCGCGCGGGCGAAGGCTTCCAGGACTACCAGGGCTTCATGACGGCGATGGAGCAGCGCGGGGTATTCGAGCGCGCTGCCGAGGCGCTGCCCACGCTGGAGACACTCGTCGACCGCCAGTCGCGCGGACAGTCGCTCGCGCGGCCGGAGCTGGCCGTGCTGCTCGCGTACTCGAAGCTGTCGCTCAAGCAGGCGCTCCTCGCGGGCGATGCGCTCGATGACCCGGCGATGGCGCGCTACATGGCCGACTACTTCCCGGAGCGCGCCGTCGAGGTTGCAGGCACGGGGCCGATGGCGAGCCACCGGCTGCGCCGCGAGATCATCGCGACGCAGCTCTGCAATGACATGGTCGACCTGATGGGCTCCGCGTTCGTGTACCGTGTCGCGCGCGATACCGGTCACACGGAGAGCGACATCGCCCGCGCCTGGTTCGCGGCCGCCAGCCTCGCGGGTGCGGACGAGCTGCGGCGCCGGCTCGAGGAGCTCGAGGGGGAGGTGCCGAGCCAGGTCGTCTACCGCTGGCTGCTCGGACTCTCGCGCGTGCTCGAGCGGACGACCCGCTGGATCCTGACCAACGTGCCGCTCGGCACGCCGATCACCGACGTGGTCAGCCGCTACCTCGAGGGCGTTACCGTGCTGCGCCGCGACTTCCGCTCCGTCGTCGTGGGACACGAGCGCGAGCTGTTCGAGCGACTCACGCGCGAGGCCGGCGACCTGACACGCAGTGAGGACGTCGCGGCATCACTGATCACGCTGCGCTTCCTCGATCAGCTGCTCGGCATCGTCGAAGTCGCACACGAGACGGGTGCCGATCCGCTGCGTGCCGGACGCGCGTTCTACCTGCTGTCGGACCTGCTGGAGCTGGGCTGGCTGCGCCAGGCGATCCAGGCCGCGGTCGGCAACGACGGCTGGGAGCAGCGCGCGGCGCACCTGCTCGACGAGGACGTCCGCGCCGTGCACCGCCGCCTGACGGCGAGCGCGGTCGCCAACGCGGGCGCGAATGGCGACGTCGCCGGCGTCGTGAACCAGCTGATGACGCGTGACGCACGCGCGCTCGAGGCCTACCGCGCGATCAGCGCGGAGCTGAAGGCAGAGGAGCGTCCGACGCTCGCTGCGCTGATCACGGCGGTGCGGGAGATGGAGGGGCTGGGAGCAGGGAGCTGACGCCCGCCCGAATACGGGAAAACGGCGAGTGGCCTGATTCGGCCACTCGCCGTTGTTGATGGTCAGCAGCGCTTCACGGCGGTGAAGCCGCCCGTTGCAGTCGCAGCGACCGAGCGATCCGCCGGGCTCACCGGGAACCGGCCGGGCTCCGCTACTGGCCCGTCGGGAACCCCCGCTTCCGCAGCAGCGCGTCCACGTCCGGGTCACGCCCGCGGAACTGACGGTACGCCTCGGCGCGATCCGTCTCGTTGCCGGTCGAGAGCAGATAGCGCGCGAAGCGTTCGGCCGTCTCCCTGTCCCACACGTTGCCGGCTTCCTCGAACGCCGCCCAGGTGTCCGCGTCCATCGTCTCGGACCACAGGTACGAGTAGTAGCCCGCGGAGTACGCGTCCGAGCTGAACAGGTGGTTGAAGTGCGGCAGGCGGTGCCGCATCACGATCTCGCGCGGCATGCCGATCGCCGCGAGCGTCTCGCGCTCGAACGCGTCGGGATCGACGTTGCCGTCCGGGAGCAGGTGCAGCGCCATGTCGACCAGTGCGGACGAGAGGTACTCGACCGTCGCGAAGCCCTGGTTGAACTGCGCGGCCGCCTCGATGCGGTCGACGAGCTCCTGTGGCATCGGCTCACCCGTCTCGTGGTGCAGCGCGAAGCGGTTCAGGATCTCCGGCGTGAGCAGCCAGTTCTCGTGCACCTGGCTCGGGTACTCGACGAAGTCGCGCGGCGTGCCGACCAGCGTCGGGTAGTACACGTCCGACAGGAAGTAGTGGATCGCGTGGCCGAACTCGTGGAAGAGCGTCTCCGCGTCGTCCACGCTCAGCAGCGCCGGCTGTCCCTCGTCGGGCTTCGTGAAGTTGTTGTTGTTCGAGCCGAGCACGATGTCGTTGCCGAGCAGGCCCGTGCGGCTGCGGTACGTCGTCGCCCACGCGCCCGAGCGCTTGCCGGGGCGTGCGAAGTTATCGGCGTAGAACACACCGACGTCGCTGCCATCCGACGCGCGCGTCACGTGCCAGACACGGACGTCGGGATGCCACACCGGCACCGTACCCGTGACCTCGCGGAACTGCAGGCCGTAAAGCTCGCCCGCCATGTGGAACATGGCGTTGATCATGTTGTTCAGCTCGAAGTACGGCTTGATCTCGTCCTGCGAGAGCGCGTAGCGGTCCTGCCGCACCTTCTCCATGTAGTAGCGGTAGTCCCACGGCTCGATCGTGATGTCGTGGCCGAGGCGCTTCGCCATCTCCTGCTGGTCGGCGACCTCTTCCTTGACGCGTGCGACCGCGGCCGGCCAGACGCGCTCCATGAGCTGCTGTGCGCGCTCGGGCGTGCCCGCCATCGTGTTCTCCATGCGCCAGTGCGCATGGCTCGGGTAGCCGAGCAGCTTCGCGCGCTCCGCGCGCACGCGGACGATCTCACGGATCGTCTCGTTCGTGTCGTTCGCATCACCGTTGTCGCCGCGGCTCACGAACGCACGCCACACGCGCTCGCGCAGGTCCCGGTTGTCGGCGAACGTCAGCACCGGGTCGACGGCGGAGCGCGTGTTCACGATCGCGTACTGGCCGGCCGGCAGGCCGCGGCTGCGCGCGGCGGCTGCCGCGGACGCCCGCACGTCGGCAGGCACGCCCGCCAGCTCCTCCCCGGTCGCGACGATGTACGTCTGCTCGTCGGCGAGGACCTTCTCGCTGAACTCCGCGAAGAGGCGGGCGAGCTGCTGGTTGTACGCGGACAGCGTCTCCTTCTCCTCGGGCGACAGCGCGGCGCCGCGCTGCACGAACTGCTCGTACGTCCGCTCGACCACGCGCTTCTGCTGATCGTTCAGTCCCGCCGTCTCGCGCGCCTCGTAGACCGCGCGCACTCGGTCGAAGAGGTGCGGGTCGAGGAAGATCTCGTCGGTTGCGGCGGCGAGTCGCGGCGCCCACTCGCGCTGGATCGCCTGGTACTCCGGTGTCGCCATGTTCGACGTCATCACGCCGAACACCGCCAGTACGCGCGACAGCCGCTGGCCGGAGCGCTCGAGCGGCACGATGATGTTGTCGAAGGTCGGTGCGGCGCGGTGCCGCGTGATCGCCTGGATCTCACGGCGCCGCTCATCGATCGCATACTCGAACGCCTCCGGGAACAGGTCCGGCCGGACCTGGTCGAAGGGCGGAACGCCGTCGAAGGGGCCGCTCCAGTCCTGGAGCAGGATGTTATCGGGTACGGTGTTGTCGGCGTCGGCCGCCGGCGCCTGGGCGGCAGTCTCTACAGATTGGTTCATCGCAGTCGAACAGCCCCCGAGCGCGAGCGCTGCCGCGCCTGCAAGCAGGAATGGTCTCAAGGCTTTCCTCCATCGAGTGGTGCGCCCGGCCGTCCGGTTTCCCGCTCCCGCGTCGACTCGCCGGGGTCCGGCGTCAGCCACGAAGCCAGGCCGTGACGGCCGGGCGCGGTCCATTCGACACCTCTGCAGCGAAGTCGTTCCGAAATGGGGCCGCGTTGCCCATAGCCGCGCATCCGCGCCGATGTCAGGGCCCCAGGGCGTGACACGGTATGTATCGCGGCGGCGCCCTGTGTCCCCGGGCGTCAATGCATGTGATGACCCTCGGCCCGGTGGTCCATCCGCTGGAAGGCGAGGAACTCGTGGATCGCGGCAAGCGCGGTCGAATCCGACGTCCGCATCCTCACCTCGCCGCCACGCGGCAGCGGGGCGTACTCGTACTCGATCCGGTCGCGCCGCTCCGCCATCACGCGCGTGCCCGGCACCTCGTCCATTCCGTGCACGAACGCCGGTGTGCTGAAGTCGCCGCGCGCGAACATCCCGGCGATCTCCTGCAGGTGCGCGCGGATCTGCTCGACCGCCGCATCATCACCGACCGTGTCCTGGAACTCGATGCGGCCTCCGTCGGGCAGGTCGTCGAAGACGTGCGCCGACGCGTACTGGTCGACGCCCATTCCCTCGGGCGCGGCACCACGCTCCTGCAGCGCGGCGAAGGCGGAATCATCGGCCGCAGAATCGGCGGCATCCGATTGCGGGCCGCCGCCGCAGGCGGTGAGAATCAGCGCGAAGGCGAGCAGGGACGTCGTACGCATGCGTTCTCCGGTACAGGCTGGTGTGAATCCATCATACTCCTGCCAATGGTCTCAGCCGGATACCGAACGCCGCAAGTGCAGCGACGCATACGCCAGCCACGCCCAGCCGACGATGACCGCGAACCAGATCCCCGCGACGGATCCCGTCATCGGCAGGAAGAACGGACTGAAGAACCCGAACAGCACGGCAACGCCGGCGAGGAGGGAGCGTCGTGCAGGAACCGAATCACCGCGCCTCGAGAACGCGCGCGCGGCTACAATGCAGCTGATCGCAAGCGCGAGAAACGTGATACCGCCGAACGCGAAGTGCAGGATGCCGGACGTGCTCACCGTCGCAGGCATTCCTTCCGGCGTGCCGGGAGGGAAGCCGTCCACCGGGTCCGCGCGGAACACTGCGGCACCGAGCATCCCGATACCATAGAGCGCAAGCACCCATCCGACTACGCGCGAGTGGGGTCGCAGCACGCGCGCGAAACCGAGCGCAGCCGCGAGCACCATTGCGCCGGTCAGCACGAAGTTCAGCGTCTGCACCCAGCCGCCGGGACCGTTCGCCAATACGCTCAGCGGGTGTCGACCGAAGTCGAAGCCTTCACGCACGAGGCCCTGGATGATGCCGAGACCGAGGTAGAACGGGCCGGCGACGATGCCGCAGGTGAGGAGTGCGCGCGTGCGCGGTGAGTCCGGGCCGGGCGCGTTCGGGCGGGAATGCGGTGCGCTACCGGACTCGACATCTGTGGTCGTGCCGCTTCCCTGTGATCGGGCTGCCATCGTCTCCTCCGTCGCCTCGTGGGCTGCGTTCCGGTGCGACCCCCATTCAAGCAGCCAGGATCGTCGTCTTGACTTCTTACACCATCGGGTAAATTAATGCACTTATGAGTGCAGAAGTGGCAAGGACCGGGGGACGGACTGATCGCGCGGGCGGGCCAGCGAGGACTTCGGCCGGCGGGAACGACCCCGCGCGGGTGCAGCAATCCGCGCCGGCGGCGGGTCGCGGCGAGGATCCTCGCGTGGTGCGGACGCGGGCGGCGGTACGGGAGGCCGCCACGCGCCTCTTCCTCGAGCACGGCTATGACGGCACGACGATGGAGGCCATCGCCGCTGCTGCCGGTCTCGCGAAGCGCACGGTCTACAACAACTACGCGGACAAGCGGGCGCTGTTCACGGAGATCGTGACGTCGGTGATCGATTTCGCGGAGGCGTTCGCGCGCGAGCTGCCGGCGGAGTTCGCGGCGGGCGTGACCGCAGAGACATTGCCGGACAGGCTGCATTCGCTGGGGCGTCGCATCGCGACCGGGGCGGTGCGTGAGCCCGTGATCCAGCTGCGACGCCTGCTGATCGGCGAGTCACGCACGTTCCCCGACCTCGCGCGCGAGTACTATGCGCGAGCGCCCGGCAGCGTAATCCGGGCGCTCGCGGACGGCTTCGAGCGGCTCGCGTGCGCGGGCCTGCTGCACGTGCCGGACGCAGGTCGCGCGGCGGAGCAGTTCGGCTACCTCGTCGCGGGCGCCGCGATCGACCGCGCGATGCTCACGGGTTCGGTTCCCTCGGAGGACGAGCTGGCTGTCCAGGCGTGCGATGGGGTCGACACGTTCCTGGCGCGCTACGCGGCGGTCGACTGACGCCGGGCGGCTCGTCCTTACCGACGCCGCTCCACAGGAACGTGGGCGTTACCTCAGTGCCGCCTCACGGCCACGAACGTGCCGGATACCTCGACGCGGTTGCCCGATTCGTCTTCATCGACGCGTTCGTAGGTGCCCTCCATCCTGCCATCGACCAGGGTTGCAGAAATGTTCGCCCTGCTCGTGAAGCCCCAGTACCCATCGAACGCCCGGGAAACGCGCACGGTCTGGCCATCGACCTCCATCGAGCCCGTTTCGATGCTGCCATCCCTCAGCCATGGATTACCGGGGTCGAAGACCCACGGGATATCCGCCTGGTGAACGAGCTGCGTGATGCCGTCATACTCCTCGCACGCGAGGCCGTAGTCCGTCCCGAAGCGGATCGTATCCGTGTCTGCGTATCCCGCGCGTTCACCGATCAGCTCCACGTCGCCCGTACACGGGCCCTCGATGTAGGCGAGCGGGGTGTCTTCGCCCCGGTATCGCCACTCGCGCACGTACAGTGACATCCGCGCTTCCCACGTGCCGCCGAGCGGATGGGTGAGCAGCGTGGCGTGGACGACGAGCGTATCCGCTCCGAGCTCGCCGTTGTCGAACAGCAGCTCGAACGAGAAGGGCAGCGTGGGATCGCTCGGATTGTGCGGCCCATTGAACGTCAGCGCCCACTCGCCATCCACGATCCCCGCCGAGCCCGTGACGGTCGCGGGCTCGATGCGTCCGAGGCTGAGCATGGACGGGTCGAAGGCGAGCGTGACCTCGTTCCGCTGATACAGCATATGGAGCCACGGCGGAGGCTGCCGGAAGGGGCGCGGGAACATCTCGTTCAGGTCGTCCCACCCCTCCTGGTACTCCTTCATCAGTGCGCCGAGCTCGGTCGCCTCCGCGAGTCGGCCGATGTCCTCGGCATGCATGTTCCGGAAGCTGACGGGCGGAACGAAATGCGGCCACGGCTCCCCGGATACGAACGGGTGAACCTCGGCGTTGACCGACGCCTTGTGCAGCGCGAGCGCGCCCGCGTTCCCGGTGTTTTCGCCGCGGAACCAGCCAAGCACGGTCGCTCGCACCGTCTCTGCCACGTCGCGCTTCAGCTTGAGCATGCGCGCCTTCATGCACTGGTAGGCGATGTAGTTCCTGCCGACCGCGTCCGCGTACCTGCCCTCCTCCCACGACGCATCGAAATCGATGTTGCACTGCTCGACGCTCTTCGCCCGGTTGATCATCTTGCCGCGGTGCTGGCGCTGGCACCTGCGCATGTCCTCGAGCGTCTCGACTTCCGGGAACTGGCACTGCGGGAAGTACTCTTCGTCATCGTCGGCACTCGCGGATCGGGCGAACCGGCCAGCAGACGCAGTCGCATCGATCCCACGGAACGCCTGCACGGTCATCGCGACCTTCCGCTGATCCGCGGGCGAGAGTGCCCTGAAATCGGCGCGCAGGTCCGCGAGCGTGGCGCGCATCATCGCGAGGTCGGCGGCGTAGCTCTCGGGATCGAGGAAGAAGTAGCCGAGCGTGGGGTCCGCCTGCGCGTACCAGTCCTCCAGCTCCTCGACCTCGTCGAGAAACAGCGAGTCGACCTCGGCGATGTACGCTACCGGATCCTCGATGGGCGGTGTGGCGCGTACGGCGAGCTGCGCCGTCGCGCTCCTGCGCCCGATCTGCATGCTCAGCGTGTGCGTCCCCGCGGCCAGCTCCGGCACCTGAAAGACGACGGTCGAGTCGCTCGTACGCTGCGCGCGGATCGACGTGCCACCGAGGGTGCCCGGATAGGAGCTGCTCGTAAGCGACGCGCCGCGCACCGTCACGCGCGCGCTCTCGAACGTCGCGTACTCGGGACGCGCCGGCTGCAGGGTCAACGGGCCTGACGGCCCGGTCGGTTCGCCGCCGCCACCGCCGTCGCAGGCAGTGAGGAGAACGGTGAACGCGCAGATCGCACGATACCACGAATGACAGAACGCAGGACGCATGACAACGCTCCAGTGCTGGCGCACGCTCGAAGGCCCGACGTCGGGCGCAGGGGTTGTGTTCAGGGGTCGAGATTTGGAGTGTCGGAATCTGTCACACCCGGGGACGGATCGGCAAGGGCAAATGCCATCCCTGTGCGCGCGCTGCCCACGCACGCAGAAGGGCCCGCAGCAGACCACTGCGGACCCTTCGCACTCCCCGGAATACGGCGGAGCACCTGGGCGGCGGCTGCTTCCAGGCTGCGGCCGCCGCAGAGGGCCGGATCAGTCGTCCAGGACGAACGTCACCATCAGATTGACCTGGTACTCGACGACCTTGCCGCCATCGACACGAACCTGCTGCTCCTTGATCCAGGCGCTGCGGACGTTACGCAGCGTTTCCGCTGCGCGTGCGATGCCGTGGTTGATGGCATCCTCGAAGCTCTTCCCGGACGTCGCACTGATCTCGGTGACGCGAGCGACTGACATGGCATGACCCTCCGTTCGGGTTGGTGATGGTGCTGCTTCGCTGCCAGTGCTGCACAGGAGAGGCGATGCGCGGGATGCACGAACGGGACCACGGGGAAGGGGTCTGCAGGCACCGGCAGGGCAGGGGCCGGGCGTCGCAGGGCGACATGCTACGGGACCACCCGTCCGCGATCGGACCATGGGGCGGCCCTGACGCGCTGGCTTGCGGCGTATCACGCGTCAGGCGCACTTTGCCCGGAGCCTGTGGCGAGCTCCGCCACGACTACGGGCTACACGTCGACAGCCTCAGGTCGATCCAGGAGCCGATGCGATGAAGCGCACTCTCGGGCTGCATGCCGGATCGTGGCGCGTGCACGCGACGACGCACGCGCGGACGATCGTCGCACTGTTCACTCTGCTCGTCGCTGTCACGTTCCCGGCGGCCGCGCAGCGTCCCCCGTCCCCCGACATCCTCGCCCGGACCGACTCCATCTTCGCGCGCATGAACACGCCGACCACGCCCGGCTGCGCCGTGTCCATCATGCAGCAGGGCGCGATCGCGTTCGAGCAGGGCTACGGCATGGCGAACCTGGAGTACGGGATCCCGATCACACCGCACTCGGTCTTCCACGTCGCGTCCGTGTCGAAGCACTTCACGGCGATGGCGATCGAGCTGCTGGTCAACGAGGGCCGCGTCTCCTGGGACGACGACATCCGCACGTACGTGCCCGAGGTGCCCGACTTCGGCCAGCCGATCACGCTGCGCCACCTCGTGCACCACGTGAGCGGCCTCCGCGACCAGTGGAACCTGCTGAGCATGGCCGGCTGGCGCTGGGAGGCGGACGTCGTCACGCAGAAGGACGTGCTCGACATCGTCTCGCGCCAGAAGGCGCTCAACTTCGCGCCGGGCGAGCGCTACCTCTACAGCAACACCGGCTACACGCTCCTCGCCGTGGTCGTCGAGCGCGTTACCGGACAGACCCTGCGCGAGTTCGCGCAGGAGCGGATGCTCGAGCCGCTCGGCATGACGCAGACGCACTTCCACGATGATCACGAGATGATCGTGCCGAACCGCGCGTTCGCGTACGCGCCCGACAGCACCGGACTGTACGGCCTGAAGCAGTCGATCCCCGACTTCGACGTCGTCGGCGCCACCAGCCTCTTCACCACCGCCCACGACCTCGCCGCCTGGGACCGCAACTTCTACACGGGACGCGTGGGTGGTCGCGAAGCACTCGCGCGTCTCGAGGAACGGTTCGTCCTGACCAGTGGCGACACGATCGACTACGCGCACGGCCTGTCCATCGGCAACCGCCGCGGCCTGCGCACGGTCGCACACAGCGGCGCCGACGCCGGATACCGCAGCTTCTTCATGCGCGTGCCCGAGCAGGAGTGGAGCGTCGCCGTGCTGTGCAACTTCCCGTCGAGCAATCCCGCGGCGCTGGCGAACCGCGTCGCCGACGTGTGGCTGGAGCACGCATACACGGAGCCCGCCCCCGTCGCGGGCACGAACGGCGCCGAGCACGATCGGTGGGTCAACGTGCCGCGCAGCACCCTCGCGTCGCTCACCGGTGTGTACCGCGATGCCGACGGCTTCGACGTCCGCCGCATCGAGCTGCACGGTGACACGCTGAAGGCGATCATCGGCCCCAGTTACCCGCTGCGGCCACTGGGCAACGATCGCTACGAGGTCGTTGGCGCGGGCGTGGTCCTGGTGCTGCAGCCGCCGCGGAACGGCGAGCCCGCGAAGATGACGACGACGGACGCACCCGACGACGTGTACGTGCAGCTGCCCGCCTGGACGCCGTCCGCCGACGATCTCGCGGCGTTTGCCGGTACATACTACAGCGACGAGCTGGGGACGGAATACCGCTTCGAGGTAGAGAACGGCCGGCTGGTCTTCCACCACCGCAAGCTGCCGGACACCGTGCTCGAGCCGACGTTCGAGAACGGGTTCACGATGCGCGGGCGGGCGGTGGTTTTCGAGCGGGGCGCGGACGGACGAGTCAGCGGGCTCAGGATCTCGGACGGGCGGGTGTACAACGTGGCGTTCGAGCGGGTGCGATAGTCACGCCTGCGCACTGCCGACCATCGGAGGTGGCGGCCCTACCGAACAGACGCCGAAGCTGATACTCTGTTCGGCATGGCTCCCGGCACCGTCCGCATCCTGCTCTTCGCCGACTCGCATCTCGGCTTTGACCTGCCCAGGCGCCCGCGCAGCATGCGACGGAGGCGCGGCTATGACTTCCTGGCGAACCACGAGGCCGCCCTGGAGCCCGCGCTGAAGGGCGAAGTGGACATCGTCGTACATGGCGGCGACGTGTTCCACTATCCCGACGTCGACGAAGGCCTCGCCTGGCGTGCGCTGCGTCCGCTGGTGCAGGTCGCGGACGCGGGTGTGCCGGTGTTTATCGTGCCGGGCAACCACGAGCGGGCGAGGATTCCGCACGCGCGATTCGCGGACCATCCGCGCGTGCACGTGTTCGATCGGGCGCGGACCTTCACGGTCGACGTGCGCGGTGTGCGCGTTGTGCTCTCCGGCTTCCCGTACGAGCGGCGCGATGTCCGCACGCGCTTCCGGGCGCTTGTCGAGAACACGGGCTGGCGTGCGCACGACGCAGATGTACGGCTCCTGTGCATGCACCACTGCGCGGAGGGCGCGACGGTCGGGCCCGGCGACTTCACGTTCACCACCGCGCGCGACGTCGTGCGGCTGCGTGATGTGCCTCCCGAGTTCGCCGCAGTCCTGTCGGGCCACATCCACCGTCAGCAGGTGTTGACGGAGGACCTGCGCGGGCGGCCGGTGGATGTACCGGTGCTGTATCCGGGCTCGGTCGAGCGGACTGCGTACGCAGAGATGGGGGAGCGGAAAGGGTACCTCCTCGTCGACGTCGAGGTGCAGGATGGACGCCCGCGCGTGACGTGGGACGCCCGGGCGCTGTATGCGCGGCCGATGGTGTCGGTGGAGGTTGATGTCGCGGGGCGGAGCGGCGAGGAGGTCGATCGCGCGGTGCGTGAGATCGTGGCGGGAATGCCGGAGGATGCGGTGCTGCGCGTGCGGGTGACGGGTGCGTTGGGCCAGGAGCATTTCCGGGTGCTGCGAGCTTCGTATGTGCGCAGATACGCGCCTCCGACGATGAACGTCGAGATACAGGCGGCAGATGAGCCGTTCAGACGACGTCGCTCTACCCGCGAGGCAGCGGGGAGCAATGATACGATAAGGCCACAGCTCGAGCTGGGCCTACTGCACTGACGCGTCGGCCCAACAGGGCCGGACCGACAGACATCCTTCGCCCGTCGAGACGGGCGACGACGCCGCACTCTCGCTATGTTCTTTGCCTGTCCTGTCAGGCCATCACGATTGCAGTCCAACACCGGAGCACTCGCCGATGCTCAAGACGACTCGGGTACTGACGCTATCCCTCGCCGTGCTCGTACTGGCGCAGCCCGTCACGGCCCAGACGCAGCTCAGGCCGGGAACGCCGCAGGACGCCGGCATGTCCGCCGCTGTCCTCAACGGGGCGGTGGGACTATACCGGGAGGCGGTTGAGCGCGGCGATCTGGTGGGCGCCGTC
>Ga0207873_1000915_pt1 | contig 30292 bp, 23 predicted proteins | sample BGWIniCompost_FD_187373 | JGI IMG/M metagenome (GOLD analysis project Ga0207873, IMG submission 187373) | Cellulose adapted compost microbial communities from Newby Island Compost Facility, Milpitas, CA, USA - BGW Initial Compost (SPAdes)... ... | reverse complement strand
GCACGGAGAGGGTCATAAGCTCCAGAGCCTCGTGCCGACCAGGTCGCTGAGCCGATCCACCAAGAAGTCCGAGAACAGCGGGTCGGCGGTGTGGACGCCGTGCACGACGTCGTCCCGCAGCCGACCGAGCAAGGAGTACGCCCCATGCTCTGTGATGAGGCTGAAGGCCTCGATGTCGCTCGCCTCCGTGACGAGGCTCGCGTCGGCGCAGTCCAGCCGCGCCTCCTCCGAGGGAGCCCCGAGGGCGACACGGACGGCGGAGGAGAGGTTCAGCCCCGGTCGATCCGTGGTGACCGCCCAGGCGGAGCCGCTCCGGCGCGCCTCGTTCACCGCGCCCGCCGCCAGGCGCACGATGTCCGCGCGGGGGAGCGTGAGGATCCGTGGCTGCTCCGGGCTCACGCCGTGGCTCGTGCCCTCGATCACGTAGCCGAGCAGGCGCTCGAGGACGTCCGTCAGGCTCGAGGAGGCGAGATCGAGGCGGGACACGACGGAGTCGCGGGAGGCGTCGGCGCGGTGTCGCGCCACCCGCATGAGCCCGGACAGGTCGCCGCCGTCGTGGGGATAGGTCGACACCCCGATGCTCAGCTGCGCCTGGGGAGCCGCCTGGCGGAAGTGACGCATGACCCGGCGGCGACAGGCGTGGGCGCCGATGCCGCCGGTCTCCGGGAGCAGCAGGTAGAATTCACGATCGTCGACCCGGGCGAGGACGTCCGTGTCGCGCACCGCCGCCAGCACGTGCTCGGCGAGCTGGACCGAGTCCGCCGCGCTCTCGATGCCGGGCGTCTCGATGGTCAGGGTGGCGAGCGCGAAGCGCCGGCCATGACGTCGCGCCTTGTCGATCTCCCGACCCGCCACGTCCACGAAGTAGGCGAACGTGTAGGCGCTCGAGTCCGGATCTTTCATCGTACCACGGCTGGCCGCCTCCCGCTCGGCGCCGAGGGCCACCAGGGCCGCGGCGTGGGCGGCGGCGCGCTCGAGGGCGGCGCGGACGGGCCCCGAGCGGGCCAGCGCCATTCGTCCGGAGAGCGCCGTTCCGGGGAGGGGGGGGCCGGAGCCCGTCGCGGGGGCGGAGCCGATGCCGCCGATGTCTCCGAGGAGGAGCACGCCCTGCTGGCTGGTCCGGCTGGCGAGGCGCACCACCTCGATGCCCTCCTGGGCCGCGGCGTAGCGCATCAGATCCATCTCCGCGCAGAACCCGGGCAAGCCCGAGAACTCGCCGATCTGCTCCGTCAGCATGAGCTCTCGGGAGGCCTCCGAGGGGCGCAGGAACACCGCGCCGCGCCGCGCGCGGGTGGCGGTGACGAAGGTCTCCAGGGCGCTTCGGGCCGCCTGGCGCCGCCCGACGCACTCACCCATGGCGTCCAGGGCGTCGAGGAGCTCACCGGCGAGCCGCGCCCCCTGGACCTCGCGCTCGAGCTCGTCCGTGCGCCACTGCTCACCGATGCGGGTGCGGACGCCGCTGAGGGCGCTCAGCAGCTCGTCTCCGGCGAGGGGGAGCATGAAGACGCCCGTGCTCCCCAGGGCGACCGCCTGGGTGGCCAGCTCGAGCTGGGCCGGCGTGGCCAGCGCGTAGACGGCGGCTCGCGGCGCCAGGGCCCGCATGTGATGCACCACCGCCAGGCCCGCGCCTTCGTCGAGGCCCACCTCCACGAGCACCAGATCCGGCGCCTCCGACGCGCAGCAGGCCAGGCCCTCCGCGAGATCGGGGGCGAAGGTCACCGCGTCCCCGGAGCCCTCGATGACACGCTCGATCAGCTGGTGGGTCGCCCGGTCGCGGACGACGGCGACGACGTGGAGGGTGGGGGGAGGAGGGATACTCACGGGCGGTTGGTGGCCTCGTTGGCGGTGGCCTCGTTGGCGGCGGCTGAACTCACGCGGCAGCGGAACTCACGAGGGGGCGCGTTCACGAGGTGACGAGGCCCTCCGGCGAGAGCCAGCCAGAGAACACCCAGCGCGCCGGGCCGCGGAGCTGCACGTCGAGATCCTCTCGGCTCACCCGGATCTCGAGGGGCCCTCCCGGCAAATGCACCGCGATCGGCGCGTCGAAGGGGGCGTGTCCGGCGACGGCGGCGGCGACCGCCGTCGCCGCGGCTCCCGTTCCGCAGGCCAAGGTGCGCCCCACGCCGCGCTCCCAGACCACCAGATCGATCCGCGCCGCCCCCTGGAGCGTGGCGAACTCGACGTTGAGCCCGCCGGGCACCTGGCTCGACACGAAGGGCCCCAGCTCGTCGATGCGCGCGAGATCCACCGGCGGACCGAAGCGGATCGCGTGCGGGTTGCCCATGGAGACTCGGGTGAAGCGCTCGGAGGTCTCCCCGTGCCGGACCTCGAGCTCTCCGTCGAGCTGCGCGCGCCCCATGCCGGTGGTGACGGACGCCGCGCGTCCTCCGGCTGGCTCCGCCTCCATCTCCACGAGGCAGCTCCGGGGGCCCGCGTCCGTGTCCACCACGAAGTCGCTGGCGTCCGGGCCGTCCTCGCGGGCGAGGAAGAGCGCGACGCAGCGCAGCCCGTTGCCGCACATTTCGGGCCGCGATCCGTCGGCGTTGAGCACGGTCATGCGCGCCCGCGCCGCCGCCGTCGTCGGGGGGCTCACCAGGAGGACGCCGTCGGCTCCGACGCCGAAGTGGCGGTCGCACAGCGCCTTGGCTCGCTCGACGGGGAAGGAGTCGGGGTCCTCGTGGCGCAGCACGATGAAGTCGTTGCCGAGCCCCTGGTACTTGTCGAACGAGACGCGTGGCATGGGGTGGGGCACATCCTAGCAAAGCCCGCCGGCCGCGGCCTCGTTCCCGTCATGTCCGTCCTGCGCTCCGCGTCGGCGTGGGCCGCCTCGCTCGGGGTGGTCCAGGGGGAGCCGTCCGCGCCCTGGGCTGGAGCGGGCGCAGGGTCGGAGGTTTCGCTATAAGGCGCCCATGCAGCGCCCCTTGCTCCTCACGGGCTTCATGGCGACGGGCAAGACCACCGTCGCCCGGCGGGTGGCGGAAGCCACGGGCCGCCCTTGGGTCGATCTGGACCAGCGCGTCGAAGAGCGCGCCGGCAAGACCATCGCGGCCCTCTTCGCCGACGAGGGAGAGAGCGCCTTCCGGGCTCGGGAGCGGGCGGAGCTCACGCAGCTGCTCCAGCGCTGGCGGGACGAGTTTTCCCAGGCCCCGGTGGTGAGCCTCGGGGGGGGCGCGTTGCTCCAGCGGGAGGTGCGCCTGGAGGCGATCGAGGCCGCGGTGGTCGTGACTCTCACGGCCAGCCCCGCCGAGATCGTGCGCCGCGTCGAGGCGGACTCCGGCGCGCCGCGGCCCCTCTTGGGGTCGGCTCGGGGCGCGGCGGCGGAGGCGCGGGTGCGCGAGCTCCTGGAGGCGAGGGAGATCGCCTACCGCGAGTGCCACGGGCAGGTGTCCACGGAGGGACGGGAGGTCTCCGGGATCCAGGAGGAGGTGCTCGGTCACTGGGAGCGGGACGCCGTGGCGGTGGCCGCGGGCGCGGCTTCCTACGTGGTGGAGATCGGCGCCGATCGCCTCGGGAGCCGGCTGGCCCCGCTGGTGGGTCGTTGCTCCAGCGCCCTGCTCGTCACGGACACGACGGTGGGCGGGCTCTACGGGGAGCGCGCCCGCGCGGCCCTGGACACCCTGGGCGTCCCCGTGGCCGAGGTGGCGCTCGAGCCCGGCGAACAGCACAAGAACCTGCGGGGGCTCGAGCAGATCTACGCGCGCGCCTTCGAGGCCAACCTCGATCGCGGCAGCGCGCTGGTCGGCCTCGGAGGGGGCGTGGTGACGGACATGACCGGGTTCGCCGCGGCCACCTGGATGCGCGGGGTGCGCTGGGTGGGCGCGCCCACGACGCTCCTCGCGATGGTGGATGCCTCCGTGGGCGGCAAGACCGGCGTGGATTTCCGCAGCGCGAAGAACTCGGTGGGCGCCTTCTGGCAGCCGGCAGGCGTGCTCTGCGACGTGACCACCCTGCGCACGGAGGAGCAGCGCGCCTACGGCAGCGCGCTCGCGGAGGTGGTCAAGACGGCGCTCATCGGCGACCCGGCGCTGTTCGAGCTCCTCGAGCGGGAGAGCGAAGGCATCCTCCGACGCGAGCCCGAGCTCGTGCGCGAGGTGGTGGAGCGCTGCGTGCGGGTCAAGGCGCACGTCGTGGCCCGGGACGAGCGCGAGGGCGGCCTGCGGGCGGTCCTCAACCTCGGGCACACGGTGGGCCACGGCCTCGAGGCGGCGGGTGACTTCACGTTGCTCACCCACGGCGAGGCGGTGAGCTTGGGGCTCGTGGCGGCCCTGCGCATCGGTCGGCGCCTCGGGCAGACCCCGGCGGAGCTGGAGGCGCGCTGCATGGCTCTGCTCGCGAAGCTCGCGTTGCCCCACCGCCTCGACCAGGGCGCCCTCGATGATGCCGCGCGGCTCGTCGGTCACGACAAGAAGCGGGCCGGCAAGGCGCTGCGGTTCGTGGTGGCCCGCGACGTCGGAGCCGTCGACACCCACATGCTCTCACTCGACGAGCTGGTGACCCACACCCGAAGCGTCGCGGATCCCTGAGCGCGAAGTTCCGTGAGGCGGCGCCTCGGCGAGCGGCTGGTCCCGGTGACGGGACCCAGACAGGACCCAGACAGGACCCAGACAGGACCCAGACAGGACCCAGACAGGACCCAGACAGGACCCTCGTGGGCTTAGCGAAGCGTGGGCTCGGGAGGAGCCGGAAGTTGGCACCCCTGGTGTGGCACCGATACACTTTTCGTCCGTGCTCGTCCCAAGGCTGAGGTCCCTATGAGCTCCTTCGTCCCCCGAACCCTCCTGGCCACGACCGCCACTGCTGCCCTGGGGCTGGTCGGCTTTTCAGGTTGCGCCGACAACCACTCGACCCTCTTCGTGGTGGGCGTGCTGGCGCGCTCCGATGACTGCAGCGGGTACATCTTCGATCCCGGGCAGCCGCGCCTCGGGTCGGGCTTGATGGACAAGCTCATGGTCGATGGCTACTCGGCGGGCTTGCTGCTCGGCAACCAGCTGGTGGCTCAGGGAAACAACGATCAGGTCCGCACGGAGACGAGCCGCATCGCGCTCCAGGGCGCGGAGGTCCGGCTGACGCAGGCCGAAACGGGCGCGCAGCTTGCCCACTACACGACCACCATCAGCGGCACCGTCGATCCATCGCCCTCGACGAACCCCGGCTATTTCGGCGCGGTCGTCATGATGATCCCCGCCGGGCTCGATCTGGATCCAGGCGAGTACCTGTCCAGCGTGCGCGTGTTCGGAGAGACGCTCGGGGGCCAGGACGTGGAGTCGGGGGAGTTCGTGTTCCCCATCGTCGTGTGCGACGGGTGCAGCGTGGTCGTGGGGGGCGAGGTGACCGCCTCCGGCGACTGCCTCCCGCCCCAGGGAGCGACCCTGGACGTCTGCGCGGCGGGCCTGGATGGCCCGACGGATTGCAGCGTCTGTCAGGCAATGGTGCCCCCGTCCGATCGGGATCGTTGCCTGCCGCAGTGAGCGGCTGACCTGCGGCTGACCAGTGCGGCGCAGCGTGGGAGGCGCCGTGAGCGGCGGCGCGGTGAGGCGCCGGCAATGCGGTCGACCGCGGTGAGCGGTTGATTCAGGGGCCGTCGGGGAGCTCCAGCTCCTCGTCCACGCTCCGGGGCGCGCGCGCCGCGGCCTCGACGGGGACCTCTGCCTCGTCGAGGACGGCGTCGATGCGCCCGAGGAGGTTCTGCAACATCTCCCGGTGTCGTTCCTCCGCGCGCCGGCGGCGGGCGCGCTCCTCCTCGAGCTCATGAGCCAGCGTGATCGCCGCCAACACCAGGGCCTGCTGCGTCGGCTGACGCCCGGGCGGCGTCGACGCGAGCATGCGGTCCTCGACGGTCTCGGCCAGGCGCTGCAGATCCTCCTGGGTGGCGGACGTGATGACGCGATACGTCTGTCCCGCGACCTTGAGCTGGATCGCCGGTCGGCTCATGACGGCAAGCTATCACCGGCCACGGGCCATGGAAATGCGGTTTTCATCGGGTTTGGTGCTCTGTGGGGGGCAGTCTGCGGTCCCTCCTGGGGAAGGAGCGCCTGTCATTCTCGGGGGGCCGGTCCTCCGTGATGCCGTGGGGGCCTGGGTCCTTCGTGGCCGTGGGGACCTTCGCGGCCGTGGGTGTGCCCAGCAGCGAGGGCTCTGCGCGCTCGTCGGGGCCGCTCGGAGCCGTGCTGAAGCGCCGTCTCCGGGCGTCTCCGGGGCGCGCCTCCGCGCGTCTCCGGCGCGCCGTCTCCGGGGACGTCCGACGGAGGGGACGAGCGCGCTCGGGGCTCAGTCGTCGTCTTCGGCGCTCCTGCGGAGCCCCAGCGCCTTGGCCTTCTTGTACAGGTGGCTCCGCTCGAGGCCGAGATCCCGGGCCGTCGCGGACATCTGCCCGCCGTGGGCGGCGAGGGCCTCCTCGAGGATTCGCCGCTCTGCCTCCTCCACCAGCACCCGGAAGGGCACGCCGGGTCGATAGAGCCCGCGTGGGATCGGGGTGCTGCCGCCGAGGGCCTGGTTGACGTCGGTGGCGCGGATGAGGTCGTCGGGGCCCAGGATCACGAGGCGCTCGACGAGGTTCTTCAGCTCTCGCACGTTGCCCGGGAAGGAGTGGGCGGCGAGGGCGGGGAGGGCGTCCGCGTCGAAGCGCACGCCGGGGCGGTCGTTCCTGCGGGCGGCTTGCGCGAGGAAGTGCTCCGCGAGCTCGGCGATGTCATCCCGCCGCGCGCGCAGCGGGGGCAGCTCGACGGGGATCACGTTCAGGCGATCGTAGAGGTCCGGCCGAAAGGTGCCCTCGGCGCAGGCTTCGATGAGATCTTTGTTGGTGGCCGCCACGACGCGCACGTCGATGCGCAGGGTCTCGTTCCCGCCCACGCGCTCGATCTCCCCCTCCTGGAGCACGCGCAGCAGCTTGGCTTGCATGTCGAGGGGCATGTCGCCGACCTCGTCCAGGAAGAGGGTGCCGCCGCTGGCGCGCTCGAACTTCCCCCGGCGCTGCTTGGTGGCCCCCGTGAAGGCGCCCGCCTCGTGCCCGAACAGCTCGCTCTCGATCAGGTTGGCGGGCACGGCCGCGCAGTTGAGCTTCTCGAGGGGGCCCCGCGCGCGGGGGGACGCCCGGTGGATCGCCCGCGCCACGAGCTCCTTGCCCGTCCCGCGCTCGCCGGTGATGAGCACGCTCGCCGGGGTGCGCGCCGCTCGAGTGACCCGCTCCCGGAGCTGTCGCATCACCACGCTGGAGCCGAGGAGCTCGTCGAAATACCCCGCCTCGGCCCGGAGCTGCTCCGCCTCCCGCTCCGCCCGCGTCAGGCGCAGGGCGTTCTCGAGGACGAGCAGCAGCCTGTCCGTCGAGAGGGGCTTCTCCAAGAAGTCGAGCGCCCCCAGGCGGGTCGCGCGCACGGCCACGTCGATGGAGGCGTGCCCGCTCATCATGACCGCGACGACCTCGTTGCCGTCCTGGCGCATCTCCTCGAGGAGATCGACTCCATGCCCATCGGGGAGGGCGACGTCGAGGAGCACCGCGTCATAGCTCTGCTTGGCGAGGCGCTCCCGAGCGATGGCGAGCCCGCCCGCCACGTCCACGGTGTAGCCCTCGAGGGAGAGCGCTTTCTTGAGCGTGGCGAGGATCGAGGGCTCGTCGTCCACCACGAGGACCCGCGCCCGGGGACCTGTCCGCTCTGCGCTCGCGTGGGGGGCGCTGGTGTGGGGGGGAGCCATGGGATGCACCGTAGCGAATGGTTCCGGATGGGTGCAAACGCGCCAGGAGGCTGGAAATTTTGCTAGCCTTCGAGGGTGCCTTCGCCCCCCGTTCTGCTGCGAGGATCCCTGGCGCAGAGCCCCCTCCCAGAGCTGCTGGTCCGCTTTCTGGACGAGCAGCTGGCAGGCACCTTGGTCCTGCAGGAGCCGAGCGGCGCGAAGAGCGCCGTCTTGATCGTCCGAGGTGCCCCCGCCAAGGCGCGCCTCGCCCAGAGCCCCGTCTACCTCGCGGACGTCCTCAACGATCTCGGGATCCTCTCGGCGGAGCTGCGGGCGCGCTACCTGGAGGAGACCCGCGAGGCCAAACAGCACCTGGGGCAGTGGTTGGTGCGCCGCGGGGAGGTCGACGACACGTCCTTGTACGTGGCGCTGCGGGAGCAGCTCCGGCGTCAGGTGCTGTTCCTGTGCGATTTGCCGCCCGGCACCGCCTTCGGCCTCTATCAGGCGAACTACCTGGACGCGTGGGGAGCCAGCGCGGAGTGGCGGGTGAAGCCTTTGCCGCTGATCTGGCGCGCCCTCGTGGACAAGGCGCGCCCGGATCGGGTGGCGCTCGCCCTGCAGGAGCTCGGCGACCGGAGGCTGCGCATGCGCTTCGAGGCGCCCATCATGCGCTACCACATGGACAAGTCCGAGGCGGCCCTCGTCAACGTGCTCCGCGCCAAGCCCCAGCCCGTCGCGGAGTTGTTGCGCAGCGGCGTCGCGACGGAGGAGCGCGTGCGCTGCATCCTGTACGCCCTCCATCACACCCGTCAGTTGGATCTCGGTGTCCCGCTGCGCGAGCCCGTCGGCCTCCGGGAGCCGCCCGAGTCCCCCCAGAGCGTCCCGCCGCCCCGGCGCTTGACCCCCTCTCAGCCGGGCCACGTGTCCCCGAGCTCACGCCGTCGCCTGCCCTCGTCGGCGAACCTGTCGCGGTCGCCGAGCCAACGCGGCGTCAGCGACGAGGTGCCGTCGACCACTCCACCCACGGGCACGCCGGTCGGCAGCGTGCGCCCGCCGTGCACTCCCGAGCAGGTGCAGGCCTTCGAGAAGGAGCTGGAGCGGCGGGAGCAGCTCGAAAAGGCGGATTTCTACGAAGTGCTCGAGGTGGATCGGCGCGCGGACGTGGCGTCGATCCGGGCGAGCTTCTTCAAGCTCGCCAAGAACTGGCACCCGGATCGCCTCGCCCCGGAGCTCGAGCACCTGCGGGAGCGGGTGACGCGCGTCTTCGCCCGCATGAGCGAGGCCCACCAGGTCCTCAGCGATCCTCAGCAGCGCGCCCAGTACGAGCAGGCGCTGACCCAGGGGGACGCCCCCGAAGAGCAAGAGCAGGTGCTCGCGGTGCTCCGGGCGGCCACCGCCTTCCAGCGGGCGGAGGTGCTCATGAAGAAGCGCGACGACGTGGGGGCGCTGAAGGAGGCGCGGGCCGCCTACGAGGGGGATCCGAGCCAGGCGGAGTACGCCGCCCTCTACGCGTGGCTCGAGGCGCGCCAGCGCAAGGAGGATTTCGCCGAGCTGATCCGCTTGATGGACGGCGCCGTGGAGCGCGAGCCGGAGAACGTCCGGATCCGCTGGTACCGCGGGCAGCTCTTGAAGCGGGCGGGCAAGGAGGCGATGGCCATGCGGGAGTTCCGGCGCGTCGTGGAGCTCTCCCCGGGCCACGTGGAGGCGCAGCGCGAGCTGCGGGTCTACGAGATGCGGCGGCGCTCCGAGTCGGGAGCGCACCAGGGCCTGTTCAGCCGCTGGCGAAAGAAATGACGGCGAGCAGGGCGGCCAGGGCTCCCCAGACGAGAGCCCAGCGCAGGTGGGCGCGCCCCGCGGCGGAGTAGCGGTTGTTCCATTCGGCGCGGAAGGCGGACGCGCGGGGGCTCCGGGCGTAGGCCAGCACGACGTGGACGCAGCACAGGGCCCAGGCCCCCGCTGCCCCGAGGAGCACGGCGAGCGAAGACGCGGAGGTCACGACCCACTCCTCACGGACGGCCGTCCTTCCCCGGAACCACGCGCGTGACCTCGATGCCGCGCAAGATCGTGGGGCCCGCGGCCCGCCCAGGCCCGCTGGCGAAGCCCACGGACACACGGGCAGTTGGGTAACCCGTCGGGTAGCCCAGCGGATTGGCCACGGGATCCCCCACGAGATCGCCCACGAGATCACCCACGGGATCACCCACGGGATCACCCACGAGATCACCCAGCGGAGCGCCGAGTGCGTACTGGAGGCGCTCGCCGCCGCGGAGGAGGGTGACGGTCGCTCCCCTGCGCTCCACCCGGAGCGGGTCCCCCTCGCTCCCGCCGGGCCAGGGCCGCTCCGCGTCACCGAAGGGCTCCCGGTTCAGGTACACGACGGGGACCGAGCCCTCCCAACGCAGCTCCAGATCGACGTCCGCGAAATCCACGTCCGTCAGCCAGACGGGGGCCTCCGTGAGCTCGAGGGCCCGATCGCCGTAGACGGCGGCTCCAGGCCGCGCGGGTGCCAGGTGCAGGGGCCAGCCGGCGTCTTCGGGGTGGGTGAGGGTGAGCAGCGCGAGGTCCCGGGTGAAGCGGTGGCGCACCGCCGTCCGGAGCCCACGCACTCGCGGGCGCGACGTCTCCTCGATCCACAGGAACGCCCCCGGATCGAGGGAGAGGGGGCGCTCGAGGATCACACCACCGGATCCGTCGGCAGCGTCGTCCGTGAGGTCGTCGCCAGGAGCGTCGCCCGGCGCGTCGCCAGGAGCTTCCGCCCCGCGTGGGCTCTCCCTGACGGGGGGCAGGGGAGGCAGGTTGGTTGGCTCGAAGCGGACACGCCACGGGTTGAAGCGGCGCCAGATCCGGTCCCCGCCGCTCCCCTCCCCGCCGCTCCCCTCACCGATCACGCCCCCATCGATGAGCGCTCCGCCATCGATGAGCAGCGGCGCGCCGTCCGCCGCGGGGATCAGCCAGGGCCGATGGACGGGCGGGACCTCGATGGGGTACACTGAAAGGTTGGGCTCCAGCCACAGCGCTGCGGAGGAAGCCTCACATCCGCATCCGTCACAGTCGTCGTCTCCAGGCGGCGCCGGCTCGACGCACCCGAGCACGACCAGGGCGCCTCCGCCGGGGAGGGGCGCCGCCGTCACGTGGGCAGCGGCGGGGATCGGGCTCGTCCCCAGGTGCGCGCTGGCGTCCGCGGAGAGCCACTCGGCGTCGGGAAGGGGAGCCCCCGCGGCGTCGAAGCCGCCCAGCACGAGGAACCCGCCGCCCTCCAGGGAGAGCACCTCGGGATCGATGCGCCCCACCTCGAGGTTGGCGAGGCCCCCGAGGCTCGAGCTCCGGCTCATGGGCGAGACGGCCTCGAGCAGGGCCAAAGGTTGGCCATCGCCGTCGTGACCGCCGATCAACAGCACCTCCCCGGAGGGCAGGAGCACGGAGCGGTGGCGGGTCCGGGGCGTGTGCAGCTCGATGAGCTCCGTGAGAAATTTGTGAGCCTGCACGGAGAACACCTCGGCGTTCTCGAGGACTCTGCGGTTCCGCTCCACCGGGACCAGGGGATCCTCGCCCCCGGTGACGATCAGATCGTCGCCGAAGGGCGCGGCGCTGGCGTGGGCCCGCGGCTCGAAGAGGACGTGGCGCGCGGCGGCGTCGACGGGCTCGGCGACCCCGGTGTCGGTCCGGAAGGTGAGGGCGCCCACCACGGCGGAGGTCTGGCCCGCGTCGCCCCCCGCGATCAGGACGACGTTCTCTCGGGGGTGGTGAGCGATGGCGCGACCGCCGCCCGCAGCGGGGTAGTGGGGGGCCGCTGCCAGGGTGCAGGGGCGGGTCAGGGGCCAGAGCAGGACGTCGACGTCTCCCGATGGGTCGACCTCCGCCAGCCCCTGGAAGGCGCCGTCTCCGGTGCGCGCGACGATGGAGCGGGTCTCCGCGGGGAAGAGCAGGCGCTGCCCCGCGGACCGGGGAGCCTCGCCGGAGCGCCCGCCCGCGGGGAAGTCACCGAGGGCTTCCAGGTCGATCAACGGGGTCTGCTCCGGGAGGGGGCAGCTCGGCAGGCCGTGGAGGGTCACCGTGCGGGGCACCTCCACGACCCTGTCCCCGCACCCGAAGAGGACACCGCTCAGCAGGAGCCACGAGCCTCCGGACCAACACCGCGCCGCGGCCGCGCGCTCTGCTCGTGCTGGACATGAACCCGAGGACCGGCTGCGCTGGGCCCCGCCTCGTCCGGCTCCCTCTGCCTGGCGTGGTTCGGCCCGATCTCGCCCGGGTGGTGGAGGGGGGAGCATCCGGGGGAGCACGAGGCTACGATAGCCGGCCGCTGGCTGCTCCGTCATGTTCCCCCAGATTTTCGGCAAGTACGTGCTCGAACGGGAGCTGTCGTCCGGGGGTATGGCGCGGGTCTTCGTGGCCACCCTCCGTGGGGCAGTCGGGTTCGAGAAGCGCCTGGCGGTGAAGCAGATCCGGCCGGAGCTCGCGAGCGATCCGCGGTTCGTGGAGCGCTTCGTGCAAGAGGCGAAGACGACGGTCGAGCTGACCCACCCCAACATCGTGCCCGTGTACGAGCTGGGGGTGGAGCAGGGCGTCTACTTCATCGCGATGGAGCTGTGCCCCGGGGTGACGCTCGCGGAGCTCCTGGCGGCCTCCGGGGCATTGGGGCTCGAGGCGGGCGCGTACCTGGGCATCGAGGTGGCGCGCGCCCTCGGGTACGCCCACCGGCGCGCGGGGATCATCCACCGGGACGTGACGCCGCGGAACGTCCTGATCGACGACGAGGGGGCGGTGCGGCTCATCGACTTCGGCATCGCTCGCCCGGTGGCCTCGGGAGGCGGCTCCGAGGTGTTCGGATCGCCGGGGCACATGCCCCCGGAGCAGGTCCGGGGCGCCCCCCTGGGGCCCGCGGCGGACGTCTTCGCCCTCGGCGCCATGATCATCGAGGCCTGCACGGGGCACCCGCCGTTCCGGCGCGCCACGGAGCGGGAGAGCCTCCGGGCGGTGGAGGTGCTCCCCGAGCCCCCGTCGCGCTCGCACCCTTCACTCGCGCCCCTCGACGCCGTGCTCCTGGCGGCGGTGGAGCCGGAGGCGAGCCGGCGCCTGCAGAGCATCGACGAGCTCGGCAGGGCCCTCCGGGACGTGCTGCGGGGGACGGACCTGGGGGATGTGGCGCGTGCCCTGGGGGGCCGCGTGCGCGCGCTGCGGCGGAGCTCTCGCCCCGACGTGGAGCGGTGGCCGTCCTGGGGCTCCGGATCCGTGCCTCCGCCCGGCGCGGGATCTCCGACGCGGACCTTCGCGACGCGCCCCATCGAAGGGAGTGAGCCGCCGGCGTCGGAGCAGGTGACGCGCCCGCTGCCGCCGGAATCGGAGGAGGGCTCGTTGCCGTCGTTGGGGTCGTCGCCGGGCGAGGCGAGTCCGTCGTCGCTGGGGTCGTCGGAGGCGGGGGCGCTGTCGCCCGGGGCGCGCCCGCTGGCGGCGGTGTCGGACGGAGGTGGGGCGTCATCGTCGTCGGAGCAGGTGACGCGCCCGTTGTCGTCGGAGCCGTCGTCGGAGCCGTCGGAGCCAGAGTCGCTGCGGTCGCCCGCGTCGCGGTCGTCTCCGTCGTCGGCGCGGGGGGCGGAGTCGGCGGAGCCAGAGCCGCTGTCGCCCGGGGCGCGGTCGCAGGGCCCGGCGGGGGCCGTCGAGGCGTCCGAGCGAGCCGCGCCTCGCGCCGGAGTGGGGCGCGGCACGAAGGCGCGCGGGGGAGCCTGGATCCTGGGAATGGTGCTCTTGGGCGGCGCCCTCGTCGTCGCGTTCGCTGGTCGCGGTGACGGCGACGAGGGGCGCTCGCCGTCCAGGGAGCCGACACTCCAGGCTTCTCGGGGGGCGCCCTCCCCGTCCCCTGCGGCGGACGCCGTCCCCGGCTCGTCGCCCGCGAACTCGACGACGGACTCGACGACGGAGCCGTCCAGCCTGGCGAAGGCAGAGCTCGCACCAGCGCAGCTCGAACCTCCGGCGCCCGGCGCTCCCGCGCGCCCCGCCGCGGCTTCGACGCCCCTCGCCGGCGCGCCCCCCCAGCCCCCCCACCCCCCGCTGACCTCGCCGCCGGCGCCGTCCTCATCGCCGACCGCGCCCACGGCTCCGTCCGCTCCGAGCCCGGCCCCGTCAGCGCAGGGGACCTCCCTCGTCGCGTCCCCCCCGAGCCCGGCGCCCGGCAAGGTCACCCTCACGTCCGCGCCCGCCGCCGAAGTCACCATCGCCGGGCAGCGGCACGCGACCCCCGTGGGCGCCCTGGAGCTCCCCGCGGGGGATTATCGGGCCACCTTCACGAGCCCCGCCTGGGACGGGCCCATCTCCGCGCAGGTCCGCCTCGAGGAGGGGGGCAGTCGGCACGTGCACGCGGACTTCACGAGCGAACCACCGCGCGTGCTCGTGCGCTGATCCACGCGCCGAGAAGCGGACGCCGGCGAGTTGCGCTGGCTACGGCGCTGGCGTAACCCAGGCCGCGTCATGCGCATTCTGTCGGGAGTTCAGCCGTCGGGGCGACCGCACCTGGGGAACTACTATGGTGCGATCCGTCAGTTCGTCGAGATGCAGGCGGAGGGAGAGTCGTTCTTCTTCATCGCGAACCTGCACTCGATGACGACCATCCAGGACGCGGCCCTGCGCCGGGACTTCACCTGGGACATCGCGCTGACCTACCTCGCCTTCGGCCTCGATCCCGACCGCGCCGCGCTGTTTCGCCAGTCGGACGTCCCCGAGCACAGCGAGCTCTTCTGGATCCTGGGCAGCCTCGTGCCCTTGAGCCACCTGGAGCGGGCCCACTCCTACAAGGACAAGGTCAGCCGCGGCGTACGGCCGGACTTCGGCTTGTTCGCCTACCCGGTGCTGATGGCGGCGGACATCTTGCTCTACGCCGCGGACGTCGTCCCTGTGGGGAAGGACCAGAAGCAGCACCTGGAGTTCGCGCGGGACTGGGCCATCAAGTTCAACGCCACCTACTGCCCCGGCTACGATCCTGCGGATCCCAACGGGGCCGAGAACGGCAAGCCAGGGGTGCTGAAGGTCCCGGAGGCGCGCATCCAGGAGGACACCGCGGTGATCCTGGGGACCGACGGGCAGAAGATGAGCAAGAGCTACAAGAACACCATCGATCTCTTCGCGCCCGACTCGGTGATCAAGAAGACGATCATGGGGATCAAGACGGACTCCACCGCGGTGGAGGAGCCGAAGCCCGTGGAGGGGAACGCCCTGCACGCGCTGCTTCAGGTGATGGCTCCCCCGGAAGAGTTCGCGGAGCTGGACGCCAGCTGGCGGCGCGGCGGGCAGGGCTACGGCGTCTACAAGAAGCGCCTCCTCGAGCTGTTCCACGCCACCTTCGACGAAGCGCGCGCCCGCCGGGCGGAGCTCGAGAAGGATCTCGGCGCCGTCGAGGCGATCTTGCGGGCGGGCGCCGCGCGGGCCCGCGAGGTGGCGGTTCCTCAGCTCGAGGCCGTCAAACGCGCCGCGGGCCTGCTCTGACGGACGTCGCGGAGGGCGCGTCGCCGCCGTGCGTCGCCGCCGTGCGTCGCCGCCGTGCGTCGCCGCGCCGCGAACGAGCGCGGTCCTTCGTCGTCTTCAGCGGAGGTCGAGGGCGATGGCGCGCGCGAGCCGTGTCTCCGCGTCGGCGACGACCTTCCGAAGCTCCAGCGCCTCCGCCCGGGCCTTCCAGACGGCGTCGTAGGCGTCGAGGGCCTCGGCGATGGAGAAGGTCCCCGCCTCGTAGGCACGCCAGGCGCGCTCGAGGAGGTCGCTGGTGACCAGCACACCGCTCTCCTCGAAGCGTGCCTCCGCCTGACGCGCGAGGCGCAGAGCGCGGACGGCCCCCTGGACCTCGGCGCGGGTGCGGGCCTCGAGGGCCTCGAGCAGGGTGCGGTGGGCGCGGGCCTCCCCTTCGGCGCGCCCGATGGCCCCCTGGTTGCGATCGAAGAGGGGGAGCGGCACGGAGACGCCGCCGAGGACGCTGACGCTGCTCTCGGCGTGGGTGAGCCAGGTGCCGATCACGAGGCTCGGCGTGGGGGTGGCGTCCTTGCGGTGCTGCTGAGCGAGGGCCAGGGCCGCACGTGCGCTGCGGCGCGCCAGCTCGAGGTCGGGGCGCCGCGCCAGGGCCACCCGGAGGAGCCCTCGCTCATCCTCGAGGGCCTTCGAGCTCGTCGAAGCGCTCGTCGAGCGTGACCCCTGGGAGAGCCCGTCGACGTGGACGGGGGCCTGGGTCAGCAGAGGATCGCCCACGAGCCCCAGCAGCGAGGCCTCCGCGGTCTCTCGCTCGACCCGCGCCGCGGCGGCGTCCGCCTCCAGGGTCTCCCGGAGGAGGGCCACGCGCATGGCGTCGTAGCGGGGTGCGACGCCGCCGGCTCCGCGGGACTCCACGATCCGCTGCACCCGGGCGAGCTCCTCGAGGGTGCGCTCGGCGTTCTCGACGCGCGCGTGCGCATATGCTCGGGCGATGGCGGCCTCGCGGATCTCCGCGGCGCGCTCCCAGAGGAGCACGGCGACGCGCGTCTCAGCGACGTCGAGGGCGCGCTGGGCGGCTTCGGAGCGTGCCCCCACCTGGCCGAAGATCGGGAGAGGGACGCTCAGGGACGCGCCGTAGTTCCGCATCCCGTCGGGCGGAGCGCCGCTGAGGACCAGGCTGCCGGAGACCTCGAGCTCGGGGTTCGGGAGGGTCCGGGCCGTGACGACGTCGAAGCGCGCCGCGCCGAGCTCCGCGCGCCAGGCGGCCACCTCACGGCTCCCCTGCAGCCAGCGGGTGAAGAGCTGGTCGAGGGTCATCGGGGGGGCCGCGCCGCCGCGGTCACCAGGGTCCCCCTGGTTCGCGGCAGGAGTCGCCGGAGGGGCGGGGGACGACTGCTCGGTGGCCCCCGCCGGAGCCGGGAGCGAGAGCACGAGCGCGAGCGCCAGGGCGGCGGCGACGGCGGGGCCCACGGCGGGAGTCTTCGATGGAGCGTCGCCGGGCGCGTGGGAGAGCGCCTCCTCCGCGGAACCTCCCGCGCCGGGGTCGGCGGGCGGTCGATAGAAGAGCGGGAGGAGCAGGAGCACGGCGGGCACGGTGGCCAAGAGCCCCGCGATGATCGCGATGGCGAAGGGGCGCTGCGATTCGCTGCCCATCCCCTGGGACAGGGCCGCGGGCACGAGCCCCAGCGCGGCCAGGCAGACCGTCAGCAGCACGGAGCGGAGGGCGAGCAGGGCGCCGGCGAGCCCTGGATCCGCGGCGCCGCTCTTCGCCGCGTGGTCGATGCGCGTACACACCAGCACTCCCGCGAGGACCACCTGGCCCAGCAGGGTGATGCAGCCGACCGCGGCGGACACGGAGAAGTTCTCCCCCATGGCCCGCAGCCCGGCGACGCCGCAGGCCACCGCCAGGGGCAAGAACGCCATGATCGTGAGGGCCGGCAGCCACCTGCCGAAGTTCCAGTAGAGGATGCCCAGCATGGCGAGCAGCGTCAGCGGGACCACCAGGACCAGGCGCTGCATGGCGCGCTGCTGGTTCTCGAACTCGCCGCCGAAGGCGAGGGTCGTCCCCTCCGGGAGCTCGATGTCCGCGACGGCCTCCCGGGCGGCGGCCACGGTGGAGCCCAGATCCCTGTCGCGCACGTTGAACTTCACCGCCACGAAGCGGGAGAGGTTCTCGCGCCAGATCGCCGAGCGGCCGAGGGTCGGGGTGATCTCGGCGACCTCCGCCAGGGTGACGCGGTTCTCCGCGTCTCCGACGACCAGCCTCCCCAACGCCTCTGGATCCTGGCGCACCGCGTCCGGCAGACGCAGCGCGACTCCGTAGCGTCGCTCTCCTTCCCACACTTCCGTCGCCACCTTGCCTCCCAGCGCCACCTCGATGACCTCCTGGACCTCCGCCACGCTCAGCCCCCGCTCGGCCAGGCGTTCTCGATCGAGCCGCACGCCCATCTGGGGCACGCTGCCCGCCTGGTAGAGGAGGAGATCCGTGACCCCCTCCACCGATCCCAGGCGGTCCTTGACCTGTTCGGCGATGTCGGTGAGCTGCTCGAGGTCGTCTCCGCGGACCTTGACGACCACCTGCCCGATGATCCCGGAGATGGTCTCGAAGACCCGGTCCGTGATCGGCTGCGAGAAGTTGAAGCTGACTCCTGGGATTTCCTGGAGGGATCCGCGGAGCTCCCGCTCCAGATCCGCGATCCGGTACCCGGGGCGCCAGCTGTCCAGGGGGGCGAGCTTGACGAACAGCTCGAGGTTGTTGGGGCCTTCGATCTGTGTGGCGTCCTCGGGGCGGCCCAGCTGGGACAGGACCTCCTGCGCCTCCGGGAGGGCGAGGATCTTGCGGCGGATGTCGGGGACGTACTGGCTCGCCTCGTCGAGGGCGATCGTCGAGGGGAAGACGGCGGTGATGTAGAGGCCGCCCTCGTTGAGCTGGGGCAGGAACTCCGTGCCGATGGGGCGAGCGTAGGAAGCCAGGAGCCCGCCCCCGGCGACGGCCGCGCCGAGGACGTACCAGCGGAAGCGCCGCGCGCGGGACAGGGCCCGGGCGTAGGCGGCCAGGAGCCGCCGGAACCAGCGGGGATCCTCCGAGGGCACCTCGCGCCGCAGCAAGACCGCGGCGAGGGCGGGGACCACCGTCGTGGCCGCGACGCGCGCGCCGATCAGGGCGAAGACGTAGGTGTACGCCATCGGCGCGAAGATGCGGCCCTCGACCTGCTCCAAGAAGAACAACGGCAGCAGCCCGACGATGACGATGAGCTTGGCGAAGCCGACGGGGCGCGCCACGCTCGCCGACGCGTCCGCGATGGCCTGGCGTCGCAGGGCGAGCGGCAGCGGCCCCTTGCCGGTCGCTTGCATCACCGCCATGCCGTGGAGGGTCACCTCCAGCACGACCGCGGCGTTCTCCACCAGGATGCCGAAGTCGATCGCGCCGAGGGAGATCAGGTTGGCGGACATCCCGAAGGTGCGCAGCCCCAGGAAGGAGGTGAGCAACGCCAGGGGGATGACGCAGGCGATGATCAGCGCCGCGGAGGCCGAGCGCAGGAACAACAGCGCGATGCTGACGACGAGGATCGCCCCGTGCAGCAGGTTGTGACCGACCGTGGAGAGCGTCTCCGCCATGAGGTCGCGCCGGTCGTAGAAGGGCACGAGGCGCACGTCGCTGGGGAGGATGCCGCCGTTGAGCTCGTCGACGCGCTCCTGGAGGGCCGCGAGCACGAGATCGGGGTTCTCGCCCCGGCGCAGGAGGACGATCCCTTGCACGACCTCGTCCTCGAGGTTGCGCCCCACGGAGCCCCGGCGCGGCACGGAGCTCTCCACGACGTCGGCGACGTCTCGGACGCGGATCGGGATGCCGTCGCGGGACGTGACCAGGGCTCGACCGATGTCGGCGGGGTCCTCCAGGGAGCCGAGGCCGCGCACGACGAACTCCTGGTTGCCGATGCCGACGTAGCCGCCTCCGGCGTTCTGGCTGGTGGCCTCGACGGCGCGGAAGACCTCACCGACCGTGACGTCGAGGTTGGCGAGGCGCACCGGATCGATGCGCAAGGCGTACTGGCGCTCGAAGCCGCCGAAGGTGACGACGTCGGCGACGCCGGGCACGGAGCGCAGCCGCCGCTCCACGACCCAGTCCTGGATCGAGCGGAGCTCCCGGAGCGTGCGGGGCCCGCTGAGCGTGTAGCGATAGATCTGCCCGACCGGCGTCGCCTGGGGTCCGATCAGCGCCTCCACCCCGTCGGGCAGCGTCGCCTCCCGGAGTCGTTCGGCGACGTGGATGCGGTTCTCGCGGTCCGTCGACGCGTCCGAGAAGCGCAGGGTCACCAGGGAGAGACCGAAGATGGAGACCGAGCGGATGTTCTTGAGGTGAGGGGTCCCCGCGAGGACCCGCTCGAGCTCGGCGCTGACTCGCCGCTCCGTTTCTTCGGCGGACTGCCCCGGGAAGACCGCGACGACCTCCACCATCGGATCGGTGACGTCCGGGTAGGCCTCCACGGGCAGCTGGCGGAACGCGTAGTAGGAGACCGCGGAGAAGACCGCCGTCAGAAGCAGGATGAGCTTCCAATGATAGGTCGAGAAGCGGGCCAGGGCTGCGAACATGGAGGGAGGGCGAGGTGAGGGGGCCGAGGGCGCCCGCGGGGGCCTTCGGACGGAGGAGGGAGCCGGGAGCTCGCTAGTTGGGGGAGGGGACCTCGCGGCTCGGCTCCCGGCGACGACGCCGGGGCGGAGCACCCCCTCCCTGCGGCTCAGAGCAGCACGTCGAGCTCACCGTCGAGGAGGACGGCGCCGCGGACGATCACGTGCTCCCCCGGGGCGATCCCTTCGGCGATCTGCACGTGACCGCCGAGGGAGAGCCCGGGGACGACGAAGCGACGCTCGACGGTGCGCTCATCCGCGCGCACGAACACGACCCAGCGATCGCGCTTCATCAACAGGGCGTCGCGGGGCACGAGGATCCGATCTTCGCCGTGCACGCTCACGTCCACCCGAGCGAGCATCTCGGCGCGGAGGGCGTCGTGGTGCTCGTCGGGGCGACACAGGGCCTCCACGGAGCGGGTCCGCGGATCCACGGCGCTCAGCACGCGGAGCACGGTGCCCGCCAGAGGTTCGTCGCCGAGCGCCTGGACGGTGAACGAGCAGGGGGCCCCTTCCCGGAGCCACGGCGCGTCGCGCTCGGGGAACGCCGCGCGGACGACGAGGCGCTCCGGATCCCCGATGAGGAAGGCGGGCTCGCCGTCGGGCCCCACCCGCTCCCCGGGCGCCACGCCCCGGCGCATCACGCTGCCCTCGGCCGCCGCCCGCAAGAGATAACGATCGCCACCGCCGCCGCTGGATCCGACCGCGGCCAGGGCCTGGCGCACGCTCGCGAGCTCCGCCTCGGCGACCTCCAGGCTCGCTTGGGCTTCGGCGAGCTCGCGCTCCGCGGCGGTCCCGTCGCGCACCAGCGGCTCGAGTCGCTCGACGGCCTGGCGGGCGACCCGCACCTGGACCTGGTTGCGGGACAGCTCGGCGCGCAAACGGGCGAGATCGCTGCTGCGGAGCTCCGCGAGGGGTTGTCCCACCGTGACCCGGTCGCCGACGCCCACGAGGACGCGCTCCACGTAGGAGGGGAACGGGGGACGGACCGAGTAGGCCGCGTCCGCCGCGAACCCCAGGCGGCCGTAACCCGTGAGCCGCGCCTGGACGTCCGAGCTCCCCGCGGGGGTCGTCTCCAACTTCGCCGCCAGGTCCGGACGCACGTGCAGGCGGTCGGGGGCGCCGGCGCTGATGCGATAGGGCGGCTCGGGGAGGTGGTGCTCCGGGCGGGCCTCGCTCACGTTCGAACAGGCGCTCAGGAGCGTGAAGGCGAGCAGCGCGATCGGGGAGGCGCGCGCCGTCTCCGAGGGGGCGGGCAGCGCCGCCGCGGCGCGCCGGGATCGGTGGGCCGCTCGGGCTCCTCTGCGTCGAGGGGCACCGAGGTGGCTGTGTCCGCGCCGCATCGCGCGCATGTCTCCGGAAAGTGGCGGCATGTGCGCATCGAAGATACGGAGGGTACGCTGCGGTTTCATGAAGGAAAGATGAAGATTCCTTCATGTGAGCTCTTCCGGGGAGAGGCTTCCGCCGAGAATGAAGATCCTGATCGTCGAGGACAACAGAAAGCTCGCGAGCTTCCTGACGCGCGCGCTGACCGAAGAGGGTTACGTCGTCGACGTGGTGACGGACGGGACGACCGCCCTCGAGCAAGCGCAGGAGATCGCCTACGACCTGATCGTCTTGGATTGGATGCTCCCGGAGCTGGACGGTTTGTCCGTGTGTCGCAGGCTGCGGGCGCTGGGGAGCCAGGTGGGCATCCTGATGCTCACGGCGCGGGGAGACGTCCCGGAGCGGGTCGCGGGCCTCGACGCGGGCGCCGACGATTATCTGACGAAACCCTTCGATCTCGGTGAGTTCCTCGCGCGGGTCCGGGCGCTGGCGCGCCGCGGGAAGGGCGGCGAGGGGACGGTCCGCGTGGGCCCGCTGGTCGTGGATCGGCGGGAGCGCAGGGTGCTCCTCGAGGGGGCGCGCGTGTCGCTGACGCCCCGTGAGTTCTCCCTGATCGCGTACCTCGCCGCTCAGGCGGGGCGCGTGGTGTCCCGGACGGAGCTGCTCTCGAAGGTGTGGGAGGTGAGCTTCGACACGAAGTCCAACGTGGTCGAGGTCCACGTCAGGAACCTGCGGGAGAAGCTCGGCGCCCACGGCTCGATGATCGTGACCGTGAGAGGTATAGGATACCGTCTCGAGGCGCCATGAAGCTCGCGACTCGAGTCACGCTGGCGGTGACGACGATCACCGCCGTGACCCTGGCCACGTCCTTCTTCGCCGTCTCGCTGAGCGTCTATCGATCCGAGCGGCGCGAGCTGGACCGGATCCTGCTGATCCGAGGCCAGTCCCTCGTCGAGCGCGCGCGCTCCGAGCACCTGAGCTCCGTCGAGGAGGCCTTCGAGGTGACCCCGGAGCGGGCCGAGCCGACGCCGCGCTTCGTTGCGCTCTACGGGGCGGACGGCCGCGCGCTCGAGTTCTCCGGGTTCCACCCGGCGCCCCCACCCTTGGACGAGTGGCCGGAGGCCCGGGTCCCCACCGCGGAGGGGGTGTTCGTCGATTTTTCGGAGGGGCAGCGGGACATGCGCGGCGTGGTGTTGCCGGTGGGATCCGAGGGGCGGGTGCTGCTCTACGCGATCTCCCGGGCCACCATCGACTCCGAGTGGCGGTTCTTGAACCGGGCCGCGAGCGTCGTCTTCCTGGCCGCCACCCTGCTCGCCAGCGTCGTCGCCAGCTGGATCGCGAAGCGGATGTCCCGGGACGTCCAGGCGGTCGCGTCGGTGGCGCGCGCCGTGGCGGAGGGCGACTTGGCGGCGCGCGTGGGGCCGACGGGCGGGGCGACGGAGACGCGCCGGCTCGCGGCGGACATCGACCACATGATCGACCAGCTCGGCGCGCTGGTCGTGTCCCAGCGCACCTTCGTGTCGCACGCGGCCCACGAGCTCCGCTCTCCCCTCGCGACGATCCGCGGGGAGCTGCAGCTGGCGCTGCGTCGCGAGCGCTCCGCCGCAGAATATCGGACCGCCATCGAGCAGGCCCTCGGAGACGTCGAGGCGCTGGCCGCCGTGGCGGAGGAGCTGTTGGTGCTGGCGCGGACCCAGGCCAAGCCCGAGGGCGCCCGCCCCGACGAGCTCGTGTCCCCGGCGGAGGTCGCCCGTGACACCCTGCACCTCGTGCAAGGGGCCGCGACGGACCGGGGCGTGAGCGTGCGGCTGCACCTCGGGGAGGGGACGGAGGAGCGTTGTCTGTCCGGATCTCCCAGCGAGCTGGCCCGGGCGCTGCGCAACCTGGTGGACAACGCCGTGACCCGTACCCGAGCGGGCGGTGCGGTCGATCTGTGGGTGACCCGTGAGGGGGCGCGTGTGGGGCTCGCGGTCGAAGACGAAGGGCGCGGGGTCCCGCCGGAGGAGCGCGGGAGTATCTTCGAGCCCTTCTTCCGGGGCTCGAAGGATCAAGGGGAGGCCGCGTCCGGCGCGGGGCTCGGGCTGACCATCGCCCGGGAGATCGCGCGGAATCACGGCGGCGACGTCTCGCTGGACACGAGCTACGCGCGGGGCGCCCGCTTCGTCGTCTGGTTGCCGAGCGTGCCGAAGACGTCCGCGAGCGAAGGGAGCGGTGTCTAAGAGGGAACCCAGCGCGCCGCTGGGGATCAGGCGAGCGCGTCGTCGCCGGATGGGGAGAGGGCGCCGGGGCCGGGCTGGGTGAGATCGAGGCAGCCCGTCTGGCGCAGGGCCTCGAACAGGACGATCGCGACGGAGTTGGCGAGGTTGAGCGAGCGCACGGCGCCCAGGGTCGGGATGCCGACGCAGCGCTCCGGGTGCGCCTCGAGGAGAGCGTCGGGCAAGCCCACGCTCTCCTTGCCGAACACCAGGAGGTCCCCCAGCGCGAAATCGACTTCGAGGTAGCTGCGGGACGCCTTCCCCGTGAAGAGCCAGCTGCGGGCCTCGGGTCCCCGGCGCGCCTCCAGGGCCTCGAGGGTGGCGTGCTGCTCGACCGTGACCAGATGCCAGTAGTCGAGGCCCGCCCGACGTACGGCCTTGTCGTCGATGCGGAACCCGAGGGGCCCGATCAGGTGGAGCGGACAGCAGGTGGCGGCGCAGAGCCGGGCGATGTTGCCGGTGTTGGGAGGGATCTCCGGCTCCACCAGCGCGATGTGGAAGGGGTTTCGCCGAGCGGGCGCCCGCAAGCGTGTGTGGATCCGCGCCTCGCCGGGTGCATCGGTTCGCGCTGGGGGGCCTGCTTCGTTCGAGCGCGGCGTGTCCGTCACGGGGCGCCTCATAGCAGCCGACGCGTCCGGCGCCGCCCCCTGGCGATTCTTGACGCGCTCGCAGCGGGACACGTAGCCTCGCCCGGCGGTTCGTCGACTCATGGGCACGCGCTTCGCTCCCTGGTTCGCCCTGTGCTCCTTCGGCTGGGCGACGCTCACGGCCGCTGTCGCCAGCGCGGGGTCGATGGATCCGGCGCTCGAGCGCCTCGTGGCGAACCCCGAGTGTCGCACCGCCGGAGGCGCCATCGATCCCGCGGGCGGCCCCTGTCGACCGGATCGCGCCGCCTTCACGCGTCTGGTGAACCAGCTCGGCACGGCCTTCGCTCCCACGGCCCTGAACCCCGCCCGCACCACGGGCATCGCGGGCTTCCAGGTGTCCCTGGAGGGCTCCTTCACCAGCATCGACGCGGACGCCGAATACTGGCGGGCGGGCACCCGTGGCGCGGACGGCGCCTCCCGCAACGACGACCCCGCGGGCATGCTGCAGCTCTACTCCTTGCGCCTCCGGAAGGGGTTCGGCGCAGGGATCGAGCTCTCCGGGCAGGTCGGCTTCATGCCCCAGACGAGCTTCCTCAGCGGCGGCGTGGACGGGCGCTGGGCCCTCCTCGAGGGCTTCCGGAAGGGCGCCCTCGGGTACGTGCCCGACCTCTCCCTCGGCGGCGGGGTGCGGACCACCACGGGCTCCGCCCAGATGCAGCTGACGGTGGTGGCCGCGGACTTGAAGCTCTCCAAACCCATCCCCCTCCGGGACGAGATGGTGGTGACGCCCTGGGCGGGCCTGCAATACCTGTGGATCTTCGGCGACTCGGGGATCGTGGACCTGACCCCGGCGACGGACGCCGTCCGGGAGTGCGAGCAGCGAGGGGCCTCTCTGCCCGGGGATCCCGCGGCGACGCCCGGTGAGCCCTGGGATGGGGGGCCGAGCTGCGCGGGGGGATCGCCGGCGGATTTCGCGAACGACGTCCAGTTCGGCTCCGTGCGGGTGCGGCGACCGCGGGTCTCCGTCGGCGGGAGCGTGCAGTACGAGCTGTTGAGCTTCTCCGCGCAGATCCTGGTCGATCTGACGGAGCCCCATCAGGGCCAGAGCAGCGAGGCGACGCGGGCCGCGCTGCGGGGCGAGTCGCGGCAGTGGGGCTTCGCCCTCGACGCCGGGCTGCGCTTTTGAGGGAGGGGTGTGTTTCCGACGACGCCAGCGCGGGAGCGGCGGCGTCAGTGGAGCACGCGCTTCTTGGGGCCGCTGGACTCCACGTCCTCCGGGGGCAGATCCCGCAGATCCTCGAGGCGCCCTCCGAGGCGCACCGCGACGGCGATCGCGGCGGCGCTCACGAGGGCGCTCCCGTAGAGCCCCCAGGTGTACTCCAGGCCGTAGCTGACGTAGCCGTGCTCGGCGGGCGGGCGGAGGAGCAACATCACCGCCTCGCCGAGGGTCATGGCGGAGAAGGTCGCGGCGATCACCCGCACCCCGCGCAGATCCGCGATGGTGCGGCGGGAGAGGAGCAGCGGGATCAGCAAGAACCAGCCGATGGCGCCGCCCCAGAGCCAGGGGGCGTTGCCGCGGGCCAGGTCGTAACCGCGGAGGGTCACCTCGTGGGCGCGGGTCAGCTCGACCCAGGGCATGAAGAAGAGCACCGCTCCCGCGACGGCGAGGGCCAGCAGGGCGCCCCGACCACGGCCGAGGAACCAGGTGCCGAGGGGACGGTATTCGGGAGGGAGCTCAGGGGCCCCTTGCTCCTCGAGGGCCTCCGCAGAGAGGGGGAGCCGCTCCATGGGCACCAGGGGGAGGTCGCACTGGGGGCAGCGGCTCGCTTCGCGGTCGTCGAAGAGCTCTCGGCAAAAGGGACAGGCGAGGAGGCGCGCCATGGGAGGAGCGGCCCATGATAGGGGCTCGCGGTCGCCGGGGCACGGCGCCGCCGCGTACGGACCGCCGGACACGGTGGGGCGCCAGGTACGGGCGCCAGGTACGGGTTGGTGGGCAGGGGCGCCGGGCAAGGGGCCGTGGCGGAGAGCGCCGCTGCGGGCGTCGCGCTCGCGGCGCTCTGGAGCGCTGTGCGGCGGCGGGAGCGCTGGGCTAGTCTCCTCACCCCGATGACGGACGCCGACCTCAGCAGGGTGGCGCAGCTCTTCGACCTCGACGAAGAGTCGCCCCACCTCGCCCAGGCACTGACCCACCCGAGCTTCGCCCACGAGAACAAGGGCGTGGAGGACAACCAGCGCCTGGAGTTCCTCGGCGACGCGATCCTCGACTTCTGCGCGAGCGAGCTCCTCTTCGAGCGCCTCCAACGGGCGGACGAGGGGACGCTGACCCGCACCCGCGCGCAGGTGGTCAGCGGAGAGGCCCTGGCGGTGTTCGGCCGGGAGCACGGACTCGCCGCGGTCCTGCGGCTGGGGCGGGGGGCTCAGGCGGGAGATCTCGGGGACTCCACGAACGTCCTCGCGGACGCGGTGGAGGCGCTGATCGCCGCCTGTTACCTCGATCGGGGGCTGGAAGCCGCGCGCCGGGTGTGCGCCCGCGTGGTGGACTTCGGGCTGCAGCGGGTCGCCGAGGCCGGCGGGCGGGATCCGAAGAGCGACCTGCAGGAGAAGGTCCAGGCCAGGGGCTTCAAGCCGCCCACCTACCGGGTGGTCGACGGCGGCGGGCCCTCCCACGATCCGTGGTTCGAGGTCGAGGTCTGCGTGGAGGGCGCCACGGTGGCGGTCGGTCGCGGTCGCTCCAAGCGGGCCGCGGAGCGGGCGGCGGCGTCGCGTGCGCTCGTGGACGGCCTCGCGACCTTGGGTAAGATCGGCGACGGTGCGGATCCTCCGGGCGATGACGATGCAGAAAAGTCTTGAGGCGACGGTCTCCCGCCGTCACGCGCTGAGGCTGGGCGCCGCCGTCGTCGGGGCGGCGTTGTTCTGCGCGATCCCGGCGCTGGCGGGCACGTACCTGACGAGCGCGGGGCTCCTCGTGACGGAGGCGCGGCGCGAGTCGGAGGTGTTGCGCAAGCGCCTGCACGACGTGGAGCTCGCTCGGCTGGTGCACAAGCTCGCCGACGGGCGCCTCCAGGTGGCCCGGGGCATGCACGTGCCGTCGGAGGTGGCGCAAGCGCACCCGCACCTCATCCTCGTGTTGGAGGCCTACGAGCGCGCGGCGGAGGCGGCCACCAAGAAGGAATACAAGCGCTTCCTCGTGTTGCTGTCCCGCGCCCGGGAGGAGGAGGCGAACTTTCGAGCCATCCTCAAGCAGCTCGGCTGGGAGCTCCCGAAGATGGACTGAGCGCGCCTCCGCGACGGGCTCGCGGAGGTGTGCGGCTGCTCCAGGGCCAGTTCAGGGCTGGTTCAGGGCGCGGCGGCTCGGCTCTGGGGGAACGGGGGCACGTCGACGTGCTCGAGGAGCTCGTCGCGGCGCTCGGTGACGTACTTGGCCCCGAGCTCGCGCACGAGCCCGTCGATGCGCTCTCCCAGCTTCTTTTCCTGGATCGCGCGCACGATGGTCGGCCGCGCCCGATCCTTCGGGATCTGCACCGGCTGGAGGCTGCCGCGCCGCCACACCACGGCGAAGTGGTTCCCCTCGGCGATGGGCTCCGGGACCAGCTCCCCGTCTTCGAGCCCCCGCGCCGCCTCGAACAGGGCGGGGTCGACGCGGAGCTCCGGCACGTCCGTGTGGCCGTCCGGGTGCACGAAGCCGAGGTCGCCGCCCCGCTCCTTGGTGGCGGTGTCCAGGGACTGCTCCCGGGCGAGGGCGCGCCAGCGCTCCGGACCTCCAGCGCCCCGGGCGGCTTCGATCACCGCGCGGGCCTGGGCCTCGGAGCTCACCAGGATGCGCCAGAGCAGGATGCGCTCGGGGCGCTCGAAGTCCCGGCGCTGCGCGTCGTAGTAGGCGTCGATCTCCGCGTCGGTGGGCGGCGGGAGCTGCGCGCGCTCGTGCTCCACGAGGGCCTGAAAGGAGGCGTCCCGGAGCCGGGCGCGGACGTGGGGCTCTTCGGCCAATTTCTGCCGCTCCGCCTCCGCCTGGAACAGGAGCTCGGGCACGATCACCCGCTGCACGTAGGCGAGACGCCCCGCGGGGCCGGCGCCGTGGGCGCGGAGCTCCAAGGGGGAGAGCTCCCCGAGCCGCTCCGCGAGCTGCTCGGCGGAGAGGGAGAGGGGGCCCACCACCACGGGGGGCGGGCCGTCGCCCCGGGCGCTGGCGGCGACGGTCAGGAGAGCCAGGGCGAGTCCGGGGGCTCGCAGGCGCTGCGGTGGTCGGCCGCCCATGGGGGGCGTGTACGAGACGGTGCGGAGGAGTTCAAGGGGCGAGCCGTCCCGGGGCCCGCGGGGACCGGTCACGCCACGCGGCGGCTGATGGTGCGGCGCTCTCGCGGGGGCGCGGTGACGCGGGCGCTCCGGCGCTTGCCGGTGGCAGCGAGGGCGGGCTCCACGCGCTGCTGGATCGGGACGATCCCCTGGGCGGCGAGGCGCTCGTGGGTGACCCGGTGGGCCTCCTCGCCCATGTCGAGCCCGACCGCCTGCCGACCGAGGCGCAGCGCGACGGCCAGGGTGGTGCCGCTGCCCATGTACGGATCGAGCACGAGGTCGCCCGGATCCGTGCACGCCTCGATGAGCCGCTGCAGCAAGGACTCCGGCTTCTGCGTGGGGTAGCCGGTGCGCTCCCGGGCGACGGGCGCGACGATGCTGAGCTCCCACACGTCCCCGAGGGGCGCGCCGAGGGAGGGCTCCTCCGTGGTGCTCGAGCGCACGCGACGTCCGCTCGCGCCGGTGACCGCCCGCTGCTTGCGGTCGCCCCAGGTGGCCCGGGTCGACGGGGCCAGGGGCTCGTAGAGCTGGTTGAAGCGCGGTTCGACCTGGGGATCGCGCACGTAGCGGAGCAGCACGTCGTGCATCCGCTGGAAGTTCCGGGTCTTCGAGGGCCAGCGCCGGTACCGCCAGACGATCTCGCTCGCGAAGCACTCGGGCCCGAAGATCTCGTCGCAGAGCACCTTCGCGTAGTGGCTCGTCTTCGGGTCGACGTGCAGCACCAGGCTGCCGTGGGGCGCCAGCAGTCGTCGCGCGGCCTCGACGCGGGACGCCAGGGCCGCCAGGTAGTCACCGAGGCTGTCCCAGCGGTCGTCGAAGGCGGGTGCCAGGGCGCGGTTCACCTCGCCGGTCTTCGGGTCCCGGGAGCGGTGGACCCGGTGGTGCTCCCGCCCCGTGAAGAACGGCGGATCCAGGTAAGCCAGGGTCACCCGCCCTTCGAGCTCGCCGGCCAGCGCCGTGAGGCCCAGCAGGTTGTCCCCCTGGAGCGTGCGACAGCGGGGATCGCCGGGCGCCTCACTGGGGAGCAGGCGGCCCTGGGGCAGGGCGTGGACGTCCGGGCGGGTGGGCCAGAGGAGGCGGGGGCAGGAGGAGGCAGCCACGGCGACATTGTGCGTGGATGTAGGTGCGAGTGGGCAAGAAAGAGGGGTCGGCTCCGGGGGCGGTGGCTCGGCGCGTGGACGAGCGCCGTGACGACGCTACCTTTCGGCCGATGCGTCCCTCGGTCCTCGCTCGACGTGCCTGCGTGGTCGTGTTTCTCGGGGCCCTCGCCGTGCTCGGGGGCTGTGAGGAGAAGCAGGTCGTCCAGGGCCCGGAGGAGGTCGTGCAGCGGTTCATCGCGGCGATGCAGGGCGTGCACGGCGATCCGGCGCGGGGCGAGGCGGTGGTGGGGCTGCTCTGGGGGCCGGCGCGGGAGAACCTCGAAGAGCGGGCCCGCCGCGCCGCAGCGGCGTCCGGTCACCCGGTGCGGCCGGGCGAAATGCTCGCGCCCTCCTGGTTTTCGTTGCAGCTCACGCCGAGGAGCTACACGAGCCGCATCGACGGCGACTGGGCGGAGGTCACCGTGCGCGGAGACGATCCGGCGCAGGGGCAGTATCGGGTGCGCTGCGTCCGTGAGGACGACGCCTGGCGCGTGGCCCTCGAGCTGCCGCCCTTGGCGCCCATCCGCAAGCGGGACGACATCGTCAGCGCGGAAGAGCCCTGATCGGGCCTTCCCGGTGTCCGTCGTTGGACTCGCTGGCGCAGACGGAGCGGCGACGCAGGTCGCGACCGTGCGGCGTGCAGGGGGGCACGCGGTTCGGCGGGTGTGCAAGGCGCTCGCTGCTCGGCGGTGTGCAAGGCGGTTGCAGGCGCGCGGCGGGCAGGGCGCTCGCAGCCGTGCGGCGGGCAGGGCGCTCGCTGCTCGGTGTGCAAGGCGGCTGCAGGCGCGCGGCGCGCAGGGCGTTTGCGCACCTTGCGGTCGTGCGGAGGCCGCCCGTCGTGTCGGGGGTTGCCCGCTTCACGAGAGCTGGCTCGGGCCGGGCAGCGGCGGTCACAAAACGACGACGCGCAGCTCGAGGTGAGCTGCGCGTACGCCATTCCCGAGGGGGA
>Ga0207873_1000914_pt1 | contig 30312 bp, 29 predicted proteins | sample BGWIniCompost_FD_187373 | JGI IMG/M metagenome (GOLD analysis project Ga0207873, IMG submission 187373) | Cellulose adapted compost microbial communities from Newby Island Compost Facility, Milpitas, CA, USA - BGW Initial Compost (SPAdes)... ... | reverse complement strand
GCCGGTCCCGAGGTGCTGGAGGCGGTGATCGAAAGCATGCATGGCAGCGAACACCTGCCGCTGGCGGAGCGCCTGCTGCTCGCGATCGAGGCGGGCGACGCGCTGGGCGGCGACCGCCTGGGCGAACGCTCCAGCAACATCTTCGTGGTCGACCGCGAGGAATACCCTTTATGGGATATCCGTGTCGACGACCACGACCATCCCATCAGGGAACTGCGCAGGCTGTTCCATCTGTTCGGCGAAAAATTGCTTCCCGAGATCGAGAAGATGCCGAAGCGCGCTACTGCGCCTCGAAAATGAGCACCCGCGAGTTGCCGGTGTCGGTGATCACGAGCCGGTCATCGATGACGCGCACGCCCTTGGGCCCGCTGAGCGTGTCGGCATCCGGCGTTGCCGCGCCGCGATTCGGCAGGGCTTCCTCGAACGACGCCTGGCCAATGACCTCGTCGGCCGGCTGGAAGGATTCGCTCGGCCACTGGTTCCACACCAGTACGCGATTGTTCAACTCATCGGTGACGAACAGCTGGCCGTTCGCCACCGTCACGCTCCACGGATAATTCAACGTGCGCGCGCTCGGCTGCGCGTCCTCGCTGCCATCGCCGTCATCATCGTTGGCGATGATTGAATTCATGTCGGGCTGGCCCAGCACGATGTCGGCCGGCTGCATGGGTTCTTCCGGGAAGCTGTTCCAGATGAGCACGCGGTTGTTGTAGTTGTCCACTACCACCAGCCGCTCGTCGTCGGTCCACAGATCCGTCGGATGCTGCAGCGTGTACGACGTGCCCTGCATTTCGCCGGCATCGGTCACGGCGTTCTGGTTGGCGTCATTGGCGGCGCAATGATTGAAGCTGCTTTGGCCGATCACTGCATCCGGTGCACGCGTTTCCGATGGAATCTCATTCCAGACCAGCAGGCGGTTGTTGACGCCGTCGGCAACGATCAGCCGTCCGGACGGCGTCACGAAATGACCGTGCACGTGATTCATGCCGTCCGGGCCGCAGTTGGTCTCGAAGGAAGTGAAATCCGGCTGCCCCAGCACCACGCTCGCCATGCCGGGTCCAGCTTCCGGCACGTCGGGATAGATGATGACGCGGTTGGAATCCGGATCGCCGACGATCAGGTGCCCGCCGTTCGCGGAAATGCCCTGCGGCAGGCGCATGCGGTCCTGCGTCGTCGCGCCACTGGAATGCGTGAAGTCATCCTGGCCGATGACGAAGTTCGCATTGGCATTGTTCATTTCCGGCAAGCCGCGGAAGGCAAGAATGCGCGAATCCTGCGTGTCCGCGATGAACACGAGATTCTTCTCGGGCGCATACGCCACGCCGCTGCCGGGCTGGTCCAGCGTATTGGCGTCCGAATACAAGGCCTCCTCGGACTGGCGCGGCGTGCCGACGGTGAACACGGACTGGCCGATCACCACGCTCGCCGCCTGCCCGGTGACGAAGGGCGAGGCGATCTCCACATCTTCCTCGAAACGTCGCAATGCGGTGCCATCGGCAGCATCGCCTTCGAGAATGAGCTGCTGTTTCCCCGGCGGCCAGTAGCCGCGCGGCGACAGCGTCAAGGCATCGTCGGCCGTCCACTCCAGCTCGGCGTGATCCGCGAGCGGGCCATGGATGACCAGCGATTCGCCATCCATCGGCTTGCTGAAGCTGACGAGAATGGATTCGGTCGCGCCAATGGCCCTGTTCTCGAGGCTGGCGACGACCAGTTCCTCGTCGTCATCGTTTCCGCCAGGAGGCGGCACTTGTGGCGGCGGTGCTCCCGAGTCATCGGAGCAGGCCGAGACCATGAACACCACCAGCAGTGCGAACAGCCATCGATGCAACATATCGCGTTTCCTTCGTACAACTCATGGAAACGCTACTCGCGAATCTGAAGCGCACGAATCCCGGCTTGGCTTGAATTGGGGCCGGGGTAACTACTCCTCCCCGTCTTCCGATTACAGCGTTCAGCCCAGAACTGTCTCGCGACGGCCACTGAAGGAGTGACATCAGGAAGGCGGCGCCTGGTCCGTTGATCCTGGCGCTGCCTGCTGCGCGAGGTAATGAACATGACGCTCGTACCAGGCGAGCAGATCGGCGATCACCTGCTCGCGCCGGAAGCCCATGATGTCGTATCCGAGCTCACCGGATTCCAGCCACACTTCCGCGCGCCAGGTGCGATCCGGGCCTTCGCGTTCGCCCTCGACGGCCACGGTGAAGCTCGGCACGGGCACGCTGCGCAACCGCACGCGATAGAGGAAATCCGCGTGCTCGCTGCTGGAGATGTGCAACGCCGCCTCGTCCGCCTGCGCTTCCACCCTGGCGCTCATGCCCTTCGCAGCGAACTCGCCGGCGACGGCGTTCAATGCCGGAATGACGACATCCTCCAGGAAGCGTTGTGCGCGCTCCCGCGTCGGCTGTTGCAGGAGAATGGCGAGACGATCGCGCCACGGCATGGAAGAAGCCGGCGTGACGATGGCGGCGCGGCGGATGCTGCTGCGCTGCTGGATCTCCTCGCGCAGCGCCGCGTACAACCCGTAGCAGAGCGCGAGGATGATGATCGCGAGCGGAAATCCGCTGGCGATCGCGCCGGTCTGCAATGCGGCGAGCCCGCCCGCCAGCAGCAGCACCGCCGCCACCACGCCCTGCAGCAGCGCCCAGAAGATGCGCTGCCACGCCGGCGGCTCGGGCACGCCGCTGGTGGTGATGATGTCGATCACGAGACTTGCCGAGTCCGACGAGGTTACGAAGAAGGTCACCACCAGCGCGGTCGCGATGCTGATCGAGATGGTTTCCAGCGGCAGATGTTCGAGGAAACGGAACAGCGCCACCGCGACATCCTCGCTTACGGCCGCGACCAGGTTGCCTGCGCCGGTTTCCTGGATGAACAGCGCGGTGTTGCCGAACACAGTGAACCAGAAGAAGGTGAAGGCTGCCGGCACCAGCAGCACGCCGACAATGAACTCGCGCACCGTCCTGCCGCGCGATATCCGCGCGATGAACATGCCCACGAACGGCGACCAGGAAATCCACCAGCCCCAGTAGAACAGCGTCCAGTTGCCGATCCATTCGTTCGGCTCGTAGGCGTACAGCATGAAGGTGTTGGAAACGATGTCGCTGAGATAGGTGCCGGTATTCTGCACAAAGGCCTGGAACAGGAATGCCGTCGGCCCGGCGATCAGCACGAACAGCAGCAACGACAACGCGAGGAACAGGTTGAGCTCGGACAGGCGCCGGATGCCCGCGTTGATGCCCAGCGCCACCGATATCGTCGCGAGCAGCGTGGTGACGGCGATCAGCACGATCTGCATGGTCACCGAGACTTCCAGCCCGAACAGGTAGTTGAGACCGGCGTTGACCTGCATCACGCCGATGCCGAGCGAGGTCGCGACACCGAACATGGTGCCGAACACCGCGAAGATGTCGACGAGATGTCCTGCCCAGCCGTTGATGCGTTCGCCCAGCAGTGGCTGCAGGCCGGAACGCAGCGTCAGCGGCAGTCCGCGGCGGAACGAGAAGTAGGCGAGCGACAGACCCACCACCGCATACACCGCCCAGGCGTGCAGCCCCCAGTGGAAGAACGTGAGCTGCATGGCCAGCCGCGCCGCGGCCGAGGTGCCGCCCTCACCGACAGGCGGTGACGAGTAATGCAGTATGGGTTCGGCCACACCGTAGAACATGATGCCGATGCCCATGCCGGCGCTGAACAGCATCGCGAACCAGGAGGCGGTGGAAAAGTCGGGTTGCGCGTCCTCGGGGCCGAGCCTGATCCGCCCCATGTCGCTGAAGGCGACGACGACCGCGAAGATGATGAAGGTCGCGACCGCGGCAACGTAGAACCAGCCCATCTCGTGCACGATCCAGGACTGCACCTCGGCGAACACGGCGGCGGCGCGAGCGGGGTTGCTGATCGCGAACGCAACGGCAAGGCATATGATCAGCGCCGCGCCGCCGAACACGGGCAGGTTGGCGCGAAACGCAGGCATCCGCATGTGGCACTCCATGGCAGGACCAGCCCAGTCTAGCCGATGGCCGCTTTCACTGTCAGGTGATGCCTTCAGATTCGACAGCGCGCTCGGGTAACCGATTCAGGACAGCGAGGACGTCCGGGAAGCCTGGGAATCAGCATCCGCGGCGGGTAGCGATGCCTGCAGGGCGCGCAAGGCGCCGGCAGGATCCTCGACCGCGAGCAGCAGGGCGTAGCCCTGCGTCGTCGGAATGTAGAGATTCGCCGGGGTTCGCGGCACGGCCACGAACAACCTTTCGCGGATGCGCGCCCGGAACCAGCCCGCCTGGTAACCCGGCAGGCCGATGCCGTTGGTGCGGATGGAAGGCGCGTACCTGGCATTGCCCGGCGCGAGCACTTCGGCTTCGTCCAGCCTGAGTTCCTGCACCGGCAGGTCGCGACTGTAGAACGCCGCGCGCAGCCGCAGGCGGCCATGCTCGAGACGCGCGTGATTGCGGGTAATGGCAAAGGTGATGCCTGACCCGAGCGCGGCGACGAAGATCGCCGTCGGAACGGCCATCATCCAGTCGATCCGCGCAGGCAGGAGCGTGACGGCCATGATGGCCAGCGGCAGCAGCGTCGTGAGCACCAGGCTGACCGCCAGCACGTTGACGGAAACGCGCTTCAATCTCATGTCCATGACAACGCCTATCGCCCCTCCCCATCCAGATCGCGCATGCCGAAAGCCATCTGCGGAGTGATGTCGAAATACCGCGTTTCCTCGCGTTCCTGGCCCTCGGGAACCACGGTCATCACGTCAAACATGCGCCCCTCACCGGAAACCAGCGCCTGCGACCTGGGCCGCAGCTCATGGATCGCCAGCACCAGGTAAAGCTCCGGCGTGGTCAGCGTGCGCCACGCGGTCTCCATGCTCCTGCCGTCACCGGGCTCGATGATGGCGTGGAAGATCTGCCGGGCGAAGCCCATGTGCATTTCCTCGTCGGCCGCCTTGTCGAGCTGGTGCGCGCAGTAGGCGCCGTAATGATGCAGGCTCAACAATGGGAAGGCCTCATCCTGCAGCTCGCGCACCGTCGTCAGGCAGGCCTCGAAATCGCCGCGGTTCAGATGATTGACGATGGCGCGCAGCCCGGCGTTCACCGGCCCCTGGTAGGGCTGGTAATGCGGCGTGCGCATGTACGCCTCGCGCAGCATCTGCATGCTGACGGCGTCGTCGCCGCCGCGCAGCTGCTCGCGCAATTGCTCGTAGCGTGCGATCGCTTCCGCGGTCGCGGGATCGTCAGCAGGCTGGGTTCGGGTGGTGGCGCAACCGGCGCTGAGGAAGAGCGCCATGGCCATGGCCAGGAAGGGAATTCTCGTACTCATGCATCCCCCGGATTTCTTCTTCTCGGGGCAAGCATAACGAAAAGCGCTCCCGGATGCCGGGAGCGCCTTCGTCGAACGCGCCGAATCTTACCAGCGCATGCCGCCGCCGCGGCCGCCGCGCGCAGGCGGCTTGTCGGTGGCGATGTTCACGCGAAGCGCGCGACCGCCAAGGTCGTTGCCGTTCAGCTCGAGCGCCTGCTCGGCGGACTGCTGCTTCGCGAAGGTGATGAAGGCGAAGCCCTTCGGACGGCCGGTATCCCGATCCTTGATCATCGCGAGCTCTTCGATGTCGCCATAGGGGGCGAACAGGTCGCGCAATTGATCTTCAGTCACGCTGAACGGGAAATTGCCGACATATAGCTTGTTCTGCTGCATTACTTCTCCAGATGCCTTCGCATCACCCAATAAGAACCTCGCATGCTACGCCCTTCCGCAAGGGAATGCTGAACAATCGGCCGAACGGTACGAGGTGGAAACGCCCGCAAGGCCCTCACCTGGCAGGCGCCAGCACGCTGCGAAACGCCGCCATCGCCGCCGGGTGGTAGATCGTGGCATGCGTTTCTTCCGGCAGGGGGTGATACCGCCAGCGCAGCTTCCGCATCGAAGCCGTGAACTCGCTCATCTCGGCTGAAGCGGCAAGCTCCCTGCCGGCGGCGATGAACACCTTCACCTCCTTGCCGGAAAGCTGCGGCAGGCGCTCGGCCGCGTGTTTCACCAGCCCGCCCCTGTTCCACCACAGGCTGGGATCCACGGCGATGTAGGTGGAGAACATGTCCGGTTCGAGCAGCAGGGTTTCGACCACGAACAGGCCGGCAAGCGACTCGCCGACGATGGCGCGCTCGGCGGTGATGTCGTAGCGCCGCGCGATCTCGGCGAACAGCTCGTCGCGCAGGAAGCGCCGGAACCTGGCTGATTCGCCCACGCGCGGCGCGATCTTGCGGTCTTCCGGATCGTCGGTGGGCCCGGTGAAGTCGCGCCGGCGCGCGGTGTTCTCGATGCCGACGAGCAGGAACGGCCGCATCGTGCCGTTCGCCACGGAAATCTGCGCCAGCCCGGCGATATGCAGGAAGTCCTCGTTGATGCCGCCGTCGAGCACGTAGAGCACCGGCAGCGGCCCTTCGATGCGCTCGCCATAGATGGTCGGCCGGAAGACGTTGATCCGCCGCGTTTCCTCGAGCACGCCGGAAGGCAATGAAAACGTTTCGCCGATCACCAGCGGCTCGCTGCCGCCCGCATTCACGGCACAGCCCCAGGGCAGGACGGCGAGCGCCGCCGCTCTCAACCACGCTTTCATGCATCCTCCTGCGTTCATCGATGGAGGCTCGATGATAGCGCCACAGGACGCGATCAATCAGCCGGCAGGTAGTCGTTGGCTTCGACGAGCCGCACGTTCGGCGCATCCCTGGCACAACGCTGCAGGTAATAGGCATGGCCTGCACCGTAGATGACGATCGCGCGGTCGCCCGGCCTGATGGCCTGCAGGAGTTGCGCGCAGATCCGGTAATTGCGGCCCGCCCAGGCTTCCAGCAGGTCGGCGCCGGGTTGCTCCTTTCCCTTGCCGTACGTGAGGAAGCTCATGTAGAAGCCCTGGTCCCTGGCCACCGTTTCCGGCGCGTTCATGTAGCGCAATGCCTTCGCGATGCTCTCGCGCTGCAGCTCCGTCACCTTCGCCACGTACTTGCCGATGGCATCGCTCATGGCCGCGAGCTCCCCTGCCCGGCCATGCTTCTCCGCCCAGGCCTGCACCGGGCCGTAGGGAAAGTTGCCGTCGGCATCGATGCCATGCACGCGATCGAGGCCAACGCGCTTCGCGAGGCGAAAACCCAGCTGCACCACCTCGTTACGGGCAGGCTCCAGCTCGCCGCGCAGGTATTTCGCATAACGCTCGTTGACGATTTCTTCCGGCCATTCGACCGCGACCAGCGTGGGCTCGAACTTCGCCAATGCCTCGACGATGCGCTCCAGCTCCGCCTGTTTTTCCGGCGCGAGCACATCGACGGCTTCGACGTTGTGAAGATCGCGGCCAGGGTTGGCCATGTGATACGTGCCGACGACCATCACGGTCGCGGGTTCATCCGCTGCGGCAAACAACGGCGCCACGGCAAGCATGGCGCCGATGATGAGTCGGGTTGCGTTCATGCAGGTCTCCTTTCCAGCTCCATTCATCACGGCTTGGATGACCGTTTGCCGGAAAGGGTTTGAAGACGTGCTAGCCCGTGATCTCGCGTTGCCGTCGCGCCAGCCAGTAGAACACCGTGCCGACGACCACGAACGCCGCGGTCAGCAGCACCGAGTCGAGGCTCACCTGCATGAGCAGCCAGGCGCAGGCGGTGATGCCGAGCGCAGGGATCAGGTAGCCGAACGGCAGCACAAAGCGTTCACGATCGGCGTGTCTTGGCCGCAGCACCGGAATCGAGGCGCAGGAGATCGCGTACATCAGCAGGCGCGTCAGTACGGTGGCGGCCGCCAGCCAGATGAAGGTGCCGAACACCGCCAGCAGGAAGGACAGCACGCCGTAGAAGATGATGGAGTTCGCCGGGGTCCGGAAACGCGCATGCACGGCGCTGAACCAGCACGGCAAGCTTTCATCCAGCGACAGCGCATAAGTGAGCCGCGGCGTGGAGAACATCGAGCCGACCAGGTTGCCGCCCACGGAGGCGACCACGCCAAGCATCAGGATGGTCGCGCCCACGGTACCGAACAGCGCGGCGGCGACGTCCAGCAGCGGGCTCTGCGAATCGGCGATGTCCGGCACCGCCGCGACGCTGACGAACTGGATCAGCAGGTACAGTGCCGCCACCATGCCGAGACCGAGCAGCAAGGCGCGCGGCATGTCGCGCGCCGGATTCTTCGCCTCGCCCGCCGGCACCACCGCGGACTCGAAGCCGACGAAGGCGTAGATCAACAGCAGCGTCGCCGCACCGAGATCCGTACCCTCGGCGGGTTCGCGGCCGATGCTGGGCAGCACGTCGCCGCCAAGCTGGATGAAGCCTGCGATCACGAGCAGCAACAGCACGGCAAACTTCACCACGGTGAGGCTTGCCAGCGAGCGGATCGCGCGCACCGAGCCGATGACGTTGATGAAGGTGAGGCCGCCGCAGATCACCAGCAGCGAAATCACGCGGCCCGTGCCCTCCGCGGCCTGCGGCCAGAAATAACCGACGCTGTTGACCAGCAGCACGGCGTTCGCGGCGAAGGACACGGTGCGCGCCGCCCAGAACAGCCAGCCCGTCTGGAAGCCGACGAAATGCCCGAAGGCCTCGGTGGCGTAACGCATCGGCCCGCCGGTGCCGCGAAAGTAGCTCGCCAGTTCGGCGAAGGACAGCAGGATGGGCAGGATCAGCAGGGCGCAGAAGACATAGATCAACGGGCTCCAGTCGCCCGCGAGCCGCGCCGCGCCGCTGGGAAGGCCGAAGATGCCGGCGCCGATCAGGCCGTTGACGACCAGCAGCCAGATGCCCCACATGCCGAGGCTGCGCGGGAGTTTTTCCTGTTCGTCATTCACTCTTGGTTCCTCAGGTTCGTCGCCCGTCCCCGTCCGCCGCCAATCATACCGGCTCGCATTCACGCGGCGAGCCGAATTTCTTCAAGGCGACGAAGCGCGTTTACTGACAAGAGGGCATGTCACAAGTCGCCGTGCAGCGCGCATGCGCTGCACGGCAAGCTTGCAGGCGTGTCAGGCAATCTCGGCAGGCCACAGCCACGCGAAGATGGCACCGGTGAGCAGCCCGTAGATGACGCCGTCGAAGACGTGCTTGAAGACGGAACCCCACGGCTGGCCGAACCAGATGCCGTAGAGAATCGGCGCGAAACCGTAGGCCATGAAGGCGATGGTGCCGGTCACGCGGAACACGTGCATGGCGGGCGATGCGGCCGCCAGCGTGTTGGCCGCGACGTAGGCGACAAACAGCGTTATCACCAGCACCAGCACGAACCACTGTGCAAGCGCCTTGCCGACGCCGCTGTCCCGCTCGCGCAGGAACATGACGCCCACCGGACCCTCGGCGAGCTTGCGCTTCATTTCCGGCGTGGTGGCGTTCTCGGTCGTGCAGTACGGCAGCATGTACATGCCCGCGCCCTTCGCTCCCCTACGGACCACGGCGGCGACTTCGTCCTCGTTGTCGAATCCCCGGGAGTCTGCCTGGTGCCAGAACTTCAGCGCCATGTGCGAAATTCCGCTCGCCAGGAAGACGGCCACCGCCGACAACAGCACCGGCAGCCACATTTGCATCATCGAAGTCATGTAGAACTCCTCCACTCTGAGACCCATGAAGTCTAGTAGAAATCCTGTGCGGCGCACCCTCATCAAACAGGGAAACGCCGGTCGGGTGTTTCCCGCTGCCGGGGATCGCGGCTTGTGTCCATCATGGACGTCCGCTTCTTCGGGCCACGGCAGATGCAACAGCACGACATTACCGAGTTCGCGGCCGGCGTGATCGGCGGCATTGTCGCCACCCAGGTGAATGACTACGTCGAGAAGGTGTTCTGGCAGGTGACGCCGGAACGCGAAAAAGCGCGCGAGCCGGAGATCGAGGACGATTCCTCCGCCGATGCAGCCGCGCGCATGCTGCTGGAAATGGTGGAAGAGAAGCCGGCGGAGGCGCGGCGCAAGGTCCTGAAGAAGCTCATCCACTTTGGTCTCGGCGCGGGCTGGGGACCGTTGTACTGCTGGCTGCGCCGTAACGCCGGCATGGGGCCGAAGACCGCGGGAATTGCCAGCGGCCTGGCGCTGTCACTGATCGTGGATGAAGCACTCAATCCCCTGCTGCGCATCACGCCGCCGCCGCATGCCTATCCTGCCAGTTCGCACGCCCGCGGACTGGTGACGCACGTCATCTGGGGACTGGTGTGCGGCGCCGTCGCCGAACCCTTGCGCCGCGAGCTGCGTTCGCTCGACCGGTCCGGCGAGCGATGACCGAAACCGCACTGAAACGCAGCATCTCGCTGCCTTCGCTCACCCTGTACAGCCTCGGCACCATCGTCGGCGCGGGCTTCTACGCATTGCTCGGCGAAGTCGCGGCCATCGCCGGTCCGTTGACGCCGTGGGCCTTTCTCGCCGGCTGCATTGCCGCGCTGTTCGCGATGCTCACGTACGCGGAGTTCGCCACCCGCTACCCGCAAAGCGGTGGCGTGGCCATCTACGCGCAGCGCGCCTTCGGCAAGGAAGGCCTGAGCGGCCTGCTCGGCTGGACGGCGATCGCCACGGGCGTGGTTTCCGCCGCGGTGCTGACGCACGCCTTTGCGGGCTATCTCACCGAGTTCATCCGCCTGCCGGACTGGCTGGTGTTCACGCTGTTCGTGCTCGCGCTGGGCGCGCTCGCCGCCTGGGGCATCAGCGAATCCGTCATGGTGGCCGTGGTGATCACGGCCATCGAGGTAGGCGGCATGCTGCTGGTTGCCGGCGCGGTCATCAGCGGCGGCGAATTCCGGGGCGCGGAGCCCTCCGCGCTGGTGCCATCACTCTCGATGATGGACGCAGGTGCGATTCTTCTCGGCGGCTTCCTTTCGCTGTACGCCTTCATCGGTTTCGAGGACGTGGTGAACGTGGCCGAGGAAGTGAAGCAGCCGCGCAGGACGCTGCCGAAGGCGCTGATGATCTCGCTGGGCATCACCACCCTGCTTTACCTCGGCGTTTCCATCGTCGCCGTGCTGGCCACGCCGCTGCCGGAACTCCAGGGCAGCGAAGCGCCGCTCGCGGACGTGGTGCGGCGTCGCGGCCCGGGCTGGGCGGTGACGGTCAGCCTCATCGGCCTGCTCGCCGGCATCAACGGCGCACTGGTGCAGATCATCATGGCCTCGAGGGTGATGTACGGCATGGGCCGTGACGGCATCAGCTTTTCATGGCTTGGCGTCGCGCATCCCTATACGCGCACACCAGTGCGGGCCACGATATTCGCATCCATGCTGGTACTCGTGCTGGCGCTTTCGCTGGACATCGCCGCACTCGCGGGCATCACCAGCTTCATCGCCTTGCTGCTGTTCGCGGTCATGCATGTGGGGCTGCTCCGCCTGAAGCATTGCGAGGAATCCGCGCCCGATGCCTTCGTGCTCTCGCCGGTCATTCAATGGCTGGGACTCGCGACCATCGCGATACTGATGGTCGCGCGCGTCCTCTCGTGGCTGGGCTGAGTTTCTTCAATCGCTCCTTTCGAAAACATGCATGAAGAACGCGAACACGTCCGCCATGCGCGCCGCGCGCTGCTCGCGGTTCGCGAGCAGGCCGTGGCCATCGGCATGATCGACGCGCAGGAGCATGGGCAAGGGATGACTCGAAGTTTCCGCGAGACGCGCTGCGAACTTCGCGGACATCCAGGGCGCGACGCGCCGGTCATGCAGACCGACCGTCAGCAACGTGGATGGATAACGCCGGCCAGGCACCAGGTGATGGTAAGGGTCCTGCGCCAGCAGGGTTCGAAAGCCCTGTTCGTCGTCCGTGTAGCCGAGTTCGGCTTTCTGGTTGCTGCCGTTGTCCGCCTCCAGGAAACGCATCGCGTTGAGCAGCCCGACGTGAATCGACGCCGCCGCGAACGCCTCGGGACGTTCGGTGATGGCGCGGCCTATCAGGATGCCGCCCATGCTGCCGCCATAGGCGGCGAGATGCGCGGCATCGGTGTATCCCGCCGCGACCAGCGCCTCGGCCGCGGCGATGAAATCGCGCACGCCATTCATCTTGTTGCGCCCGCTGCCCGCCGCATGCCAAGCCGCGCCGCGTAGCCCGCCGCCACGTACGTGCGCATATGCGTAGACTCCGCCGGCCTCCAGCCAGGCAATGCGCGCGGGATCATGGAAGGGCCGATAGGTGACGCCATAGGCACCATAGCCCTGCAGTATCGTCGGGCGCGCGCCGTCGAGTTCGAGACCGTCGCGATGCATGACGGTGACGGGAATCTCAGTGCCGTCCGCGCTGACCGCATGGATTCGCGTGACGGTGAATTTTCCACTCGTTGATCCGCCCGCATCGCCCAGGCTCAGCGCTTCAAGGCCCCGCGATGACGTGTAGCGGTAATGCCGCTTCGGCGAGTGCCAATCCTCCAGCGCGAACGTCACGCCTTCCTCGCGTGCATCGCCGCGGAACTCGCTGATCGCGCCTTCCTGCGGCATGTCCAGCGGCTCCGCGCTGCTGCCGCCGTGCGGAAGTCGCAGCAGGCGTGAGATGCCCTCATCCTCGACGAGCAGGTAGACGCCGTCGCTTGCAACCACCATGAAGCTGATGTTCTGTTCGCCCATATACGCCACGCGTGCGCTCGCGAGACTCGGCTCAGGTTGGTCGAGACCGATTTCCAGGATGCGTGAATGCGACGGGATGCCCTGGTCCAGCAGGTACAGCGTGTTGCGCCACGCGACCGCCCAGCGGATGCCGTCATCGAAGTCGACGAGCTTCGTCCACTCTGTGCTGCCCGCGCGTCTTGCCATCACCAGCACGCTGGGATGCGCGCGCAGGCCGAACAGCACCTCCCAGTCGCCATCGGCGGGGCGTTCCACCACCGGGAAGGCTTCCGGCTGCAACAGTGCCGCGGTCTGTGCGGTTCGCATGAACACCGGGGATTCGAAGTGGGCGCCCAGGCGATGCCGAAGCACCTGCGTATTCAGCAGGTCGTCGACTTCCGGGTCGGCCAGCGCCTGCCGATTCATCTGCACGTAGTAGACGCCCTTCGAGTCGGGCTCCCAGACCGCCTCGAACTCACCCCATACGGGCCAGAGGCGATCATCGAGAAGCCGCGTGGAGGCGACATCAATGAAGCGGATGACCGAGTACTCGCTGCCGTTCTCGGTGATGTTGACTGCAACAGTGGCGGCGTCCGGCGACACCGAGTAGTTGGCGATGCTTTCCCTGCCAGCGGCCGGCTCGTAAAGCACGCGCCTTGCCCCACTGGCGTCGCGATGAACCAGCCTGGCAATGCTCTCGCCCGCGCCCGTCTCAAGATAAAAGAGCTGTCCGCAGCGAACCGTGACCGAGGAAACCGCGGTGCCTTCCTGGTACAGCTCAAGCAGCCGCCGGTACCACGCCTCCCGGCCCGGCAATCCCGCGAGCAAGGTCTGCGCGTACCCGCCCTGGGCGAGCATCCAGCGCTCGAGCTCGGCAGCATTCTCCGCCTTTTCCATCCAGCGGTAAGGGTCCTGCAGGCTCACGCCGTGGAAGATTTCGGGGACGGCCTCCCTGCGAGCAACCGGCGGCGCGCCTGGTTCCGGGCGAGAACAGCCCAGTGCCAGCAACGTTGAAACCACGGCAGTGCAGAAAAGACGGCAAGTGCGCATGCATCCTCCTGGAGACCATCACGGGAAACGGATGGCCTGCATGCGCGAGGCGGCTGGAACCAGGATCGGTGCGACCTCGGGTTTACAGGCTTTTCGACGCATCTTCAGGCGAACATCACCGCTGCGTTATCTTGCTGCCATCGTTTCGGAGGGAGTTCACATGAGCGCGCACCAGGACCAGGTTCGAGGTTTCGCGAAGTACAACCGGGAGTTCAACGAAAGACTGTTCGCGGTGGCCGCGCAGTTGAGCGACGCGGAGCGCAGGCAGGACATGGGCGCCTTCTTCGGCTCCATCCATGCCACGCTCAATCACATCCTGCTCGCCGACCGCATCTGGCTGGGGCGGTTCGCGGCGGCGTTCCCGGAACTGAAGTCACTCCATGACGCCGCCGTCGTCACGCGGTTCTCCTCCCTGCGCGAGGAGCTGTGCGCGGACTTCGCCGATCTTCACAAGGAAAGGATTGCCACCGACCAGGTCATCACCGCCTGGGCGGCGGAACTGACGGACGTGCAGCTTGCCGCCACCATGAGCTACCGCAACTCCCGCGGCGAGCTGCGCCAGCATCCCGCCTGGATTGCGGTCGCGCATCTCTTCAATCACCAGACCCATCATCGCGGCCAGGTCACCACCCTGCTCAGCCAGCTCGGCCACGACGTGGGCGTCACGGATTACTTTGCGTACGTGCAATGACGCGGTCGCAGCGCAATGCTGCCTTAAAGCTTCAAGGACTTCTGCCGATAACCGAGCAGGCCGTCCTGCCACGAAGGAGCATGCCTGCTTGTCCAATCCACTCCAGACCACGCGTGAATGGGCCGAAGGCATCGAGGACCGTCGCAAGACGGCCCTGGTGCGCGGCTTTGCCGCGATCGGCTGTCCGTTCATGTTCGGGTTTGGCGTGGTGTCGCTGCTGCACGCCCGCTGGGCGCTCGCCATCGTGCTGCTCGGCGGCACGGCGCTGGTCGCGGCACTTGCGCTGACACCCTGGGCGGCACGCTACCCACGGCGGATAAGCGGTGCGCTCGCGGCCTTCGCCTTCCTGCTGGGAAGCTATCTCCTGGTCACCGGCGGCCATGCCGGCACCGGCATGTACTTTTCCTTCACGCTGTCGATGCTGATGGTGATCTTCGTCGGCCCGCGGGCGGGCCTGCCGTTGATGGCGCTGTACATAGGCGTCGTCACCGTGGCGCTGCTCAGCGGTGCGCCCTTCGTGCATCCCTATCCGCCCGAACATGCGCTGCGCATCATTCTCGCTACCATATCGCTGTACCTCGTGGTGCTGACCAGCGAATGGATACGCGTGCGCTCCTACGATTCGATGGTACTGACCTCCGAGGACTACCGGCGGGACTCGCTGACCGACCCGCTCACCGGCGTACTCAACCGCGCCGGCCTCGAACACCTGCTGCAGGAATGGCCACGCCAGGGCGACGCGACACTGGCGGTGATCGACATCGATCACTTCAAGCGCATCAATGATCGTTATGGCCACGACACGGGCGACCAGGCGCTGATCAAGGTAAGTCAGCTGCTGCGCAGTCACATCAAGGGACGGGATGCCGTGGCACGCTGGGGCGGTGAGGAATTCCTGCTGCTGCTTCCGGACACCTCGCTGGATGGCGCCATCTGCCTTGTCGAACGCATCCGCCAGCAGCTCGCGGAAACACCGCTGGAAGTGGATGGCCAGAAAATCGCATTGACCTTCAGCGCCGGCGTCGCCCTGATGCGGCCCGGAGATGACCTGCAATCAGCCTTCAAAACCGCCGACAAAGCGCTGTTCAACGCCAAGGAAGGGGGAAGGAACCAGGTGCGGAGCCATCAGGTGCCATCTTCCGGTCCGCTCTCGTGAACCCGACGCTGCGACAAGGGCAACGCCTTCAAATTTACTGATCCGGACTAGATTTCCCTGCCCGGATTCAACGTCCGCGCCAGTTCGATTATCGCGTCCTGATCGAACTGTTTCTCGGGAAGCGGTTCGACTGCGGAAACCGGCGGCAGGTTCGGGTAGATGGACTTTGCGATCGATACGTCCTTCTGCATGTCCTGGAATTCCACGAAGAGCAGGCGTTCCACCACTTCGAAACCCAGCCAGTTCTTGCCTATCCTCGGGACGACAGCGCCTGCCGTCAGGTAATAGGCCTTGCCGGCTTCGACCACAAACTCTCGCGGATTCCTGAAGGTAAACGTCTCGGTTTGCTCGACGTAGCCGTTGGTTGCAAATGCCAGGAACTGGAAGAACTCGTAACGACCTGGTGGAAGCGTGCTTGCGAGCAGGTGGCGGGATATCTGGCCGTCTACCACATCGGCCTTGCCCGATGGGCTAAATCCATCCACCCATACGCGCATCCGGTGTATGGAGCCATCCTCCACGGAGCGCAGGTCGTAGTAGTAGCTGCTGTAGCCCGGCAGGCCTTCTATGCGCGACATGGTGGCGAAAATGACGCCGGAGTCCTGGAGGGTCGCATCGTCAAGCGAAGCCGGACGCAACCCCAGCGTTCCTGCGCACCCGGCGAGCATGGAAACGGAATAAAGTACGGCCAGCAGGCCGAAAAAACGAAGGCTGTTCATCTTTCCCCCAAAATTCAAAGTGCGGAAGCCGTGTTGTCACGACTTTTTCGTTTCTGATTCTGTGGTGAGTTTCCACAAAAAGAAAACCCCGCACAAGGCGAGGCTTTGAGGTGCGCTTGCTGGCTCTGCCTTTCAATCGCGATGGGCTTCCGTGTAGGCATCCAGCAAATTGCGGATCATTTTCTGATAGGGCGTGTTGTGCTTGCGCGCCTCACGCTTGAAGAATTCGACGCTGGACTTGCTGAGCGAGATGGTGACCTTGACGGATTCTTCCTTGAACGCGAGTTCCTCCGGAGGTGGCAGAACATCCTTGACCCGCCGACCAGTCTTCATCGGCTCATCGCTGTAAACGGTTTTCCTGCTCATAGATCTTCCTGCCCTTGCGCCAGAATCCGGCGCCGAAACTCATGCAGCGATTCTCGCTCTGCCTCCATATCAATGCCCACATTTTCATATGGTTATCAGTCACCCACGCGAACAAAAGAAACCCCCGCACCTGGCGGGGGTTTCTGTCTTGAAGGCCCGGTTGGACTTCACACCACGTTTAGAAGTCCATGTCGCCCATGCCCGGAGCGCCGGCCGGGGCCTTCTCTTCCTTCGGCAGCTCGGCCACCATGGCTTCGGTGGTGAGCATCAGGCCGGCAACCGAGGCCGCGTTCTGCAGGGCAGTGCGCGTCACCTTGGTCGGGTCCAGGATGCCCATCTCGACCATGTCGCCGTACTCACCGGTAGCGGCGTTGTAGCCGAAGTTGTCCTTGCCTTCGCGGACCTTGGCGATGACCACGTCAGCGGCTTCGCCCGCGTTCATGACGATCTGGCGCAGCGGCTCTTCGATCGCACGGCGCAGGATGCTGATGCCGACGTTCTGGTCTTCGTTGGCGCCCTTCAGGGCCTCGAGAGCCTTGAGGGTGCGGACCAGCGCGACGCCACCGCCCGGCACGATGCCTTCCTCGACGGCCGCACGCGTGGCGTGCAGGGCGTCTTCGACACGCGCCTTCTTTTCCTTCATTTCGACTTCGGTCGCAGCGCCGACCTTGATCACCGCAACACCGCCGGCGAGCTTCGCCTTGCGCTCCTGCAGCTTCTCCTTGTCGTAGTCGCTGGTGGTCTCTTCGATCTGGGCCTCGATCTGCTTGACGCGGGCCTGGATGGCTTCGCTCGAGCCTGCGCCATCGATGATCGTGGTGTTGTCCTTGGAGACCTGCACCTTCTTGGCGTTACCGAGGTGCTCCAGCGTGGCCTTCTCGAGCGAGAGACCGACTTCCTCGGAGATCACGGTGCCGCCGGTGAGGATGGCCATGTCTTCGAGCATTGCCTTGCGACGATCGCCGAAGCCCGGGGCCTTGACGGCAGCGACCTTGACGATGCCGCGGATGGTGTTGACGACCAGCGTGGCGAGCGCTTCGCCTTCGACGTCTTCGGCCACGATGAGCAGCGGACGCGAGGACTTGGCGACGGCTTCGAGCACCGGCAGCAGTTCGCGGATGTTGGAGATCTTCTTGTCGTACAGGAGGATGTACGGGTTATCCAGCTCCGCCTGCATGCTCTGCTGGTTGTTGATGAAGTACGGGCTGAGGTAGCCGCGGTCGAACTGCATGCCTTCCACGACTTCCAGCTCGTTCTCGAGGCCCTGGCCTTCCTCGACGGTGATGACGCCGTCATGACCAACCTTGTCCATGGCCTTGGCGATCAGGTTGCCGATGTCCGAGTCGGCGTTGGCGGAGATGGTGCCGACCTGCGCGATGGTCTCGCTCTTCTCGACCTTCTTGGAGATCTTCTTGAGTTCCTCGACGGCGACCTTCACGGCGGCGTCGATGCCGCGCTTGAGGTCCATCGGGTTCATGCCGGCGGTGACGGCCTTCATGCCTTCACGCAGGATGGCCTGGGCCAGCACGGTGGCGGTGGTGGTGCCGTCGCCCGCGATGTCGTTGGTCTGGGAAGCGACTTCCTTGACCATCTGGGCGCCCATGTTCTCGAACTTGTCCTTGAGTTCGATTTCCTTGGCGACGGAGACGCCGTCCTTCGTGACGGTCGGGGCACCGAAGGACTTGTCGAGCACCACGTTGCGGCCCTTCGGACCGAGCGTGACCTTCACCGCGTTGGCAAGGATGTTGACACCCTTGACCATGCGGCTACGTGCGTCATCAGCAAAACGTACGTCTTTGGCAGCCATTGCTACTAACCTCTTCTCTGTAATTCAGGGATGTCGTTGAAAAGCGTCCGCGTGCTTACTTTTCCAGCACCGCCATGACGTCTTCTTCGCGCATGACGAGCAGCTCCTCGCCGTCGACCTTGACCTCGGTGCCGCTGTACTTGCCGAACAGCACCTTGTCACCGACCTTCAGGTCCAGCGGGCGAACCTCGCCGTTTTCCAGGATCTTGCCCTTGCCTACGGCAACGACTTCGCCGCGGATCGGCTTTTCGGCGGCGGTATCGGGGATCACGATGCCACCGGCCGACTTGGTCTCGGCCTCAAGGCGCTTGATGATCACGCGATCGTGAAGTGGACGAAGGTTCATGCGTGCTTCTCCTCACGAAGATTTCAAGGGAATACAAGGGTTTATGAGATTTGCCGCGCCCGGAGGGGCCCGGTCGCGTCGCCCCGGAGCGTGTTATTGTTAGCACTCCCCGGTGTCGGCTGCTAATGATAGGTAGCGAACGCGAAATTTCAAGGGGAGCGCGCAGTCTGAAGGCCGGGAATTTTCATCCCATCGGGGAAGGGCTGTAGATTCCTTCCCCAGCAACGCCACGGAGGATGCATGAGCAAGCAGATCGTTCTGGTCACCTGCCCGGACAACGAAGTCGCCGGGCGCCTTGCCGCCACGCTCGTCGAGGAACGGCTCGCCGCCTGCGTCAACGTCGTCGGCGGCATCCGTTCGGTCTACCGCTGGGAGGGCAAGGTGCAGGAGGACGCCGAGGTGCTGCTCATCATCAAGACCCGGGAAGCGCTGTTCGCGCCGCTGGAGGCGCGCATCAAGGCGCTGCATCCCTACGAGGTGCCGGAAATCATCGCCCTGCCGATCACCCAGGGCAGCGCCGAGTACCTCGACTGGATCGCGCAGAGCACGCGCTGACGCCACTGCAAAAACTCGGTTCGCCGGGCGAGCTCAGGTACCATGTTCGCCCTATCCTTCCCGTCCGACAGGGTTGATCCCGTGATTCGAAAGGGTTTTCTCGCCTGCCTCCCGCTGCTGCTGTGCGCGCTGCCGCTGCAGGCCGCGGATCTTGGCGCCTTGCTGGGGCTGCAGCAGGAAGAGTTCCTGCACCCGGATGAGGCATTCCAGTTCCGTGCCTACCCCAACGACGAGGCCGGCACGCTGACCGCCGAATGGGTGATCGCCGACTCTTATTATCTGTATCGCGCCCAGTTCCGCTTCGAGGCGGTGGACTCGCCAGGCATCACGCTCGGCGAGCCGCGCTTCCCAACGGGCGAGCTGCACACCGACGAGTTCTTCGGCGAGCAGGAAGTCTATTACCGCCAGGTGGGCGTGGAGCTGCCGGTCACGGGCGAGCCCGGCGAAGAGTTCACGTTGCGGGTGCGTTACCAGGGCTGCGCCGACGCCGGCCTGTGCTATCCGCCGGCCTTCAAGACCGTCACGGTGACCGTGCCGGGCGGCAGCGCGGCGGGAAGCGTTGCCCCGGCGAGTGCCGAGCTTTCCGAGCAGGACCAGCTCGCGCGCTTGATCACCACCGCGAACATCGGCTGGGTGATGCTCGCCTTCGTCGGCTTCGGCCTGCTGCTCACCTTCACGCCCTGCGTGCTGCCGATGGTGCCGATTCTTTCCTCCATCATCGTCGGCCAGAAGAACCTCACCACACGCAAGGCCTTCGTGCTGTCGCTGGTGTACGTGATCGCGATGGCGCTCACCTACACCGCGGCCGGCGTGCTCGCCGGCCTGTTCGGCGCCAATCTGCAGGCCATGTTCCAGGACCCGTGGGTGCTCGGAACGTTCGCGGCGGTGTTCGTGCTGCTGGCGCTTTCCATGTTCGGCTTCTACGACCTGCAGGTGCCGGCGAGCTGGCAGGCAAGGCTCGCGCAGCTTTCCGGGAAACAGGAAGGCGGCACGCTGCCGGGGGTCGCGATCATGGGTTTCCTGTCGGCGCTGATCGTCGGGCCCTGCGTGGCCGCACCGCTCGCCGGCGCGCTGATCGTCATCGGCCAGTCCGGCGATCCATTGCGCGGCGGACTCGCGCTGTTTGCGCTTTCCATGGGCATGGGCATTCCGCTGCTGCTGGTCGGCACCGGCGCGGGCCGCTTCGTGCCGAAGGCCGGCGCGTGGATGAACGCGGTCAAGGGCGTGTTCGGCGTGATGCTGCTTGCGGTCGCGCTGTACCTGCTCGAGCGCATCCTGCCCGGATGGCTGACGGTCCTGTTCTGGGCGCTGCTCGCGATCGTCTCGGCCGTGTACATGGGCGCCTTCGCGGTTCCGACGAGCGGCTGGCAGAAACTCTGGAAAGGCCTCGGGCTTGCGCTGTTCACCTGGGGCGTACTGCTGCTGGTGGGGCTTGCGAATGGCCGCGCCGACCTGTTCACGCCGCTGAAGGGTTTCGGCGGCGGCGCTGTGGTGCAGGAAGAGCACCTGCCGTTCAAGCGCATCAAGACGGTGGATGACCTGCAGCGGGAAGTGGCGAATGCCGCGGCCATGAACAAGCCGGTGATGCTCGATTTCTATGCGGACTGGTGCATCTCCTGCAAGGAGATGGAACGCTATACCTTCCCCGCCGCGGAAGTGCGTCAGGCGCTGGCCGACGCCGTGCTGCTGCAGGCGGACGTCACCGCCAACGATGACGCCGACCAGGCGCTGCTGAAGCGCTTCGGCCTGTACGGCCCGCCGGGAATCATCTTCTTTGATCGCAGCGGCGAGGAGCTTCCTCAGCTGCGCGTCATCGGCTTCAAGAACGCCAACGATTTCGCCGCCATCGCGCGGCGCGCGGTCAACGGGAACGACGAATGAAGAAGAAACAGGTTCTGCTCATCATCGTGGTCGCGGTCATTGCCGCGGTGCTCGGCGTGGTCGCCGGCCGCCTGCTCGGCCCGGAACTGCGCGACGCCCTCAACGACGGCGCGGACAGCGCGCGCTTCGCGCACGAGCCTTCTGCCCGCCCCGAGCGGCTTCCCGAGGTCTCGTTCATCGATCTCGACGGCAACACCGTGACGAGCAGCGAGTGGCTCGCCGAAGGCAAGCCGCTGTTCATCAACTTCTGGGCGACCTGGTGCAAGCCCTGCCGCGAGGAAATGCCCATGCTCTCCGCGCTGCAGGAGAAATATCGCGATGAGGTGCTGATGATCGGCGTTGCCATCGACAACAGGGAAGCGATCACCGAGTTCCTCGATTTCCTCGGCGGCGTGAGCTACCCCATCGTGCTGGGCAGGCAGGAACTCGATGCCATCGAGGCCGCGAACAGGATGGGTGTCGATCTCGTTGGCCTGCCGATCACGCTCACCACTGATCGCAAGGGCACGATCATCGACATTCACATGGGCGAGGTGGACGAAGCCGAAGCGACGGCGCTGATCGAACGATCATTGCGCGACTGAAGTCATTCGCGTGAACGAAAAAGGGCGGCCAAGGCCGCCCTTTTTCATTGCCATGCATTACTTGTCCGCCGGATTCAGCAGGTTGGAAACCACCTTGCCTTCGTCGTCGAGCATCTCGATGCCGCTGGTGCCGTCCGGATTCACGAACAGGCGAATCCGCGTCTTCCCTTCCGAATCATTCAGCTCGATCGCCGCACGGCCATTGATGTTGGTGAGATGGATACGCGGCGGTGCCGCGGTACCGACTTCCATGATGTCCGAGCCGAGCGGGATTCGATCGTTGATCTGGATGGAGGCGATGTAGGTTTCGCCGTCTGCGCTTTCGTACCGGCCGATGCCGACGGCCTCGGAATTCTGGTAATCGAAGATCATGCCGGCCTGCTCGCCCCGACCGGGAACTTCCATCACGCCGATGCCGCCACGCTCATTGCCGGCCTCGTCATAGAAGACCATGCCTGCGGGCACGACACTGCGCGGCAGGTCAAGCACCACGCCATCCAGCACCGGAGGCGGAAAACGATCCTTGTTCGCAATCACCAGGCGATGCGTTCCGTCGGGGCTGACGATATTGATGCGCTCGACATTGATTTCCTCGAACTCCACGACACCCGGCTTTGCGGCACAACCCGCCAGGCCGAAGAACAACAACAGAAAAAACACAGACCTCATGAGATTTTTCCTCTTGCAAGTCACAAATAGCCGGCGCACCCGGCCCGGACGGGACGAGTGTTTGCTACAGGGAGCGAAGGAGTGCCGCCGCGCGAAGAAAACGCAAACGCGACGGAAATGCCGGTGTGTCCAGCCATTGTAACACTGCGCGCAGAGGAAGCCGGCCGCGAGGGATATGAGTGAGAGCTGAGAGGCCGAAGACCCGAGATACATGGATTAGCGAGCGAAGCTCGCGCAATCGCCGGACGATCTACGCTCGCGAGCGGGTTACCCCGCACTTCGCGTTTCACGTTGCGCCGCTTGCCTGCCCACCGAAACGGGAATGAAGAACAGCACCATCGTCGCAAGCAGGCCCGGCGCCAGCCACCGCCGGCCCATCCGACTGCCCGACGAGCACCGACGCCGGCACGCTGCGCGAAACGAACTTCGTTGACTTGAGGCGCGGCGCAGCGGTTTCGCATTTGCGAAGGAAATTATGGGTGGAGTCTCTCAGGGATAGAATTGCGAGGATTTTGCCGCGATCTTCTTTAATCCGACCGAAATCACAAATCCGGCGTGGACAAGCGGGATTTGCCTCGGCAAAATTGCGCCCAGTGTCGGGACTGACGATTTAAACGCTCGTTTGAAGCCGTTCGCGGCAAGATGGGGGAAATTTCCGGCAGGAAGTGGAGCAGCAGCGATGGCGAGGTTCCTTCTCTTGAACGGTCCGAATCTCGACCTGCTCGGCGAGCGGGAGCCGGAGATCTACGGCCGTATCACGCTCCGGGACATCGAGTCGCGGCTGGTGGCCCAGGCCGAGGCGCTGGGCCACCAGATGATCTGCTTCCAGGCGAACGCGGAACACGCGCTGATCGAACGGGTCCACGCGGCGAGAAACGAGGACATCGCCTGGATCCTGATCAACCCGGCGGCGTTCACGCACACCAGCGTGGCCCTGCGCGACGCGCTGGCGGCGGTGGCGATCCCGTTCACGGAGGTCCACCTGTCGAACGTGCACCGTCGCGAGCCGTTCCGGCGGCATTCGTATTTTTCCGATCTCGCCGAAGGCGTGATCAGCGGGCTGGGCATCGAGGGGTACGAAGCGGCGTTGCGCCACGCACATGCGCGGCTGTCAGCCCCCCGTTCCTGAATTTCGACGTTGTCACTTGGGGTTTTGGACGATGGATATCAGAAAAGTAAAGAAGCTCATCGAGCTGCTGGAAGAGTCCGGCATCGCGGAGATCGAAATCACGGAAGGTGAAGAGTCGGTGCGCATCAGCCGCCATTCGACCGCGCCCGCGCCGCAGGCCTGGCACGTGCCGGTGCCGCAGGCCGCGCCCGCCCCGCAGGCGGCGCCTGCTCCCGCCGCGGCCGAGGAGAAGAAGAGCGACGTGCCCGCGGGCCATGTGGTGACGTCGCCGATGGTCGGCACCTTCTACCGCGCCCCGAACCCGACGGCCAAGCCGTTCGTGGACGTCGGCAGCAGCGTCAAGGTTGGCGACACGCTGTGCATCATCGAAGCGATGAAGATGATGAACCAGATCGAGGCGGACAAGGCCGGCACGGTCAAGGCGGTGCTGGTGGATAATGGCGAGCCGGTGGAGTTTGGCCAGCCGCTCTTCGTCATCGAATAAATGATGCGGAGCGCGTCTTTTGTCCCCTGGCTGCGTTGCGGTCGCCCGCGCCTTACCAGGAGGCAGAATCCGCGGCTCCCGCGGTTCGTCGGTCATCCGCGTCCGTGGATGCAAACAAATAGAAAGAGCGTGAACGCCCATGCTTGAAAAAGTCGTCATTGCCAATCGCGGGGAAATCGCGCTGCGCATCCTGCGCGCGTGCAAGGAACTCGGCATCCGCACGGTCGCGGTCTATTCCAGCGCCGACCGTGACCTGAAGCACGTCAAGCTCGCCGACGAGGCGGTGTGCATCGGCCCGCCGGCTTCCTCCGAGTCCTATCTCAACATGCCGCGCATCATCGCCGCCGCCGAGGTCACTGATGCGGTGGCCATCCATCCCGGCTACGGCTTCCTGTCCGAGAACGCGGATTTCGCCGAGCGGGTAGAGCGCTCCGGCTTCATCTTCATCGGCCCGCGGCCGGAGACCATCCGCCTGATGGGCGACAAGGTTTCCGCCAAGGAAGCGATGAAGGCGGCCGGCGTGCCGACGGTGCCGGGCTCCGATGGCGCGCTCGGCGACAACGACGAAGAAAACCTGCGCATGGCGCGGAAGATCGGTTATCCGGTGATCATCAAGGCCGCAGGCGGCGGCGGCGGCCGCGGCATGAAGGTGGTGCACTCGGAAGCCACGCTGCTCAGCGCCATCTCGCTCACCAGGAGCGAGGCCAAGACCGCCTTCGGCAACGACACCGTCTACATGGAGAAATTCCTGGAGCATCCGCGCCACGTGGAGTTCCAGGTGCTGGCCGACGAGCACGGCAACGCGATTCACCTCGGCACGCGCGACTGCTCCATGCAGCGCCGCCACCAGAAGGTGATCGAGGAAGCGCCGGCGCCCGGCATTCCGCAGAAGCTGCTGGATGAAATGGGCGAACGCTGCGCCAAGGCCTGCCGCGACATCGGCTACCGCGGCGCGGGCACCTTCGAGTTCCTGTACGAGAACGGCGAGTTCTATTTCATCGAGATGAACACGCGCGTGCAGGTGGAGCACCCGGTGACGGAAATGATCACCGGCGTGGACATCGTGCGCGAGCAGCTGCGCATCGCCGCGGGCGAGAAGCTCGCCTACCGCCAGGAAGACATCAAGTTCGAAGGCCATGCCTTCGAATGCCGCATCAACGCCGAGGACGCGCGCACCTTCCGGCCCTCGCCCGGCCTGATCAAGGCCTGGCATGCGCCTGGCGGCCCGGGCGTGCGGGTCGACTCGCACATCTATTCCGGCTACACGGTGCCGCCGTACTACGACTCGCTGATCGCCAAGATCCTCACCCACGGCCCGACGCGCGAGATCGCGCTGATGCGCATGCGCACGGCGCTGACGGAAGTGGTGGTCGAAGGCATCGAGACGAACACGGCGCTGCACATGGACCTGTTCAACGACTCGGAATTCGTCGCCGGCGGCACCGACATTCACTACCTGCAGAAGAAGCTCGGGCTGTAAGTGTCGAACTGGCTGCAGATCGACTTTCCGCTCAACGGGCTCGACGCCGAACAGGTCGAGGACGCGCTGCTGGCTGCAGGCGCGGCCGCCGTCACCTACCGTGACGCCGCCGACGACCCGGTCTTCGAGCCCTGGCCGGGCGAAATGCCGCTGTGGCAGCAGACGCGCGTCACCGGCATGTTCCCCGCCGATGCGGATGTCGACGGCATCCGCGCCGTGCTGCTCGCCGCGCTCGAGCTTGAGCACCTGCCGCCGCACCGCGTGGAAATTCTCGAGGACCGCGACTGGACCCGCGAGTGGCTGAAGGACTTCAGGCCGCTCAGGTTCGGCCGGCGGCTGTGGGTGGTGCCGACGGCCTATGAACCGCCGGAACCTGAGGCCGTGAACCTCGTGCTGGACCCCGGGCTTGCCTTCGGCACCGGCACGCATCCCACCACCGCGCTCTGCCTGGAATGGCTGGACGGCCAGCCGCTGGAAGGCGCGAGCGTGGTCGATTACGGCTGCGGTTCCGGCATTCTCGCCGTGGCAGCGGCGCTGCTCGGCGCCGAAGACATTCTCGCCACCGACATTGATCCGCAGGCGCTGCTCGCGACCCGCGACAACGCCGCTCGCAACGGCGTCGCCGAACGCATCCGCACCTGCCTGCCGGGCGAACTCGGCGACGCTGGCGAAGGCACGTCGGACGTCGTGCTCGCCAACATCCTCGCAGGACCGCTGGTCGAGCTCGCGCCGCGCATCGTGCGCCTCCTGCGCGGCAATGGCCGGCTGGTGCTTTCCGGCCTGCTGCGGAGCCAGGCTGGTGAGGTCGCCGAGGCCTACCGCGCGCTCGGCATCCAGCTTGCCATCGACGGCGAACTGGATGGCTGGGTGCGGCTCGCCGGCCGCAAGTGATGAACGCGCTCGCCTGAGCGCGGCTCGTTTCCCGCCGTCCCGCGCTGTATTCTTGCCGCCATGTACGCCCAGTGCCCTTCCTGCCTCACCTTCTTCCGTCTGCGCCCCGAGCATCTCAAGGCTGCCGGCGGCCGCGTGCGCTGTTCGCGCTGCAAGCACGTCTTTAACGCTCTCGAAACCCTGCGCGAGGAACTGACGGCAGAAGAGATCGCCACCGTGAAATCCGAGGCCAGGCAGCCGCAGGACACGCGCCCGCCCTGGCGGCCGCCGGACGAGGAGATGGCCGGCGACCTGTTCGATGCGCTGGACTATCGCACCAACGAGGAACTGCCGCTGGACGAACCGGAACCTGCGCCGCAGGAGGCGCCGGGCTTCGACCCCATCAGCGAGATCATCGCCCCGCCGCCGCCGAAGCGGCGGCAATGGCTGCTCGGCATCCTCAACGTATTGCTGCTGCTGGCACTCGCCGTGCAGCTCGTCCACTGGCAGCGCGAAACGCTGCTGGCTCACGGCAGCGCCGGGCCATGGCTGCGCAAGGCATACACGCTGGTTGGCATCGATCCCGGCATCGCGGCGGACGCCGCGCTGCTGCGCGTGGCGCGCACCGAGGTGAGCTCGCATCCCGAATCACCACGGGCGCTGCTGCTCACCGCGATTCTCGAGAACGAGGCGGCCCGGGCCCAGCCCTGGCCGGAGCTGTACGTGGACCTGCAGGATCGCTGGGGCGAGAGCGTCGGCGCGCGTTACTTCCAGCCCGCCGAGTACCTGCGCAATCCGGAGCAGGCGAACAAGCCGATGCAGGCAAGAACGCGTGCAGCCATCCGGCTCGAAGTGATCGACCCGGGCAACGAGGCCGTCGGCTTCAAGCTTGATGCCTGTTACCCGCATCCGCGAGCGCGTTCCACGCGTTATCTCTGCACGTCCGACTTCGAGCTGGCCCTGCGCTGAAAAAAAAATTCCTGGCATCCCTTGATTTCCCGCGCGGCATGCGCTCGCGTTTTGCGGTGCTGCAGCGTGCTTTGACTCGCCCCCTCGCACGGGTATCATTTCCGGTCCCTTCAGCCTGCAACCCGTTTTCCGAGATGCGCATCGGCCAGTACGTTCTTCCGAACAACCTGGTGCTGGCTCCGATGGCCGGCGTCACTGACCGCCCGTTCCGGCAACTGTGTCGCCGCCTGGGCGCGGGTCTGGTCGTCTCGGAGATGGTGACTTCGGACGTGCGCCTGTGGGACAGCCGCAAGTCGCGTCACCGGCTTGATCATCGCGGCGAGGCGGAGCCGCGCATCGTGCAGATCGCCGGCGGCGACCCGGAAATGATGGCCGAGGCGGCGCGCATGAACGTCGCGCATGGCGCCCAGATCATCGACATCAACATGGGCTGCCCGGCCAAGAAGGTCTGCAACAAGGCCGCCGGCTCCGCGCTGCTGAAGGACGAGGGCCTGGTGCGGGAAATCCTGGAGGCGGTGGTAGCCGCGGTGGATGTGCCGGTGACCCTGAAGATCCGCACCGGCTGGGACCCGGACAACCGCAACGGCGTGCGGGTGGCGGAAATCGCCGAGGCCTGCGGCATCCAGGCGCTGGCCGTGCACGGCCGCACCCGCGCCGACCGCTTCGAAGGCGAAGCCGAATACGACACCATCCGCGACATCGTGCACGCGGTGGGCATCCCGGTCATGGCCAACGGCGACATCGACTCGCCGGAAAAGGCCGCGACGGTCCTGGAGCGGACCGGCGCGGCAGCGATCATGATCGGCCGCGCCGCCCAGGGGCGCCCGTGGATCTTCCGCGAGATCGCGCATTTCCTCGCCACCGGCGAGCGCCTCGCCGAGCCGTCGCGCGAGGAAGTGCAGGCGATCCTGCTGGAACATCTCGATCATCTTTACGCGTTTTACGGGGAGTTTGCGGGCGTTCGCATCGCCCGCAAGCACATCGGCTGGTATTGCCAGGCACAGGCCGGAGCGCGGGCACAAGCGTTCCGCCGGCAGGTGATGCGGGTCGAATCGGGGGAAGCACAGAGAAGCCTCGTGGAGAAATTCTTCTCCGGCAAGGAAGAGGCTTGGGAGGAACAGGCAGCATGAGCAACCGGGGGACGGCCGAAACCCTTTCGGCACAGGAAGAGTCCGATGTCATCGATCTCAACGTGGTGCGCGGCCAGCATGCCGCCTCGCTGCGCGAATGCGCCGCGAACGCGCTGGATCGCTACTTCGACGATCTCGACGGCCACGTGCCGGCGAACCTCTACGCGCTGGTGATCAACGAAGTCGAGGAGCCGCTGTTGCGCGCCGTGCTGCGCTTCACCCGCGGCAACCAGTCGCGCGCCGCCGAGATTCTCGGCATCAATCGCAGCACCCTGCGGAAGAAACTGCGGGCCCACGGCCTGCACGAATGATCATGACGACACGGGCCGGGCGACCGGCCCGCCTTCACTGGAGCACCTGGCAGCAATGACACCGATCCGCCGCGCCCTTCTCAGCGTTTCCGACAAGACCGGCATCATCGAATTCGCACGCGAACTGTCGCGGCGCGGCGTGCAAATCCTCTCCACCGGCGGCACCGCGAAGCTGCTGGAGGAAAGCGGCATCGCCGTTACCGAGGTCTCCGCGCATACCGGCTTCCCGGAAATCATGGCCGGGCGCGTCAAGACACTGCACCCCAAGATCCATGGCGGCCTGCTTGGCCGCCGCGGCACCGACGATGCGGTGATGCGCGAGCACGACATTGCGCCCATCGACCTGCTGGCGGTGAACCTCTATCCCTTCGAGCAGACCATCAGCCGCGACAACTGCACCCTGGACGAGGCCATCGAGAACATCGACATCGGCGGCCCCGCCATGCTGCGCGCCGCCGCCAAGAACCACGCCTCGGTGACGCTGGTGGTGGAACCGGAAGACTACGCGCGCGTGCTCGACGAGATGGACCGGAATGACGGCGCCACCAGCGCCGCGCTGCGCTTCGAGCTGGCCGCCAAGGGCTACGCGCACACCGCGCATTACGACGGCATGATCGCCTCCTTCCTGAGCCGCATCCGCAATGACGGCGAGCGCCGGCATTTCCCGGACGTGCTGTCGGTGCAGTTCGTCAAGCGCCAGGAGCTGCGCTATGGCGAGAACCCGCACCAGAAGGCCATGTTCTACGCCGAGCGCCATCCCGCCTCCGGCACCATCACCGCCGCGCGGCAGCTGCAGGGCAAGGAGCTCAGCTACAACAACATCGCCGACGCCGATGCCGCGCTGGAATGCGTCAAGCAGTTCGACAGCCCGGCCTGCGTGATCGTCAAGCACGCCAACCCCTGCGGCGTGGCCGTGGCGACTTCGATCCGCGAGGCCTACGAGAAGGCCTACAGCACCGATCCGACCTCGGCCTTCGGCGGCATCATCGCCTTCAACCAGGTGCTGGACATCGAAACCGCGCGGGCCATCATCGAGCGGCAGTTCGTGGAAGTGATCATCGCCCCGGGCATCACCGGCGATGCCCAGGAAGTCCTGCGCGGCAAGCCGAACGTGCGCGTGCTCGATTGCGGGCGCTTCGATGCGCGCCTGCCCGGCCCCGACTTCAAGCGCGTCAACGGCGGCCTGCTGGTGCAGGAAGCCGACAACATGAAGGTCACCGAAGCGCAGCTCAAGGTGGTCTCCAATCGCGCGCCCAGCGAGGATGAGCTGCGCGACCTGCTGTTCTGCTGGAAGGTCGCCAAGTTCGTGAAATCCAACGCCATCGTCTACGCGAAGGACGGCATGACCATCGGCGTCGGCGCGGGCCAGATGTCACGCGTCTACTCGGCCCGCATCGCCGCCATCAAGGCCGCGGATGCCGGCCTCGAGGTGCGCGGCTCGGTGATGGCCTCCGACGCCTTCTTCCCCTTCCGCGACGGCATCGACAGCGCCGCCGAAGCCGGCGTCAGCGCCGTCATCCAGCCCGGCGGCTCCATGCGCGATGACGAAGTCATCCGCGCCGCCAACGAGCACGGCATGGCGATGGTGTTCACCGG
>Ga0207873_1000910_pt1 | contig 30364 bp, 25 predicted proteins | sample BGWIniCompost_FD_187373 | JGI IMG/M metagenome (GOLD analysis project Ga0207873, IMG submission 187373) | Cellulose adapted compost microbial communities from Newby Island Compost Facility, Milpitas, CA, USA - BGW Initial Compost (SPAdes)... ... | reverse complement strand
CTACGTGGACGTCCGGCGCGTGGAGGGCTCGACGGAATGAGCGGCGCGGACGCAGCCGGCGTTCGCGTGATCGAGGTCGAGCGCCACCCGCTGCTGCGGCTGATGGTGTTCGAGACGCGGTTCCCCGCGTCGCTGGGCGAGCTGCCGGTCCCGGACGGGTTCGGCGGCTTGCTCCGTCTCGACGCGCCGGTGCCGCTCCAGCGCGACGAGGCGGTGCGCGCGGCCGTGCGGGACATGCTGCGGTGGGGCGGCTACAAGCCGACGGGGCGTGGCAAACCGGCGTCGGAGTACCTGGTCCGTGCGGTGGGCGAAGGCGCGCTCGGCTCGATCAACCTCGCCGTCGACATCTGCAACGTCGTCTCGCTGCACAGCGGCCTCCCGATCAGCGTGGTGGATCTGGAGCTCGCGCGGCCGCCGTTCCGGATCGCGGTCGCGCCGGAGGGCGCGTCGTACGTCTTCAACCGGTCGGGGCAGGTGATCGATCTCTCCGGTCTCGTCTGCCTGTTCGACGCGGACGGGCCGTGCGCCAACGCGGTCCGGGACGCCCAGCGGACGAAGACCCGCCCCGAGACGGTCCGGACGCTGTCGGTCGTGTGGGGCGTCGCGGGGCACGAGGCGCGCCTCGATGCGGCGACGCGGTGGTACCGGGAGCTGCTCGAGGAGCAGGGGGCGGAGACGGAGGGGTGGGAGGTGGCCGGGGCGGAGTGAGGCGCCCGGCGTTCAGAGTCGGGCGAAGTACTCCTCGATCTTCGCGGCCATCAGGCGACGCCGCTCCTCCAGGAACCCCTGGTAGTCCGCCGCCAACTCGCCGAACACGCCCTCCGGGATGCAGTGCTGCCGCAGGTTCTCGCGGAGGTCGGCGAAGTCGGTGATCCCGCCGTACTTCCGCGGGCCTCCCGAGCACTGCTCCGCCAGCTCCCGGAAATACACCGACGGGGGCTTGTCGCCGATCGCGATGTTGATCTCGCTCTGCGCGAGCACCAGGTTCGCGACCTGGTTGTACTGGCCGCGGCTGAGCCCTTTCTTCTTGAGGTGGTTCCGCGGGAATACGTGATGGACGTCGCTCCGGTTCAGGATGAGGTCCTGGACCGTGATGTCCCGCGAGAGGAAGCCGCGGTCGTTGTCTTTGACCTGTGCCGCCTGGAAGACTGTGAAGTACGGGCTCCCAAGGGACGCCGTCTCCAGGTGCTGGGGCAGTAACGAAGACCAGAAGCTGGATGAGAGCTCGGCCTCGATCACCGCCCTGGCGTGCGCCTCCAACCCTCGGGATTCGATCTGCCGGATATCCCAGTCGAAGATCGTCTCGGGATGCCCCGTGTACCGCGCGGTGAGGAGCGACATCACGAACCAGCGCCGGACGATGCGCTCGAGCTCCGCCGCGTCGATCCGCTGCGCCCGGCCGTGGAGGTAGATAATGTAGGCGAAGTTGACTGCGTTTCGTGCGCGGATCATGCGGCTGCTCACGAAGCCGGCGGAACGCAGGATCATCACGAGGCGCTGGAAGTTGGTCCGGTTGATGAACCGGAGGACGCCGTTCCTGAGCTGACGGAACGAATTTGCAGCAATCTCCTCCTCGAACTGCCGCGTCTCGAAGTTGCGTCCCGACAGAAGGGCCACGAGGTCCTGGAGCCGGCCGCGCCGGAACTCGGAGACGAACGCGACCCGGAGTACGTCTGTGTAGGACGGGACGTAGATATCGTCGCTGGCGTCCTTGAGCCAGGACATCTCCTTGAAGAAATCGGAGTCGGCGAATTCGGGGTCGTTGCGCCGAATCCGCTCGTAGAACTCCGGTTTGGCCACGAGATGGCAAAAGTAGTCGATCGCCTTGCGGAGCTCGGGGCCACCGTAGGTTTCGGACGCGGCGATCTTGGACATGGCGAAATCGGCCTGGCCGAGCTCCACGCCCGCTGAGTTGACGCGGATGAAGATCTCGGTGACGGTCTCGATGTCGAGGTCTTCCGCCAACTCGATGACGCCCACGGGGTTGTAGAGGATTTTCTTGAGTCGTTCGAGTGCCTTGTTCACCTGGCGGCGGTCGACGTGGGGATTCGCCTCGAGGTAGGCATCGGCGAGCTCGAATAGAGCGGTCTCGGGTGCGAAGACCGTGGAGATGTCCGGGATCCACGCCGCGTCGCTGCGAATCGCCGGGTTCGCAACCTCGAACCGCTCCTCGAGGGGGTGGAACGCGATACGGATCCGGGCCTTCGCGTAGCTCTTGGTCAGGACCTGATCGCCGAGGAGGGCGGCTCGCAGCGCCGTCACTCGTTGCTGCCCATCGATGAGGATTCGCTTCCCGGCCGAAAGGGTGCCGTCCTTGAGCCGGACCGTTGGATTCTTCCAGGTGATGAGGTACCCGATCGGATAACCCTGGTAGAGTGAATCGAGGAGATTACGCACCTTCGTGGCGTTCCAGACGAAGGGCCGCTGGATCTCCGGGATGGCGATCTCGCCGGACTTCACCCAGGCGAGGAGCACATCGATCGGATACTGATTGACGGTGTAGCGTTGGGAAGCCATCGTCGGCGCTCCTGACTCGTGTCGTTCGGCGGGAGTATACGGGTCGTGCTCCGCCGGCCGGACGGGAGGCGGTCGCGCGGGGCTCGCACGTCGAAGCCGGGCACAAACTACCCGTCGGCGCCGGGCCGGACAAGCAACGGTGACACCGGCCGTCTCACTTCCCGCTTCCCGGGTTGTCGCCGCATCGGCCCGGATATACAATGTCACCGTGCGCTGACACCGAGTCGCACGGCTCCCTGACTCCTCCTTTCCGAGTTGTGGCGACGCCCATGCCCCACACGACCGGATCCGAAGCAGCGGCCGCCGACCGCGCCCCGTCGCCGGGCGGAGGCCAGGTCTCGCCCGGCAGAGGCCACGCCTCGCCGGACGCCGGCCGGGCCGCACCGTTCCCCGCGGACCACCCCGCCCTACCCCCCGGCATCGACCGGCGCGGGTTCCTGCGCACGGCGGCGGGTGGGACGGCGGCGATCGCCCTCGCGTCGATGATCCCCGCCGGCTGCGGTGCGGATTACCCCCAGGCGACGCAGGACGGCGTCGAACTCCAGGCGCTCTCCCCCAAGGAGTACGCGGTGCTCCGTGCCGCGGCCGAGGCGATCCTGGACAATGTCCCGGTCCCGCCGGCGCGCATCGCCCGGCGGATCGACCGCGAGCTGGCCCTCGCCGGCGACCCGATCCTGACCGACATGAAGACGGTCCTCACGCTCCTCGAGCACATGACGCTGCTCGGCGGCCGGCTGCGCCGCTTCACCGCGCTCGACGCCGAGGACCGCGTCGCCTACCTGCACACCTGGGCGCGGAGCCGGTTCACGCTGCGCCGCGCGGTCTTCCAGGCGACCCGGGCGTTCATCTACTTCTTCGCGTACTGCGACGACGCCACGCGCCCGATCACGGGCTTCACCGGCCCCTGGCGCGAGCGGGTCGAGATCCCGGCGTACCCGGTGGATTTCGGAGAGGTCGTATGATCATCCAGGGGACGCACCGGACGGGCGACGTCCGCGACCGCGCCGACGTCGTCGTGGTCGGGACCGGCGCGGGCGGCGCCACGCTGGCCGTGTACCTGGCCGAGCGCGGCTGGGACGTCGTCATGCTCGAGAAGGGCGGGTTCTTCCGCGCCGAGGACTTCACCCAGCGTGAGGAGGACGCGCTCGCCGACTTCAACGGCCGGCGCGGGCTCGACACCACCGCCGACAACGCGATCTTCCTCAACTACGCCGAGGCGGTCGGCGGGACGACCGTCCACTACTGGGGCGACTCGTTCCGCACGCCGCCGGACCGGCTCCAGCGCTGGCGCGAGAAGTTCGGCCTCGAGTGGATGACCGAGGAGGAGCTGGCCCCGCACTTCGACGCGATCGAGCAGGAGCTCGGGATCCACATCGCCGAGGAGCGGCTCCTCAACGAGAACAACCGCCTGGTCCGGCAGGGGTGCGAGGCGCTCGGGATCGAGGCGCACATCCCGCCCACGGCGCGCGTCGACTGCATCGGCTGCGGCTGGACCCAGTTCGGGTGCGCCTACAACCGCAAGACGTCGCAGCTCATCACGACGATCCCGCGCATTTCGAAGTCCGGCGGGCGGATCTACAGCGACGCCCGCGTCGAGCGGATCCTGGTGGAGAACGGCCGCGCGACGGGCGTCGAGGGGGTGTTGGTGGATCGGGCGACGAAGGCGCCGCGAGGCCGGTTCCGCGTCGACGCCGACCTCGTCGTCCTGGCCGGCGGCGCGCTCGGGACCGCGGAGCTGCTCCTCCGGAACTTCGACGACCCGACCGTCGGGCGTCGCTTCTACATCAACCCCCACTTCTGGGTCTTCGCCGACTTCGGGCGCGAGATCGACAACGTCTCCGGGATCCCGTGCGCGTACGTGGTGCACGAGTGGAGGCTGGTCCGTCGCACGCCCTCGGGCGAGTACGCCGGCGGCGGGTACATCATGCTGACCAGCCACCAGTCGCCGGGGATCACGGCGACGATGCTCCCCGAGACCGGCGCGGCACACCGGGAGCGGATGCGCAAGTACCGCCACCTCGGCTCGCTCATGTCCGTGATCGACGAGGACCATCCCGGGCGGGTCTACCTGGACGGCGGCGTGCGGAAGACCGAGTTCCGGCTGCAGGGGATCGACGTGCTGAAGGCCGTCGACTACCTGAAGAACGCGAGCCGGATCTTCCTGGCCGCCGGCGCGAAGGAGGTCTGGATCCCGGACGTCTACGGGACGGTCGTGCGGAGCGAGCAGGACATCCAGGAGCGGATCACCGCGCGCTCGGTGCAGCCGAACGCCCAGTTCTGCGCCGGGAGCCACCTGCTCGGTACGGCGCCGCTCGGCACGGACCCGCGCGATTCGTTCGCCGGGCCGACAGGCGAGGCGCATCGGGTGAAGGGGCTGTACGTGGCGGACGGCGCGGCGGTCCCGACGTCGGTTTCGGTAGACCCGTCGCTCACGATCATGGGCGTGGCGCGCTGGATCGCGGCGGGGATCCACGAGCGCCACGGGCGGGCGGGAGTGTGAGGGCTGTACAGCCGCGTGGAGCCCCGGATGACGCCTGACTCGGCCGCTTAGCCGGATCGGCGTGCGCGCCTCTTGCCGGGTCGGCGCGTGCGACGGTGGACGCCCCGCGCCGTGCGGCGCAGCCGGCCGCCGCTCGCCACGATGCGGTTGCCCCACGCGCCAACCGCGTCGCAAAACTGTACGGTTCAGTGTAGTTGTTGCGACCCCGCGCGACGTGCAGCGTCGCCCGCGGTAGTAGGCGGCAGCTGGTTGGGTCGCCGGGCGTAAAATCTTTGGGCCGGTCCCGATGGGGCCGGCCCATTCGCTTTTCCCGCCTTCGTCAGTTTACGTGAACCAATTCTGGTTCGCCCGGCGCGGTTTCCGCTCCCGCCGCCGTCGCCCGCGAACGTCGGCGCAGCCACGCGACGAAGCGACGGATCGCGAGCGCGATCCCCGTCCACACCAGGACCACCGAGCCGGCTGTGACCAGCCCGGCAATCGTCTGCCCGACGATCCCGGCGACCTCGCCCGTGTGCGCGAAGCGGAGGATGCTCCGCGCCCGGCGGCCGCGGGAGTTGTCCGCGAAGGTTTCCCACTTCACCTCGTCGCCCGTCGCGCGGTCGAGGACGAGCTGCGCGCGCTTTTGCGGCTGGCCGCCGTCGCCGCGGTCTATGGTGAAGGTGACCGGGTCGGTCGCCGAGCCGGGGATCTGGAGCGTGATGCTCCGCCAGCCGGGTAGCCGGGATTCTGCCCGCTCGACCAGCGCGTCTACGCCCGCGAGGAGCACGGTGACCGGCGGTTGCGCTACCCGGTCCGGTTGGACCGCCCGCTCGGGTTGCGCTCCCTGTTCCCGTCGAGGCGCCCGATCCGCCGGGCGGGATGCCGCGCGACCGTCGACGACGCCCCCACCCGGACCACCGCCCGCGGCGCCATTCACAACCGGACCTCCGCCCCCAGCCGACCCGCTTCTCTGCCCCGCGCCGCCTGCGCCCCACGCGGGCGCCGCCGGCGGCTCCTCGCCCGCCAGCCGGTAGACCAGGTTGCTTGCCCACGGATACGAGATCACCACCCCCGAGGCCACCACGATCACGAGCGGGATCGCCGACCACACGCCGATGACGTTGTGCCAGTTGAAGTCGCGGGCCTTTCCGCTGAGGCCCCGCCGGAAGAACGTTACGTTGCGGAACGCTCTGGCGGTCCGGTTTCGCGGGATCCAGAGGATGACCCCGCTCAGGACCAGGAAGAGGAACCCGAGGTTGCACGCCCCGGTGATCGCCCGCCCCAGGGCACGGTTCTCCCCCTCCGCCCCCAGCCACCGGTGCCAGGAGACCATCTTCTGGAAGAACGCCCGCACTGCGGAGTTCCCGTCCCCGAGCACCTCGCCCGTGTACGCGTTGACGTAGACCGTCCGGCCGCGCCCGTACGCCACCTCGACCGGCCGGTTCGGATCGTCGTGCCATCTGAGCGACGTCGGCCGCCCCGGCTCCGCCTGCACGACGCGGGCGAGGAGGATGTCGACGGGGAGTTTTTCGGCGCCGGGCGTGGGCGGGCCGCCGTCGAGGCCCCGGGTGTCGGCCCAGGCGGTGATCTGTCGCTGGTACGTCAGGAGGACCCCGGTCACGGACATGATCAGGACCACGATCCCCACGAAGAGCCCCGTGATCAGGTGGGCCCAGAAGAGGACGTCACGGAATCGCTTCATCGCGCATGCTGCACTGCTCGCGTCGGGGGAAGGGCACGGTCGGGGCCAGAGGTCGCCGCCGGCGCATTGAATTTGAGAATCGTTCTCAATGTCGGCAAAAGCTACAGGTGGCGCGCAACGCCGTCAAGCGCGGGGGCGCGGCGACGGTGGCGCCGGCCGGCACTCCCCCCCCCTTGACGTTTCTCTCCGCCGCCAGATATCTTCCCGCCCGCCTGAGATTGAGAACCGTTCTCAATCCACCCGCCGCCGCCTACCCAGTGGCGCCGGCAGGGCATTGCGTGGCGGAGGATGTCGCATGAACGACGTACGGATGCCGAATCGACACCGCGGGCCGCGGCCCGCCTTCCGAATCATCGCCCTAGCAATGGCGGCAATTCCCGTCGCCGCCATCGCGCCCGGGCGGCTCGCGTGGGCCCAGCAGCAACAGCAGCAGGCGCAGGGCGCTCGCCCCGCCGAGGAGCCGATCGCGCTGGACGAGATCGTCGTCAGCGCCGCAGGCTTCGAGCAGAAGCGCCTGAACGCGCCCGCGAGCATCACCGTGCTCACCCGTTCGATCGTGGCGCAGCAGCGCAACAACAACCTGGCCGAGCTGCTCGCCAGCATCGAGGGGATCGACATCGGGGACAACGTGGGCAAGACCGGCGGCCCGACCATAAGCCTGCGCGGAATGCCGAGCGAGTACACGTTGGTCCTGATCGACGGCCGGCGGCAGAACCCGGCGGGGAACGTGACGCCCAACGGCTTCGGCGAGACCTCGACCGGATTCCTCCCGCCGCTCTCCATGATCGAACGGATCGAGGTGATCCGCGGTCCGATGTCGACGCTCTACGGCTCGGATGCGATGGGCGGGGTGATCAACATCATCACCCGTCGCGTCGGCGAGCGCTGGACCGGGACGATCGGCACCGACGCGACGGTGCAGGAAGAGTCCGGCTTCGGCAACACCTACTCGGGGAACGTGACCCTGGCAGGTCCGCTGGTTCGGAATCGGCTCGGCCTCGCTCTGCGTGGCCGCTTCTTCCACCGGGAGGCGTCGGACCTCTCGCCGACCGGGGACGTGCCCGAGAGCGTCACGATCAGCAAGCGCGGCCCGAGCCCCGTCGAGGCGGACATCCACTCCTTCGGTGGGCGGCTCACCTTCACGCCGGCCCGCGGCCACGAGCTGTGGGTCGAGTACGACGCGGCGCGTCAGGCCTACGACAACTCCGAGGGCCAGCTCGGCACCCTCGACCGCCCCGACGCGAACCCGCCGCTCTACCGTGGCTACGGCCCCGAACTCCGCTTCGAGCGTGATCAGGCGACGCTCGCGCACACCTGGCGTTTCGCGAACGGCGCCCTCGAGTCGAGCCTGATGCGGAACACGACGGAGACGATCGGCCGGACGATCCCCGAGGGAACCCCGGGCGGTCTTCCGGGGAGCGGGAAGCCAAACAAGCCGGCGGGCGCGCCGCGCACGCTCGAGTCGACCAACACGGTCTTCGACGCGAAGCTGGTGCGGCAGTTCGGATCGCACACGCTTTCCGTGGGCGGGCAGTACTGGGACGCGGAGATGATCGACGGCGTTGCCCTCGAGCCGTTCGAGTTCACCCAGTGGTCGCTCTTCGTCGAGGACGAGTGGCGCTTCCTGCCCTCGCTCGCCATGACCTTCGGCTTCCGTCGCGACGACCACAGCTCCTTCGGCGGCCACATCAGCCCGCGCGCCTACTTGGTCTGGACCGCTGCGCCCGACTGGACCTTCAAGGGCGGGGTGAGCCAGGGCTACAAGACGCCGCGGGTGGAGCAGCTCGTCGATGGGATCATCGGCTTCAGCGGCCAGGGCACCATCGCCCAGATCGGGACGCCGGGCCTCAAGCCGGAGAAGAGCACCACCACCGAGCTCGGCGTGTACTACTCCAATGCGGCGGGGCTCGCGGCCAACGTGACGGTCTTCAACAACCAGTTCACGGACAAGATCGCCGCGGGGACGCCGGTCCCGAACTGCACCTACGCCCTCGCGCCCAACCGTCCGGGGTGCGTGAACTACGGCGACTTCCCGGCGCAGGAGAGCTTCAGCCAGAGCGTGAACGTGGACAAGGCCGTGACGCGCGGCGTCGAGGCGAGCGCCACGATCCCGCTGGGCGAGATCTGGTCGGTTTCGGGGAACTACACCTACACCTGGAGCAAGCAGCAGAGCGGGGAGAACGCGGGATTCCCGCTGACCAACACGCCGAAGCACATGGCGAACGGCAGCATTCGGGTGCACCCCTCGGACCGACTGAACGGCTGGCTGCGGGGCGAGTACCGGAGCAAGCGGGCTCGCCGGACGACGGCGGCTCCGGACCCCGCCTACGAGGCTTTGGGCGACTACCGGGCCTACAGCCTCTTCCACCTGGGCGGCTCGTACGACCTGGGCCGCGGCGTGACGCTGAGCGCCACGATCTACAACCTCCTGAACAAGGACTTCCTCCGCTACGAGGCGTATCCGGTCGAGCCCACGCCGCAGAACCCCGAGGGTATCGCGTACACGAACGTGTACAACAACCACCAGGAGGGCCGGCGGCTCTGGATTTCGCTGTCGTACCAGTTCTGAAACGACCGTGGCCCGGAGGGGCGATGCCCCTTCCGGGCCGCGATTCTTTCCTCCGACGATGCCTTGCGCGCCGCCGCGCTCACCCCAGCGCCGCCGCGCTCACCCCACGGCCACCGCGTTCACCCCACCGCCGCCGCGGCCGCCCGCCCCGCCGTCCGCCCGGAGAAGATGCACCCACCGAGGAACGTCCCCTCGAGCGACCGATACCCGTGCATCCCCCCGCCGCCGAACCCCGCGACCTCGCCGGCCGCGTACAGCCCCGGGATCGGCTCGCCGTTCGCCCCGAGCACGCGCGCCGAGAGGTCGGTCTCCAACCCGCCGAGGGTCTTGCGAGTGAGGATGTTGAGCCGCACGGCGATCAGCGGGCCGGCCGCGGGGTCCAGGAGCCGGTGCGGCCGGGCGACGCGCACGAGCCGGTCGCCCAGGTACTTCCGGAACGAGCGGATCGCCATGATCTGCACGTCCTTGCAGAACGGGTTCTCCAGCTCCCGATCGCGCGCGACGATTTCGGCCTCCAGCACCGCGGGATCGATCCGGTCCTCGCCCACGAGCTCGTTCATTCCCTGCACCAGCTCCCAGACCGTGCGACGCACGACGAAGTCCCGGCCCTTGTCCCTGAAGGCTGCCACCGGGGGCGGCGCTCCCTTGCCGATCCGCCCGAGCACCTGCCGGATGCTCTTCCCGGTGAGGTCGGGGTTCTGCTCCGAGCCCGAGAGCGCGAACTCCTTCTCGAGGATGCGCTCCGTGAGCACGAACCACGAATAGTCGTAGCCGGTGCTCAGGATGTGCCGGAGCGTGGCGAGGGTGTCGAAGCCGGGGAGGCAGGGAGGCGGGAGGCGTCGCCCGAGGGCGTCCACCCAGAGCGACGACGGGCCGGGGAGGATCCGGATCCCGTGATGCGGCCAGATCGGCGCCCAGTTCTCGACCCCCTCCGTGTAGTGCCACATCCGGTCGCGGTTGATGACCCGGGCGCCGACCCGCTCGGCCACGCCGAGCATCCGCCCGTCCACGTAGTCCGGGACGCCGGCCAGCAGGCGCTCCGGCGGCCGGCCCAGCCAGGCTGGCCAGTTCTGGCGCACCAGCTCGAAGTTGCCGCCGATCCCGCCGGACGCGACGACGACGGCCTGGGCCCGCAGCGCGAACTCGCCCACGACGCGCCGGGAGCTGGACGTGCCGCGGGGCGCGTCGCTGGGCTCCAGGACGTCACCCCGAACGCCGTCGACGACGCCGTTCGTCGTGGTCAGCTCCGTCACCCGGTGCCGGAACCGGAAGCTAACGAGCCCGTGGGCCTCCGCCTCGCGGACCCGCCGCGCGAACGCCTCCACCAGCTCGGGCCCGGTGCCCCAGGTGATGTGGAAGCGCGGGACTGAATTCCCCGGGCCGCCCGCGAGCTGGCCGCCCCGCTCTGCCCAGCCGACCACCGGGAAGAACCGGATCCCCAGGGCCCGCAGGTAGGCCCGCTTCTCCCCGGCGGCGAAGTCGACGTACGCCTCGGCCCACCGTCGCGGCCAGTGGTCCTCCTCGCGGTCGAAGCCGGCGGTGCCAAGCCAGTCCTGCCAGGCCAGATCCCGCGAGTCGCGGATCCCGAGGCGACGCTGCTCGGGCGAGTCGACGAGGAAGAGGCCGCCGAACGACCAGAACGCCTGGCCGCCCAGCGATTGCGCTGGCTCCTGGTCGACGACGATCACCCGCTTCCCCGCGTTGGCGAGCTCCATGGCGGCGACGAGCCCGGCCAGGCCGGCGCCCACGACGATCGCGTCTGCGTCGTATCCTGTCATGGCTGTACGGGTTGGAAGAATGGGGTGGAGCCGTGCTCGGTCGCGGCACTCCGTCGCGGCGACACCGAACGATGGGTTGCGCCGCTCGCGGCTGCAACACCCGGAGGCGGCTGCGGGGTAACGAATCGGCCGACCAGCGGCCGAGAGTTGCGTAAGTGCTCTCCGCGCCGTAATTTCCGATTTGTCACCCCGAAACAGCACCCGAGTCGTTCCGCGAGAAGTCCCGATGCCTGGTCGTGCCGTTGCGCTTTCGCTCCTGGTCCTCGTGTGCGCCTGCGCCGTCCGTGGCGCCGAGTCGCCCGGAGGCGCGGTCGGTCCCGCATCGGGGGCGGGGCCGACACGGGCCGCTGGAGCTGCCGCTCACGGTCAGCGCGCCGCCATCGCCGACGGAGGCACGTTTGTCCGACCGGCAGATCCTCCATCCGCGAGGCGTCCACGGCCGCTACGACGCGTGCGGCCCGTCGAGCAGGCCGACCCCGAGGTCCTCGCGGCCCGGCTGCTCAGGGAAATCAACGCGGCGCGGCGTCGGGCGGGCGCGCCTCCGCTGCGGACGGACCCCGCACTGACGCGGGCGGCGCAACGGTACGCGCGGGAGCTGGCGTCGCGACGCGAGATCGAGCACGTGTCCCGGACGCCGGGGCGGCGCACCTTCCGGCAGCGGATCGCCGCGGCGGGTGGGCGCGCCCGCGTCGCTGGGGAGAACCTGGCCCGCCTCACCGCGCACCCGTCGACGCTGCACGAGCGCGCCGTGAGGGCGTGGATGCAGTCGCCCGGCCACCGCCACAACATGCTGGATCCGACCTATAGGCGTACGGGGATCGGGATCTGGCTCGGCCGCGATGGGATCTGGTACATCGTCCAGGAATTCGCTTCCGCCAACTGACGACGGGCCGCCGGGCGGGCGGGCGGGCGAAGCGACGACGGGCCCGCCGACCTCGCCGTCGACCCGGCCACCGGACCGTCCACCGGGCGAGCCCGTGGCCGTGCCGAGCCACGCCGCGCTCGCCGAGCTCCTCGACCGCTACACGGATTTCCGACCCGCGCCGCTGGCCCCAGAGATCCGCGTGTTCCACGCCCGGGGGCTGGTCGAGATCTGGGAGGCGGCCGAGCGGCTCGCCGGGCGGACCCTCCCGCCGCCGTACTGGGCCTACCCCTGGCCCGGCGGCGCCGCCCTCGCCCGCGTCGTCCTCGACCATCCCGCGTGGATCGCCGGGCGACGCGTCCTCGATCTCGGCGCCGGCGGCGGCGTCGCGTCCCTCGCCGCCGCCCGGGCGGGCGCGCGGGAGGCCATCGCCAACGACCTCGACCCGTGGGCCCTCGCCACCGCCCGATTGGCGGCCGACCGCCAGGGCCTCACCCTCACACCCCTCCTCGCCGACCTCACCGCGCACCCCGAGGCGATCGACGGATACGACGTCGTCCTCTGCGGCGACCTGGCGTACGAGCGCCGCGTCGCCCCGCGCATCCGGGCGCTCCTCGAGCGCGCCGCCGCCCGCGGCGCCCTGGTCCTCGCCGCCGACGCCGGGCGAGCCTACTTCGACGACGCCGGGATGCGATGCCTGGCCGAGTACACCATTCCCGTTCCCCGGGACCTGGAGGGCGTGGACGCACGGACCGCCCGGGTGTACCGGCTCGGGGGGTGAGGTGGGGGTAGTTGCGCAAATCGCTACCGCGCGCTATCGTGATTGAGAATGAATCTCAATCATGAGAGGTCGCCCGCGACATGATCGCTGTCGATAACGCCGCGATGACCGCGGCGACTCTGGACGAGACCGACACGGTCTCCACGCCCGGGCCCGACGGCCAGGTGCTCCGCCTCCGCGAAGTGCCGCTCCGCCGTACGGTGGAGCTGGTCAGCATCGATCTGCCGACCGACACGATGGTCCCGCTCCTGGAGCGCGGGATCGTGCCCGGGTGCAGGATGTGCCCCCTGCGGCGCTCGCCCTCGGGGGACCCGATCCTGCTCGTGGACGGCGTGGTCATCGCGCTGCGCCGCGAGATGGCCGAGTGTCTTTGCGTGAGAGACGTCGCGCCGGACGCCGACTGAGGCGACGGTACGGTGCAGTTTACTCACGGCGCGGCGTTCGAGGATAGAAGTCGAATGGACGAGTGCGGCGTTGCCACGGCCGGCACGCGCGTGGAATCCGAATCGGGGGACGCGCGGAGCGGCAGTGTACTGGTCGCCCTGGTCGGGCCGCCGAACTCCGGGAAGTCGACGCTCTTCAACCAGCTCACCGGGCTCAGGCAGAAGGTCGCGAACTTTCCCGGCGTGACGGTCGAGAAGCGCCTCGGGCACGTGCGCATGTCCGACGGGCGCGAGGTCGGGCTCGTGGACCTGCCCGGGGTCCACGGCTTCGCGGCGCGTTCGCTGGACGAGAAAGTCGCGAAGGACGTGCTGGAGGGCCGCGCGCCGGACATGCCGCAGCCGGACGCGGTCCTCCTCGTGGTCGACAGCACGCGGCTCGAGCCGCAGCTCATGCTCGTCGAGCCGGTGCTGGAACTGGGCCTCCCGACGCTGCTCGTGCTCAACATGTCGGACGAGCTGGAGCAGCGGGGCGGAAGCGTGGATGCGGACGCGCTGGCCGAGCGTCTGGGAGTGGAGGTCGTTCGCGCGAACGCGCGGGCGGGCGAAGGGTTGGACCGGGTCCGGGCGTTCCTCGAGCGGGTGGCGGCGGGGCAGGTGGCGGGAACGGCGGAAGTGGCTGCCGTCGCCGCGGGCGCAGCCGGCCCTGAAGCGGATGCGACGGGGGCACGGCCGACGGCGTCGAGCGCCGCCGCGATGCCCGCGGGCGACGCTGCCGCGGCGTCGTCCGCGGGGAGCGCCGCCGCGCGAACCGCCCGCCCGCGTCGCATCGAGCTCCCGGTCCTCGAGACCTACGTCGACCGGCGAGGCAGGATCCGGGGGATCGCGAGGCAGGCGCGCTACACGCCGCCGGCGCCCTCGTGGCTCACCGAGCGGTTGGACGCGGTCTTCCTCCACAAGGTCTGGGGGCCGCTCATCTTCTTCGTGGTCGTCGCCCTCGTCTTCCAGGCGATCTTCGCCTGGGCCGAGCCGTTCATGGACGGGATCGAGACGCTGGTCGAGGTCTCGGGCGCCTGGCTCGGCGAGAGGCTCCCGGACAACTGGATCCGGTCGCTCCTCATCGACGGCGTATGGGCCGGGGTCGGCTCCGTCGTCGTCTTCCTCCCCCAGATCCTCATCCTCTTCCTGTTCATCGGGATCCTGGAGGACTCCGGGTACATGGCGCGGGCGGCGGTGATCGCCGACCGGATGATGTACAGGGTCGGGCTCCAGGGGCGGGCGTTCCTGCCGCTGCTGTCGGGGTACGCCTGCGCCGTGCCGGCGATCATGGCGGCGCGCACGGTGGAGGACGAGAGGGACCGGCTGGCCACGATCTTCGTGGTGCCGTTCATGACCTGCTCGGCGCGGCTGCCCGTCTACACGATGCTCATCGCGGCGTTCATCCCGGACCGCCCGGTGCTCGGCCCGTTCCTCGGCGCCCAGGCGGCGACGCTGCTGGGGCTCTACCTCCTGGGCGCGCTGGCGGCGGTCGGGACGGCGTTCCTGCTCAAGCGCACGCTGCTGCGCGGCGAGAGCACGACGTTCATGATGGAGCTCCCGCCGTACCGGCTCCCGACGCTGCGGTCGCTGGCGATCCGGCTCCTGGACCGGGCCCGGATCTTCCTGCGGCGGGTCGGGCGGGTCATCCTGACCGTCACCGTCGTGCTGTGGGCGCTCACGCAGTTCCCGCGCGTCGATGGAGCCGCGCCCGAGGTGGACGACAGCGCGCTCGGCCGCATTGGCCAAGTCATCGAGCCCGTGATCGAGCCCCTCGGCTTCGACTGGCGGATCGGCGTGGGGATCATCTCGTCGCTCGCGGCGCGGGAGGTCATCGTCGGGACGCTCGGCACGATCTACGGGATCGAGGAGGCGACGGAGACCTCGACCGAGCTGCGGGACCGGCTGCGGCAGGACCTGGACCTGGGGAGCGGCGTCGCGCTGATGGTCTTCTTCGCGTTCGCGCTCCAGTGCATCTCCACGATCGCCGTCAGCCGGCGCGAGACGGGCGGTTGGAAATGGCCCGCGCTCCAGTGGGCGTACATGCTCACCCTCGCCGTGATCGGCGCGTTCGTGGCGAACCGGATTTTGTGACGGATAGTCGCTGAACCGGCCCATCGCACGCCCGCGCCGTCGGCCCAACCAGCGGCGCGGTTTGTTCTTCGACCTCGGCCCGTCGCGGCGCGGCGCCGCGGACAAAGGTGCGCCGCCGCCTCCGATTCGCACCCGCGCGAGCGATCCACGCCCTGAGGCGGGTACAATCCTTGCCCGCGTCCGCGCGGGATGAAGCGCGAACGACGCGAAGGGCTCGGAGACCGCCGGCGATCGGGCGACCGGCGGCAGGGGATGGCGGATCGGCGGGCCGGCGGCGCCGGCCCGATGGGGGACCGTCGTACGCGCTTCTCCATCTTCTATTTCCTCCTCGCCTTCCTGATCCTCCTCGGCATCAATTACTTGCTCGGCCAGCAGGACACGGCGCGGATCTCCTACAGCGAGATGAAGGCGCGGATCGCCGCGGGGCAGATCCAGGAGGTCCGCGTCGGGAACGACATCCTGCGGGCGACCGTCGCCGACAGCGTCTACCGCCCCGGGATGCCGCGCGTCCTGACCGCGGTGCGCGTCCCGGAGGACGAGGAGCTGGTCCCCCTCCTCGAGGCGAACGGCGTCGAGTACGAGGGCGCGACGGAGGGGTGGTTCGGCCAGGCGCTCGGGTGGCTGCTCCCGCTCGGGCTGCTGATCCTCTTCTGGGTCTGGATGCTCCGTCGCATCAACCCCGCCCAGGGCGTGATGACGGTCGGGAAGAACCGCGCGCGGATCGTGGGCGAGGAGGGGACGGGCGTGACGTTCGCGGACGTGGCCGGCGCGGACGAGGCGAAGGAGGAGCTGGTCGAGGTCGTCGAGTTCCTGAAGACGCCGGACAAGTTCGCGCGGCTGGGCGCGAAGATCCCCAAGGGCGTGCTCCTGGTCGGCCCGCCCGGGACCGGGAAGACGCTCCTCGCCCGCGCCGTCGCGGGAGAGGCTGGCGTGACCTTCTTCTCGATCAGCGGCTCCGAGTTCGTCGAGATGTTCGTCGGCGTCGGCGCCGCGCGGGTTCGCGACCTCTTCGAGCAGGCGAAGGCGAACGCGCCGTGCATCGTCTTCATCGACGAGCTGGACGCGCTCGGGAAGGCGCGGGGCGTGGGCGGGATCATGGGCGGCCACGACGAGCGGGAGCAGACGCTCAACCAGCTCCTGGTCGAGATGGACGGCTTCGATCCCCGCACCGGCGTGATCATCATGGCGGCGACGAACCGGCCCGAGATCCTGGACCCGGCGCTGCTGCGGCCGGGCCGCTTCGACCGCCAGGTCGTCGTCGATCGGCCGGACAAGCGGGGGAGAGAGGCGATCCTGCGGGTGCACGCGGCCGGGATCAAGCTCGCGCCCGAGGTCGAGCTGTCGGAGGTCGCGAAGCGGACGCCGGGCTTCGTCGGCGCGGACCTGGCGAACCTGCTGAACGAGGCGGCGCTCCTGGCCGCGCGGCGCGACAAGAGCGCCGTCACCATGGAGGAGATCGACGAAGCGATCGACCGCGTGGTCGCGGGGCTCGAGAAGAAGAGTCGGCTGATCGACGAGCGGGAGCGTCGCATCGTCGCCTACCACGAGGCGGGCCACGCGATCGTCGCCGAACGGGTCGAGACGGCGGATCCGGTGCACAAGATCTCGATCATCCCGCGCGGCGTGAGCGCGCTCGGCTACACGCAGCAGCTACCCACGGACGACCGCTATCTCCTGCGTCACCAGGAACTCCTCGACCGGCTGGCCGTGCTGCTGGGCGGCCGCGCGGCCGAGGAGCTGGTCTTCGGCGAGGTCTCGACCGGCGCGGGGAACGACCTCGAGCGTGCGAGCGAGATCGCTCGGCGCATGGTCACCGAGTTCGGCATGTCCGAGCGACTCGGCCCGGTCCACCTCTCCTCGCGTCGCACTTCGCTGTTCCTGGATGGACGCGGGGCGCAGCCGGCGGAGGAGATGGGGCGCGGGTACAGCGACGAGACGGCGCGGGTCATCGACGCGGAGGTCCGGCGGCTCATCACCGAGGCGCACGACCGGGCATTCGACCTGCTGCAACGGGATCGGGAGATCCTGGAGGAGCTGGCGCAGCGTCTGCTCGAGCAGGAAATCGTGGAACGCGAGGAGCTGCGCCGCCTGATGGGGAAGCCCGAGCACGAGCCCGGCGACGACGTCCGGCCCGACATCGGGCACGTTCCCGACCAGGCGGCGGACTGAGGGACGATCCATGGCGCGACCGCTGCGCGAGATCCCCGCGGTGCCGACCCGGGGCCAGATGCACATCGGCGACGTCGAGCGAGCCCGGGCGTTCGCCGAGTTCCTGCGCGCGCACCGCGGTGAGCGGCACATCGTCGCACTGCAGGACTACCCCGACCCGGACGCGATCTCCTCGGCCGTCACCTATCAGCTCCTGGCCGCGCAGTTCGACATCGACACGGACATCGTCTACGAGGGGCGCGTCAGCCACCAGGAGAACCTGGCGCTGATCCACCTGCTCGACATCGAGCTGACGCGCTTCACCGATGCGCTCCCCCTCGACCGGTACGACGGCGCGGTCTTCATCGACAACCAGGGCACGACGACGCGGCTGACCGACCGGCTCCAGGAGGCCGGCGTCCGCACGCTCGCGATCATCGACCACCACGCGCCGCAGGGCGTGCTCGAGCCCGAGTTCAGCGACATCCGTCCGGTGGGCGCCGCGGCGACGATCATGGTCGACTATCTCCGCAGCGGAGAGATCCTGACGCTGGAGCCGGACAACCCGCACCACGTGAATCTGGCGACCGCGCTGAACCACGGGCTGCGGAGCGAGACGAACGGCTTCATCCGCGCCGGTCCGGAGGAGTACATCGCCGGCGCGTACCTGAGCCCGCTGATGGACCCCCAGCTCCTCGAGTCGATCCTGCGGGTGCAGCGCAGCCGGGGCACCATGGAGGTGATCCGGGTGGCGCTCACGGAGCGGATCGTGAGGGGCGGGCTCTCGCTGGCCGGCGTCGGATACCTGCGCCATGCCGACCGGGACGCGATTCCTCAGGCAACGGACTTCCTGCTGACCGAGGAGAACGTGCACACGGCCATCTGCTATGGCATCCTCCTCGGCGAGGGGGAGCGGGAGGTGGTGGTGGGGAGCGTGCGCACGTCCAAGCTCACCCTGGACGTGGACCAGTTCCTCAAGAACGCGCTGGGCACCGACTTTCGCGGACGCTACTACGGCGGTGGCCGCGCCCGGGCCGGCGGGTTCGAGATCCCGACCGGCTTCCTGGAAGGCACCACCGACCCTCAGGAGATGAAGATGAAGTGGGATGCCTTCAACCGTCAGATCCAGCGGAAGATCCTGCGGGCCGCGGGGATCGAGGGCGACGAGGAGAGCGCGGGGTGAGGCCGGCGTTGTGAGGCGCGGCGTCGCCCGCGCGCGCACGGCGCGGCGGCCTGGCGGAGGCTGATGGCAACCCGGCGCTGCGGGCTCAACCCTCCCGCCAGCTCCACACGCAGAGCTCGTCGCCGCGGCTGGCGCAGCGGACGTGCTCCACCGCGGGGCGACGGCGCAGGTAAGCGCCGACCAGCTCCTCGACGACGGCGCCGTAGAACGCGCACGCGGTGCCGGTCGCGTCGATCTCGGCCGTCATCGCGCCCCGGAGCCGAACCTCCAGGGGCCAGCCCTCGACCTCGACCTTTGCGCCGCACGCGATCTGGCGGATCACCGACCGCGTCGCCCGTCGGATGGTTCCGGCCTCGGCAGAGCCGGGGAGCACGCCGAGGATGCGCACCGTGAGCGCCGTACGCCGCCGGACGGCGCGCTCGGCGATGCGGGCGCCGGCGTCGCGCAGGATCGGCTCCGCGTCCGGCCGCCGCAGGACTAGCCGAAACAGGTCGCGTACTTCGTCCGCCGGCACCCCGCGGCCCTTGCGCACCGCCTCGTCGTAGCGTCGGATCTGGGTTTCCACGACACCGGTCAGCCCGAGGCGCCGGGGCAGGCTCGCCGCCAGGTCCTCGTCCTCGAGTACCTCGCGCGGACGGTCGTGCGCGCGTACCGACTCGAGCAGTACGAGTGGGAGCAGCGGAGCAACCAGCGCGGCGGGACGATCGGTCGTACGTTGGCTTTCGACTTGAGCCATTGCCTCACGTATCGATCCGGGGGATAGCTCCTAATCTGGCGAAACCTCGCGGCCTCGGCAACGGCTGTGCCCGGCCCGCTTCATGCATGGTCGTGGGTCCGTGCGCGGGGCGCGGCCGGACTAGCCAGGAGATCGCCATGGTCGACGAGAGCTGCATCTTCTGCCGGATCATCGCGGGCGAGGAGATGGTGAGCATCGTGTACGAGGACGACCTCACCATCGCCTTCATGGACATCCAGCCGGCGAGCCCGGGGCACACGCTGGTGGTGTCCCGTGAGCACTACCCGACGCTCTTCGAGGTGCCCGACGATCTGGCGGCCCACTGCCTGGCCGTGGTGAAAAAGCTGGCGCCCGGCGTTCGCCGCGCCGCGGGCGCGGCCGCCGTCAACATCTTCAGCGCCAACGGGCGTGCGGGCGGGCAGGACGTGCTCCACTTCCACCTGCACCTGATCCCGGTCCGCGAGGGCGAGGAGTTCGCGTTGCAACTGCCCAACCCCAACGCCGAGATCCCGACGCGCTCGGAGCTGGACGTAATGGCGGCCCGCATCTGCCGTGCGATCCAGGACGGGGAGTCGGCCGTCGCGGCGGCGCAGGGAGAAGATCGAGCCAATCGGGGCGGGCGCCGCGTGAGTCCGTCCCGGGACGAAGGAGGAACATGGATCGCAACCGGATGATCGCGAGGAACGGCGTGGCGCACGCCGCGACCTTCGTATTGGCAATTGCCTTCGCCGGGCTCGTCGGATGCGAGCCCCAGACCCGTGAGCCCCCGGTGGATCAGCTCCCGGCGACGGGGGCGGAGCCCGCGGCCGAGGTCGCGCCCGGCGTGGACACGGCGCCCGGCACGGAGACGAACACGACGACCGCCCAGCAGGTCGTAACGATCCGGGTGTCCGACGATGCCCTCGTCGTCGAGCCGACGACGGTGCGCCCCGGCGCGACGACGTTCCGGGTGACCAACGCCTCGTCCGCTCCCTACGACATCGACATCGATGGCCCGGGCCCGGACCGTGAGTTCGAGAACCTGCCGGCCGGAGAGAGCCGGGAGGTCACGATGACGCTGCACGCCGGGACCTACGAGATCGAGGCCAACGAGGAGCGCGAGCCGGACCGGGAGCGTCAGGTGTTCCTGACGGTCAGGGAGTAGGCGACGCACGGCGTCGCCTCCCCTCCCTTCCTGGCGCGAGCGAAACGGCCAGCCTATAATGGCAGCGTCGCGCACGCCGCGCGGACACCTCGCGGGGTAGCCGCGAAGCTGCCGCTACCATCCATCGCATGCGCCGTTACGCACCCTACGATCCTCCCGAGTACATCTCTTGGACGCCGGATCCGGAGCTGGTCGCGGAGTACCGGAAGCGCCTGGCATCGAACCCCGAGCGCAAGGCCGTGGTCGATGGGCTCGACGAGGAGGCGCTCCTCGGGCTCTACGAGGGTCTGGTTCGTAACCGTCTGCACGATCTCACGTTGAAGCGCTGGGTCCGCCAGGGCGTGATCTCGAAGGCGTGGCTCGGCACGGGCGAGGAGGCCGTGACGATCGGCGCGGTGCACGCGCTCGAGCGCGATCGCGACGTCGTCGCGCCGATGATCCGGAACGCCGGCGCGTGTCACGAGTTCGGCATGCCGGTCGAGGACCTGTTCCGCGGCTACCTGGGCACGGCCGACTCGCCGACGGGCGGGAGGGACCTGCACATCGGCGACCGCTCGCGGGGGGTGATCCAGCCGATCTCGCACGTGGCCGACATGGTCCCGGTCATGACGGGCGTGGCGCTGGCGTTCCAGCGCCGCGGCCAGCGGCGCGTCGCGCTGACCTGGGCCGGCGACGGCTCGACCAAGACCACGGCGTTCCACGAGGGCGTCAATCTGGCCGCCGTGCTCAAGGTCCCGGTCATCATCATCATCCAGAACAACCAGGTCGCCCTGGGCACACGGCTGGACCAGCACGGCGCCGGCGATTTCCGGGCGTGGCCGAAGATGTACGGGATGGCCGGCGCGGAGGCCGATGGGAACAACGTGCTGGACGTCTATGCGGCGACGAAGCTGGCCGCGGACCGGGCGCGGTCCGGCGGCGGCCCGACGCTCATGATCGTGGAGACGTTCCGCATGGGCGGCCACGCGACCCACGACGAAGCGGAGGCGCGACGCACCTTCCCGCCGGAGCTCTTCGAGTACTGGGGCCGCCGCGACCCGATCGGCCTGTACGAGGAGTACCTCGTGGGCGAGGGGATCGGCCGGGACGTCCTCGAGGCGATCGAGGCGCGGGTGACCGAGGAGGTCGACCGCGCCGCCGAGCTCGCCCTCGCCTCCCGCGATACCGCGATGCCGGCGCCCGAGACCGCCGAGTTCGAGGGCTTCAGCGCCGGCACCCGGCAGCCCGGGCTAGCCGAACGCCTCCAGCGACGCTGACCCGGCACGCTTCTTCCCCTTCTCGACCGCGCACGTCGAGGAGAGGTGCGCATGAAGGGGTCGGCGTTCACGGTCGGGGTCGAGGAGGAGTACCAGCTCGTCCATCCGGACGGCTACGCGCTGAAGGGGCGCGCGCCGGAGCTGCTGCTGAACGGCGAGCCGGCGCGGGAAGAGTATCAGCGCACCATGGTCGAGGTCGCGACGCCGGTCTGCGCGAACGCCCTCGAAGCGGTGCGCCGGATCCGCGAGCGTCGCGCGCAGGTCGCCCGCCTCGCCGCGCAGCACGGACTGGTGATCGCGGCTTCGGGGCTGCACCCCGTCGGGCCGTACCCGGCCGAGCAGGTCAGCGACGTCGCCCACTACCGCCGCATCGCCGAGGAGGGCGGCGCGCCCATGCGCGAGCTGCACATCTTCGGCATGCACGTGCACGTGGCGGTGCCGGATGCCGAGGCGGCGGTCCGGGCGATGTGCGGCGCCGCGCCCTACATCCCTCACCTGCTCGCACCATCGTGCAGCTCTCCGTTCCACAAGGCGGAGGACACGGGCTTCGAGAGCTTCCGCACGATGCTGCGCGGGATGTGGCCCCGGGTCGGGCCGCCGCTCCCCGTCGCCACGGCCGGGGAGTACACGCGCCTGGTGCGGATGCTCGACAGCGAAAACCTGCCGGCCGGTGAGAGCCCGATCGCGTGGGACATCCGGCCGAGCCAGCGCTTCCCGACCGTCGAGTTCCGGTTCTTCGACGCCTGCCCGAGCCTCGAGACGGCCGCGCTGCTGATCGCGATGGCGCGTGCGCTCACGGTCATGTACCACGACCGGCCGCCGCCGCAGCCGTCGGGGCTCGAGCAGCAGCTCTTGCTCGAGAACCGGTGGCGTGCCGCGCGCTACGGGTTGGACGCGCGATTCTTCCGCCTGGACCCGCTGACGGGCGAGGAGCGCAGCGCGCGCGACTCGATCGCCGCGTTGATCGACCGGCTCGGCCCGATCGCCGAGCGGATCGGCGACGGCCCGATCCTCGCCTCCGCCGCGCGGGTCCTGCAGCAGGGCACGGCGGCGGCCGCGATGCGCCGCGTATTCGAAGAGACCGGCTCGTACCCCGAGGTCGCGCGGTGGGTCGTCGAGCGGACGATGGAGGGGATCGCCGCGGAGCCGGAGACGCCCCGGGGTGATGTCGGAGGCGATGTCAGGGGCGACGTAGGCGGCGATATCGCCGGGGCGAAGGCGGCGTGATGCGTCACACGCCGCAGCGGTCGGCGAGCTCGAGGAACTGCGTCAGGATCCGGTGGGTCAGCCCCCAGATTGCGTACTCTTTGTAGCGTAGCGACGGGAACGCGCGGCGGCCCTCTTCCAGCTCGATCAGGATCTCGCCGGCCGCCCGCGGGTCACGCAGCTCGGAGATCGGGATCCAGAGGGCGGCGTCGACCTCGCGGGCGTCGGGTACCGCCGAGGTATCGGGCGGGACGCCGACGACGAAGGGCGCGATCAGGACCCGCGGCAGCCTGGGGTTCCCGGGGAGGAGCTCGTCGAGCGCGCCGAGGAGCGTGCCGGTGCGGCGGAGAGGGACGCCGGTCTCTTCTTCGGTCTCGCGGAACGCGGTGGCGACCAGGTCCGGGTCGGACGGCTCGCGGCGTCCGCCCGGGAGCGCCATGTGACCGGACCAGGGGTCGCTCTCGCGTTCCGCGCGTTTGATCAGGAGCAGCTCGAGTTCGTCACGGGGTCGGAGCACGACGGACACGGCGGCCTCGTGCACCGCGGGGGTGCGAGGCTGTCGCGCGGGCGGCCGCCGTTCGAGCGCCCGCTCCAGGGCCGTGAGTCGCGGATCGTCGATCATCTCCTCTGCCGGTACCCGCATCGCGCCCCGTGGGTTTCCGTGCAGCGGTGCGGGACGCGATCCCGGTACCAGAGTACGGAGAGCGCGCGGCTCGATCAACGAGGCGGCGTTCCCACGAACTGTTCTCGAGGTTCGTGTGTATCGTTGATCATGAAAAGATCGCGGCAGAACCGGGGCCCACGGAGCCAGCGCGACCGGATCCTGGAACGGGATGGCCACCGCTGCGTCTATTGCGGCACGGTTCTCCCGGCGGAGGAGCTGACCCTCGATCACGTCCAGCCTCGCGTTCGAGGGGGCGACCGTTCGGACGGCAACCTGGTCGCGTGCTGCAGGCGTTGCAACGCGGAGAAGGCCGGCGCGCCGGTCTGGGCGTTCCTGGCGCGGCGCCCCGATCTGCGCGAGAATTTCCTGAGGTATGCGACAGCGGTCTGGCCGCGCATCCGCCGCGCGGTCGTGGAGGAAGCGGAACGTCGTCGAGGCAACCCGGTTCAATGAAGGCAGTGCGGACGCGGGCTTCCCTGGCCATCTTCGCCGTGGCGCTTCTCGCCGTCGGTTGCGGGAAGGAAGGGGACGGCGTGCAGGTCGACGCCGGCCGTGTCGTCGCGCGCGGGCGCGCGTACGCCCAGGAGCTCATCGCCCGGGAACGCGGGGCCGAGCCGCTCTCGGCAGGCGACGTCGTCGCCCTGGGCTACCTCGAGCGCCTGCGCCTCGGGCTGGGCAGCCCGTTCCGCCTGATCGACCAGGCGCTCAACGATCCCCGGCTGGATGATGCGACGCGGCGCAGCACCGCGCAGGCGCTCCTGGCCCGGACGCTCGACGGCCAGGCGTACAACGTGGATCCGGCCGCGCTGGACCGGGTCGGCGTCATCCCATACCGCGCGCGCCCGGGCACCGGCCGGTACCACCTGGAGCTGATCGAGAGCGCGATCACGGAAGCGCGCGACCCGCGCGCCGGCGAGCTGGCCGTCCGGCTGGCCTACGCCCTTGCCGCCGCCGAGGCGGGCGCGGGCAGGCGCGGAACGGAGCTGGCGGCGCAGGTCGCTGCCCTGATCCGCGACCGGGAGATCGCCCGGGCCGACGCCGACCGGCTCCTCCGGGAAGCCGCGGCAACGGGCCGCGATCCGGTCGATCTCGTCCCCGTCTGGCGGGCCACCCGACGCTTCGACGTGGAGCGTCCGATCCTGGCGCCGCTCCCCCTGGCTGCCGAACGCGAGGCGCTCGAGCTCGCCCCGCGCCTCGCCCAGGCGATTCGCGAGGCGGGGCCCCGCGTCGCGGCGACGAATGCCACGCCGCGGGCGAGTGACATGCCTCTGCTGGGGCCCGACGCAGCGCACCGGCTGGTCGAGGTGGCCGACTCGCTCGACATGCCGCCCCAGGCGCCGATCGTGGTGGCCCTCGGGATCCACGAACGGGAGTTGCTGGCCCAGGCGCGGGACGGCGCGGAACGGGCGGCCCGCGAGCGGTTCGCCCGACGCGCGACCAACGAGGAGCGCCTCGCCGCCGAGCACGCCTTGCTCGCGGCTGGCGGGACCGCGGGTGGGACCGTCGCACGCGCCGTCCTGTCGGCCGCCGTCGGGATGCGCCCGTTCGCGCAGGAGCGCGTCTGGTTCCCCGGCTTCGGCGGCCCCTCGACCCGGGAGCTCGAGGACCGCTTCGGTCTCGCGGCCGTCACCTTCGACGACGTGCCGCCCGCGTGGCGGCCGTACTACCGTCGCATGCTCGCCGACGCGCTGACCGACCTCCAGCGCGTGCTCCCGTCGCTGGATCTGCGGGGGTTGAGCGTCCACTTCGGGAAGAGCTCGACCAAGGCGGCGACGCTCGCGGTCCACGACCCGCGCCGCCGCACGATCTACCTCCCGCCCGCGACGGGCGCGGGGACGATCGCGCACGAGGTCGCCCACGACCTGGACTGGCAGGTCGCGCTGCGCCGGTTCCGCGTCCGCGGCGACTACGGCTCCGATCGCGCCACCCGCACCGGCGCCGACCGCCTCGCCGAATCCCTGCGCAAGCTGACGACGGCGACGCTGCTCCCTCCGATGCCAGGCGACTCCGTCGCGCCGATCCACGCGCAGCGGCCGGCCGAGGTCTTCGCCCGGAGCCTGGACTGGTTCGTCGTCGTCGCCCTCGCGGCCGAGGGGCGGATGAACGGCTACCTCTCCTCGGTGCAGGACGACCTCCTCACCGGTTACGGCACCGTGCTCCCGCCCGACGTGACCGGGACCGCCGGCCTCGCCCTCGTCCGCATCCTCGACGAGATCGCGCCGGTCTACCCGACGACGCGGGAAAACTTCCTCCGGGGCTACGGCCCCTTCCGGTCGCTCAAGCCGTACGATCTCGTGCGGCAGGTGGTCGAGGCCGAGCTGCCCGAGGACCACACGACGCTGCACCCCATCATCGTCGCCGCGGAGGGCGACCGCACGCCCCAGATGACCGCGGCCGGCGCGATCCAGGAGGCGTTCGCCGCCCTGGAACGCGCCCGCGACGGCGCGCTGGCCGCCATCGACGCCTGGATCTGTGCGCTCCCCGCCGCCGCGTACGACCGGGGCCTCGATATCGCGCGCCGTCGTTTGGTCGCCCAGGCGACGGCCGCGCGCGCCCGTGGGATCGCGCTGCGCTTCGCCGAGGAGATCGCCGGGCCGGAGGGCCGCCGCTGGCTCGCGCGCCGGCTCCACGGCGCGCCGACCCGGCCCGCCGCCGCCGACGACGCGGTCTCCGAGCTCCTCCTCGAGCTCGAGGAGCGCGCCCGCAAGGCCGGCAACATCCCGATCCGGGACGTGCCGGGACCCCTCGGCGCGTTCACGCCGCCCGCAACCTGCGGTGCGCCGGCACTGTGGGTGGGGATGGAGTCGTTCGTGGGATAGGGGTCAGGTGTAGGCCAGCCCCTCGAGGTCGGCCAGGCGGTCCTCGAGCATGACCCGCTCGATGTGGGCGTCGATCCCCTCGGCCATCTTCAACGCACGCTCGTAGCAGCGGACGGCGTTGGCGTAACGCTTCTGTTTGCGACAGATGTCGCCCAGGACTCGAAGGCACCCGACCTGGCGATACCGATTGCCTTCGATCCCGAAGAAACCCAGCGCCTGGCTGGCCAGGCTCTCGGCCTCCGTGAGGCGATCGAGACCGGCCAGCGCTTCGGCCTGGTTGATCGCCGCCAGAGCGATCAACTCGAAGTCCCCGAGCTCGCGGGCCTGCTCGGTCGCTTCCTCCGCCGCCTCTAGCGCCCCTTCGTAATCGTTGCTCAGATTAGCGATCGCGGCCTGGTTGATCAGCGCGATCGCTTCTCCGCGCTTGTAACCCGCGCGCGCAAAATGCTCACGTGACCGGCGGAAATGCTCCCGCGCCACGTCCAGCTTACGATCCTGCGCCGCGATGTTGCCGAGGTTCTGCCGTGCGATCCCCAGGATACGGTCGTCGGTGACGATCACCAGGATCTGCTCCAGGAGGGGTCGTGCGGCGACGAAATCCCCGCGGCTCAGGTAGACGGCGGCTTCGGCGTTGAGCGCCTCTGCAAATAGTTCAGGCAATCCTGCACGAAGTGCAGTCTGCGCGCTCTCTCGCGCGGCCTTCAGAGCGGCGTCCCAGTCGCATTGCTGTCGATAAACATCCGACTTACGCCGCATCGATTCGGCGGCGATGGCGGGCGTTTTCGTTGTTGCGGCAACGTTATCGTACACCTCGAGGGCCCGGGCGAGTTGGCCACTTCGCTCCAGACGTATGCCTTCTTCGAGTCGGTCGCGTTCGCCGTGCATGGATCTTGCCCGATTGGGGTGGCCCTCGTAGTTATCCACCCAGGTCACTCCCCATACTAGGAGGGAGCTATGAAACGCTCAAGGTTCCTGCTGTCGGGGTTCGGGCTGGCCATCGCATTCGGCATGGCCGCGTGCGGGGAGCCGACTGCCTTCGAGGTCGAGGAGACGACGCCGTCGTTCTCGATGATGGAGGCGGAAGCGCTCCGCGGAGGTGGGTCGGGCGGTAACGGGTTGCTGGTGTGCCCGACCGGCATGACGCGGGTCGCGAGCCGGGTGATCGGCCCGCAGGGCGGGACCGTCTCGGTGGCCGGCCACAGTGTGACGCTGTCGCCCGGCGCGGTCCGCCGCCCGACGCTGATCACGCTGATCGTGCCGGCCTCGCGCTTCCTCGAGGTCGACCTGCGCGCGGCCGGACGGGAGCACTACAGCTTCGCCGCGCCGGTCGAGGTGACCGTCAGCTACGAGCGCTGTGCGCGGCGAGACATTGACCGGAAGCCGTTGAGCGCGTGGTTCATCGACTCGGTCTCGAAGGAGCCGATCGAGCCCATGCCGAGCCACCACTCGCCGGAGAAGCGGACCGTCACCTTCACGACGACCCACTTCTCCAACTTCGCGATTGCGAACTGACGTTCCGCGTTCGAACGTGCCGGGGGCGAAGGGTCACACCCCCGGCACGTTCGCACCCCAGATCACCTTGTGGAGCTGGATCTGATAGCGGACCGGGAGCCGGTCCTCAAGGATCCACTCCGCGAGCTGTCGGAAATCCATCGCGTCCCAAACGGGCGAGAAGAGGATGGCGCGCAGCGAGCCTTCGCGGACGCGGTCGACCAGGCCGCGCTCGTGGAGGACGCTGCGCGCCCACTCGTAATCCGTCCGATCCTTGATGACGAACTTGACCTCGTCGCGCTCGGTGAGGTGGTCGAGGTTCGACCACAGGTTGCGCTGTTCCTCGCCCGAGCCCGGGCACTTGAGATCCATGATCTTGTGGACGCGCGGGTCGAGGGGTGAGACGTCGACCGCGCCGGAGGTCTCGACCAGAACGGTGTAGCCGCGGTCGAGGAGCATCTCGGCCAGCCGGAACGCATTGCGGTGGATGAGCGGCTCGCCGCCGGTGATCTCGACGAGGGGCGTGCCGATCGCGTCGACGCGGGCCAGGATCTCGTCGAGCGAGACCTTTTCGCCGCCGTAGAAGGCGTACTCGGTGTCGCACCAGGCGCAGCGGAGGGGGCAGCCGGTCAGCCGGATGAAGGTGCACGGCAGCCCGGCCCAGGTACTCTCGCCCTGGATCGAGTGGAAGAGTTCGGTCAGGCGAAGGAAAGCGGGCATCGTTAGGGCGCTTTGGTGTTGCTGCCGTAATGGGCTTTGCGGAAAGCGCGCCTTCGGCGCGCGGGCACGGCCGGCCGCGCAGCGGCCGGCCGCCTCCCGCGCCGCGAAGCGGCGCCGTTCCCCGCCGCGCAGCGGCCGACCCCGCCGCCCCCATGGGCGGCTTTCTTCACCGCCTACCCAGCAAGAACTTCAACGGCGACTCCCGTACCAACGCGTCGAGGACGAAGAAGAGATTCGCCGGCCGCTCCGCCATCCGTCGCATGAGATACGGATACCACGCCTCGCCGAAGGGGACATAGATGCGCAGGTTCCACCCCTCGTCCACGATCCGCTGCTGGAGGTCCCGGCGGATGCCGTAGAGCATCTGGAACTCGAAGGCGCTGGCGGGGATCCCCTCGGCGCGTGCGAAGTCGATGGTCGCCTTGATCATCTTCTCGTCGTGCGTCGCGATCCCCGGGTAGTTGCCGTCCTTCAGGAGCAGCTTCATGAGACGCACGTAGTTGGCGTCGACGTCCTTCTTGTCCGGGAAGGCGACGCTCTCCGGCTCCTTGTACGCGCCCTTGCAGAGCCGGACCCGGGCGCCGAGCTCGTTCAGCATGCGAACGTCGGCCTCGCTCCGGTACAGGTAGCTCTGGATCACGACGCCGACGTTGCGGTACCCCTCCTCCCACACGCCGCGAAAGAAGTCGAGCGTGCGCTGCGTGTAGGCACTCGACTCCATGTCGAAGCGGATGAAGATCTGCTTCTCCCGCGCGGAGTCGAGCACGCGACCGACGTTCTCGCGCAGAAACGCCTCGTCGATGTCCTGACCCATCTGCGTGAGCTTGAGCGACGCGTTGGCGTCGAGGCGCTCCGTGGCGATCCGATCGAGGAGCTGGAGGTAGACGTCCGCCGCCGCGACCGCCTCCTCCCGGTTGCTCACCGACTCGCCCAGGTAGTCGAGCGAGACGTGCATCCCTGCCTCGTTGAGCGCTCTGGCCGCCTTCACGGCATCATCGAGCGTTTCGCCCGCGACGAACCGGCGGGCGACGCTGCTGGCGAACGGCGCCTCCGTCGCGATGCGACGCAGGAGCCGGCTCTCACTCATCAACAGGATCGCGTCCCTCAGCATCAATATCCTCCAACTCCTTGCGGCGGCGCTCGATGGCGGCGTCCAGCTCCGCCTTGACCTCGAAGAGGGAGAGGTCGAGGAGCGCCCGCATTGCTTCGTCCGCTGTGGCGCCGGACGACAGATCGCCCGACTCGAGGTGCTCCATGATCCCGGCGCCGGTCCCGGCCCAACGCAGAAAGACCAGGAACCCCACGAACGGCCGGGCAGGGTCCCCGGTCTCCTCCGTGTCGACTCCGACCGTGTAGGGCTGGCCGTCCGAGCCGGTGAACGCGGGCGGCCGGTCGTGCTGCGCAATGTAACCGCCCAGCGTGATGTCCGGGATCGAGTCGTCGCCGGAGCCGTCGAGCGCTGCGCGTACGTCGAACTCGGGCTCCAGGACCTCCCCGGCGGCCTCCTCGAGGGCGCGCTCTTCCAGCTTCTTCAGGAGGTCCCCGGACTCCGATTCATGCTTCATCGAACCACCGTGTATGCGGCGTCGCTGCTTCGGCTCCGTATCTCGGTGAAGCGGCTCAACTTAATCGGTTGGCGGGATGCGAACAAGGCGGGGTGGCGGTCCGCTACCCCCTGAGCCGGATCAGATCCACCGTCTGCACTCAAGAGCTCTCCAGCCCGCTCGCTGCTCTCCCGTTTGCGTCGGGTATCGCGTTGCCCGGGACCGGGCGGGCCCGTATTCTTGGCCGGAACCCAC
>Ga0207873_1000909_pt1 | contig 30385 bp, 25 predicted proteins | sample BGWIniCompost_FD_187373 | JGI IMG/M metagenome (GOLD analysis project Ga0207873, IMG submission 187373) | Cellulose adapted compost microbial communities from Newby Island Compost Facility, Milpitas, CA, USA - BGW Initial Compost (SPAdes)... ... | reverse complement strand
GTGCTCGGCCGACAGAGCGGGCTCGAGGACTACATCGGCTGGCTCGGCCGCAACTTCGACCCGACCGTGACGTGGAAAGATCTCGACTGGATCCGTGCGAGGTGGAACCGGCCTCTCATCATCAAAGGCATCCTCGATCCCGAGGACGCCGTACGGGCGGTCGAGCTCGGCGCCGACGGCATCGTCGTCTCGAACCACGGCGGCCGACAATTCGACGGCGTGCGCTCGACGGTGCGCGCGGTGCCGCGGATCGCCGAAGCGGTCGCCGGCCGGGTCACGGTGCTCGCGGACGGCGGCGTGCGCAGCGGCGTCGACGTGCTGCGGATGCTCGCGCTCGGCGCGGACGGCGTGCTGCTCGGCCGCGCGTGGGCGTACGCGCTCGCGGCCGGCGGAAGACGTCAGGTTGCCGCGACGATCGGGACGTTCGGCCGCGAGCTCGCGGCCGCGATGGCGATGGCCGGCAAGACCAGCATTACCGAGATCGACCGCTCGATCCTCGACGTCTGAGCGAGCCGGCGCCGAGTCGCCCGGCTCCTGCCGTGCCGGTCAAGCGCGCGGCTCGTGCGGCTTGACCCCTCGCGGCCTACCGCTAATCATCATCGCTTCCACCGAGAACAACCGCACGAGCATCCAACATGAAGACCAAAACCGCTCTCCTGACCGCACTCGCGCTCGCCTCTCCCGCGCTTTTCGCGCAGGAGCCGGTAGTGGGCCACCCCGATCCGGAATCGCTCTTCGTCGACGAGGACCCGGTGAAGCACCGCAACAAGCAAGCCGCGCTGCACATCATGCGCGAGCTCTTGCAGTGCAACCAATGGGACCGTGCCAGCGAGTGGATCACCGACCGCTACATCCAGCACAACCCGAACGCGGCCTCGGGGCTCCAAGGCGTGGTCTATTACTTCACGGAGGTCATGAAACGGCCGCGCACCGACGACTGCGGCAAGCTCACGACGCCCGTCGTGGACGTGGTGGCCGAGGGCGACATGGTCGTCGTGATGATCGCGCGCGAGTACCCGCATCCTCAGAAGCCGGGCGAGACCTACACGACGACCTGGTTCGACGCGTGGCGCTTCGTCGACGGCAAGGCCGACGAGCACTGGGATCCCGCGACGATAGCGGCGCGCTGACCGCGCAACGGACCGGCGTGACGGGCGGGCGCGGATCGATCGAGATCCGGCCCGCCTTTGTTTTACCCTCGGCAACGCCTCTTCTCGTCGTCGATTCAATCCGTTTCTCGTGAGCTTCACGACGCTCGCATCGCTCCTCGGGGGCATCGGCTTGTTCCTGCTCGGCATGCGGATGATGACCGACGGGCTCAAGCTTTCCGCCGGCAATGCGCTCCGATCGATCCTGCAGTCGTGGACGCGCACGAACGCTCGCGGCCTCCTCGCCGGCATCCTGATCACCGCGATCGTGCAGTCGTCGAGCGCGGTGACGGTCGCGACCGTCGGCTTCGTCAACGCCGAGCTCTTGGCGCTCGCGCAAGCGGTCTGGGTCGTGTTCGGCGCGAGCGTCGGCACGACGATGACCGGGTGGCTCGTCGCGCTCGTCGGCGTCAAAGCCGACGTCGGCGCGCTCGCGCTGCCGTTGATCGGCGTGGGCATGCTCGTTCGGCTCGCGACGGCGTCGGACTTGCGGCATGCGGGGCTCGGCGAAGCCGTCGCGGGTTTCGGTGCGTTCTTTCTCGGCGTCGGCATCCTGCAGGAGGCGTTCGCCGAGACCGCGTCCCACCTCGGCGGCTGGCCGCGGCAGCTTCCGGCGTGGTCCGGCACCGCGGCTTTCGTCGGCATCGGCGTGCTGCTGACGTTGCTCACGCAATCTTCGAGCGCCACGATCGCGATCGCGTTGACCGCCGCCGCCGGCGGCACGTTGCCGCTCGAGCTCGCCGCGCCGACCGTGATCGGCGCGAGCATCGGCACGACGTCGACGTCCCTCTTCGCGTCGATAGGCGCGACGGCGGCGGCGAAGCGCGTCGCCTGGGCACACGTCGGGTTCAACGTCGTGACCGGCGCCGTCGCCGTTGCGCTTCTGCCGCCGCTCCTTGCGGCGAGCTCCCGGCTCACGGCCCTTGCCGCCGGCACCGACGATGCCGTCGTCGTCCTCGCGATTTTTCATACGCTGTACAAGCTGGTCGGCGTCGTGCTGATCTGGCCGTTCGCGTCGCGCTTCATCGATTTTCTGTCGCGCCGTTTCGTCTCCACGGAAGAAGTGCTCGGCCGGCCGCAGCATCTCGACTCGACGCTGCTCGCGGTGCCGTCGCTCGCGCTCCGCGGCGTCGTGCTCGAGCTCGCGAGGATGCGCGCGATGGCCTTCGATCTTGCGCGTCGCAGGATCCAGGGCACCGCGTCGGAACCGGAGGCACGACGCGAGCAGGAAGGCATCGTGCGCCTCGGTCAGGCGATCCGCACGTTCATCGAGACGTTGACGAAGCAGCCGCTGCCCAACGACGTCGTCGAGGCGCTGCCGGATCTGCTGCGCGCGATTCAGCATCTCGACGACGTCGCGATCGCTTCGGCGACGATCGGCCCCGCTCCCTCCCATGCTCTCGGCGCATCGCACGACCTCGCGCGGCTGCACGAGGTCGTCGCCGACATGCTGACCGTTCCGGCCGAGCGCACAAGCCTGTCGGACGTCGGTGACGTGGTCGACGAGTCTCCGGAAGACGACGAGTTCGAGCCGCGCAATCGTCGTCTCGAGCTCGCCTACGAAGGCTTGAAGGCCGACCTGCTGCGCCAAGGCGCGCTCGGCCGCTTGCGCGTCGAAGCGATGGAGGAGCAGCTGCTTCGCGCGCGACGCATGCGCCGCCTCGCCGAGTCGGCCGCGAAAGCGAACCGGCGCCTCGGACGGTGGCTCGCGGGCGTCGACGGCCGAGCTCCGACCGAAGAGGTCAAATAGCCAGCCTACCGGTGCTCGATCCGATCGATTCGAGCTCGCAACCGGCGAGATCCGCAAGCGCGAGCAGCAGGTTCGCCGTCGGCTCCCGGTTCTCGACGGCGATGTGACGATTGCCGCGAAGCTTGCCGTTCGCCTTGCCGACCAGGAGCGCGGGCGGATTGTAACGATCGTGCGTGTTGCCGTTGCTCATGCCTGATCCCCAATAGAGCACGACGGAATCGAGCAGCGTGCCGTCGCCGTCCGGGGTCGCCGCGAGCTTGCTCGCGAATTCCGCGAGCTTGACGATCTGATACGTCGTGACGCGCGCATACTTCTCGATGCCTTGCGGCGTGTCGCCGTGATGCGAGATCGGGTGATGCGGCTCGGGCACGCCGACGTGCGCGTAGCTGCGGCTGCTGCCCTCGTGGCCGAGCATGAACGTGAAGACGCGCGTGATATCGCCCTGAAACGCCAAGTGCAACAGGTCGTACGTGAGCGTCACGTGCGCGTCGAAATCGTTCGGAATACCGATCGGCGCGGACGGAGCATCGGCGAGCGTCTCCGCGCGCACCGCCATCTTCTCGAGCTGCGACTCGACGCGCCGCACGTTCGTCAGATACTCGTCCAAGAGACGTCGGTCCGCGGGACCGAGCCGGCGATTGATCCGCGCCGTTTCCTCGGCGACCGAATCGAGCAAGCTCCGCTTGCGCTCGAGCCGCGCGAGGCGCTGCTCGGCGGTTCCGGGATCGCCGAACATCCGCTCGAACGTGACTTGCGGATTGATGCCGACCGGCAGCGGGCTCGTGTCGTCCCGCCACGAGATCGTGTTGAAGAACACGCACGGATAGCCGTCGCATGCGCCGGCCGACGTGCCCATGTCCTCCGTGCCGACCTCGAGCGAACGCAGCGGCGTATCGCCCGCGACGACGTCGGCGATGTGCTGATCGACGGTCTTCCTCGACTCGATCTTGTTGAACTGGCCGTGCTCGGCCACAGGTCCGACCCCGTTCAAGAACGCGGCGCTCGCGCCCATGTGAATTCCGCCGTTGTCCCGCTCGCCCGGCGGCGCCTGCATGCGGCTGATGGTCGTCACGTACTCGCGCAGCGGCTCGAGCGGTTTCATGATCGGCTGAAACTCGAAGTCCTTGCCAACGGTCATCGGGTGCCACAGATCCGGATAGACGCCGTTCGGCATATAGATCGCGCCGAAGCGGAACGGCCTCGGCGCCGACGATTGCGCGAGCGCCGGCACCATCGCGTCGAGCAACGGCAGCGCGATGGCCGCGCCCATGCCACGCAGGACCGTGCGGCGAGGCAAGTGCTTGCGAGTGATGAGCATGGCGGTTACTCCATGAGTTGCGCGAGGCGCTCCTCGGGCTCGGACGTCTTCGTCCGGTGCTGGAACGGGTAGCTGTCGACGATGCCGAGAACGATCGACATCATTCGGTAATCGTCGCGCGCGGCATTGCGCACGATCGATCGCACGACCGGCATATCCTTCGGCTCGAGTCCGCGGCCGAGCGCATACGTCAACAGCTTCTCGGTCACCGTCGAGGCGAAGAGCTCGGGCTTCGCGAGCAGCGCGGCGCGCAGCGACGCCGGACCGTCGACCGGGGTACCGTCGGCGAGGACGCCGGCCGAGTCGATCGGCAAGCCCTCGCGCGTCGTCTCGCGCCATTCGCCGAGCACGCCGAAATTCTCGAGCGCGAAACCGACCGGGTCGATGTTGCGGTGGCAGGCGTTGCAAGTCGGATTCTCGCGGTGGCGCTCGAGCTGCTCGCGCACCGTCGACGGCCGATCCTTCGGCGCGCTCTCCTCGAGCGCGGGCACGACCGCCGGAGGCTCGGGCGGCGGGCTGTTCAGCAGATTCGCCATCACGAACTTGCCGCGGATGATCGGCGACGTTCGATTCGCGGCCGACGTCAGCGACAGGAAGCTGCCGTGCCCGAGCAAACCGCCGCGGTTCGGATCGTCGAGCTCGACCTTGCGGAAACGCGAGCCGTAGACGCCCTTGATGCCGTAATGCCGAGCGAGGCGCTCGTTCACGAACGTGTAATTGGCCGTAAGCAGCTCGTGAACGGGCAGATCGTTGCGCAGCACGTGCTCGAACAGGAGCTCCGTCTCGCGCCGAAACGCGTCGCGCAAGTTCGCGTCGAAGTCCGGAAACATGAGGATGTCCGGCCGAACGCGCTGCTCGAGGTTGCGCAGTTGCAGCCATTGGCCGGTGAAGTTCTCGACGAGCGCGCTCGCGCGCTCGTCCGCGACCATTCGTCGAACCTGCGCCTCGAGCACGTCCGGATCCCGCAGCCGTCCCTCGACGGCCAGCTCGAGCAGCTCGTCGTCCGGGATGCTCGACCACAGGAAGAACGACAGCCGCGACGCGAGATCGACGTCGCTGATCGGGTGCGACGCGCCGACGGGCACGTCGACCGGGCTCGTCTCGATTCGATACAGGAACGAGGGGCTCACGAGCACGCGCGCGACCGCGGCGCGGATGCCGTCGTCGAAATCACCGCCGGTGGCGCGCGCTTCGCGATAGAGCTCGAGCGCGGGCGCGATGTCCTCGTCGTCGACCGGCCGGCGGAACGCGCGCCGCGCGAGCGCCGCGACGATCCGCCCGGCGCATTCCGCTTCGTCTCGCTCGCGCTCCGGCTTACAAACGAAGATCCGCTCGCGGCTCGGCGTGTCGCTGATCCCGGTCGGCTCGTACGGCCCTTCGATGATCCCGACCTCGAGCCGCGGCAGGCCCGCCGGATTGTGCGCCTCGAGCGTCTCGCGGAGCGCAGGCTGCCAAACGTTCTGCTCCTGCGTCCGCATCTCGACCCACGTGAATACGACCTCGTGCGGGCCCGCGGTGATCGGGATCGGCGGCGACGTCATTCGCTCGTCGATCGTGACCGCCGAAAGCGTGATGCTTTCCGAGCTTTCGCGGTGATCCTCGGGACCGCCCACCTTCGCCGAGAAGACTCGTTCGCCGTCGACGAGCACGATGAACTCGTGAGGGACGTCATGCCCCTCGACGCCGACGTAGCCTTCGGCGACGGTGCGCAGCAGCCGCCCCGCGAACACGTACTTCGCATCCGCCGGGAAGGTGTGCCGCACCTTGATGCCGCCCCGTGTGCCGAGCGGCAAGCCTTCCATGTGCCCGGTCTGCGTGACCTCGACCGGAATCTTGTAGAACGCCGCGGTCGGCGGCAGGTCGGCGTTACCTACCGCGAGGTCCACGATGCGAAGCGCGGCCGTGACGTAGCGCTCGAGCAGCAGCGGCGACGTCGTCAACGCCGACGCGATGTTGTCGAATCCGAAATCGCCGCCGTCGCTCGGCAGCAGAGCGTCGGCGTCGATCTCGAAGCCGCACAGATCTCGGATCGCATTGGCGTACTCGGCGCGATTCAGCCGATGCGGCGGATAGTGACCGGCGTACGGCTCCGCCGCGGCGGCGCGATCGAGCGTCGTCTCCAGCGCGCGAACGAATGCGCGCCGCTCCTCCTCGGTCGGCTGCGGACGATCGCGCGGCGGCATCAAGCCGATCTCGAGCTTGCGAATCGCCTTCTCCCAAACCTCGGCCTCCGCGTGCACGTTCCCGGGCAGCCGGCGTTGGAGCGACAGGTCGCCGGTGAAGTCGATATCGTTGTGGCAATCGACGCAGTAGCGGCCGACGAAGGACCATTGCTCTTCCAACGCATCCGCTCGCGGCTTGAAGAGCGCGTATCCGGCAGCCGCAGCGCCGGCCGCGACCAGGCCCGCGGCACCGAGCGTCCGCTTCATCGCACGCTCCCCTGCTCTCGCGCCGCGCGCACTTCCCGCATGACCGCGACGATCGCCTCGCGCGGCGGCCGCTCTTCATTCGGCAGAATCAGCGACGGCGTATCGTCGAGACCCTCGGCAAGCTCGAGCGGCGTCAAGCCTTCGCGATTCTTCGCGTCGAGGTTCACGCCGGCTTCGGCCAGCACCCGGATGACTTCAGGCTTTCGCAGCCGAACGGCTTCGTGCATCACCGTGTTGCCGCTTTCGGCGACCGTCGCGTTGGGATCGGCGCCGGCCTCGAGCAGCAAACGCACCGCGTCGGCCGGGTTTCGGTTCGAAGGCTCGCGGAACGGCGGCGGTCCTTCGCGAAGATCGCCCGGACCTCCGGCGCGCGACACGCCCCGCCCGCCGTCGACGGCCGCCGCGATCGCCGGTCGCCCGACGTTCGCGTTCGCGCCGCGCGGGCCGTTCGGCACCTCCGACGGCATCCACATGACGTCGGCGCCGTGCTCGAGCATCAGCCGCATCGCCTCGACGTCGCCTGCGACCGCGGCACGATAGAACGGCGATGCGTTCGCGAAGACGTCGCAACACATCGAGTACGAATGCATCTGCCCGACGAACGGCAGATTCGGATCGGCGCCGGCTTCGAGCAGCAGGCGAATCAGATCGAGCGCCGTGTGCTCGTTCGGATGATCGGGCCGCAAACGCGAGCCGTCGCGCGCGAACCAGTCGGTCGTCGCATCGCGCATCTCGACCGCGTAATAGAGGGAGCCGTCATCGACGCCGGCCCCGAGCTCGAGCAGCAACGCTGCCATGTCGAAGCGGTCGTTGACGATCGCGATCATCATCGCGGTCGCGCCGTCGCCGTTCGTGAGATCGAGATCGGCGCCGCCCGCGACGAGTCGACGCACGATCGCCTCGTCGCCGTTCCGCGCGGCCCACATGAGCGCCGTGAATCCGCCGGTCGGATAATCGGCGTTGATGCTGCGTTCCTGGAGCGTCGAGACGCGCGCCTGAAGATTCGGATCGGCGCCGGCGGCGAGCAGCACGTCGACCACGTCGAGATGGCCTTCGGCCGCGGCCCACATCAGCGCGGTCTGATGCTGGTATGCGTCGCGCGCGTTCGCGTCGGCGCCGTGCTCGAGCAAGAGACGCACGGCATCGACGCCGCCGGTGCGCGCGGCGGCCATCAGCGGCGTCTCGCCGGTGGGATGACTCTGCGATACGTCGGCGCCGGCACCGAGCAAGGCCGCGATGATCGCCGCGTCGCCGGCGCGGCTCGCCTCGAGCAGCGCCGTGACGCCGAACTCGTTCGGCACGTCGACGGACGCGCCGGCCTCGATCAGCGCCTCGACCATCTCGAGATCGCCGCGATGAACGGCCCAGAGCAGCGGTGTGGTGCCGTCGGGATGAGGCGCGTCGACGGCCGCGCCCGCGGCGATCTGCTCGCGAACTTGCGCGAGGCGCCCGTCGCGAGCGGCATCGGCCAGGGCCGTCGCCGCTTCCGAGGCCTCGGGCCAAGCGAGCAAAGCGCAGACTGCCGCTGCCGAGACTATCCCGGCCGCGCCACGCTCACGCAGTGGCCGCTGCGTCCGCACTCGACACCCCCTCGACGCGAACGGTCTTCGCTAAACGCTCGATCTTCGCGTCTCAACGACTCTCTCGGAAGCGCGTACGGTCGAGCATACCCCGGAGATTTCGGTCGTGCCATACCGTCGGCAGTCTCCGAGAGGAACTGTTGCCTTTCCCGGAAACGATCAGGGCACGTCGTTGGCAAGGCCGACGCGTAACGCCGAGTACCGCGAGCACCGATGCTCCGCAAGCGCGATCACGCGGCGCGTCGACACCGGAGAGAACGCGGCCCTTTTCGGTTCACGGTTCGGTAAGATCGGCAGGATTACGCAGACGGACGAGACATGACGGTCGAGAATCGATTCGAAACGCTGCTCACGGACACGGGCCTCGGCGCGTCGCCGCGCCCGACCGCCGAGACGATCGAAATGTCCGTCGACGCGCTCGCGCCCGGCCGGTATCAGCCGAGACGTCATCTGTCCGAGGAACGGCTCGAGGAGCTCACCGACTCGATCCGCGAGCAAGGGATTCTGCAGCCGATCGTCGTGCGCCCGCGCCCGGCCGACGCCGCCGGCGGCCACGCCTACGAGATCGTCGCCGGCGAGCGACGCTGGCACGCGGCGAAGCGCGCCGGATTGCGAACGGTGCCGGTCATCGTGCGCGAGCTCGACGACCAGTCGGCGCTCGCGGTCGCCCTGATCGAGAACCTGCAGCGCGAAGACCTGAATCCGATCGAGCAGGCCGAATCCTTGCACCGGCTCGCCGACGAGTTCCGGTTGACGCACGAGCAAGTCGCGAAGGCCGTCGGTCGCTCTCGAGCCTCCGTGACGAATCTGCTGCGGCTTCTCGAGCTCGACGCCGAGGTCAAGGAGCTCTTGATTCGTCGCGAGATCGACATGGGACACGCCCGCGCGCTGCTGCCCCTCGACCGGGAGAGGCAGGTGGCGCTCGCGCGCAAGGCAGGGCGGCGCGGCCTCTCGGTCCGACAGGTCGAGCGGGCCGTCCGAGCCCTGCTCTCGGGTGCCGACGACGCGCAGGATCGAGCCAGCATCGATTTTCAGACCCGCTGGCTCCAGCGGCAGCTCGAGAAGGAAGTCGGCGAGAAAGTCGCGATCCGAGCGCTGAAGAGCGGCGGCTACTCGCTCAGCGTCGCGTTCTCGGATCTCGGCCACCTCGAGCAGACGCTCGAGCGGATCTGCGATCTCGTCGCCAAGGTGCGCGAGACGGCGGGACCGCGGGTTCGCGACGCGGTGAGCGGCCGCGACTAGGCCTCGACCGACCGCATTCGCTCAGAGGGCTTGGAGCGTAAGCCGCTCGGTGGCGCCCTCCCATGCGTCGTCGAACTGCGCCTCGACGAGCGAGGCCTCGGTTTCGCGTTGCGCGGCGCGTAGGCTCTGCATCAATCCGAACAGCAATCGTCCGTCGCGAGGATACCGCGCGAGCGCCGCACGGAACTCGACCTCGGCCTCGGCCGGACGACCCGCCTCGAGCAGCGCGGCACCGAGCGACTGGCGGATCGGATAGAACCACGCCGGCGGCTCGTCGTATTGCACGACCCGCTCCAACTCGACGGCCGCACGCCACGCGGCGATCGCGCCCTCGTGATCGCCGCGCGCCTCGGCGATCGCCGCGTCGAGCGTCGCCGACGCCAGCGCGAGCAGATCCGCCGCGTCGTTGTTGAGCAGATATCTCGCCTCTTCCGGCACGGCCTCGCGGTCTCGCTCGAAATGCCGCTTCTCCGCCTCGGCCTTGTCGACGTCACCGCGCCCCGCGTAGGCCATCGCGCGCGCGTAGCGCCAGAACGCGCGGCTGAACGGGCGCTCGACGGAAGGCTCCTCCGCCGCCAGCAGCGCGTCCCAGCGGTGGAAGCGCAAATCGACCATCGCCGGATAGAGCCGAAAACCCTCGAGCATCTGCATCTCGAGGTCGGCGTCGCCGATCATCTCGACCATTCGTTCCGCCGCCTCACGCGCCTCGTCGTAGCGTCCTTGCTGCGCGCGGGCATATGCGATGAAGTGCACGTTGTGCGTCGAGTACATCAACGGATAGACGCCGGTCGCACCCGTGCGCTCGACGAACTCGCGGTCCGCCGCGGCCGCGCGCACATTCGTCTCGGCCGCAAGGTCGTAGTCGCCGGTCTGCAGGAAGATGTGCCCCGGCATGTGCACGAGATGACCGGCGCCCGGCACGAGCGTCATCAAGCGGTAGGCGCTCGGGATCGCGCGCTCGAGGCTCGGCGAGGCCTCGACGGCGTGAATATAGAAATGATTCGCGCCGGGATGATTCGGATCGCGCCGGAGCACCGATTCGAGAACCGCGACGAGCTCGAGCGTGCCTTCGGCCGGCTCGCCGTCCGGCGTCCAGAGCTGCCACGGCCGAAGCATCATCAGGCTTTCGGCGAACATCGTCGCCGCGTCGAGATCGTCCGGATACGCCGCGACGACCTCGCGCATCGCGTCGCTGTAGTCGAGATGCTGCGCGAGCCAGTCCGACTCCGGATCCGGCGACGGATAGCGCCGCGCGAGCGCCTCGATGAGCGCACGCTCCCGCGGGCTCGACTGCGACGCGCGCCTCAGCGCATTCTGCACCGCGTCATAGGTCGCGGCTGCGCGCTCCTCGTCCACGTCGGTATCGTTGTAGTTCGGACCGATGGACAGCGCGAGCCCCCAGTAAGGCATCGCCGCGGCCGGATCGAGCTCGGCCGCGCGGCGGAAATAACGCGCCGCCTCGTCATGGTTGAACCCGTAGAGCAACGCGATACCCTGATCGAAATAGACCTGCGCTTCCGGGACCTCGGTCGAGATCGGGAAGCGGTAATCGCCGAGGTCGGGATGGAGCTCGGTCGCGGCCGGCGGAAGCGAGCCTGCGTGATGTTGCGCGACGGCCGCGGCGGTGCCGAGCGCGAGCGCGCACGACACGACGGCGGATGGGAACGTATGCACGATGACCTCCTTGCGGCGCGCTCGAGGTGCGAAGCGCGAAGAGCGTCGATCGGCGGCTTCGTCTCGGCGATCGAAAGGGCGTGCCGCGTATGGAGCGCCGAGCGCATCAAGCATTACATGGCCCGCGAGGGCCGACAAGATCTTTGTCGAGATATTCTCGCCCGCGATTCGCGTCGAGAATCCGTACGCCGACCGAGCGAAAGGAGCACAAATGAACGACGCCTTCGAGAACGTGCTGAACGTTTATCGCGACCGCATGCGCGCCGACGCCAAGACCTCTGCGTCGCTGGCTCGCGAGGAGTTCCTTCGCCGTCGCGACGATTTCCTGCTCGCGGTCGGCGAGGACGCGGCGCGCTTCCTTCACGCGCTCGCGGTCGGCATCTCGGCCCGACGGATCGTCGAGCTCGGCACGTCGTACGGCTTCTCGACGCTATTTCTCGCGGACGCGGCTCGCCGCACCGGCGGCACCGTGTATACGTACGACACGGTCGAGCGAAAACAAGCTTACGCGCGCGAGCGGCTCGCCGACGCCGGGCTGGCCGCGCACGTCGACTTCCGACACGGCGACGCGCTCGAGCTCCTGCGCGAGCAGCCCGGGCCCGTCGATCTGGTGCTGCTCGACGTCTGGAAAGACCTCTACGTGCCGTGCTTCGAGCTCGTCTATCCCCTGCTCTCACCCGGCGGCGTGATCGTCGCGGACAACATGCTGCACCCGCCGGACGCGCACGCGCAGGCCGCCGCATATCGCGCCGCCGTTCGCGCGAAGCCCGATCTCGAGGCGGCGCTTCTACCGATCGGCCACGGTCTCGACGTCGCCGTGCGCAAGGTCGGCTGAACTCGGCTCAACTGAGCGCGCCGAGCTTCGTGCCGTCGCCAACGCCGAGCTGAGCGCCGGTCTCGGCGGCCGCGTCGGCGCCGGCCTCCGCCGTCTCGCGCACGGCACCGCCTTCGCCGGCCTCGGCCGCCGCGGCGCGTGCCGAGCGCGCCGCGTCGCGCACGATAGGACGGAGCACTTCCGCGAGCCGCGCGATACTGAACTCGACTTCCCGCACGCCGACCTCGCGCAGGCGGTCGCGGCTCCGCGGCGGTGCGCCGTAACGACCGAGTCGGCCCGCGACGATCGGGACGCCCGGCACGCGCGCGCGGATTCGCTTCGCCGCCTGCCGCGACGCGGTGAGATCCCCGGGAGGCAACGACAGCACGCAAACCGCCGCAGGCTTCCCCGCCTCGACCTTCGCGATCCGTTCGCCGACGAGCGTTTCGGGCGACAGAATCTCGACGTCGCAGGGCTCGTCGCGAAGCAGCACGGCCAACAGCTCGAGCGCGAGCGCGTCGAGCCGGTCGCGGACCGGGAAGCCGGTCACGAGCACGCGCCCGTGCTCCGCTCCCTCGCCCTCCTCGCCGCGTTCGCCGCGCGGCAGCTCGTCGATGATCTCCTCGAGCGCGGTCGCGACGAACGCGCCGTCGGACGACGAGATCCGCCCCGCGACGAGATCCCGTTTCAGCGCGAGCAGCGCGCCCGCGAGCAGCTCGTCGCAGGCCTCCGCGAGGGAGTGCTGCTCGCAATACGCCTCGACGATATCGTCGGCCTCGTCCTCGTCGCCCGCGAGCAACCGCTGATACAACATCAAGTGCGGTTGCAGCGCCGGTCCCTCGCTGAGCAGCCTGTCGAGCACGGCCATCTCGGGGATATAGCGCGAGAGGACGACGAGACACGCCGTCATCGGCGTCGCGATCACGAGCCCGATCGGCCCCCAAATCCACGTCCAGAAGATCGCCGACACGATGACGGCGATCGAGGACAGCCCCACGCTCTGCCCGTAGAGCCACGGCTCCATCACGTTGTTGCTCAAGAGCTCGAGCACGATGAAGAGCGCGACGACGAGTGCGACCTGCTCCCATCCCGGCGCGGTGACGATGCTCACCGAGATCGGCAGGAGCGCCGCGATCCACGGGCCGATATACGGGACATAGCGCAGCACCGCGGCCGCGAGCCCCCAGAGCGCTGCGTAGGGCACACCGAGCAGGAACAGCCCGATGCCGACCGCGATGCCCATCGTCGCGTTGATGATGAACTGCATCAGCAGGTAGCGCGAGATGCGCTCCCCCGCCTCCGCGAACGCTTTCGTCGTGACGACGAGCGACGTATGCCCTGCGAGGCTCACGAGCCGGTTGCGGACGTCCTCGCGCTTGATCAGCATGAAGATCGACAAGAGCATCGTGAGGCCGAGCGTGGCCGCGACGTCGCCGACCGGCCGCAAGATCGCCGCATCGTCGATCAGCGCGCGATCCGGCTCGATGCGCACGCTCACCGGCTCGTCGCGCTCGCGGGGCGCGGGCTCGCGCCGCGCTCTCGCCTCCTCCGCCGCGTCGCCTTCCACGTCGCGGCTCAAGTCCTCGATCGTCGTCTGCACGCGCTCGAGCGTGCCGCCTCGCGTCATCGACCGGAGGTCCGCGAGCTTCGCGCGAATGTTCTCCCGGTACGAGGGCAGCTCGCTCGCGAACTCGCCGAGCTGACCGACGACGAAATAGCCGACGCCGCCGAGAAGCCCCGTCGCCGCGCCGACGACGAGCAGCACGGACAGCACGCGCGGCAGACGAAGGCGATCGAGCCGAGTGACGAGCGGGCTCAGCAGAAACGTGACGAGCGCCGCGAGCGCTATCGGGATCAGGACGACCTGCGCGAAGTAGAGCGCCGCGACGACGATCGCCGCGCTCGCGAGCTGCGCGGCCGTCCGCAGCGAACGCTGAGCTTCACGCGACGCGGGAACGGGCATGTCATCCCTCTGAGTCGATCCGGCGGTTCTGCAGATTCCATGCCACCTCACCCTGCCGCGGACGCGCCGCTTCCGTGGTTGCGCCGCGCCGCCCCGAGGTCCGACCGCCGGACCAAAGCCTCGGCGCCGCCGTTCGAGCGGCGCACGTGGTGTTCCCGTCTCGCGCAAACCGTCCCGCGTCCGGTAGAGTCGACGCGTACCCCAAGAAGGATGGGCCGATGAGCTTGCTTCTCTCGTGGCTGATTCTGTCGCTCGCCGTGTGGATCACCGCCGCGGTGCTGCCCGGCTTTCACGTCAAGGATTTCGTCAGCGCCGTGCTCGTCGCCGCGCTGTTCGGCATCCTGAACTTTCTTCTCGGCTGGCTGTTCTTCGCGGTCTTCACCATCCTGACGCTCGGGCTCGCGTGGCTGCTCGCGTTCATCACGCGCTGGATCATCAACGCGATCCTCCTGATGATCATCGACAGGTTCACGGATCGGCTGAAGATCGACGGCTTCGGCTGGGCGCTCGGCGGCGCGCTGATGATGTCTGCGATCGGCACGCTCGGCCAGTGGCTCGTCGGCGTCGCCTCTTGAACGCGTTGCCGGAACGTTCCCGCGCCGAATAACCGATCTTCATTGACATCGCTCGCGCGCGAGGCCGAACATGGCCGAAACGTCCGCGGCGCGACTCGCGCCGCGCCTTCCCGTTGCCCTTCGAGAGGACGAGAGACATGAGCGCAGCCCTTCAATCGACCGAGCTCCGCGTCAAGGCGCGCGACGCCTTCTTCATCGGCGGCAAATGGCAGAAGCCGCTCGGCAAAGGCGTGCTGAACGTGATCTCGCCGGTCACCGAGCAGGTGATCATGACGTTTCCCGAAGCGTCACCGGAGGACGTCGACCGCGCGGTCGCCGCGGCCCGCGACGCGTTCGACAACGGACCGTGGCCGCGCATGTCCGTGGAGGAGCGCAGCCGTTATCTCCTCGACGTCGCCGAGCGGCTGAAGGCGCGTCATCCCGAGCTCGCCGAGGCCTGGACGACGCAGGTCGGCGCACCGATCAGCTTCACGCGCTACGCGTCGTGGCAGCCGGCCGAGCTCTTCGAGTATTACGGCAACCTGATCAAGACCTATCCAATCGTCGACGAGCGCAGGCGCGACAACGGCGATCTCGTGCGCGTCGTCCGCGAGCCGGTCGGCGTCGTGGCGGCGATCACGCCGTGGAACGCACCGCTCGTGCTGCTCTGCTACAAGGCCGCGGCCGCGCTCGCCGCAGGCTGCACGGTCGTTGCGAAGCCGTCGCCCGAGACGCCGATCGACGCGTACCTGCTTGCCGAATGCATCGAGGCGGCCGGGCTTCCGCCGGGCGTCTTCAACGTGATCCCGGCGGGCCGCGAGACCGGCGACTATCTGATCCGCCATCCCGGCATCGACAAGATCAGCTTCACCGGCAGCACCGCGGCCGGGCGACACATCGCGGCCGTCGCCGCGGAGCGGCTCACGCGCGCGAGCTTCGAGCTCGGCGGCAAATCGGCCGCGATCGTGATGGAAGACGCGGACGTCGGCCAGGTTCTGCAGAGCCTCGTGCCGTTCTCGATGCCGATCACGGGTCAGGTTTGCTTCTCGCTGACGCGCGTGCTCGTGCCGGAGTCACGCAAGCAGGAGGTGCTCGACGCCTACGTGGGCGCCGTTCAGCAGGTCAAGGTCGGCGACCCGCACGACCCGGCAACGCAGATGGGCCCGCTGACCATGGAACGGCAGCTCAAACGCGTGCAGGGGTACATCGCGAAGGGCCGCGAGGAAGGCGCGAAGCTCGTCGTCGGCGGCGGCCGGCCGAAAGGCTTCGAGCGCGGCTACTTCGTCGAGCCGACGGTCTTCTCCGACGTCGACACGAAGATGACGATCGCGCAGGAGGAGATCTTCGGACCGGTCGTTTCGTTCATCGCGTACAAGGACGTCGACGACGCGGTACGCAAAGCGAACGACACGATCTACGGCCTGCACGGCGCGGTCTACACGGCCGACGCCGAGCGCGGCTACGAGATGGCTCGTCGGATGCGCTCGGGCAGCGTCACGGTGAACGGCATGATCGTCGACCCGAAGATGCCGTTCGGCGGCTTCAAGCAGTCCGGGATAGGGCGCGAAGGCGGTATCGAGGGCCTCGAGCTCTACTTCGAGGTGAAGACGGTCTACTTCGCGTAGCGAGAGCCGCGCGTGGCCGTCTTCGAGTGGCGGCCTCGTTCACGGCGAAACGGAAGGGGCTGCACCGAGACCGCCGGAAGCGCCGCTCCGGCGGCGGCTCGGCCGCAGCCCCTCGAGCGGTCTTAGTTGACCATGTCCTTGAGGTTCTTCAGCGGCAGAATGCGAACCTTCTTGCTGGCCGGCTTGGCCTTGAAAATCATCTTCTCGCCCGTGAACGGGTTGATACCCTCGCGGGCCTTCGTCGCCGGCTTCTTCACGACCTTCATCTTCACGAGACCGGGCAACGTGAAGAGACCGTGAGAGCGCAGGCTCTTGCGGATCACCCCGTTCAGCGAATCGAACACCGCGGTGATCTGCTTCTTCGTCAGACCGGTGTCTTTCGAGATTTGTGCCAGGACTTCCGACTTGGTCGGAGGGCTACCTTTTGCTGCCATGTACCTTCTCTTTATGTGGTTGACGATGCTCGGGGCACGAGGCACCGAGTGAATCCCGGCGCGGAAAATAGCATATTTTTGCGGTATTGATACGCCTCGCACCGCACTTTTCACGGTGCGAGCGCGACCCGGGACCGGCGGCTACAATCGTTCGACGCACCGGTCGTCCCGGCCGACCACCCGGCGGACGTCGACGGAGACAACGACGCCCCGCCGAGACGGAGATCCAACGATGAGCAACGAATCGTTCAAGGCCAAGGTCTACGTCAAGGAAGGCTGCCCGTTCTCGTTGAAGCTTTTGGTCTTTCTGGCCGAGGCGCGGCTGCTCGACGACGTCGAGATCGTGCGGCTCGACCCGGCTCGGCCCGACTTCGACGCGACCAAAGCGAGACTCACCGAAGGGCTCGGCAAGCCGGCGACGTTCCCCACTGTCGAGATCGAGCCCGGCCGCTACATGTCCGACTCCGACGCGCTGGTCGAGCACTTCGCGCGCGCGTACGGCGTGCGCCCGGAGGCGTTGCGGGTGTTCCCGTTCTACAAGGAAACCGTGTTCCCGCAAATCGCCGCGCTGCACGCGCACGAGTGATCGAGGCTCGTTGGTGATGCGTGTCGTCAGCTGGAACGTGAACGGTCTTCGCGCGTGCGCGAAGAAGGGCTTCGCGAAATTCCTCGAGAGCTCGAATGCCGACGTCGTCGGCATCCAAGAGGTCCGAGCCGATCCCGCGCAGCTCGATCCCGAAACGTGCTTCCCGCAGGGCTGGCAGGCGTATTTCGCGCCCGCGGTCCGGCCGGGCTACAGCGGCGTCGCGATCTACTCGCGCGTCGAGCCCGACGACGTCCAGATCGGCGTCGGCGAGAAACGTTTCGATGACGAGGGCCGGCTGATCACGGCCCGCTTCGGCGAGCTGTTCATCGTCAACGGCTATTTCCCGAAGGGCAGCGGCAAGGACCGCGACAACAGCCGCGTGCCGTACAAGCTCGACTTCTATCGGGCCGTGTTCGAGCGCGTGCAGCGGCTGCGAAAGCGCGGCCAGGTGCTCGTGATCGGCGACTTCAACACGGCGCACGAGGAGATCGATCTCGCCCGCCCGAAAGACAACGCCAAAACGAGCGGCTTTCTGCCGGAAGAGCGCGAGGAGTTTTCTCGCTGGATCGCCGCGGGCTGGGTCGATACGTTCCGCGTACGCCATCCGGGGGAGAACGGTCATTACACCTGGTGGCGGCAATGGGGCGGCGCGCGCGAGAGGAATATCGGATGGCGAATCGACTACGTGCTCGCCTGCCCTGCCGCGGCCGCGCGCGTCCGCGACGCGTTCATCTGGCCGCAGGTGATGGGCTCAGACCACTGCCCGGCCGGCGTCGACCTCGACTGAGCGCGATCCCGCGCAACGTCAGAGCACGCCGGCTTCGCGCATCACGGCCTCGCACTTCGTCCGGATCTCGGTGGCAACCTCGTACGGGTCGCCGTTCACGAGCTCGGAACGAAACAGCTCTACCGACAGCGCGCCGGAATAGCCTTTCTCGGCGAGCTTCTTCAGGATCGTCCCGACGGGTGCAATACCGTCACCCGGGATCAACCGGTAGCTGTTGTCGGTCAGCTCCGGCGGCGCGTCGAGCACATCCTGGAAATGAACGTGCGCGAGCTCGCCCGGCTCGAGCAGGTCGAGCTCCTCGAGCTTGCCGAGACCGGCCCAGAAGTGGAAGAAGTCGAGCATCGGCCGGACGTTCGGATGCGCGGCCTCGCGCACCACGCGAAGCGTCGATCTGAGCGTCGCGAGATGCGTCGACGTGCGCGCGAACTCGATCATCGCTGTGAGCCCCCATGACCGCGTGATGTCGCCGACCTCGCGAATGCACGCCGGCGTCGCCGCGAAGTCCTCCGCCGTGACCGGGCGAGTGGTGATCGACGGGCAATAGATCTTCTCGAGACCGAGCTCGGCGAATTGCTCACAGCGCCGCCGCCATATCTCGAGCGACGACGCCCGCTCGGGCCCGGGAATCCAGACGTCCGGCAGAACGATCGCCGCGGAGACCGGCTCGAGGCCGAGGTCCGCGAGAAGCCGTCGTGCGCTCGACAACGTATCGCGCTCGAGAAATTCGTCGAGCAGCACGTCCGTGAGCTCGACGTAGCGAATCCCCGCGCGCGCCCACCCCTCGAGCGATCCCCGGAAACCCGCGGCTCGCGACGTGTTCTGATGGAGCGCGAGCGACATACGCCCCGTCGGCACGGTCTGCGCGGAAACGGCGCGCCAAAAAGCGGCCGCGAGCGGCGCGGCCAGCAACATGCGTCGAGTCGGCATGCGCGCCAATGTATCGCCGATCCGGCGCGACCGCCAGCATGCCGCTTCCATTCGGCTGCCGCTCGAGCGTCCGGCGGTCCCGCGGGGCATGGCCGTCCGGCTGCCGATTCGGCGAAGCGGAGGTGCAAAGAACCGCGTGCGGGAAGCCCGCGTCCGGCCTTATAGTTAGGAGGGCTAAGCGCCAGGGCCGGCGGTCGATGATCGCATGGACGCCTATCTACGAGGGGGGAGGGTCCATGTTCGAGCAAAGCGCTCTTCGTCGCGCCATCGGTATCGTTCTGGGCGGCGTCGGCATCGCGTCGACCTATCCGACGGCCGTCACGGCTCAAAGCAATCAGCCTCAAGAAGAGGTCATCGTCACGGGCTCGCGCGTCGTGCGGAGCGGTTTCGATTCGCCGCAGCCGCTTTCGGTGATCGGTGCGGAGCAGATCAACCAGCTCGGGCTCGTCAACGTTGGCGACGTCGTCCGGACGCTGCCGCAGAACACGGCGTTTTTCACCGAGACGAACGTCGGCATCGGCAACTTCAACGTCGGCGCGCAGCTTGCGAACCTGCGTGGCTTGAACCCGTTCTTCGGGACCCGGACGCTCACGCTCGTCGACACCAAACGCGTCGTTCCGACGACCGAAGGCGGCGCGGTCGACCTCACGCTGATTCCGTCGATGCTCGTCGAGCGGACGGAGGTCGTCACCGGCGGCGCATCCGCGGCGTACGGCTCGGACGCGATCGCAGGCGTCGTCAACGTCATCCTCGACCGCGACCTCGACGGCTTCCGCGCGCAGCTCGACTACGGCCGCACGACCGAGGACGACGGCGGCGATACGCACGCGTCGTTCGCTTTCGGCACGCCGCTGGGCGCGGGAGATCGCGCGCACGTGATCTTCGGCGTCGAGTACCAGCAACAGGATACGATCGGCCCCTGCTCGCGGACCCGCGATTGGTGCGCCGAAGCGTGGGGCGTCGGCACGAACACTGCGTATGCAGACGGCAACGGTCTGCCGAACTTCGTCGTCGCGCCGAACGCGAAGTTTCCGACGTCCGAAACGGGCGTGTTCACGCCGACCGGCGGCGCACCGATGCAATTCAACGCCGACGGCACGGAGCTCCTGCCGTACGATCCCGGCGTCTTCCCCGGCACGTTCGCCCGCTTCGGCGGCGACGGCGCGCTCCGCGGCTACGACATCTCGAACATTCGCCCGGAGACCGAGCGCTATTCGATCCTCGCGCACCTCGATTACTCGCTCGGCAACGGCATGAACTTCTTCGCCGAGGCCGCGTTCGCGCACAGCAGCGCGGAGAGCTTCCCCGCGAACGGGGCGCTCGGCCCGATCGCGCTGCCGATCGCGCCGGACAACGCGTTCCTGACGCCGGAGGTGCGCGCCCTCGCGCCGAACGGCGGGACCTTCGCGCGCATCTTCTTGCCCGACGTGATCTCCGCGCGCAACACGACGGAGAACGACACGATCCGATTCGTCGTCGGGTTCGACGGCGAGCTCGGCGGAGGCTGGCAATGGGATGCGTACTACCAGCACGGCCGCAACGAGAACGAGCAGCGGCTCTACAACAACGTCGTCGGCGGATTGCTGCCGCCGTTCGTCGTGCCGCCGCCCACCTACAACTTCCTCGGCTGGGCACTCGACGCGGTGCACGCCGACCCGAACGACCCGACGAGCCCCATCGTCTGTCGCGCCACGCTGCCCGGTCCCGCGTTCAATCCGCTCGCGGAAGGGTGCAAGCCGCTGAACCTGTTCGGCATCGGCAATGCCGATCCCGAGGCGCTCGCGTACGTATACCGCACGCTGAAGGAAGACACGCGCTACGACCAGGACGTCATCGGCGCGAACTTCCGCGGCCGCATCGCGGACGGCTGGGCGGGACCGATCCTCGCGGCAACCGGCCTCGAATGGCGGAAGAACGAGTCGAGGGCGACACACGATCTCGAGAACCAGCCTTGGTACGGCTCGTACTTCCTGACCTGGGGGTTCGACCGCGGCGGCGAGATCGACGTGCTCGAGGGGTACATCGAGATCGACGTGCCGATGCACGAGAAGCTGCACACGAACTTCGCCGCGCGTCGGACGCGCAACGAAGCGACGAGCATCGACCCCGCGACGCCTTCGAGCTCGCATTCGTTCACGAGCTGGAAAGCGGCCGCGATCTTCGATCCGACGAGCTGGCTGCGCTTCCGCGGCACGCTGTCGCGCGACGTGCGCGCGGCCAGCTTCCGCGAGCTCTTCCTGCCGCGCGTGACCACCGTCGGCGCACCGGGGAGTTTCCCCGCGGGGATCAACAATCCTTGGAACAACAACGCGCCGGAAACCTATGAAAGCACGACCGGCGGCAATCCGAACCTCAAACCGGAGAAAGCCGATACGACGACGCTCGGCATCGTGCTGTCGTTCGACCGGCTCCGGTTCTCCGCGGACTGGTACGAGATCGATCTCGTCGATGCGATCACGCCGGGCGGCACGGGCGGACTCTCCGCGCAGCAGATCGTCGATGCATGCTTCGCGAGCGGCGGCACGGGTGTCGTGTGCCAGAAGATCGTCGGCGCCGGTACGTCCGACATCGTCGCGGTCGATTCGACCTCTATCAACATCGGCTCGTTCTTGACCCGGGGCTACGATTTCGAGATCGGCTACGAAGTGCCCGTTCGCGCGGGAAACCTCGACGTCCGCGTGATCGCGACCTATCTCTACGACCTCATCGTGGACAACGGTCTCGGCAGTCCGCCGGTGAACTACCACGGCCAAAGCGGTCCTGTCGCTTCCTTCGGCGGCTTCAACACGTCGCCGGACTGGCAGGCGACGGCATGGCTCACGTACTCGCGCGACCGCTTCGTCACGACGCTCGAGACGAAATGGATCGACTCCGGCAAGCTGAACGCGCTGTGGACGGAAAGCCCTCCGGGCGCATCGACGAACACGTTGCCCAATACCGTGACCGACAACAGCGTCGACAGCCGCGTGTACCTGAGCTGGTCGGGATCGTACGACTTTCCGCGCGCGGACGGCCGGGCGCTGCAAGTGTTCTGGGTCGTGAACAATTTGCTCGATCGCGATCCGCCGGTCGCGCCGGGAGGCAATCTGTATCCGACGAATCCGGTCTTCTTCGACACGATCGGGCGACGCTTCCGAGCCGGCGTGCGGTTCGCGTTCTGAGCGTCGCGGATATTGACGACTCGTAGCTCGAGAAGGCCGATGCAGCCCACCGCTGCATCGGCCCCGAGGCTCATGAGGACTCGCCGGCGGCGATGATCCGCGGTCTCACGCGCCAGAACGCCACGTGCGTCGGCTGGACGGCGATCGTTAGCGAAGCTGACTGTCCTTGTTGCCGCGGCGGTTGTATCCGGAGAAGGGTGCGTCCTCGCGATCGTGCGTCTCCTGGCAACTCACGCATAGGCGCACGCCGGGGATCGCCTTTCGGCGTGCCTCGGGGATCTCCTCGCCGCACTCGACGCATACGGCAAGGCTCGGGCCGCTCGGCAAGCGGCTCCGTGCGCGTTGCACCGCATCTTCTATCGTTGCGTCGATCTGCTCTTGCGCGGCGTCTTCGCCGGCCCAACCTTTCGCCATGTCGGCCCTCCGTGGACTGTCGCGACGGACGTGCCCTCACAAGGTGCACGCTCCTCGACATCCTAGCAGGCCTTCGGGCATTTGACCGATCCGGAAATCTCGCGTGCTTTCGGTCGGCGGTTTCGATGCCGCGTAGCGCGACACACGGGTGCCGGAGCGACTCGTTCGGCCATCGCTCGCTTGACGCCGTGACGACACTTCCGCCAACCTCTCGCGACATCTTTCAGTTGCCCGTTCGCAGCGGTTCGCGCGCGGCGGCTTTCCGGGGGAGGAAGATCGTGACGAACAGGCGGGAATTCCTGCAGTCCGCGGCCGTGCTGTCGGCCGCGCCGCTCGCCGGCCGAGCGGCCTTCGCGAAAGGGCATCCTTCCGCGACGCTCGACGGTGTAATCCTGGACGAGCGCCATGCGGCGGCACGCGAGTTCGGCGCGCATGCCGCGCTGCTGGGTGCCCGAACATTCTCGATCGAAGGCGACATCACGGACCTTTGGCAGAACGAGCTACTGAAACGCTGGAGATCCGCTCCGGGCGCGATCGCCGGGCTCACCGAGCGGCCGGCGCTGTTCCTGCTCGAGCGGCTCGGCTGGGAGCACGGTCTGCGCGTCGTCTTCGAGGCCGAGCACGAGCCTTCGAAGCGAGGCGCCGCGATTCACCGCATCGTGCGCACTGCCGATCCGCATCTTCACGACGAGCTCTACGCGGCGGGCTCGAGCTGGCCGCGCGCGCTCGCCGATGCTCTCGTGACCGGGACCTCCGTGCCCGCGCGTGATTTCCGACCGACCGATTCGGGCATGGCGACCCGGCTCGACGAGCCGACGAAGCTTTATTCGTGGATCATCGCGCCGCGTTCGGCGGTTTGAGGGGAGATCCGATATGGCCATACCGCCAGGAGTCAGCCAGCGAGATTGGAACGCGGCGATCGGCGAGTTCCGTGATGCCGTCGGCGCGGACTGGGTTTTCACGTCCGACGAGGACGTCGCGCTCTATCGCGACGCCTATTCGCCGTACTGGGGCGAGCCCGAGGAGCGCCTCGCGTCGGCCGCGGTTGCGCCGTACACGGTCGAGGAAGTGCAGGCCGTCGTTCGCATCGCGAACAAGTACCGCATTCCGCTCTACCCGATTTCGACCGGACGCAACCTCGCGTACGGCGGCTCCGCGCCGGTCTATTCGGGCAGCGTCGTCGTCGATCTGAAGCGCATGAACCGCGTGCTCGAGATCAACGAGCGCAACGCCTACGCGCTCGTCGAGCCGGGCGTCAGCTATTTCGATCTCTACAACGAGATCGAGAAGCGCGGCCTCGCGCTCTGGATCGATCCGCCGGATCCCGGCTGGGGCAGCGTCATCGGTAATGCGCTCGACGGCGGCGGCGGTTGGACCGCGTATCCGTTCCGCGATCACTTCGGCGCGCATTGCGGCATGGAGGTCGTGCTCCCGGACGGCGAGATCGTCCGTACCGGCATGGGCGCCGTGCCCGGCTCGAAGACCTGGCAGCAGAACAAGTGGGGTTACGGCCCGTGGGTCGACGGTCTGTTCCGCCAGGGCAACATGGGCATCGTGACGAAGATGGGCTTCTGGCTGATGCCGCGTCCCGAGGCCTATATCTCGGCGACGGTGCAGGTCTTCAACGACCGGGACATCATCCCGTTGATGGACACGCTGAACCTGCTCGAGAACCAGCACGTCGTCAACGGCTCGACGCAGCTCGGCGGCGCCGGAGCGTTCGGCCCCGCGGGCGGAGGCGCCGGACCGGCGTGGACGCTGCAGCTGCCGATCTACGGTCCCGAGAAAGTGATCCGCGCGCAGCTCGAGTACGCGAAGGAAAAATTCTCGGCGATCGACGGCAGCCGGTTCGTCGAGGAGGATCTGATCCGCATTCCGCTGTCGCCGCAGGACCGCGAGCGGGTGCGGCTCGTAAATTTCGGCATCCCGAATCTCTCGACATTCGCGATGCTCGGGCGAAGCCCGATGCAGCCGAGCCCCGCCGGCGGCCACATCGGCTTCTCGCCGATCATTCCGCGCGACGGCGAGGAGCTGCTCAAGTTCCGCGATTTCTATCGCACGAATCTCGCCGAGGTCACGGGCGGCGAGAACCTGGGGATCGTCGGTCCCGTGTTCATGACGAACTGGGAGCGCTCGCTCGTCGCGCTGATCATGTTCCCGATCTCGAAGAACGCGGACGAGAACCGCAAGATCCGCGCGGCCTTCGAGAAGTGGGTGAAGCTCGCCGCCGACAACGGCTGGGCCGAGTACCGCGCGCCGACGGTGTTCCAGGACATCATCTCGGACACCTATTCGTATAACAACCATGCGCTGCGCAGGATGCGGGAGAAGATCAAGGACGCGCTCGATCCGAACGGCATTCTCGCCGCCGGGCGCTACGGCGTATGGCCGAAGCATCTCAGGGAGGGTTGAGATGACCATGCGCACGCATCGCATCGCCGCGATCGGCGCCGCCGCGTTCGTCGCGCTCGGGGCGACCGCATGGCTTGCGGAGACCGCGAGCGCGCAGGATACGAACGAGCGCGGCCGCGCCGTCTACGAGTATTGGTGCGCGCCGTGTCACGCGCCCGGCCCCGGTCATCCCGGCACGCAGTCGTTGCAGGTCAAGTACAACGGCAGCGTGCCCGCCGTGCTGCTCGAACGGACCGACTTGACGCCCGAAGCCGTGAAGGTCTTCGTGCGCCAGGGCGTGCTGTCGATGGCGCCGTTCCGCAAGACCGAGATCTCCGACGAAGACCTCGACGCGCTCGCGAGGTACGTCACGCGCAAGTAACGAGCAGCTCGCATAGTCGATATGCGCGATAGCGGCGCTTCGTTCCGCGCCGCTATCGCGCGACGAGCATCGGCCGCGTGACCGGCGCGCGACGACCGTCGTCGAGCCGGTACAATGCCGGCCCATGCTCGTAACCCTCTACTTCTCCGGCCGACCGGCGGGCACGATCGATCTACGGGCGCGCGACGGAATCGTCGAGACCGCGGGTTCGTTCGACTACGCGTTCCCCGCCGGCGCACACGGCTCCATCACGAATCACCCGCACACGTCTCTGAGCACGCCGAGCTCGAGCAACGAGCTCGCGCTCGAGCCGAATGCTCGCTACCTGATCTCCATGCGCACGAGCGGCGCTGCCGCCGCGGGTTCGCGCTTGACGTTGAGCGTGTTGCAGTATTCGGCCGACGCGCTCATCGCGAAGGCACGGACGGCCTTCGTTTGCGGCACCGCGAGGCTCGTTCTCGGCGCCGAGCCCGCGCTCCGCGGGACATCGGTCGTCCTTTACGTCACGGGCTCGGGGTCGCTGCGCGTCGACGCGTGCCGCGTCTACCCGCTCGAAGCGTCGGCGCCGGAGGTCGAAAGCTGGGTGGAGGCGGCGGCGAACGAGGACGACGCGCTCGATCTGGCGGCTCTGATTCGGGCGCAGCGGCCGCAGCGCACCGAGGACAAGCGCTACCGCTTTCGGCGCATCGCCGCCCGGCTTCGTCCACGCATCGAGAGCTTCCGGGATCGATCGGCGCAGCCTGCGTCGCTCGACGCGGCCGCCGCCCGGATGGCGATGCTCGAGGGCGACTTCCGGGCGGCGCGCGAGCTGTGGTTGCGCGTCCTCGAGAACGATCCTGCATCGCGCGACAAGGTGATGCGATCGCTCGCCGACTGCGAGATCAGACTCGGCGACGTCGAGAGCGGCTATCGTCGACTGCTCGCGCTCAAAGACGCCTCGCCCGATAACGCGCGCTTGAAGCGGCACCTCGCGCGCGCGCTGGCGCGCGTTCACCGCGTGCAGCACCAGCATCGAGCCGCAAGAATTCTCGAAAGGCGGCGCTCGAGAGAACCTTTGGCGTGGATTCGCGAGCTATACGCCGGCACCGGGCTCGGTCCCGATCAGGCCGAGCGCATCGCGCGGCTCTGGGCGGACTTCGAGCGAACCGCCGAGACGCTGCTGGACGGCCGGAACTCGCACCGCCATGGCAAGGGGCCCGACCGCGCCGCCGATCTCGACGGCATTCGGGCGGTGACGACGACGGGCTTCGGCTGGTCCGGAAGCGGTGCGGTCAACGACTGGCTCCGAGAATTCGCTTCGGTCGAGATGCCGCTCGGGAAAAGCGAAAGCGCCGTGATCGGCAATTCCGACGAGATGCCGGGCGCCGCGTCGCTGCTACGATTGCGCGTCTCCGCGCCGCGCCAGCTCGTACGCACGATAGCCGCGCTCGTCCGCGGCCGGCGCGGCGCTCGGAACGAGCTGCGACAGCTCGCAGGCGCCCTCTCGCCGCGACGGTCGCGGCGCGAGCTTTACCACGCCCTCGAAGCCGTCGTTCTGCACACGGTGCTCGCGGTCGACGAGCGCGGGCTGTTGTGGCACGCGTACACGGACCCTGGCACATTCGACGCGTTCAGCGACGCCTTCGAGCGATTCGTCGCTGAGCTGCGGACGCTGCCTTCGAAGGGTTCCGCCGTGCCGGGCGAGATCGTCGGCGCGCTGTCGCGCCTGCTGCTCCGCACCGCCGTCGCGAAGGCCGAGGATTCGAGCCGTCTGCTCTTGTTCAACAATCTGGTACGGGGCGTCGACTTTCCCCTTCTCCGCTTCATACCTCATCTGCGATCGATCGCCGTGTTTCGCGATCCTCGAGACCAGTACACCGCCTGGTGCACCGAGGGCCGCGGAGCGCCTCCGGTGCCCGAGTTCGTCGCGCACGTCCGACGCGTGAGAGGAGAGTTCGCCGCCGCGATGCGGCAAGCATCGGTGGCCGAGCGGGTGATCGAAGTGCAATTCGAGCGCTTCGTCACGAGCGACGACTACCGAGCGCGCATCGCCGACGCGTTGGAGCTCACAGAAAGCGCGGCGCAGCCCGGCCGTTTCTTTCAGCCCGCGGTATCGGCAGGCAATGTCGGTATCTACAAACAGTTTGCGGATCGAGAGGCGATCCGTACGATCGAGAAAGCCTGCGAGCCGTGGCTATACGACGCGGCGTCCTTCTAGCCGGGGATCCTCGTCGGCATTTACGCCGCGCGTTGAGCAAGCGCGGCCTTTCACGGACTCACCCATCGCGTTGGCGCTGTCTAACATGAGCCGAGCAAAGGTCGATGGCACCAACGCGCAGGCTGCTTCCCGATGCGGACGATCGACGGCTCCTACGGCGAAGGCGGAGGTCAGATCCTGCGCACCGCCTTGTCGCTCTCGGTCTACTTCGGCGCGCCGTTTCGCATCACGAATATCAGGCCGCGGCGCTCGCCACCGGGCTTGAGGCCACAGCATCTCGCGGCCGTACGCGCCGCCGCGGAGATCTCGGACGCGGAGGTGGTCGGCGCTTCGGTCGGTTCGCACGAGCTCACGTTCAGCCCGAGGCGTTCGGCGTTCGGCGACTTCACGTTCTCGATCGGCACGGCGGGCAGCACGACGCTCGTGCTACAAACGCTCCTGCCGGCTTTGTTCACCGCACCGGGCCCCTCGACCGTCCTCATCGAGGGCGGCACGCACAACCCGAAGGCTCCGACCTACGAGTTCCTCGCGCGCGCCTTTCTGCCGCTCGTGGAGCGAATGGGACCGAAGATACGGGCCGAGCTGCTGCGCCCCGGCTTCTACCCGCGCGGCGGAGGTCGGCTACGCGTCGAGATCGTCCCCGCGAGATCGCTCGCCCCGCTCCGCCTCGAGAACCGGGGCGAGCTGCGCCGCCTTTCCGTCGACGTGCAGCTCGCGAAGCTGCCGCGCTATATCGGCGAGCGCGAGATCGCCGTGCTCGAGAAAACGCTACCCGTGACGCCCGATGCGGTCCGCCTGCGTTTCGTCGATGACAGCCTCAGTCCCGGTAACGTCGTCTCGATCCAGTGCGACTTCGAGCACGTGACCGAAGTTTTCACCGCAGTGGGAGAGCGCGGCGTGCCGGCCGAGAAGGTTGCGAACGAAGCGGCGCAAGCGCTCCGCCGTTACTGGCATTCGGGCGCCGTGGTCGGCGAGCACCTTGCCGATCAGCTCCTCGTGCCGCTCGCGCTCGCCGGATCCGGCAGCTTCGTGACGTCGCAACCAACGGCGCACACGCTCACCAACATCGAAGTCATTCGGCACTTCATCGATGCCGACATCCGCTGCGCGAGAATCGGCGATACGGAACGCTGGCTCGTGACGGTCGGAGCGCGGAACGCGTAGCGCCATGGCCGCTGGCGGAACGCGACGTGCATGTCGAGACGGGACATGCGGGGCCGTAGGCACGTGATCGCCTCCTCGACGAGTTGCCCAGATGCCGACCTTGCGGCTCTTCCTCGCCGGCGACATCGAGGCGCTCACACGCCGGAAGCCCGCCGGGCATATCGCCGTGCGGTCGTGCCGCCCCGGCTGACGAACGGTTTCGGGAATCGGCGGCGCGCCGCGAGGCCCACTGCGATCCCGCGCGATGCTCACTGCGATCCTGAATGAATGCTCACCGTCCGTTTCCGGACTACGCCGAAGCCCACCAGACCGGCAAGCAGAAGCATCGCGGCCGTCGGCTCGGGCACCTGCGCTATTCGCGCACGAACCGACGTCACTTCCCCGACCAACATATAACCGCCGCCGATCCAGGAGCCGTCGACCGCGTCATATACCCTAGACAAAACCCCGAACTCGCCGCGCAGCGTAGCGAGATTCGGAAACTCGGTGCCTGTCGGAAAATCCGTGCCGGGCAGAAAGTCGCCGCCATGGAAGCCGAAAATGAGTGTCTGCTGGTACACGGAACGTTGCGTGTCGTAGGCAGCCGAATCGGCGATGACGAAGCTGTCCGATGGACCTGTAAACCGGTTGAATAGTTGCAGCGAATCGCCAATGACCAAGACCGCGTCGTCGGGGCGGCCGGGCTGCTCGGGCAGGTCGGCGGCGAAAGCGGCACGACGCGTTTTCCGACGTCGGTCGCCGTGTTGCCGCTCGAGAACCTCAGCCCCGATGCCGAGCACACCTATTTCGCGGCGCCGGCGGCTCGTCGGCGACTAGCCACCAACCCCGGAGGCACAGACCTAACGAGCCTGTCGAGCAGGCAAGTGCCGTTATACGATTCGCCCATGCAAGTAGAGCTCATAGATCGCCGGCACGATTTGCTGATCCGCAGGCTCGTGCTCGAGCCCGGTGAGGCGACGCCTTGGCACGTGGATCGCAGTCGGCGTTTCTCCGTAGTAGTGCGCGGCAAGGAGCTGACGATCGAGTTCCGTGACGCCGCAGACCACTTCCGCGTGCCCGTCCGCCCCGGTCAGGCGGAGTGGGAGGATCCGGAGCCGCGCGCTCATCGCGCCATTAACACCGGTGACACGCCGTACGAAGAGGTGGTGATGTTCTTCGTCGACGGGCTCGAAATGGATCCGCAACCGCACGTCTGAGTCATCCAGACCTACCAACCGTCCGCGGCCGACGCGTAGCTCGGACGAGCGAGGGAAACCGCTCCGTCAAGCCGCCGTCGCGGACGAGTCTCGCCCCTCTATCGCGGCCTGGATCGTCGCGATATCGATCTTGCGCATCGTCATCATCGCCTCGTAAGCCCGCTTTGCCGCGGCGCGGTCCGGGCTCGATATCGCTTCGAGCAAGACGCGCGGAATGATCTGCCAGGAAAACCCCCACCGATCTTTGCACCAGCCGCACTCGCTTTCCTCGCCGCCGTTCGTGACGATGGCGTTCCAGTATCGATCGGTCTCTTCCTGCGTTTCGGTCACGACCATGAAGCTCACGGCTTCGTTCGGCTTGAAGTACGGACCGCCGTTCAGACCGACGAAGGGCCGGCCGAGCAGCGTGAACTCGACGACGAGCTCCTCGCGCTCTTGGCCTCCGGGAAAATCGGACGGCGCCTCGAGCGCCGGGCCGACGCTCGTGTCGGGGAAAACGGAAGCATAGAACTCCGCCGCCTTGCGCGCCTCGCCTTTGTCGAACCAGAGACTGAGCTAGTTTCGTAATTTTCCGACAGTTGGCTGCTTCCGGCCTCGACAACACACGGAGTCAGATCGGTGCGCAGCCACCCGGGTCTCCGGGGTAGAT
>Ga0207873_1000908_pt1 | contig 30390 bp, 22 predicted proteins | sample BGWIniCompost_FD_187373 | JGI IMG/M metagenome (GOLD analysis project Ga0207873, IMG submission 187373) | Cellulose adapted compost microbial communities from Newby Island Compost Facility, Milpitas, CA, USA - BGW Initial Compost (SPAdes)... ... | reverse complement strand
CCGGGGATCACCGTGCTGACCGTCGGGTTGGCGAGGATGAAGCGCAGCGCCATCTCCGCCATGTCCATCCCCTCCGGGATGAGCGGGCGCAGCGCCTCCGCCCGGTCCACCGAGGCGCTGAGGTTCTCCGGCACGAAGTACGTGTTGCGCCAGTCGCCCTCGGGCCAGGTCGTGTCTTTGGTGAGCGTGCCGGTCAGCGTGCCCTCGTCGAACGGCACTCGCGCAATAATGGCGATGTCCAGCCGCTCCGCCGCCGGGAACAACTCGTCCTCCGGCGCCTGGTCGAAGATGTTGTAGATCACCTGCACGGCGTCGATCAGCCCGGTTTCGAGCGTGCGCAGGACGTTCTCTGGCTCCCAGCGGTTGACGCTCACGCCGAAGGCGCGCACCAGGCCCTGCCGCTTCAGATCCTCGACGGCACGCTGCCAGCGCTCGTCGTCCGCCCAGTCATCCTCCCACACGTGGAACTGCATCAGGTCGATGGTGTCCACGCCGAGGTTTTCCAGGCTCTTCTCGGTGTACTCTTTGATGTAGTCCGGCGGAAAGACGTCTTCGAGCAGGAAGCCCCGGCGGGAGGGCCACTTGCGGTTTTTGGGCGGGATCTTCGTCGCGGCGTACAGACGCTTGTCGGGGTGCTGCTTGAGAAGCTGCCCAAGCAGGCGCTCGCTGCGGCCCTCGCCGTAGGCCCAGGCTGTGTCGAAGAAGTTGCAGCCAAGCTCGACGGCGCGGTTGAGCGAGCGCAGCGACTCCTCATCGACGGAGCCCGTCCAACTGCCCATACCCCACATGCCGTAGCCGATCTCGCTGACCTGCCAGCCCAATCGCCCGAATCGACGGTACTGCATTGAGAACTCCTTTGGTGACATTGAGCGCTCTCACAGACGGGACGGGGATGCGCCCCACCTGATGATATGCGGGCCGGCGGGCGCGGTCAACGCTGCGCGACCCGCTTGCACGCGATCCGGCTCTCGGCTACACTGAGAGCGTAGTGAATGCAGGATGTAGAGGTCGATGTACAAGAAGGCGCACAGTGTTCTGCCGCATTTCTTGGGTAGAGCCTTACCCTGCTAGACATTACAAAATGCATCAATCGTGTAGTGGGGTAAAGGAGACATACCCAATGGCTGATCGTGTGAAGGGTACGGTGAAGTGGTTCGACAGCGCGAAGGGCTACGGCTTCATCGCTCGTGACGACGGTGGGAAGGACGTGTTCGTCCACCACAGCGCCATCCAGGGGCAGTCGGGCTACCGGAGCCTCAACGAGGGCGACCGTGTCGAGATGACGGTGGAGCAGGGCCAGAAGGGCCCGCAGGCCGCCAACGTCGTTCGCGTCTAGCCATCCTCCTGCTGCCCGGCGTTTACCGCCGGGCGAGGCAACAGGATGAATAACGGCTGCCGGGTGACCCGGCAGCCGTTGCTTTTTCACTAATTTTTCATAAGTGTGTGTTGAATTATAACCCTACTAGCCTGTACACTAATGATGGACTTTAGCGATCTGGGATGTCTGGATTGTGGTTTTTGCTCTCAATTCACCATTACCCCTTCTACAGACAGCACTCCCAACAAGCGTCCACCACATCGCACACCCGAGGCTAAAGTCACACTGTAACTGGTAAGTGCCGCTCTTGATTTGGCTGATCTCCCGCCCTATCTTGCCGCGCTCGCGGGGCTTGAAGGCGGGTGGAGTTCTAACCAAGAGCACCGATTGTTGATATAGGAGTGGGTTCGGTACAAGGCGGACGATCGGAGAGCATGGGCAAACTGGTAGAGTAAGAGAATCAGGTTTCGATCCCTAAAGACAGGTAGCGTTTGTCAAGAACTTCCGGTAATCATCACTTTTTTCTTCTGCCTGACTCCACTGACTATCGTGCACCCTGATTCTCAACCTGACACTCGCTGAGAGCTAGCCTTCACCTAACAGGCTGGCTTATAGGTGAGGCTTCAGTCTCCAGCAGCGTTCGTGGTACAGACAGCCTGCGAGACGTTGCTAGCCATATCCTCAACGGCCCGGGTAAGTCTTACTATCTCTCTGTGTACTAACCCAAAAACCGCCCTCTCCGATCAACTAAGGCGTCTGGCGCAGTGTGCTTGCCGGTTTGCGGCCTGAAGGTTGGTTGACGTTCGTTGTTGTACCGGTAAATGGTTGAAAGTTGCCGTTGCTGCCGGTCTGAGGCAGCCCTCTTCTCATCACCGTTGTTGTCAGACACAAGATGTTCGCACTGGGGAGGTAACATGCTCAAGTTACGGATCTTAATCGGCATCACTATCTGGTGGCTCTTCCTATTTTTTAACATTGAGCGGATCGACTCAACGCTCAACATTACTCCCTTTGTCTATGTGCTGGTGCCTGTCGCAGCCGTTGGCTTGACGCTGATACCTTCCCGTATCGCACAGCGCAGCCCGCTGTTCACGATCACCCCGGTGCTTATCGCCTACATCATCCTGAAGCGTGCGATGGGCTACGCACTCTTCGAGCGTGCGCTTGCCGTGACCGTCACGGAGATCACCGGCATTGTGCTGACGCTGCTGATCGTGCGTGAAGTTCTGCTCATCGTGCGGAACTTCGAGGATGCGGTTGCGGACATCACCTTCCGGCAGCTTGGGCTGCCGCCGCGCGTGTACGAGACGCCGGATGCCGAGGACCTCTATCGCGAGGTCAAGCGCAGCCGCCGCTTCAAGCACCCGCTTTCGCTGATGCTCGTCAAGCCCCGGTTTGACCCGGACAGGGTTGGCGTCAACCAGCTTGTGCTGGATATCCAGCGGGCGATGGCCAGCCGCTACGTGCAGGCGCGCCTGGCGAAGTTCCTCTCTGAAAACCTGCGCGATACCGATCTCGTCGCCATCGACGGCGATGACTTCATCGTGCTGCTGCCGGAGACGACAGGGGAGACCGCCAGCCAGGTTCTGGCCGAGCTCAGCGAGAAGGCATACGAGGAGATGGGCGTCCAGCTCAACATCGGCCTGGCCGCCTTCCCCGATAAGGCGCTGACCTTCAACGGGCTGATCGAGGCGGCGCGCAGCAGCCTGGAGAACGAAGAGCAGGCTCTGGGGGCGCCCGGCGAACAGCAGATCGCGACGATCTCCTTCGCCCGGCAGATAGAGAACGGTCAAGATGCGACTGCGGGATTAACTGACTAGACGTTAGGTGAGGGTTACGAAGATGTCCAGAATACTGATTGTCGATGACGATGTTGCTATTGGTCGCCAACTCGAACTGCTCCTCACGCGGCGTGGGTATAAGACGGTCCACGCCACCAACGGTACTGCCGCCCTGGCGGCAGCCGAGGAATGGAAGCCGGACCTGGTGCTGCTCGACGTGCTGATGCCGGGCATGGACGGCTTCGAAGTCCTGCAGCGGATGCGCCAGCTCAACAGCACAGTTTCCACGCCGATTATCATGCTGACGGCGCTCTCCAGCATGCCGGACAAGACCAAAGGGTTCGAGGGCGGCGCGGATGACTATATTGTCAAGCCCTTTACCAACTCGGAGCTTTGCCTGCGGATCGAGGCGCACCTGCGGCGGCAGAAGGACCTCGTGCCCGAGCCGCCGAGCACGGCCATGCAGCCGCCGCCGAAGCTCCCGCTTGTGATCGGCAAGCAGCGCAGCGGCATCTTCCGCCAGAGCTACAAGATCACCAAGCGGCTGTTTGACCTGACGGTCAGCCTGATTGCGCTGCCCTTCGTGCTGCCGTTGATGGCGATCATTGCGCTGATCATCAAGCTGGACTCGCCCGGCCCGGTGATCTTCAAGCAGAAGCGCACCGGTATGAACGGTGAACGCTTCACGATGTACAAGTTCCGGACGATGTTCGAGAACGCTGAGGAGCTGAAGGAAAAGTACGCGCACCTCAACCATCTCACCTGGCCGGACTTCAAGATCGTGGACGACCCGCGCGTCACCCGCGTCGGGAAGTTCCTGCGCAAGACGAGCCTGGACGAGCTTCCTCAGCTCTTCAATGTGCTGAAGGGGGACATGAGCCTGGTTGGCCCGCGCCCCACCTCGTTCTCGGCGGACACATACAAGCTGTGGCAGACCGAGCGACTGGAGGTACGCCCCGGCCTGACCGGCCTGTGGCAGATCAACGGGCGCAGCGATACCGACTTCGAGGAGCGCTCTGAGCTGGATATCGAGTACATCGAGCGGCAGAGCTGGAAGTTGGACCTCATGATTCTCTTCCATACCTTCTCCGCGGTGCTGATGGGGCGTGGATCGTACTAGCCCGGCGGGGAAGCGGCCTCGCCTGTAGTCATGGGGTGAGAGGCTGCTGATAAACGGTAATCGTTTTGCAAGCTTTTGGGCTGCATAGCAGCAAGAGGGGATGGTCTGACGTGGAACAGAAGTTTTTCCGAGCAATTTGGCGGTGGCTGTGGTTGGTTGTACTGGTGACCGTGTTGTCCGGGCTAATCACCTATCTGGTGAGCAAGAACGCGCCGACGACATATGAGGCCGAAGCCCGATTGATCGTCGGCCCCGGCCTGGACAGCCCCGTGCTGGACCTGGACACGCTGCGAACGAGCGGCCAGTTGATCCAGACATACGCGGACATGGCCAGGACGCCATCCTTCCGCCGCAGCATTGTCAGCCGGCTGGGGCTTAACACAACGGGGGTTGAGCTGAGCGAGAACCTGGAGGTGATCGCCAACGAGGAGAGCCAGATCCTTACCATCCGGGCCCGGCATGAGGAGGCCGTGCAGGCGATCCTGATCGCCAACACCGCGGCGGAGATCCTCATCGAGACGAGCCCGACCAGCCAGGGCAATGCCGCCGCACAGCTCATCAGCGAGATGCAGCAGCAGATCGCCAGGCTGGAAGAGGACGTGGCGAACAGCAAGGCTCTCATTGTCGAGCTTGAAACCCAGCTTCAGAACACGTCAGACCCGATCCAGCAGAACCTTATCGCCACGCAGCTTTCGGAGGAGCGCCGCTTCCTCTCCGAGAACAACCAGGCCCTGGCCCGGCTGTATGAGACGATCCAGCGGCCTATCGCCAACCAGATTCGCTTCGTCGAGGTGGCGAACAGCGCGCAGCGTCTTGACGGCGGGGTCAACCTGAAGGTCCTGATCGGTGCGATGGTCGGCATGGTGATCACGCTGATCCCCATCCTGACCGTGACCTACTACTCCGACCCGGTCAGCACGCCGCAGGAAGTCTCGGCACTGGTCAGCGCGCCGGTGCTGGCCTCGCTGCCCCGCCCCGAGTTGATGGACAAGGTCACCCGGGAGGGCGCCAGCATCGAGGAGGTTTATACGCGGAGCGCGAGCTATGAGGCTCAGCGGGCGATGGCGGCGCGCTTCCTCTACTCGCACGAGCACAGCGAGCTTCACAGCGTGCTCTTCACGTCGGGGCGGGAGCGGTACACCGACGTGGTGCGGGAAGTGGCGGCAGGTTTCGCCGTGGCGGCGGCTGACGCGCTGTCGCGGGCCAAGGGTGACTTCCGCGTACTGCTCGTTGATGCCACCGCCGACGAGTCGAACCTCCTGACCCTGCTGGGTGTCGACCCTCTGGCTGAAGAGGTAGCCGATGTCATCGCGGATCACTTCATCGTGCCGGTTGACTGGCTGCCGAACCTCTACGTCGCGCGTCGTTCGGCGGCGGAGGAGGAGCGGGCCGAGCGGGCACACGTGCCCAGGTTACCGGCTTCCACCGAGAGGTCGCTGCAGCGGCGAGGCATGCAGGAGGCCGACGGTGAGGAGCATGCCGGCCCGCAGTACGAGCTAACAATTGTGATCGGCCCGGCGGTGCTGGACTCCGCCCAGAGTCTGTACATCGCGCCGGACATGGACGGCGTGGTGCTGGTGACGGAAGCGGGCACGAACCGGGATCAGTTGAAGGCTGCGGTTGAAGCCCTGTCGTCTGTGGATGCGGAACTGGTTGGGTCCGTCCTGGTCAAGCAGCGCGCGCCCTACCGTGACCTGCTGGAGATGGTGGGCACCTTCCGCAAGCGGCTGGCCGAGAACGGCTGGCGTCTGTCTAATCCTCTTGCCCTGTCTCAAAACCGCCTGGGCGGGCACGAAGAAATAACAACCCAAACATATGAATAATACCGAATCTGCAGGCAAACTTCCCGGCGCAGGGGCGCTGGCACCAAGTTCCGCGACCACGCCTGCCAGGGAAAAAGACGCGACAAAGAAGCACATCAGGGGCTCGACCCTGCTGCTCATCGGGCGCATGATCTCAATGGCGCTGAACTTCGGCGTCCAGATCATGACCGTGCGCTACCTCTCCAAGAGCGATTACGGCGCGCTGGCCTATGCGCTGTCCGTCGTCTCGATGTCGACAAGCGCCGTGCTCTTCGGGCTGGACAAAGCCATCGCGCGCTTCGTACCAATTTACGAGGAGCGCGAGGACCACTCGCGGATGGTAGGTACGGTCGTGCTGGCGCTCGCGACAGTGCTCGTGCTGGGGCTCATTCTGGTGGTGGGCGTCATCACGCTGGACAACATCGTGTTTACACGGGTTGCCAGCGACCCGCTGTCGGCGATGCTGCTCGTGACGATCATCGCCCTCGCACCCATCCAGGCGCTTGAGAGCCTGTTGCAGGGGTTGTTTGCCGTGTTCGCCAAGCCGAGCGCGATCTTCTTCCGGAAGAACCTGCTCGGCCCGGGGATCAAGCTGGTGGTGGTTGCCATCGCCGTCCTCCTCAGGGCGAACGTGCAGTTCATTGCGGTTGGTTACGTAGTCGGCGCGCTTCTCGGCATCCTGGTGTCGCTGACGCTGCTGCTCCAGATCCTGCGCTCGAAGCCGTGGATCAAGGAGATCAAGCTGCCGCAGATCAAGCTGCCCTTCCGAGAGGTCTTTGGCTTCAGCACGCCGCTCCTCACGACGGACATGCTGGTGATCGTCCGCAGCAGCCTGGTTGTCGTGCTGCTGGAGGCGCTGCGGAACACAACGGAGGTCGCCGAGTACAAGGCGGTGGTTCCGTTCGCCGGGCTGAACCTGCTCGTATACCAGAGCTTCAAGTACCTGTACACCCCGCTCGCCTCGCGCTTCGTCGAGCGGAAGGAGGTCGCGAAGCTCAACGACCTGTACTGGCAGACGGCCATCTGGATCTCGGTGATCACGTTCCCGATCTTTGCGACGACCGTCTCGCTGGCGGAGCCGTTCGCCGTGCTGATGCTCGGCAAGCGTTACGCCGGGACCGGCGTGCTCCTGGCCATTCTCGCCTTCGGGGAGTACTTCAACGCGGCGTTCGGCTACAACTCGTACACGCTCCAGGTGCATGGCAAGGTGCGGTACATCGTCGCGGTTGACATTATGACAGCGGTGCTCAGCGTCGGGCTGAACATGCTGCTCATCCAGCGGTTTGGCGCGCTCGGCGCGGCCATCGGCACAACGTCGGTTCTCGTGCTCTACAACACGCTGAACCATGCCGGCCTGCTGATGGGTACGGGCATCCAGTTGTTCAAGCGGCAGAACCTGCAGGTTTATGCCGGGATCGCCGCGGCGACTGTTGGCCTGTTGATCCTGGAGATGACCATCAACCCGCCGCTGTATGTGGGCATCTTCCTGGTCGCCGTGCTGTCGCTGGTGCTGCTGCTGGTGAACCGGCGGCGGCTGCAGGTCGAGCGGTTCTTCCCTGAGATCATGAAAGTTCCGATCCTCAAAAGGCTGCTCGCATCATAGAGGGGGGCGCACAGGGCGGGGCCGGGGGCGACCCCGCTCTGTGGTCAATGCAAAAGAGGGCACCTGGCGCGCGAGCGGGTGCCCGCACCGTGTCGGGAGGAGGGGCCCATCCGGCAATCAGTAGGCGCAGGAGGTGAAGCAGGGGACCATCTCAGAAACTGTTTTGGGATGATGCTTATCGGCAGTGGAATGGTGGAGTACAGATGACAATGGACGTGAGCAATCGGCCCCGGGTCGCCTACATGATGTCTCGTTTCCCGAAGATCACGGAAACGTTCATCCTCTTCGAGATGGCCGCCGTCGAACGGCTGGGCGTGCAGGTAGACCTCTACCCGCTCCTGCGGGAGCGCACCGACGTAATGCACCCCGAAGCCAGGCCGTGGATGGAGCGGGCGAACTTCACGCCGTTCATCTCCTGGCCGATCATCCGCGCCAACCTGCGTATGCTGGTGCGCCACCCGCGCCGCTATCTGCGCGCGGCATGGCGTCTGTTCAAGGGCACGTGGGGGAGCATGCGCTTCTTTATGGGGGCGCTCGGCATCTTCCCCAAGTCCGTGTATTTCGCCGAGAAGATGGCTGCAACCGGCGTGACGCATATCCACGCCCACTTTGCCAGCCACCCGGCAGCCGCCGCCTATGTGATCCACCTGCTGACGGGCATCCCGTACAGCTTCACGGCGCACGGCTCCGACCTGCACCGCGACCAGACCATGCTGCGCGAGAAGGTCGAGGAGGCGGCGTTCGTTGTGCCCATCTCGGCGTACAACGCTGAGATCATTCGCGGGGTGTGCCGCCAGCAGGATGCCGACAAGCTCGTGCTCATCCACTGCGGCATTGATACGCAGGCCTTCCGGCCCGCCTCGTCCAACGGCGACGACACCACCCGCCGCCCGCTCAACATCGTCAACATCGGCACCATCCACGAGGTCAAAGGGCAGAAGTACCTGATCGAAGCCTGCCGCCTGCTCCACGAGCGCGGGGTGGACCTGATGTGCCACATCATCGGCGATGGGCCGGACCGCGAGATGCTTGAGGCGCAGGCGCGGGAAGCGGGGCTTGAGGACCGCGTGTGCTTCCACGGGCAGCGTGTGCGCGCGGAGATCATCGAGATGCTGCAGCAGGCGGATGTGTTCGTCGCGCCGAGCGTGCCGTCGAGCGATGGCCGTCGTGAGGGCATCCCGGTGGTGCTGATGGAGGCGATGGCAAGCGGGGTCCCGGTCGTCGCGAGCCGCCTCTCCGGCATCCCCGAGCTTGTGCACGATGGCGAGTGTGGCCTGCTCGTGCCGCCCGGCGATTCCGAGGCCATCGCCGATGCCATCGAGCGGCTGGCGGCGGACCCGGCGCTGCGGCGGCGGCTGGGCGAAGCGGGCCGCGCGCGGGTGCTGGAGGATTTCGACCTGATGACAAACGCTTCTCGACTGGTGGCCCGATTCAGCACGGGGGTACCTGCATGAACGTCCTGGAGATCCTTTTCTGGCTGGCCGTCCTGCTGATTGCCTACTCCTACGCAGGCTTCCCGGCGCTCACGCTGCTGCGCGGCGTGCTGATGCGCCGCCCCTACCAGACGGGGGACATCACGCCGAGCGTCACGCTGATCATCGCCGCCCACAACGAGGCGGATGTGATCGAGGCCAAGCTACAGAATGTGCTGTCGCTCGACTACCCGGCGGACTGCCTGAACGTGGTCATCGCGTCGGACGGCTCGACGGACGGCACGAACGAGATCGTGCAGAGGTATGTGGGCGAGAGGGTCACGCTGCTGGCGCTGCCGCGTCAAGGCAAGGCCCCCGCGCTCGACGCAGCGGTAAAGGCCGCCACCGGCGACATCCTGGTCTTCTCCGACGCGAACAGCATGTACGCGCCGCAGGCCATCCGCGAGATCGTCCGGCCCTTCGCCGACCCGTCCGTGGGCGGCGTGGCGGGCAACCAGGTCTACCTCGACCCTGAGCGCGGCACGGGCGGCGACGGTGAGAAGACGTACTGGAACTTCGACCGGTTGCTTAAGGAGTTCCAGAGCCGGGCAGGTAACGTCACCTCGGCGACGGGCGCGATCTACGCCATCCGGCGCGAGCTGTACCAGCCGGTCATCGGCGGCGTGACGGACGACTTCTACATCTCGACCGGGGTGATTGCGCAGCATCGGCGGCTGGTGTTCAGCGCCGACGCCATCGCCTATGAAGCCGTCGCCGGGGAGACTGGCAAGGAGTTCAACCGCAAGGTGCGCATCACGACGCGTGGCCTGCAGGCGGTGCTCTCCCGGCGCGAACTGCTCAACCCGTTCCAGCATGGCTTCTACTCGCTGCAGCTTCTGTCTCACAAAGTGCTGCGGCGGCTGGTCGTCCTCCCGCTGATCGTGGTGTTCGTGCTGAGCCCGTTGCTGTGGGCCAAAGGCTGGCTGTACCGGCTGGCGCTGCTGGGGCAGCTTGCCTTCTACGGGCTGGCGGCGCTCGGCGCGCTGCTGGAGAACACGCGCCTCGGCCAGAAGAAGCCGCTCGCCATCCCTTACTACTTCTGCATGGTTAACGCGGCCTGTCTCGTCGCCGCCGCGAACATCGTGCGGGGGCGGCGCATCGAGCGGTGGGATACCGAGCGGTCGCTGCCTGCCGCCGAGACGCCCGGCACGCCTGCCATGCCAACCGACAGGACGATCTGAGCCCATGACGATTCAGCCAGCGAAAGACTGAGCCCAACATGACATCGACGATCGACTACGACCTTCACGGCGTCGTTCGCGTCCGCTTGCTTGACGCCACACCCGCAGATGCCGCCGTCATCACGCGGCAGCTCGGGCCGATCCAGACGGACGTTGACGGAAGGCCGGATATCACCATCCGCTTCGTGGACCGACTGGAGACGGCCTCGCCCGTGCGCTACATCGGGCTGGACGACGCCGCCTACACGGACGACGCCTACCTGGTGCTGCGCAGCAAGCACAAGGCGTCGGCGCGGGTGCAGATTCCGATGGATCGCATCGGCGAGGGGTGCGACATTGTCGTTGAGCGCGGGCTGCCCGCCGTGCCGCTGCTGATCGCCATCGTCAACATGACGGCGCTGAGCAAGGGCGTTGTGCCGCTGCATGCGTCGGCATTCACGTACGAAGGGAAGGGCATCGTCGTCACCGGCTGGGCGAAGGCAGGCAAGACCGAGGCGCTGCTCTCGTTCATGGCGCGTGGCGCAACGTATGTCGGCGACGAGTGGATCTACCTGAGTTGCGACGGGGAGAAGATGTTCGGCATCCCCGAGCCAATCCGGCTGTGGACATGGCAGCTTGACCAGATGCCGCGCTACAAGCGGGCGGTCAGTGCGGGCGACCGCCGCAAGCTGCGGCTGATCGGCGCGACAGCGAGCGGGCTGGACCGGCTTGCCTCGAACAGGCTGGCACGGCGCGCCCTGCCGATCGGCAGCATGACCCGCTTTGCCGCCGCGTTGAAGCGGCAGCTCAATGTGCAAATCCCGCCCGCGAAGCTGTTCGGCGCGGACGCCTGCCAGCCGACCGGCAGACCCGATCTGTTTATTTTCATGGTCAGCCATGACTCGGCCAGGACCGGGCTGGAGCCAATGGATGCTGACGAGATTGCCGAACGCATGGTGTTCTCGTCGAAGGTCGAGTACTTCGACCTCCTGACGCATTACTGGAAGTTCCGCTTCGCCTTCCCTGACCGTCCCAACCCGCTCATCGAGCGTCTTCAGGCGCTCGAACTGGAGACGCTCAGGCAGGCGCTTGGCGGCAAGAAGACGTACCGTCTCGCGCATCCACACCCGGTTTCCATCCCAGCACTCTTTGACATCATCTATCCTGTTCTGTGAGGTACGAGTGAAACCGCATCGAGGAGTATTTACCGTAGCCCTTATCGGTCCGGATGGCGCGGGCAAGTCGACGATTAGCCGCAAAGTGGTTGAGATGCTCGACATCCCGGCAAAGTACCTGTATATGGGCGTCAACCTGGAAGCAAGCAACCTGATGCTGCCGACGACCCGGCTCGCGCTGGAATTGAAGCGGATGCGGGGCGATCGCCCTGACGCTATCAGCCCGACGGCGGCCCGCGCCAAGCGGCGCTCCATGCGCGGCGTGCGCGGCCTGATCTACCAGTTCAGGGCCGTCTTCCGGCTGATGAACTGGATAGCCGAGGAGTGGTTCCGGCAGATTGTCGCGTGGATCTACCAGCTTCGAGGGTACGTGGTCGTCTTTGACCGTCACTTCTTCCCGGACTATTACGCCAGCGACATCGCCGACGGCGACCCGGACCGGCCCTTCACGAGCAAGGTGCACGGGTGGATCCTGAAAAACCTGTACCCCCGGCCCGACATGATGATCATGCTTGACGCGCCGGCGGAGGTGCTGCACGCCCGCAAGCGCGAGGGCACCATCGAGTCGCTGGAGCAGCGCCGCCAGGACTACCTGGAGATGCGCCATCACATCGACCACTTCGCCATTGTCAGCACGGAGCAGCCGCAGGAGGACGCCGCCCGCGAGGTGGCGGAGATCATCTCCCGCTTTGCGGCGGGCGTGAAAGACGAACGCATCCTCGCCCGGCCCGTTGCGCCCTCCGTGACGCAGACCGGGCAGCAGGACACGTAGAAAGGGGCGGGCGCGTTGATCAAGGGGATTGTGAGCCGGCTGGTGTCGAGCGGCGTCGGGCAGGGGCTGCTGGGCGCGCTGGAGCGTGTGGACGACCGGCGCCCGAACCGGGTGCGCGTCCTCACCTACCACCGTGCGGGTAGCCCGGAGAGCTTTGAGGCGCAGATGCGCTACCTGGCCGAGCACACCTGCCCCGTGTCGATGCAGGAGCTGGTCGACGCGCTGGAGGGCAGGCGAGAACTGCCGCCGCGCGCCGTGATGGTCACCTTCGACGACGCCTACACCGACTTCGCGCAGGTGGCCTGGCCCGCCCTGAAGCGCTACGGCATCCCCGTGACGCTGTTCGTGCCGACCGGCTACCCCGGCGGGGCGCTCCCGGCGTTCTGGTGGGACCGGCTCAGCTATGCGCTGGCCCACACCACGCGCCGGACGCCGCTCGACACGCCGTTCGGGCCGCTGCCGCTGGCGACGCCGGGCGAGCGCGGGCAGGCGTTCAAGCGGCTGACTTCCTACGTCAAGAGCCTGCCGCACGATGAGGGGATGGCCTTTGTCGAGCAGATTGCCGGGGCGCTGCACGACGGCACGCCCCCCTGCGATGTGCTCGGCTGGGACGAACTGCGGCAGCTTGCCGCCGAGGGTGTGACGCTCGGTGCGCACACCCGTACCCATCCGCTGCTCACTCGCGTGCCCCTCGATGTGGCGCGTCGTGAGGTTGTCGGCTCGCTGGAGGACCTGAGGCGCGAGATCGGGGAGGTGATGCCCGTCTTTGCGTACCCGGCGGGCGCGTACAACGCTGAGGTGGTCGCCATGCTGAAAGAAGCGGGCTTTCGGCTGGCCTTCACCACGATCAAGGGAACGAACGATCTGGCCCGGCTCGACCCGCTGCGGCTGCGGCGTATCAATGTAAAGGAGGATGCGACGGTCGGGACGCTCCGTGCCCGGCTGCTGCTCTACACTGCGCGCCTCAATGGGCTGCGCGCGCTGCCCCAGGCAGCCTGATCGCTTTTATTCGGACGGTTGCTTCTAACCTTTAGATGAGAGAGAAACGGAACTCCTATGAAGATCCTGGTTGCAAGCTCGATTCATCAAAGTGCTATTGACCGGCTGAGCGAGTCTCACGAGGTTGTGTGCGCCTTCGGCGCGCCGACGGACGAGCTTGCCCGGCTCATCGTCGACTGCGACGCGCTGGTATTTCGCAGCGGCGTGCAGATTACCGCCGACGTTATGCGGGCCGCCCCCAACCTCAAGCTGATCATCCGGGCAGGCTCCGGCATGGACAACATCGACGTGCCCTTCGTCAAGCAGCAGGGCTACGAGTTCGTGCGCATCCCCGGGCCGGGCGCACGGGCGGTTGCCGAACTGGCCTTTACGCTGATGCTCACGCTGGCGCGCAAGGTGCTGATCGCCGACAACCTGCTCCGCAAGGGGCGCTGGGCCAAGCACGAGATGACCGGCCATCTGCTGCAGGGTAAGGTGCTGGGCGTCGTTGGCGCGGGCAATATCGGCACCGTCGTTGGGCAGATGGGCCACGCCTGGGGCATGGAGGTCATTGGCTGCGTGGAGCACCCCTCCGAGCAGCAGGCCGAGCGGCTGGCCGCACACGGCATCCGGATGGTGGACTGCGATGAGGTCTTCCGCAGCGCCGACTTCGTCAGCATCCACGTGCCGCTCAAGGAAAGCACCCGCTACCTCGTGGACGAGCGCGCCCTGTCGCTGATGAAGCCGACGGCGTTCCTCGTCAACCTGGCGCGCGGCGGCGTAGTGGACGAGCAGGCGCTGTACCGCGCGCTGACGGAGGGCCGCCTCGCCGGGGCGGGCCTGGACGTCCACGAGAACGAGGGCGAGGGGAAGATCTCCCCGCTGGCGGAACTGCCGAACGTTGTGCTAACGCCGCACATCGGCGCAGGCACGTTCGATACGCAGATTCAGATCGGCAACATTATTGTTGAGACTGTTGAATCTTTCGTGGCGCGGCAGGCCGAAGCCGCTGCCACCGCACAGGCGAAGTAACCCTGCCCCGCCATCCGTGCGGGGGTGGGCCTAACACAGGAGCCACGACCGATGAAGAAGACAACGCAGCTTAAACAGATGCTCCAGTCTGACCAGACGGAGTTCATTCTGGAGGCGCACAACGGCATCAGCGCCAAGATCGTCGAGGAGGCCGGCTTCAAGGGGATCTGGGGCAGCGGGCTTGCGATCTCGGCAGCGATGGGCGTGCGCGACAACAATGAGGCAAGCTGGACGCAGGTGCTGGAGGTCGTCGAGTTCATGAGCGACATCACCAGCATCCCCATCCTGCTCGACGCCGATACGGGCTACGGCAACTTCAACAACGTGCGCCGGCTGGTCAAGAAGCTGGAGCAGCGCGGGATCGCCGGGGCCTGCATCGAGGACAAGCTGTTCCCCAAGACCAACTCGTTCATCAACGGCGAGAGCCAGCCGCTGGCGGACGTGGAGGAGTTCGTCGGCAAGATCAAGGCGGCCAAGGACACCCAGCAGGACCCGGACTTCTGCCTGGTGGCGCGGGTCGAGGCGTTCATCGCAGGCTGGGGGCTGGATGAGGCGCTGCGCCGCGCGCATGCCTACGCCGAGGCGGGCGCGGACGCCGTCCTGATCCACAGCAAGATCAACACGGTTGACGAGATCGCCGCCTTCATGCGGGAGTGGGACAACGCCGCGCCGGTGGTCATCGTGCCCACGATGTACTACAACACCCCGACCTCGGTGTTTGAGGAGCTGGGCGTGAGCCTCGTCATCTGGGCCAACCACATGATGCGCTCCGCCATCACGGCCATGCAGCAGACCGCGCGGCAGATCTTCGAGGATCGCTCGCTGGTGAACGTCGAGGGCAAGGTGGTGCCGGTCAAGGAGATCTTCCGGCTGCAGGGCGCGGACGAGCTCAAGCAGGCGGAGAAACGCTACCTGCCCACCCGCACCTCGACGGCGGCAGCAGAACAGGTGTAACCCTATGGCATCATCTAACCGGCTCAGCCGGGACCAGCGCGGCGACGGGGTGGGGCTGCCCCCTGCCATCGTCGTCGCGCTGGATAACATGACCGGCCTGCAAACCGCCCGCATCCTGGCGCGCCATGGCGTCCCGGTGATCGGCATTGCCAACGACCGCACGCACTACTGCGCGAAAACGCGGGTCTGCCAGCAGATCCTTGAGGCGCACACCGGCAGCGAGGCGCTGATCGAAACGCTGGAGGCGCTCGGGCCGACGCTGCCGCAGAAGGCGGTGCTCGTGCCGTGCAGCGACATGAGCGTGCTGACGATCTCGCGCTACCGGGACCGGCTGCACGAGTGGTATCACATGTCGCTGCCGGAGCACGACACCATCGAGATGCTGATGGACAAGGTGCGCTTCTGCACGTACGCGCAGGAGCACGGCCTGCCCGTGCCGAAGATGTTCCTGCTGTACAACCGGCAGGACGCCGAGGCGGCGGCAGATGCGCTCAACTACCCGTGCATCCTCAAGCCGCCGATGAAAACGCCGGGCTGGGAGGCCAACAGCAAAGAGAAGGTCTACAGGGCGATGAGCCGCGAGGAGTTCCTCGCGGTGTACGACCGCTGCTCAAACTGGGCAGACGTGCTGATGGTGCAGGAGTGGGTCGAGGGCAAGGACTCCGACCTGTACTCCTGCAACGTCTACTTCAACGCCCAATCCGAGCCGCTCGTGACGTTCGTCGCGCGGAAGCTGCGGCAGTGGCCGCCGGAGACAGGCACAAGCTGCCTCGGCGAGGAGGTCCGCAACGACGTGGTGCTCGAGGAAACCATCCGGCTGTTCAAGAGCGTGAACTACCAGGGGCTGGGCTACGTCGAGATGAAGCGCGACGAGCGCACCGGCAAGCACTACATCATCGAGCCGAACATCGGCAGGCCGACGGGGCGCTCGGCGATTGCCGAGGCGGGTGGCGTCGAGCTTGTGTACACGATGTACTGCGACGCGGCAGGGCTGCCGCTGCCCGGCCCGTACGTGCAGCAGTACACCGGCGTGAAGTGGATCTACCTGCGGCGCGACTTCCAGTCGGCGCTGCACTACTGGCGGCGCGGGGAGCTAACCCTGCGAGACTGGTGGCGATCGGTGCGCGGGCGCAAGGCTTACGCTATCTTCAGTTGGAGCGATCCGGTGCCCTTCCTCGCCGATCTGTGGCGGAGCGCCGGGCTCTTCGTGAGGAGGGGCGGCAAGCGTGCCCGTTCGGATGCCGACGCCTCGTCCGTGACACCGCAGCTTGGCGGCAGTATGTGATGGTACTGGTTCGGACACGTGTGCGTTAGTTGACTCTGAGGCGACTATGGTAACCCAACCGAATATCCTGCTGCTGATGGTAGACGCCATGCGTGCAGACCGCACCTGGGGCAGTCGCCGCAGCGCGCGCACGCCGTTCCTCGACGGCCTGGTGAAGCGGTCAACCGTCTTCACCCGGGCCTTCTCAACCGCGTCCATCACCACTGTCTGCACGACCAGCCTGCTGACCGGGTGCTACCCGTTCGTGCACGGCATCCACTCGCTGCTCAGCAACCGCCTCCGCACGGACCTGCCGACGCTGCCGGAACTGCTCAAGGCGGGCGGCTACCATACCTGGGCCGAGATGACCGGCCCGCTGGAGGCGATGCGCGGGCTGGACCGGGGCTTCGATCGCTACGAGTACCGCCCCTATGACCACTGGCTCGACACCGAATGGGGCGACGGGTTCATCCGCCGCCTGCGGGACGGCGCGGACTTCCCCGCCCCGTGGTTCGGGCTGCTACACCTGTGGGAACTGCACAACCCGCGCCGGGTCACGCCGGGCTACGACCACCGCTCGGCAGGCGAAACCCTGTACGACCGGGCGGTGTCCTCGCTGGATGCGCAGCTTGCGCGGCTGTTCGAGGCGCTGCCTGAGAACACGATCGTCGTGCTGACCGGCGACCATGGCGAGTACGTCTCGGCGTCGCAGAGCGGCGAGATCATCGCCCGCCTTAAGGGGCCCTGGAAGTGGATCAAGGAGCACATCCCCGGCGCGCGCAGGCTGCGGCGCTTTACGCCCGCCGCCGTGAAGGGGATGGAGCGGTTAAGCTCCAACAACAAGGATTTCCACTTCGGGTGGTTAGGACACGGGTATCATGTGTATGATTATCTTACGCATGTGCCACTACTCATGTACGGGCCGGGGCTTTTCCCTGAGGGGCACAAGATCGATGAGCTGGTCAGCCATGTAGACGTGCTGCCGACGCTCCTGTCCGCACTGGGGCTGGAGGGTGCGCCCGCCACGCTGAACGGCATCGACCTGATGCCGCTGGTGCGTGGCGAGATCAGCGATCTCGGCGACCGGGCGCTGTACCTGGAGGCGCTGATCGGCATGCACGAGCGCTCGCGGGCAGGCCCCGAGTACTGGCTAGGGGGCATCCGCACGTGGCGCTACAAATATGCTCGCGGGCTGTATAACCCGGAGCTGCCGGAAGAGCTGTACGATCTTGAGGCCGACCCGGCTGAGGAACACAATGTGATCGACCGGCTGCCGCAAGTGGCGGCAGAGATGCGGGCGCGCTTCCAGGAGATGACCGCCGGCTACAGCGACGAGCCGCCTGAGGAGGGGCAGGAATACACGCCGGAAGAACTCGCGCTCATCGAACAGCGCCTGCAGGATCTCGGTTATATTGAGTAGAAGAGGGGGGCATGTCGTACCGACTGGACTCCAGTTAACTGCTCATCTGGATAAGGGAGTTGTGAATGAAGGTTCGCGTCAGCCACGTTCTGTCTGTAGCCGTCTTGTTTTTGCTCATCCTGTCAGGATGCAACAGCGCTGATCCGACTCCTCCGGAGATCGTGCTCTCACCAGAGCCGCACCGGCCAGTGGCCCCCGCCACCTTGCCAACCGCTACCTTCGAGATACCAGCCGTCGCCAGCCCTGCCCTGGCGGCTGATATGACAGGCGCGCCCGGCGAGGCCCTCCAGCCCACAACCGGACCTGAGATCACCCCGACGGATGCCCCTCAGGGCGTTACTTCCTCGCGTGGCTACCTTACAACACCGGCTGAACTCAAGATCATTGCTGCCAAAGCGGAGATGGGGCTGGAGCCTTATGCCTCGGCGGTGGATGTGGTTTTAGAGTGGGCTGACCGGCCCTGGGACTTCAACTTCAACGCCCTGGAAGATTGCAGGAGCAGCGAGCGCCCGCGCTGGCTGGACGACAGCGGCGGGGTTCCCATCGTGTATGCCAAGGCGCTGGCCTATCACCTGACCGGCAACGAGCAGTACGCGGAAGAAGTCAAGGATATTCTGGAAGCCATCATGACGCGGGTCGAGCGGATCGACGACGAGGACCAGCAGTGTCGCCTGAACTTCGGCTGGGGCACGCCGGAACTGGTCGCCGCGGCAGACCTTATCGAGGATTACTGGCGGGGGATGCGCTGCACCGGCCCGTCAGGCACGCTGCACCTTGACATCACGATTGAGGAGGGCGACTGCAAGGACCTCTGGCAGAACTGGCTCGTCAAGAACCCGTACTACATTGTGTCGTATTCGGCGACATCTGCAAGCAGCAACTGGGGTGCTGCCGCGACCACTGCCACAGCCTATATTGCAGACTATCTGTGGGACCGGCCTGAGGTGCAGTTGATCCACCGCAACCCGCCGCAGGTGAACGGCGGCCAGGTGTATATTTTCAGCCCGGCGCAGGCGTACGCGTTCGCCAATCAGCGGATGCTGGACCGGATGAACGGTTACAGCGTCGAGTACGGGAGCCGCAGCTCGTGCGACCTGCTGAGTGGGAGTCAGCAGAGCGACCAGTGGGAGCCGGTGAAGTCCCAGATCACGGAGAACGGCATCATCCCGGAAGATGCGCGCCGCGACGAGTACTGCAACATCCCGCAGTACAACGGAGAATACCAGAACTACCCGCAGATCCACCTGGGGAACAACATCCAGCAGTGCGAGCTGATGCTCCGCCGGGGCGACCGCTCCTGCTACGACAATGTGGACAACACGGACATCCCCGAATACCGGTTCATCGGGCCGGATGGTCAGGAGAAGGTGACACACCTCCGGCCAGGGCGCGGCTCTATCGAGCGCGCGATTAAGGCCATCATCGTGGATTCGCGGACGGAATGGCGGCACGACGCCGCGCTTGAAGTGGCCTACCGGTATTACTTCCAGTACCATACCCTGCCGGGCTTCGAGTTCTGGTTCCAGGAGATGGACTGGGATACCGAGTGTGCTCAGGATATCTGCTTCGGCACACTGACGCACGGCTTCGCTCCCGGCGAGGAGATTGGCCTGCCGCCAACGGTACCGCCCCCGTCGGACTGAGTGCATGGGAGGTGACGGATAACGGTAAAGGGAGATACTGAGGCACTGGTAGTGACCGGGCGCTGGTGAGACTTCGCCACAGCGCCCCTGCCCGCAGCACCTGTGATGGTTGGCGTCCGCCGAGTTGCGGGCTTTTGGACGCGAGGAGACAGCGAAAAATGAATCTGAATCGACAGCGACAGCCGATTCGGTCGAATGCGAACAGAACGACCATCCCCAAGCCGCTGGCATTCCTGCAGTACGTGGCGATTGGTGTTCTGCTGTTGGCGGCTATCGTCAACGGCGTGCGGCTCCTGTCCAACCGGACGAGGCCGGTCGTGTCGGCGACCGACGCGGAGCTTAAAGTCGCGTTTATTGGCGACACCGGCTTTGACGAGGACTACCTCGATGTGCTGGAGCTGATACGGGCGGAGCAAGCGGACTTCGTCGTTCACCTCGGCGACTTCGACTATGACGACAACCCCAACGGCTTTTTCGAGGTGACAGAGGAGGTTCTCGGCGACAACTTCCCGATCTTCGCCATCGTCGGCAACCACGATGCCGATCTGTGGGACTCGAATTGCGGGCATCCGAACGGGTGCTATGCGGATCTAATTGCCAGCCGGCTAATCGAACTCGGCGTTGAACTGGACGACGAGAGCCTGGACGATCAGATGTACGCCGCCACCTATCGCGGGTTGCGGATGGTGTTTGTCGGCGAGGACCGCGACGCGGACGACCCGACCTATGCGTCTTTCGTCACCCGGCAGCTTGCGGCGGACGATCAGATCTGGAAGATTTGCGCCTGGCACGAGAACCAGGAAGCGATGCAGGTCGGCGACAAGGATGACCGCATGGGCTGGGAGGTGTACGAGGCGTGCCGCGAGCAGGGCGCGATCATCGTCAACGCGCATACACACGTCTACTCGCGCAGCCACACGCTGATCGACATGACACACCAGATTGTCCACCCGCATGCCCAGCGCGACGCCGTACTGGTTGGCCCCGGCCAGACCTTTGTTGCCGTGCCCAGCATCGGCGGGCACAGCATCCGTGACCAGGTGCGCTGCCTGCCGCCTGAGTATCCGTACGGCTGCAAGGGCGAGTGGGCCAGCATCTACGGCGCGGACCAGGGCGCCGACTACGGGGCGCTGTTTATCACCTTCAACGTGGACAACGACCCGTATAAGGCGCAGGGCTATTTCAAGAACATCAACGGCGAGGTCATCGACTTCTTCACCATCACCGCGACCACCACGCAGCCCACGTTCGAAGCGGTGGTGCTCAGACCGCTTGCCGATACCTTTGTCAGCAGCGCGGAGCCCGACACGAACTTTGGCAGCGAGCCGCTTCTCGAAGTGGATGCCGCCGCGCATAAGATCTCGTACCTGAAATTCGACATCAGCGATGTCGATACGTCGCGGGTGATCTCCGCGTACGTGCGGCTGCGAGTGGACAACCCCTCGGAGGATGAGCAGTTCGTGGCGATTGCCGAGACGAACGACTGGGATGAGAACGAGATCACCTATAACATGCGGCTGGAAACCGGGCCGCCCATCTTCACCCTGCCGGGCGCTCTTGACGACGTGTGGGTTTCGCTTGACATCACCAACACGGTGAGGCAGTGGACCGAGGATGAAATCACGGTTGTGATCGACTCGAACGAGAATGACGGCATCGACTTTGTCTCGTCGGATGGGCGCGCCGATCACCCGGAACTGGTGCTGGTGCTCTCATCGCAAAGGGGAGGCGCGGGCGCGACCCCTGCCCCATAGTCGCAGCCGATGACGCAGAACGGCCAACCGCGCGTACGGTTGGCCGTTTTTTTGTTGCAGGCGGGGCGAGATGGCTAAGCCTGCCCGCCTCCGACCCCCGCCTCGCGGAAGGCGGCATCAACAATGGCGCGGGCCTCGTCCTGCAGACGCTTGAGGTGCTCCGGCCCCTTGAAGCTCTCGGCGTACACCTTGTACACGTTCTCCGTACCGGAGGGCCGCGCGGCGAACCAGCCGTTCTCGGTGATGACCTTCAGCCCGCCGATGGGCTCGCCGTTGCAGGGAGCCTGTGTCAGCCTGGCGATGATGGCCTCCCCGGCTAGCTCGCTCGCCTGGACCATCTCCGGCGAGAGGTTCTTCAGCACATCTTTCTGCTCCGGCGTGGCGGGCACGTCGATCCGCTCGTAGGCCGCCGCGCCGAAGCGCTCCTCCAGCGCGCGGTAGTGCTCGGCGGGGTCGCGCCCGGTCACGGCGAGGATCTCGGCGGCAAGCAGGTCCATGATCACGCCGTCCTTGTCCGTCGTCCAGACCGTGCCGTCCTGCCGCAGGAACGACGCCCCGGCGCTCTCCTCGCCGCCAAAGCCGAGCGAGCCGTCAAGCAGGCCGTCCACAAACCACTTGAAGCCGACCGGAACCTCACACAGCTCGCGCCCGAGGAGGCGAGCCACGCGGTCGATCATCGAGCTTGACACCAGCGTCTTGCCGACCGCCGCCTCCGCGCCCCAGCCGGGCCGGTTCTGGAACAGGTACCAGACCGCGACGGCGAGGTAGTGGTTGGGGTTCATCAGCCCGGCGCTCCGGGTGACGATGCCGTGCCGGTCATAGTCCGGGTCGTTGCCAAAGGCAATGTCGAACTGGTCTTTCAGGTCGATCAGGCCCGCCATCGCGTATGGCGAAGAACAGTCCATGCGGATCTGCCCGTCGTGATCCACCGTCATGAAGGAGAAGGTCGGATCGATCCGGCGGTTGACGATGGTCAGGTTCAGGCCGTACACGTCGGCAATCGGCTCCCAGTAGGCGATGCCAGATCCACCCATCGGGTCCACGCCGATGTTCAGCCCTGCCCCGGCGATGGCCTGCATGTTCACCACCGCGCCGAGGTCGCGCACATAGGGCAGCACGTAGTCATATTCGTGCGTGGTGCTCGCCCTGAGCGCACGCTCCCAGGGGATGCGCTTCACGGCGCGCAGCCCGTCGCGCAGAATCTCGTTGGCGCGGTCCTCGATGGCGCGCGTGGTGGCCGTATCCGCCGGGCCGCCGCTCGGCGGGTTGTACTTGAAGCCGCCGTTGCTCGGCGGGTTGTGCGACGGGGTGATTACTACGCCGTCGGCCAGGCCGGAGGTGCGCCCGCGATTGTACGTCAGGATGGCGTGTGAGATCACCGGGGTGGGGGTGTAGCCCAGCCCGGCCTGGAGCATCACCTCGACGCCGTTCGCGGCGAAGACCTCGACGGCGGTTCTCAGCGCAGGCTCGGAGAGGGCGTGCGTGTCCATGCCGATGAACAGCGGCCCGTTGATGCCCTGCGCCGCGCGGTGCTCGGCGATGGCCTGGCAGATCGCCAGAATGTGATCCTCGTTAAAGCTGCCCTCCAGCGACACCCCCCGGTGCCCCGACGTGCCGAACGAGACGCGCTGCGCCGGGTTGGCCGGGTCGGGGTGGACCGTGTAGTACGCCGCGATCAGGCGCGGGACGTTGATCAGAAGCTCATGCGGGGCGGCCTCGCCTGCGAGTTCATGTGCGCACATAGGATGGTCCTTTCGCAGTTAGCCAGCCGGAATCAGATCACGGTGCCGTCGGGGATGATGGCGCTCTTGGGTACGATCACCAGCCCCTCGCTTGCCACCCAGTTCTCGTGCTCCTCGTCGGGCCGGTCGGGGATGTGGCGGATGTGCACGTTGCGCCCGATGCGGGCGTTCTTGTCGATAATAGCGCTCTCGATGATCGTGCCTTCGGCGATGCCGATGTGTGGCCGCCCCAGGCGGATGTTCTCCTCCTTCTCGTCCTCTGGCTCGTAGTAGTCCGCGCCCATGATGATCGACGAGCGGATCGTCACGTTCGGCCCGATCATGCTGCGCAGGCCGATGACGGACTGCGTGATCTCCGAGTCGAAGATGTGCGCGCCATCGGCGATGAGCGCCTGGTCGATGCGGGAGTTGCATATCTCCGAGGGCGGCAGGAAGCGCGGGCGGGTGTAGATACGCCAGCCCCGGCTGAACAGGTCGAGCGGGCGGCCCCGCGAGGTCATCTCCAGGTTGACCTCGTAGAAGCGGCGGATAGTCCCGATGTCCGCCCAGTAGCCGTCAAACACGTAGCCCATGACGCGATGGTCCTTGATGGCGCGGGGGATGATGTCATGCCCGAAGTCGTCGCCGGGGAGTTGCAGCAGCTCGTACAGCAGATCCGTCTCAAAGACGTAAATGCCCATCGAGCCGAGGTAGGGCTTGTCGGTGCCCGGCAGGCTTTCCAGGCCCTTCAGCGCGTCGCCCTGCGGCTTCTCGGTGAAGCTCAGGATTTCACCGTCGGGGCTGCGCTTGAGAATACCGAAGGAGGACGCGTACTTCGCTTCGACGGGCTGAACGGCAAGCGTGATGTCCGCGCCGGTTTCGATGTGGTAGTCAACGAACTTGCGGTAGTCCATCCGGTAGAGGTGGTCACCGGCAAGGACAAGCACGTACTTGGTTCGTGCGTTCTCAATCTCGATCCACTGCTGGCGAACCGCATCGGCGGTCCCCTGATACCAGTTGGAGAACTCCTCCGACTGTTCGGCGGCGAGAATCTCGACCCAGCCCTCGGTGAAGATGTCTCGCGGCGCGTAGGTGCGCATGACGTGCCGGTGCAGCGAAACGGACTTGAACTGCGTCAGGATGGCGATCTTTTCAATGCCGGAGTTCAGGCAGTTGCTGATGGGAATATCGATGAGGCGGTACTTGCCTGCGATGGGTACGGCAGGCTTCGCGCGTTTCAGTGTGAGCGGGTAGAGGCGCGTCCCTCTCCCGCCGCCCAGGATCAGCCCGAGAACGTCGCGCATGTTCGCCATACCAGGTTGCCTTCCTTCCTCATGATGTGGATATCATGCTCTTATTATCGTGCATTATAGGCGAAATATATAGAGGGTGTACCCTGCGGCGATTGCGGCTTCCCTCAGACCATACTATAGTGGAGTGGGCTGGTGAAGGAAAATGGGATGAAACCGAGGGTACGAACCACTCGCTCGGAGCCTCAGGCTGTGCGAGCAGCGTGGTCTATTGCGCTGCCGGTAGCGATCACGCTGCTGGGGTTTGGGCTGCGTCTGTACCGGATTGATCACCAGAGCATCTGGTGGGATGAAGCGCACAGCATTTTCGTTGCACGCGGAGGGCTGCGCGCCGTGTGGGACCTCCCCCACACCGTCAGCTATAACCATCCGCCTCTGCATTATGCGCTGCTGGTCGGCTGGGTGCGCCTCGCCGGGGTGAGTGAGCTGGCCGTGCGGGCGCCCTCGCTGCTGTTCGGCACGCTGCTGCTCCCCGCCACGTATCTGCTGATCCGCCGCCTGCTCAACCGCCGCGCCGCGCTGGCCGCGATGCTGGTTGTAACACTCGCGCCGGTATACGTGTACTTCAGCCAGGAGGCGCGGGTCTATGCGCTGCTGCCCCTGCTCTACGTGCTGATGCTGGCTGTGCTGCACCGCATCTTTCAACAGGGGCGCGCCGCACCTGCCCGGCTCTGGGTTGCGCTTGCCGCCCTTGAAGCCGCTGCCCTGTTCGCGCATTACTTCATGGTGCTGGCTGTCATCACCGTGAACCTGCTGCTCGCCGCGTGGTGGCTGCGCACGCGCGACGTGCCGGTGCGGCGCTGGGCGCTCAGTCAGGGAGCGGCGGTTGCCCCGTTTGCGCTGTGGGCGCTGCGGCTTACTGCTTCCATCGAACTACTGCAAGCCGATCTTGCCGTGACGGCGGGCATCGCCGACCCCGTGCGCAGCGTGTGGCGCATTGTGCGCTTCCTGCTCGGCGGGCAGGCGGCCCATGTGAGCAGCGATGAGCGGCTGCTGACGGCGGTCGGGGTGCTGGCGGCGCTGATCGTGCTCGGCCTGCTGGCACTGGCGGCAGGGTCGGGGCGGCGCTCGCCGGTGTGGTGGCTCGTGCTGGCGACCCTCGTGCCGCTGGCGCTGGCGCTGCCGGTGTACATCCTCGTGCCCCAGACGCAGCCGCGCTACCTGCTGGCGTTCAGCGCGCCGCTGTTCGCCGCTGTCGGCGCGGCGGTGGCCGAACTGCTGGCCGGGCGCGTGTGGCAGCGGCCTGCCGGTGCGGTGCTGATGGCGAGCGCGCTCGTCACGTTCGGGCTGGGCTGGTACGCCGCCACCTTCGACGGCTCGACGTTCCGCGACGACGCGCGGAGTGTCGCCGCCTACCTCGACGCGCACACCACGCCGCACGACGCCGTGATCGTCAGCCCGAACGACTACTCCGTGCCGTACTACTATCAGGGCGACGCGGCAGTTTACTTCTCCGACGATGGGGACTTCACCTCGAAGGCCGCGCAGCTTGCCGCCGTCACTCAGGGCGTGGAGCGATTGTTCCTCGTCCACTGGCGGCCCTCAAACGTCGATTACCACGGGCTGCGGAGCTTCCTGTTGGAGCGGGCGGGGCGTCTCGTTGAGGTCCAGCGCTTCCATGGGCTGGACGTGATGGTCTACGACCTCGCCGGGCCGGTCGAAGGGCTGCCACGCTTCACGCCCGCGCAGGGGCGGGCCGGGCCGCTCGCGCTGACCGGTGTCAGCGTTGAGCCGCAGGCCACGACAGACAGCGCGGTGACAGTCGCGCTGCGCTGGCGGCTGGACGAGCCGACTGGGCAGAACCTCAAAGTTGCGGTGCGGCTGGTGGATGCAAGCGGGTATATGCTCGGCACGAGCGACTCGCTGCTGCGCCTGCCGTCTAACCTGCCCACGTCGGGCTGGGCGCCGGGCACGGAGAGCATGAGCTTCCACGTTGTGCCCGTGCCTGCGGGCTGGGCGCCGGGCGAATATGAGGTGGCGGCGACCGTGTACGACGATGCCACGCTGGAGCGGCTGGCCTGGGCAGATGGGAGCGAGACGCTCGCGCTGGGCAGCGTCGAGTTGGTCGCCGGGCAGCACGCCGACGCCGACCCCTACGGGACGTGGGCGGGTGTCGCCTGGCAACTCGCGCAGACCAGTGCGGACGGCTGGGCGCTGGAGGCCCTCTCGACCGAACCGGCAACCCCTCAGCCGGGCCGGCCCCTTGACCTGCTGCTGCGCTGGCGCGTAGAAGACAATGGCGCGGCGGGCCATCTGCCGCTGATCCGGCTGGTGCACGGCGGCGAGGTCCACGCCGAGGCGAGCGCGAGCCCGGCGATCCGCTTCGATAGCGATCTGCCTGCCGGGAGTCTGGTTATCGAGCGGCGCACCCTCGTCTACCCGCCGGTGCGCGGCGATGTGGACCTCGTGCTGGGGGAGGGCGAGAGCGGCCCGGTCGCGGCGACGCTGTGGCTCGAGGAGAGCGCGTTGCTTTGGGATGCGCCGCCGGTTGGCGTCGAGGTCGGTGCGAGCTTTGGCGATGCCGCCCGGCTGCTGCGCGCCGAGGTGGGCGAGACGGTCACGGCGGGGCAACCGTTCGAGATAACGCTGTACTGGCAGGCGGCGGGCGATAGCCCCGCGCCGGTTGATTACACTGTCTTTACCCACCTGCTCGCGGCTGATGGGCGGCTGATCGCGCAGCATGACGGCCCGCCTGCTGGGGGCGCGCGCCCGCTCTCCACGTGGGTGCCGGGCGAGGTGATCGAGGACCGGCACGAGCTGACCTTCCTCGACCCGGCGTATACCGGGCCGGCGCGCCTCGTCGTCGGGCTGTACGACCCGGCGACCATCGAGCGCGTGCTGACCGGCGAGGGGCCAGATCACGCCGTCGTGCCGGTGGAGATCGAGGTCAGGCCGTAGCGATCGGCTAAACACCCTCCGAAGGCGAGTCAGGGCTGAGTTTGACCGCCAGCCAAGCGGGTTGAAAATCCCCGTTCCATTTGCCACAATCTCTGTGGCCTCTTTTTGCCTCTGGACACGCTGAATGTTAAAAATTTTGTAAAGCCATGACGTTAAGGGGGGAATAACGATGAGCGAAGCTCCAGGGCGGGACGCCCCGCGCTGGGTGTTCCCGGCTGTGCTGGGAAGTGTCATCCTCCTGTTAGGGCTTGTACCGCTTCTCGTTAACGCGTTCGCGCCGCACCCGGTCGGCGAGGTGTACCTTGAGCCGCGCCAGATCGAGGACTTTGAACTACAGATGGCCGAGGGCGGCACGTTCCGGCTGAGCGATTACCGGGGGAAGACGCTGGTCTTCTACTTCGGCTACACGACCTGCCCGGATGTCTGCCCGACCACGCTGTACGATTTTAAGCGGGCGAAGGCGGAGCTTGGCGAGTGGGAGGATGAGGTCCAGTTTGTGTTCGTAACGGTTGACCCGGCGGTGGATACCGCCGAGCAGATCGACCAGTACCTGGCCCATTTTGACGAGGACTTCATCGGGCTGTACGGCACCGAGGAAGAACTGAAGCGCGTCGCCGACCAGTTCGGCGTGAAGGTGGTCAGTGCGGACAAGACCGCCGGGTACGGCATCACGCACACCACGTCCAGCTACATCGTCGACGCGAACGGGCTGTTGAAGATCCGCATGCACTACGGGCAGAAGATCGACCGGATCGCGAACGACATTCGGCTGGTTGCGAAGGGCCGCATCTAGGCGGCTGGGCGCACCCTGGCGATCTGCGGTCGCCCTCCTCCCCTTGCAAGCGGAAGTTGGGAGGGGGTCCCGAATCTGTTTTTAAGAAGGGCGCTGGCTCCGCACAGCCAGCGCCCTTTTCTGATTTCCAGGCGACCGGGTTGTTCCCCCCTCTCAGACGTTATTGCCCAGCGCCTGGATGACGTTATCAAGGTCCTTGTCTCCACGCCCCGACAGGTTGACGAGCAGGATCGCGTCACGCGGCATGTCGGGCGCGCGCTTGATGGCCTCGGCAACCGCATGCGAGCTTTCCAGCGCGGGCAGGATGCCCTCCAGCCGGCTCAGCGTCTGGAAGGCGTTGAGCGCCTCGTCGTCGGTGGCGTAGGTGTACTCGGCGCGCGCAATCTGCCGCAGATGGGCGTGCTCCGGCCCGACGGACGGGTAATCCAGCCCGGCGCTGATGCTGTGCGTCGGGCGGACGCTACCGTCGGCATCCTGCAGTACATAGGAACGCGTGCCGTGCAGCACGCCGAGCCGCCCGTGGACCGGGTCGGCGAAGCGAGCCGCGTGCTCCCCGCTCTCGATGCCATGCCCGCCGCCCTCCACGCCGACGAAGGCCACGCCCTCATCATTGCGGAAGGCGTGGAACAGGCCGATGGCATTGCTGCCGCCGCCCACGCACGCAATGCACACATCGGGTAGCCGCCCGGCCAGTTCGACGATCTGCCGGCGAGCCTCCCGCCCGATGACGGACTGGAAGTCGCGCACGATCTCCGGGTAGGGGTGAGGGCCGAGCGCCGAGCCGAGCAGGTAGAAGGTGCGCTCCGCATCCGCCGCCCAATCGTCAATCGCCACGTCAACCGCATCCTTGAGCGTGCGGGTGCCCTGCTCCACGGGCACGACGTTCGCGCCGAGCAGCCGCATGCGGAACACGTTGGGCCGCTGGCGGGCCATGTCCACGCTGCCCATGTAGACGGTGCACTCCAGCCCTAACAGCGCGGCGACGGTTGCAGTGGCGACGCCGTGCTGCCCCGCGCCGGTCTCGGCGATGATGCGGCGCTTGCCCATGCGCCGGGCGAGCAGCGCCTGCCCCAGCGCGTTGTTGATCTTGTGCGCGCCGGTGTGCGCGAGGTCCTCCCGCTTGAGGTAGATCTGCGCGCCGCCGAGGTGCTCGCTCAGGCGGCGGACATAGGTGATCGGCGTTGGGCGGCCCGTGTATGTCGCCTGCAGGTACTCAAGCTCCTGCTGGAAGGCCGGGTCGGCCTGCGCGTCGCGGTAGGCTGCTTCCAGTTCGTCGAGCGCCGGTACGAGCACCGGGGGCACGTAGCGCCCGCCAAACTCGCCGTAATAGCCGTGCTCGTCGGGCAGGGTCTTCTTCTGTTCGATGATTGCTTCACTCATGATGATCTCTCTTCTCCTGCTGCTACGGGTGCCCCTCGGCACCACTTGTCTCTAGTCCTACACGCGCGCTGCGCCGCTCCAGAAGGAGGGTGTCTCGCCATACGCCGTTCAGACAGCCGATGCGCTCGCGCCGACCCACCAGGCGGAAGCCGCACGCGTAATGCAGGCGCAGGCTGGCCTCGTTTTCCGGGAAGATGCCCGCCTGTAGCGTCCAGATGCCCGCCGCCTCGGACTCCTCGATCAGCGCGGCGAGCAGCGCCCGGCCCAGCCCGCGCCCGCGCGCTCGCCCGGCGACGTAGATGCTGACCTCCGCCACCCCGGCATAGACCTCGCGCCGGGAAACCGGGCTCAGGGCCGCCCAGCCAGCAACCTCCCCGCCGAGCACGGCCACCAGCCGGCAGTCGGGCCGATGTGCCGCGTCCCACGTCTGCCAGTCTGGCGCGGTCGTTTCGAACGTGGCGTGGCCTGTCGCGATGCCTTCCGCGTAGATCGCGCGCACCTGCGGCCAGTCCTCCGGCAGCATCGGGCGGATGCTCACACCGGTCGTGCGAGTAGCCTTGCCCTGCTGCATCGTTCCCTCCTGCGGAAACCAAAAAGCCTCTCCCGTTCAAGGACGAGAGAGGCTCCCGTGGTGCCACCTTGTTTGAGGCACGCCCGGTCACCCGGAAACGGCCTCCACTCTGAGGGTACAGGCCCAGCCAGGCCGATACCCCGCGCTCTGATAACGGTGCGCTCTCCGGCGCGGGCTAGTAGCCCAGTCAGGGTGTTCGCTCGCGCGACTCGCTGGCCCATTCGACACCCGCGCATGTACCGTCTTCACAGCCACCGACGGCTCTCTGAACACCGCCTGGGTGCCTACTATTCCAGGTCACAGTCGTTCTGACGCTGTTAGGTTGTTGTTCAAATGCTACCACCAACGCGGGAATTGTCAAGTAGGGGCGATAGGCTGGCAGGAAAGGAATGTGTAGGGGCGCAGCATGCTGCGCCCCTACCAGGCAATTGGTAGAGCGAGTTGACAGGTAGAGTAGGGGCGGGTCTCA
>Ga0207873_1000906_pt1 | contig 30447 bp, 31 predicted proteins | sample BGWIniCompost_FD_187373 | JGI IMG/M metagenome (GOLD analysis project Ga0207873, IMG submission 187373) | Cellulose adapted compost microbial communities from Newby Island Compost Facility, Milpitas, CA, USA - BGW Initial Compost (SPAdes)... ... | reverse complement strand
GGCCGAGGTGCTCCTTGGCGAACTCTGCGGAGGCGAAGGCACGCCGGACGGCGAGGATCTGGGCGGCGAACGCCTCGTGGAGGTCGATCAGGTCGATGTCGTCGAGCGTCATCGCCGCCCGGTCGAGAGCCACCGGCGTCGCCAGGGCCGGTCCGATCAGCAGCTGCCAGCGGGGGTCGACGGCGGCAGTGGCGTAGGAGCGGATGAAGGCCTTCGGTTCGTAGCCGAGACGGCGAGCAGTGCCTTCCTCCATGAGGATGAGGGCTGCCGCTCCATCGGTCAGAGGCGAGGCGTTGCCGGCGGTGATCGTGCCGTAGCGCCTGTCGAAGGCCGGCTTCAGCTTGGCGAGCCGCTCCATGGAGGTGTCGGGACGGGGCAAGGTGTCACGCTCCACCACCTTCTCGTACTTCGGTGGGACAGGGAAGGGCATCACCTCGGTGTCGTAGATGCCCTTCTCCCAGGCCTCCACCGCCCGGCGGTGGGATTCCAGGGCGAACTGGTCCTGCTCTTCGCGGGTGATACCCCAGTCTCTCGCCATCTTCTCGGCTCCCTGACCCATGGTCTCGCCGGTCGAACGGTCGGCGATGGCAGGCGGGTTGGGAGCGAGGTCCCGGGGACGCAGGCGGGAGAAGATCTTCAGGCGTGTCGGGAGATCGCGGGCAGCTTGAGCCGCCATCATCACGTCCACGAACTCGGGCGAGAACGTGACAGGAGGGTTGGACAGCGAATCCGCTCCGCCGACGACGGCGACGTCGATGTCGCCGAGGAGGATGGCTTGGGCGGCATCGATGGTGGCCTGGGTGCTGGTGGCGCACGCCCGGGTGACGCTGTAGGCGTCGACCGTGTCGGGGAGGGGAGTGGCGAGCACGATCTCGCGGGCGATGTTGGGGGCGTGGACGTCCTGGACGACGGAACCGAAGACGACGCGGTCGACGAGCTCGGGGTCGAGGCCAGAGCGGGCGAGGAGCTCGGTCACCACCGCGGTCGACATGTCCAGAGTCGTGGCATCGGCCAAGTCGGTTCCCGCCTTGGCGAAGGGAGTGCGGAGACCGTCGACGATCGCCACCCGACGTCCGTTCACGGTTGCCGGCATGATGAGCTCCTGACTTTTGACTGTTCACTCAAAGTTAGTCGATGAGCACGTGTAGTGCCCACGCGGCCCACCCTACGCCGGACTGGTGACCGCGGGGCCCTCATACACTGGAGCCGTGGCTCTCGTCGACGCCATCCGCCGCCGCATCATCACCTCGGCGACCTCTCCATTCGCCCACGCTCCCTACCCCCTGGCAGAGACTCTCCGCTACCAGGGCGATCCGGGATTGTTCGGACCTGGCTCGGTGAGCTGGAAAGTGGTCGGAGACGTCTGCACGATGGTCGGTGGGGTCCGGGCGCTCCTCATCCAGTCCGCCCATCCGGAGGTCGTGGCGGGGGTGGCGGACCACTCCCGATATCGCGAGGATCCCCTCGGCCGCCTGTCGCGCACTTCCGCGTATGTCACCGCCACCACCTTCGGGGCGATGCCGGAGGTCGAGGAGGCGGTAGAGCGGGTGAAGCGGGCCCACCGAAGAGTGGTCGGGATGTCCCATCGGGGACGGCCCTACTCGGCGGACGCGTCGGACCTGTCTGCCTGGGTCCACAACGCCCTCACCGACTCGTTCCTGGATGCCTACGTCCGGTTCGGGCGGTCGCCACTCACGGGCGACGAGGCCGACCAGTTCGTCGCCGAACAGGCGAGCATCGGTCGCCTCCTTGGAGCCGACCCGCTGCCCGAGACGGTGGCGGAGCTCCGCCGATGGATCACCGAGCACGAAGCCGTAGGCCCGTCACCGGGCATGGCCGGAGCCGTGTCCTTCCTCACCGACCCGCCACTCGACGGCGTCGGGCTGAAGATCGGCTACCGCATCCTCCAGGCGGGAGCCGTGGCGACTATTCCCGAGCGGTTGCGCGACGTCCTCTGCGTCGAGTCCTTCCCTGGTGCGCAGGAGGCGACCAGGTCACTGATCGCTTCGCTGCGCTGGGCCCTGGGGTCGTCGCCGTCGTGGCATCTGGCGCTCATCCGCACCGGAGCGCCGGTGCCGGAGGGCCTGTTCCGACAGCGGCTTCCCGTCGATCCATCCTCGCTCCGGACGGCCTAGGTGAATCCGATCTCGGTCTACTACCCTCAGTGGCGATGGCTGAAGACGATTACATCCGTATGCGAGGGACCGTGAAAGAGGTGCTTCGTGACGCCACCTTCAAGGTGGAGATCGAAGGCGGCCTCGAAGTCATGGCGCGTCCCTCGGGGCGGATGAGACGGGGCCGGATCATCCGCATCCTCCCCGGAGACCAGGTCGACGTCGAGGTTTCGACCTACGACCCCACCAAGGGTCGCATCGTTTGGCGGTATCGCTGAGCATCTAGTCGGCAGTCGGCAGTCCTTCGCCACGAGGCGGAAGCGGACGCGATCTGGTTGTGGTTCTGGTGCTTTGACACGCGCGGCTCTCTTTCGGCGCCGGTACGCCGACTCTCGGGGGGTTTGGGGGGTCGTCCCCCCACCCGAGCGCAGCTCGGGAAGTCGGCACATATTCGAAGTTTTCTTCCTGCCCTCGTTAATCGACTGGACGGCAACCGACCAATCGGTTACGTTGCATTCCCTCATCGACGGAAGGAGGTGCCAATTGATTCTTCTCACGTTCGCAGGCGCTCCCTCCGTCACCGGCGTCGCCGGCTGACGGAGCCTCAGCGCCCGTCGTCGTCTACTTGCTTCGGCGAGTTTCCCCAGTAATCAGGCCGGCTCTGCACGCGCCCTGTTCTCGAGGAGAACCCATGCATACTTCGTATCGCGCCGTCGACGCCATCCGTCGTGCCCGGTATCACCGGACGGAAGCGCAGCGGCCCATCGATCGAAAAAAGGACAAAGACCGCTACCGAAGACCTCGGACGGACCGAGCGTACCGCCGAGGGTGACCGAAAGAGCCCGCCATGCAGGCGGGCTCTTTTCGTCCAATAGGGGGGTATCGATCAGCCGAGCGGCTCGCAGATCCGGCAAGGCCGGAGACCGGCTCGCGTGGCTTCCTCCTCGGATCGCAGCGTCAGGCGATGCTCGGCGGTGATGCGCCGGGCATGCCGGCACGATGGGACACAGAAGATCCCGGTCGTGTCGGAGCCGATGTACCGAACGCCTGCCGCCGCCAACTCCTCCAGGTGCTCCGGCTCGGCGCCCTCGTAGCGGAGCAGCTTCCACTTGTTCTCCGGCCCGCCCAATGAGTACGCCCCGATGCGCCCATCGGACCGGACGACCCGGTGGCAGGGGATGATGAGCGGGACCGGGTTCGTGGCCATAGCCGATCCGACCGCCCGGGACGCCCCCGGCTTGCCGACATGGCGAGCGAGCCAGCCGTAGGAGCGGACTTCGCCCTTGGGGATCGTGGCCGCCTGTTCGAGTACCTTGCGGCGGAAGGGAGTCACGCCCTCCAGGTCGAGTGGCAGGTTCCCCGGCCTTCCTTCCTCCAAGGCTCGTCGGATCCGGTCAGCCCATGCCCGCGGTGGTCTCGCCTCGATCGCTCGCGGGTCCACTTCTTCGGCGAGGCGCACGGATCGCACGCCGCGAGGAGTGAAGATCACCGCCACTTCTCCCACCGGCGCCTCATAGACCGAGAACCCTGGCACCAGCCCGGTGCCGAGTTCCACCGTCGGCCGGATCGTGGGCGGGGCGGGACGGCGCAGATTCGCCAGTTGCTGTTCGATGGTCATGATTCTCCTTCCAGGGTGGCTCGCAGACGCTCCAGACCTCGGTGGACGTCGCTGCGCACCGTGGCCGGCGGTCGCCCCGTTGCCTCGGCGATCTCGTCGTAGTCCAGGCCCACCACGTGGCGCAGGACCACGGCCCGCCGCTGTGCCGGAGGCAACGCACGGAGTCGCCGGTCCCAGGCGGCCTCGTCGGCCGGCTCCGGATCCTCCACGGCGAAGCGATCGTCGAGCTGCACCGGGATCGGGCGGCGGGCTTTGTCCCGGGCGTGGTTGCGCCCCAGGTTCAGGGCAATGGTCCACACCCATGCCCGGAGCCGCAGGGCGCGGACGCGCTCGGCGTCGTATTCCCCGAGCGCCCGGTAGGCACGGATGAAGGTCTCCTGGGTGAGGTCTTGGGCGTCGTCGGCTCCGGCCAGCCTGCGCAGGCCGGAATACACGTCCGACGCCAAGGCGTCCACCAAGTCGGGGAATGCGCCGTCGAGATCGGCGGCGAGGCGGCGACACAGTTCGTCCATCACCAATGAGAACCCCGCAAGACCCGTCTGCGTTGCACTCAACCAACCGCCAGTGACAGGAGGAGGACAGCGAGGGCGATCACGACCAGCACCGCCCCTCCGACCACGAGGGGCAAGGTACCCCAGCGGACCGCCCTTCCCAGCCGAGGAACGATCCCGTCCCGTGCTGATGAGAGCGCTGCCTGCAACTGGTTGGCGGCACCGCCGAATCGGTCGAGGCCGGGGCCGCCGCGACGACCCGAGGGCCACACTCGCAGCAACACCCGGCTGACCATGGACCCGGCGACGGGGCCCAGGAGTGTTCCGAGAAGCGGCAGTCGTTTCTGGGCCACGCGCACGAGAGCGGGGACGGCCGCCACGACGGCTATGCCCCGGGCGGCATCGGCGGCCGAGATCTGCAGCCGACCGGCGGCGATGTCGGCTGAGACCCGGTCCGCCAGCCGGCCCGACACCTCGAAGACCTTGTCGATCTCGGTTGGAATGCGGCGCCGCAGCCGCAGCGCGAGCACGATTGCGGCGACACCGATCCCTCCCACGACACCGGCGATGACCGTGCCGGTGGCGGCGTCGGAGTCGAACGAGCCCGTGGCGGCCAGGAGAACGGCGCCGACGACAACGGCGAGGCCAGCCCCCAGGGAGAGGGCTGCCTCCTTCACGATCGCCAGCAACCCCGACCAGCCGCTGATCGTGTCGACGAACTCGGAGTCGGCGTAGGTGGCGAAATCGACGCCTGTCGACGACTCGAGCTGAGCCCGCAGCTCGGCCGCCGACGTCATCGGCGCGGCCTGGGCATCCGCCGGCTCACGTCGGGTGCGATCGGCGCCCCGGAATCCCGCTCCTCGACGGCGGCCGCGAATCCGACCTCCTCCGCCCGCTGCTTGAACCACATGCCTTCCGGAGTGTGCCGGGCGATCCCGTCGAACACCGTCGCCAGGCGCTGGGTGGCCGACATCCCCATGCTCTCCAGAGCCTGGTTGATCACCATCTTCTGCATCATCAGCTGGTTGCGGGGGACGCCCTGGATCCTGTCGACGAGGGCGTCGACTGCCGCGTCGAGTTGGTCCTCGGGGACGGCCTTCAGCACCAGGCCCATCTCCGCCGCCTCCCTGCCGGTCACGAGGTCGCCGGTGAACAGCATCCGCTTCGCTTGCTCGGCGCCTACCCGGTACACCCACATGGCCGTTGTAGGACATCCCCACACGCGGGCGGGTGGATACCCGATTCGGGCGTCCTCGGCCATCACCACGAGGTCACATGCCAGAGCGATGTCGGATCCGCCGCCCACCGCCCACCCCCGGACCTTGGCGATCGTCGGTTTCTGGCAGTGGAACAGCCGCATGAAATGGGCCGTGTTGGCACTCATCACCCGGTAGTCGAGCATCGGGTCCCAGGGCATCTCCTGGCTGTAGGGCGAGTCGGCTTCGGCGTACTCGGCGAGGTCGTACCCGGAGCAGAACGCCCGGCCTGCTCCGGTCACCACCACCACGTGGACGTCGTCGTCCTGCTCGGCCCGGTCGACGGCGGCGGCTATCTCGGTGGGCATTCGGTCGTCGATGGCGTTCAGCCGCTCGGGGCGGTTGAGGGTGATCGTGGCGACCCTTCCCTCGACGGTGTAGAGGAGCGTCTGGAAATCCATGACCCGACGCTACCGCCCGGCGGTGGCCAGGGCCCCCGCAGGGACCTCACGTTTTCGGTTCGCCGACTTCGAGGGGTCGCCGAGAATCGATTCGGCCGCCCGGTCGCTCCCCCGGAGGCCGGGAGGAGGCGAGGGCGGCTTCCAGGCTGGGCGGGATCGACCCCGGAGGGTCACTGGCGGGGAAGGACTCCTCGCCCCACTCGTCGAGGATGGCATCCACGACCCGGAGATCGGCCGCACGTTTCCGATCTTGCATCGCGCTCCTTTCGAGCCGACACCCCCAGTCTGTCAGGAACCGGACTCTTTCGAAGGAGCTTGCGCCTCGAGAGGCACGGACCCATCGCGAAGATGCATCTCCGAGTGGGCGGCGACGAGGGACTCCCATTCCGGCGGGTGGGCGACGTCGACCGCGAGCAGGTGGTTGCTTCGAGGGCCGTCGGCCCGGTCGAATGACCGTGCCTTGCGGATCAGGGCTCGGGACCGGTCGTCGATTCGGCGATGCTGCGCCAAGTGCTCGTCCCACGAGGAGACCAGAAACACCTCGGTGAAACGGTCGGGTTGTCCGACGTTTCGATACAGACGCCACCGGTATGCCCCGGTCGAAAGGCGCACCCGGCGGATCCGGTTCATCACCTTCACGAACTCCTCGTAGTCTCCGGCGTCGATCGTCCAAGTGTTCACCACCATGACAGGACCGCCTTCCAGGTCCTCCGGGTGGTCGTCGAGCCGAACGTCCTCGCTGTACTCGGGCGGTCGGATCTCCTCGAGACGGGGGATTCTGAAGAGAGGAACGGCTAGGCCTAGCAGGATCGTCCCGATCGACATCACGGCGATGGCGTTGCCCGAGCCGATGACGTCGGCCAAAGCGCCCGAGAGGATGGCGCCGAGCGGCGTGATGCCGGTGAAGGCCAGCGTGTAGAGGCTCATCGCCCTTCCCCTGATCCACTCGGGGCTCAAGGTCTGGGTGGTGGTGTTGAGGGTCACCAACGTGAGGACCCAGCACACACCGACGACGATCAAGCCCGGTACGGCGAGCGCCACCGAGTCGACCATGCCGACGTAGACCCCGGCGATCCCGAACACGGCCACGGTTATCTGCGTCGCCCGATTCCCCAGACGCCCGACCGCCTGATGCCGGGCGAAGGCGGCAGCCAGGGCCCCGACCCCCATCGCCCCCAGCAGCAACCCGTACTGAGCGCTGGTTCCGCCGATCTCATCGGTGTAGGGGGCGAGGACGCTCTGGATCGACGCCGAGAAGATGGCGAAGGCGGCGACCAGCGCCAGGAGACGGGCGAAACTCGGTGTGAAGCGAGCGAAGCGGAGGCCGAGGGCGATAGCCGATGTCAGTGGTGTCTGTTCTGGCTCGGGAAGTTGGAGTTTTCGTCCGACGACGACGATCGCCACGATCACCCCGAGGAACGAGGCAGCGTTGACCCCGAATGCCACGGCCGCTCCGAACGTGGCGAAAACGACACCGGCCAAGGCTGGTCCCACTGCTCGGGCGACGTTGAACCCGGCGGAATTGAGGGCCACTGCCGAGGCCAGCAACCCGCGCGGGACGAGGCTGGGGACGATCGCCTGCCAGGCGGGGAGGTTGAAGGCGACTCCGACGCCGATCACGAGGCCCAAGCCGAGGAGCAACGGGGGTGTGATCAGGTCGAGGAAGGTGAGGACCGCCATGGCCGTGGCGGCGACACCCATCAGGATCTGCGAGTACAACATCACGCGCCTTCGGTCCGAGAGGTCCGCCAACGCCCCGGCGGTCAGCCCCAGGAAGAGGAGCGGGAGCGTGTTGCTCGACTGCATGAGGCCGACCCAGGTGGCGGACCCGGTCATCTCCAGCATGAGCCAGGAAGCGGCGACCGAGTAGAAGAACGAACCGAGGTTCGAGAAGATCGACGCGATCCACATGACGCGGAACCGGCCGATCTTCAGAGGAGCGACGGCGGTCATCGAGCGTCGAGTCTATGGCGGCTTGGGTGACTGGCGTGCTCGACGCCAAGATGGCGTCGAAGCGCGATGAAAAGGACAGGTGGCCAATGGAGATGACCTATCGACGCATGGGCGGCACCGGGCTGAAGCTGAGCGTCCTGTCATTCGGCTCCTGGGTCACATTCGGGAACCAGCTCGACCTCGAGACGGGCATGGAGTGCATGCAGGTGGCCTACGAAGCCGGTGTCAACTTCTTCGACAACGCCGAGGTGTACGCCCACGGCAAGAGCGAGCAACTCATGGGAGAGGCGCTACGGCAGCTGGGATGGCACCGCAGCTCCTACGTCGTCTCGACCAAGTTCTACTGGGGGATCCTCGACGGCCCCAACACGAAGAACACCCTCAACCGCAAGTACCTGATGGAGGCGATAGACCCCTCGCTCGAGCGACTCGGTCTCGACCACGTCGACATCGTCTACTGCCATCGGCCCGACCTCGAGACCCCTGTGGCGGAGACGGTGTGGGCCATGTCGGAGATCGTCTCGAGCGGGCGGGCCCACTACTGGGGCACCTCGGAGTGGCCGGCGGAGCGGATCCGGGAGGCGTGGGAGATCGCCGAGCGCCATCACCTCCACAAGCCGGTCGTGGAACAGCCCGAGTACAACCTGTTCCGCCGCGATCGAGTGGAAGAGGAGTACGCGGACCTCTACCGGGACATCGGGCTCGGCCTCACCACCTGGAGCCCGCTCGCCTCGGGGCTCTTGACCGGTAAGTACCTCGACGGGATCCCGGCGGGAAGCCGAGCCGAACTCCTCGACTTCGTCGCCGAGCGTGCCCAGGACCCGGAGGTCCAGGACCGGGTGCGGCGTTTCCTGGACATCGCCGAGTCGCTCGACTGCACGCCGGCCCAACTGGCGATCGCCTGGTGCGCCACCAATCCCGACGTGTCCACGGTGATCACCGGTGCCAGCCGGGTCGACCAGGTGCGCGAAAACCTGGCGGCGCTGGAGGTGATGGACCGCCTCGACGAGGAGACCCGCACCCGGATCGCCGAGTTGTTCGCCTAGAGCCGGTCTCTCAGGAAGGTGGTTGCTCGGGAGAACACCAGGGCGGCGGCGTCCGGGTCGTAGGTGGGGCTCTCCGGATCGGCGAAGCCGTGCTCGGTCCCCGGGTAGGTGTGGACGGTGACGTCGAGATCCTCGAGCCCCATCGTCGCTTCCATGAACGCCGCCTCGTCCGCGCTGATGAAACGATCGTTCTCGGCGTAGTGGATCTGGTAGGAGGCATTGGCCCCGGCGAAGTCGATCACCTGGCTGCCGTAGACGGACACGGCGGCCGCGACCAGGTCAGGACGGCGAACGGACAGCCACAAGCCCAGGGAGCCGCCCATCCCGTAGCCGATGACGCCGATCGGGCCTTCCGCTGCCTTCTCGGCGAGGAGGTCCGCCGAGGACATCACCAGGAAGGCGAGGCGGTTGGGATCGGCCTCGAGGAGTGCCTGCTCGGCTGCCTCCTCCGTGTCTGGGCGGATGCCGAAGGCGAGGTCCGGCGCCAGCACCACGAACCCCTCCAGCGAGAACGCGTCTGCCCTCTGCTTGAGCTGGGAGGTCAACCCCCACCAGGCCGACAAGAGCAGGAGACCCCGTCCTTGGCCGGAGGGAGGAGCGACGAAGTAGGCCTGATCTCGCACCCCGTTCAGGCTATCGGGCACGGCCGCGTACCCTGCCGCCGTGCAGGAGCGGACAACCGGGCTGTGGATGACGCTGGCTGCTGCAGTGCTATTCGGCGTGTCGGCGGTGGCGGCGGCTGACGTCTTCGAGTCTGTGTCCCCGGCTCGGGTGGCCCAATTTCGATCCGTCTTCGCCGCGGTCGTGCTCATGGCAGTCGCCGCCCGGCGGGGCCTTCTCCGTGTAGGGAGGGACGTGTGGAAGACCGCTCTCATGGGGGTGAACCTGGCGGCGGTGACGGTCACGTACTACTGGGCGATCGACCGGCTCGGTGTCGGACCCGGCACGACGATCCAGTTCACCGCCCCGGTCCTCGTCATGGTGTGGCTGCGAGTCGTGGAGAAGCGGCACGTCCCGCCGCTCGCCTGGCTGGCAGCGGCGGCGGCGATCGTCGGCACGGCGTTGATGGCGCGGGCCTGGGAAGGCGACTTCGACGGGTTGGGTCTGGCGGCCGCCGTGGCCGCTGCCCTGACTTTCGGCACCTACCTGATGCTCGGTGAGCGGCTCGGCGGCAGGCTGCCGTCCCTGACGACGGTCGCCTATGGATTCCTCTTTTCGGCCTTGATCTGGCTGGTCGCCGTACCGCCGCAGGTAGCCGACCTCGACGGCGGGGAGTGGGCGCAGCTGGCTTTCATCGGTCTGGCGGGGACGGCGCTGCCCTTCCTCCTCGAGGTGTCTGCGCTTCGGAGGGCGGACCCGGGTTCTGTCGGAGTGGTCGCCACCGCCGAGCCGGTGGTATCGGCGGCGTGTGCCTGGGTGTTGCTCGGTCAGATCCTGGCACCTGCCCAGGTGGCGGGAGGAGCCTTGACGGTGGCGGCGATCGCTGCCATCCACTCGATCACGGCGCGGCGACCGGCTCTCCCCCTTCCGCCGGCGTGACTCAATAGTCGATGCCCCGTTTGGCCATGATCCCTTGGTCGTAGGCGTGTTTGACGTTTCGCATCTCCGTCACGGTGTGGGCGATCGCCACCAGCTCCTCGGGGGCGTCGCGGCCGGTGCAGATGACGCTGACGTGCTCGGGCCGTCCCTCGATCGCCGCCACCACTTCCGAAGTGTCGATCCAGCCCCAGTTCATCGGGTAGGTGATCTCGTCGAGGATGACGAGGTGGTGCTGGCCGGCGGCGATGATCTCGGATGCTTTGCGCCAGGCCTCGACCGCGATCGCCTGCGATTCCTCCATGTTCTCGGCTTCCCAGGTGAACCCGTCGCCGAGAGCGAACCAGTCGACGCCGAGCTGTCGGGCGATCTTCTCCTCACCCACTTTCCACTCGCCGGATTTCAGGAACTGGATCACCGCCACGTTCCAGCCTCGAGCCAGCGCCCGGATCATCGTCCCGAACGCCGCCGTCGACTTGCCCTTTCCGTCGCCCGTGTTGACGATCACCAAGGAAGGCGCCCGTCGCGTCGCCGGCGGGGGCGGTTCGGTCGGAGGCTCGTGGACGGGATCGGTCACGAGCTCACGAGTAGACGAAACAGAAGGGGTGGCCGGCCGGGTCGATGTAGACCCGCCAGGTGGACCCCGGCTGGCGCTCCGCCTTGCGGGCGCCGAGTTCGAGCACGGCTTTTTCGGCAGCCTCGATGTCGTCGACGTCGAAGTCGAGATGCGCCTGCTGGGGATGCTCGGGGTCGGGCCAGCGCGGCGGGACGTGGTCGGGGGCGAACTGGAAGGCGATCGTCACCCCGGTGTCAGACTTGAGCTCGATCCAGTGTCCGTCGTCGAACGGCTCTTCGATCTCCCAGCCAGTTATGGCGGAGTAGAACTCGGCGAGCCCCTTGGGGTCGGGGGTGTCCAGGGCGACTACCGAGAAGCGGGCGATGGTCATGAGGCCTCCTCCAATGTGGGCATTTCCACCGAGTCTCCGGCTTCGACCCACCCTTCCTCCAGGACCCGGGCGTAGACGCGGGACCAGCCCGGGTGGCGACCCTGGTGCATCCGCATGAAGTCGCCGTCGATGAACCACTGGGCGTTCTTGAAGCAGGGTGTGGTGAAAGCCGTCACTTCGAGCAGCACGTCACCGATCCGGAGTCGAGCTCCGGGTACGACCGACGTCCACTCGATCCCGGCGATGGTGAGGTTCTCTCCGGCGGAGCCCGGCTCGATGGAGTGCCCCTCGGCCTGGAGGCCCTCGATCACCTCGAGCGAGTAGAGGCACAACGCCCTGTCCGGTCCGCCGTGATGGCGGGTGTCGTTGTGGGCGTCGCCGGCCACGCCGAGCGTGCCGACGAAAGCCGTCGGTATCGGCAGCTTGGGGACGCCGCCGCCCGACACATTGATCTGATGGATTCTTCCCGCCATGATTCGTGCCCCCCGAAGGGTAGGAGCGTCATGGCTGACAACGTCACGGTTCTCGATCATCCCCTCATCCAGCACAAGCTCACGTTGATGCGGCGAAAAGACACCGCGTCCGCCGATTTTCGGCGGCTGCTGCGAGAGATCGCCGGGCTGATGACGTACGAGGTCACCCGGGACCTCCCGATCGAATACGAGAGGATCGAAACTCCGCTCGCCGAAATGGACGCTCCCGTGATCGAGGGGAAAAAGCTCGTGGCGATCTCGATCCTCCGGGCGGGAAACGGCCTGCTCGAAGGCATCCTCGACCTGGTGCCTTCTGCCCGGGTGGGTCACATCGGCCTCTACCGGGACCCCGAGACGTTGGAGGCGATCGAGTACTACTTCAAGGTCCCCGAAGACCTCCACGACCGTGACGTGATCGTGGTCGACCCGATGCTCGCCACTGGCCACTCGGCGGCCGCCGCGCTCGACCGGATCAAGGAGAAGAGCCCGCGCAGCATCCGGTTCCTCTGCCTGCTGGCCGCTCCCGAGGGCATCGCCTACCTGACGAAGCACCATCCGGATGTGCGCATCATCACGGCGGCCATCGACTCACATCTCAACGACCACGGCTACATAGTCCCGGGCCTCGGTGACGCCGGCGACCGTCTCTACGGCACCAAGTGACTGGCGGCATCGAAGCATTCCGCCAAGAGCAACAGGCCGTCTTGGATCTCCCCGTCTGAGATGAGCCCGTAGCCGAACGCCAGTCCGTCCGGTCCGGAGGATCTGGCGGCCATCTCCGAGAGCGAGTTGACGGCCACTCCTCTCTCAGCGGCCAAGGCGACTACTGCGTCGACGTCGATCCCGACGTCAGGTCGGAGACGCGCCGCGACGTGGAGACCGGCCCCGGACGGGAACGGCTCGAGCCACCGTCCCAGATGCTCATCCAGGGCCGCCAGCAAGGCGTCATGGCGCCGCCGATAACGCTGTCGGGTGCGCCTCAGGTGCCGGGCGAGATCCCCCCGCTCGATGAAGGCCGCCATCGCCTCTTCGAGGATCGGATCACCGTGCCAGTCGCTGACCAGGCGGGCGGCAGCCAGGCCTCGTCGCAGCGCCTCAGGCGCCACCACGAAACCCAGGCGCAGCGACGGATGCATGGTCTTCGAGAACGAACCCACGTAGATCACCCGTCCGGTGCTGTCGAGGCTCTGCAGCGGGTCCAATGGGCGGTCGGTGAAGCGGAACTCGGAGTCGTAGTCGTCTTCGATCACGAGGGCGTCGTGCTGTTCGCTCCACGCGAGCAACTCGAGGCGGCGGCGGAGACTCATCGTCGTGCCGAGCGGGAACTGGTGCGATGGCGTCACATACACGAGACGCGCTTCGGGGGGCAACGCCTCGACCACGATGCCTTCGGGGTCGACTTCGACGGGCACGACCACGGCCCCGAGTGACTGGAGGAGCTTCCGGACCGGGGTATAGCCGGGGTCCTCGACGGCAATCACTGCTCCAGGCTCGATGACCGTCCGAGCGATGACGTCGAACGCCTGCTGGGCGCCGCGGGTGACGAGCACGTCTTCGGGGCCGCAACGCACCGCTCGGGAGACCGCGATGTGACGGGCGATGGCGGCCCGCAACGACGGCCTGCCGGAAGGGTCGGGATAGGAGCGGGAGAAGTCGTGGACAGCCAACTGAGTGGTCATGGCCCGCCGCCATTCGTGGCGAGGGAAAAAGCCAGGGTCACCCATGCCCAGACGGAAGTCGTGGCGGGGCGGCGCCGACGGGGACGAGAACAGGGCTTTCCGCCACACAGGCCGAACGTGATGCGCCGAACCGCTCGGGGCTCGCGACGGCGACACGTCGGGGATCGTGGTGGACACGAACGTCCCCACCCCGACCCGCCCCTCGAGATAACCCTCCGCCACCAGTCGCTCGTACGCCGTCGTGACCGTCACGCGAGCCACCCCGAGTTGCTCGGCGAGTCGTCGGGAAGGAGGGAGCCGGTCGCCGGGCCGGAGGCGCCCGCTGAGGATGGCGTCGACGATGCCGCGGTAGATGCCGCCGATCCGGTCGCCCGGCGCCGGGTCCGGGATGTGGACGTCCATCGGCGCAGGTTAATTGGTCTGTCGGATCGGGCTGAGATTGGACCTTCCACAAGACCACTCCCTCCCGTAGGTTGGCGCCCATGACAGAGAACAACCAGACCCTCATTGGAGTGCTCGCCTGGGACGGATTTCTCACCTCAGAGGTCGTCGCCCCCGTGGAGGTGCTGGGTGCGGCCGTCGACCGGGGACTGCTCGACGCCGAGGTCAAGGTCGTGGCGCCCGAGATGGGCCCACTGCGGAGCGCCGAGGGCCTGCACATCCTCCCGGATGTGACGATCGACGATTGCCCCACTCTCGACGTCCTGGTTCTCAGCGCCTCGGCGGAGATGGACGGGGCGCTGTCCGACGCCAAGATCGTCGACTTCGTCGCCCGACAAGGGAAGGGTGCCCGCTATCTAGCCAGCAACTGCTCGGCGGCTTTCCTGGTCGGCAAGGCGGGTCTGCTCGCCGGGCGCCGGGTCACCACCTACCGGGGAGGGGAGGAGGACTTGCAGGCTCAGTTCCCCGAGGCCGAGGTGAGCACGGACGACGTGGTGGTCGATGGCGGGTTGATCTCATCGAGCGGCGAGGTCGTGAGCTACGAAGCGGCCCTGACGCTGCTGGCTGAACTCGCTGGCGAGCAGGCGGCGATGGAGATCGCCGAGGACCTCTACCTCCGCTGATCGGCGCCTTCCATCTCGTCGAGATCGGCCACGAGGACCTCCCGCTCCTCGGAATCGTCGATCTGCTCGACGAGACGGCGAGCGGCCTGCAGGTGCTCGGTGAACGTGTTCACGTCGTCGACCAGGGAGGCGGCACGGGCCATGGCCTCGTGGGCGAAGGCGACGATGAAAGGGTCGAGGTCGGAGGAGACGCGCAGGCAACGTTCGGCGAAGCGGCGGGCGAGGTCCGGGTAACCGGCACGCACCGCCGCCCGCGAAACTTGCCAGTCGGCTATCGCCCGGTTGCGAGCGTCGCCTACCTGATACCAATGGGCACGCTGGGCGAAAGCGGATGCCAGCATTTCGTCGACCTCGTCGGAGGTCAGCGATGGCCGATCCATCAACTCCCAGGTGTGGTTGAAGAAGCGGGGAGCGAAGGTCCGGTGCCAGCGGGTTATCTCCTCCACCCCCGGGTCGGGGATCGGTTCTGCCATGGAGGAAGGCTACGTCACGAGCCTTCCATGTGCACGACGTCAGTTGTTGGGCGGAGCCTGGCTGATGTCGGCCAAGGCCGACTCGGGATCGCGTTCGATCGCCAGGTCACCGATGGACACGACGCCCACCAGCGACCCGTTCTCCACCACTGGGAGGCGGCGTATCGCCTGCTCGGCCATGAGGGTGACGGCGGTACCGACCGGATCGTCGGGGCCTACTGCGTGCACGTCACGGGTGGCGATGCTCCCAACCGCGAGCGCCTCGACGCCGTTGCCGCTGGCCAGGCCACGCACTACCAGGTCTCTGTCCGTGACGATGCCCACAACCGAAGAACCGTTGGTGACGATCACGTCGCCGATGTCGCGGTCGCGCATGATCTCGGCCACCTGCATGATGTTCATCTCTTCGGGCACATGGACCGGGTCGGCCGTCATGACCTCGCGTACGGTCTGCATGGATCACCTCTCTTGGTCCGGGCCTGACCCGTACCACACGGAGCGGGGGTCAAACGCCGGATTCGACGGCCTCGGATGGAAGCGGGAACCAACGCAGGGCTTCAGAGCCGGGAGGCAGAGGCGTGGCGTCTCCGCCCTCCAACTCGGCCTCCTCGAGGATCTTTCGCGCCTCGACCAGGAAGTCTGCCAGGCGCCCCAGCGGCTCGGTGGCGGGGGGTGGGTTGTGGTCGGCGAGAAAGGAATCGAGGCTCAACGGGGGCGTCGCGAGGCCGTCGCGGTGACGCCACACGGCGGTGGCGGGATCGTACCGGTATTGGGGGAGCAGGCGCCACCCCAGGTCGGCGATCAGGTGCACCGCTTCGACCAGGTACTCGAACTCCTCCTCGGGGATGAAGTAGTTGAAGTTGATCCGCACCCAGCCCGGCTTGACAACTTCACAGCCAGCGGCGATCTGCTCCTCGAACCGGGCGCTGGTGGCGGCGTCGATACCGAGAAGGCGGTGCCCGTACGGACCGGCGCACGAGCACCCGCCCCGGGCCTGGATGCCGAACAGGTCGTTGAGCACGGCCACAACGAAGTTGTGGTGGAGATACCGGTCGGCGCCGAGATGGGAAGGAGCGCGGACGAGGAAGGACACGATGGACAGGCGGTCGGCGTCGGGATTGCCGAGGATCCGGATGTTCGGGTTCTGTCTCCACGACTCGATCGCCCGGCGAATGAACCCGTCCTCGAGGCGGCGAATCGTGTCGGCCCCCACCCTCTCCTTCAGAGCGAACACGAGGCCGGCCCGGATCGACTCGACGATCGCCGGGGTTCCGCCCTCCTCCCGGTGCTCCGGGTCGGACACATAACGGTGGCGGGCTTCGCTCACGTAGGACACCGTGCCGCCTCCGGGAACAGCCGGGACGCGGTTCGACAGCAAGTCCTTTCGCACCACGAGCACACCCGGGGTACCGGGGCCGCCGATGAACTTGTGCGGGGAGATGAAGATGGCGTCCTTGTGGTCGTGGCCATGGGTCAGAGGCGAGCGCATCTCGATGGCGACGTACGGGGCGGCGGCGGCGAAGTCCCAGAACGAAAGGGCGCCGTGGCGGTGGAGAAGGGACGAGATCGCCGACGTGTCGGAGATGATCCCGGTCACGTTGGAGGCGGCTGAGAAGCTGCCGATGCGGAGGGGGCGGTCAGAGAACTGAATGAGTCGCCGTTCGAGGTCGTCGAGGTCGATGTGACCGTCGGCGTCCTCGGCGATCTCGATCACATCGGCAATCGTCTCTCGCCACGGCAGCTCGTTGGAGTGGTGCTCGTAAGGCCCGACGAACACCACAGGGCGCTCGTCGGGCGGAATACATTCCGACAGCCGGTATCGGTCTTCGAGGTAGTCGGGTATCCGCAGACCGAGGATGGCGATCAGGCGATCTATGGCGCCGGTCGAGCCGGATCCGGCGAAGATCACGGCGTGCTCCTCCCGGTTGGCTCCCACCGCCCGTCGGATGACGTCGCGGGCTTCCTCCCGGAAGCGGGTGGTCTGCAGTCCGGTGCCCGATGTCTCGGTGTGCGTGTTGGCGTAGAGCGGGAGCACCGACCGGCGGATGTAGTCCTCGATCAGGTCGAGCGATCGCCCTGAGGCGGTGTAGTCGGCGTACACGACGCGTCGTACCCCGAAGGGAGTTGTGATTGCAGTGTCGGCACCGATCAGGGACGACCGGATCTGCTCGATCAGATCGGACATATCGAAAGGGTACAGACCAGTCCGGACCGCTTGCTCGATCTGAGCTCGGCCTAATCGCGGGACAGGGCGCCGCGGTGCCTGGCAGACTGGCCTGGTGGCCGACACCTACATCCACGGGCACCAGGACTCGGTGCTGAAGTCGCACCGTTGGCGCACCGCCGAGAATTCGGCTGCGTACCTCCTTCCCCACTTGCAGCCGGGGATGACCCTCCTCGACGTGGGGTGCGGTCCCGGCACCCTCACCGCCGACCTGGCGGCCCGCGTGGCGCCGGGCCGGGTCGTCGCCATCGACCGGTCCTCTGACGTGGTGGAGGAGGCGAAGGCTGCCACTGCATCCGTGGGCAACGTCGAGGTGGAGGTCGGCAACCTCTACGACCTGCGCTTCGACGACGCCACCTTCGACGTGGTCCACGCCCACCAGGTGTTGCAGCACCTCCGGGACCCGGTCGCGGCGCTGCGGGAGATGGCACGCGTGTGCCGGCCGGATGGGATCGTGGCGGTGCGCGACGCCGACTACGCCGCCATGACATGGTGGCCCGACGACCCGGGGCTCGACGCCTGGATGTCCCTCTACCAAAGGGTGGCGCGGACCGCCGGTGTCGAGCCGAACGCCGGACGCCGGCTGCTGGCATGGGCCCATGCGGCGGGCTTCACCGACGTCACCGCCTCGGCATCCGTCTGGTGTTACGCCTCTCCGGTGGCGCGCCGATGGTGGGGAGGCCTCTGGGCGGATAGGGTGGTGGACTCGGACCTGGCTCGCCAGGCCCGGGACTGGGGGCTGGCCGCTCCGCGAGACCTCATCGACATATCCGAAGCATGGCGGAGGTGGTCGGAGGCGGAGGACGGATGGTTCGTGGTCGTCCACGGGGAGATCATCTGCCGGGTCGGCGAGGAGCGTCCGGCAGGCGAGATGGCAAACTGACCTCGTGGCCAAGGACGAAGTCGAGGTAGAAGTCGGCGGCGAGAAGATCCGCATCACCTCGCCGGACCGGGTCGTTTTCCCCCGCCAAGGCTGGACGAAGATGGACGTCGTCGAGCATTTCCTGGCGGTCGTGGAGGGGGCGTTCCGGGGGATCGCCGACCGTCCCACGATGCTCAAGCGCTACATGAGCAACGTCGACGAGGACCCGGTGTATCAGAAGCGGGCGTCGAAGAACACACCGTTCGACACTGTCCAGATCCGCTTCCCGTCGCAGCGGCCGGGAATGATGAACGTCCCGCGAACGGAGGCCGACGTCATCCGTCTCGCTCAGCTCGGCTGCCTCGACTTCCACCCGTGGCCGGTTCGCGCCGACGACATCGACCATCCCGACGAGCTGCGGTTCGACTTCGACCCCACACCCGGGGTCTCCTTCGACGACGTCCGGCGGGCGGTGGCCGGCGCCAAGCATCTGCTCGACGAGCTGGGGCTCGTCGGCTGGCCCAAGACCTCGGGTAGCCGCGGGATCCACGTCTATGTTCGCATCGTGCGGGAGTGGGATTTCTTCCAGACCCGGCGGGCGGTGCTCGCCTTCGCCCGGGAGCTCGAACGGAGGATGCCTGGCCTCGTCACCACCGCCTGGTGGAAGGAGGAGCGCCACGGCGTCTTCATCGACTACAACCAGAACGCCCGCGACAAGACAGTCTCTTCGGCGTACGGGGTGCGCCCGACTGGCTACGTGTCGGCGCCGTTCACCTGGGACGAGCTCGAAGACGTCCACATCGAGGATTTCCCCCTCGATCGGTTCGCGACCGAACGCTACGCCGAGGTGGGGGATCTCACCGCCGGCATCGACGAGTCGGCGGGAAGGATCGACACGTTGATGGAGTGGGTGGCGAGGGACGAGGAACGAGGGCTCGGAGACGCACCGTGGCCACCCCACTACCCGAAGCAGCCCGGCGAGCCGCCGCGGGTGCAGCCGTCGCGCCAGCGCCGCCCGGCCGACGAATACTGACTCGTCGGGCCGATTCCATGCATCGAACGGGGTGGGTGCCGCCGGGTCTGGTCGTGGAGAGGATCAACCGACCGGGCGGCCGATCGTCGCCGATCGGTGGATGCGGCCGAGGCATCCCGTCCCGCAGGATCGGGACATGGCACTCATCGAAGTACGCGACCTGACCAAACGCTACGGAGACCGCACCGTGGTCGACGGGGTCACCCTCTCGGTCGAGGAAGGCGAGATCTTCGCCATCCTGGGACCCAACGGCGCCGGAAAGACGACAACCGTCGAGATGATCGGCGGCTTGCGGCGACCCGACGGCGGCTCCGTGCGCGTCGAGGGGCTCGACCCCACCACCGACAGCCGGGTGAAGCAGATCCTCGCCATGCAGCTCCAAGAAAGCCAGTTCGCCGACCGGATTCGCGTCGGTGAGGCCCTGGAGCTCTTCAGCTCCTTCTACCCGTCGCCGGTGCCGTGGCGGGACCTGATGGCCGAGCTCGGCCTGGCCGAGCAGGAACGAACCATGTTCTCCCGCCTGTCGGGAGGCCAGCGTCAGCGCCTCTCGATCGCCGCCGCCCTCGTCGGCGACCCGAAGATCGCCATTCTCGACGAGCTGACGACGGGACTCGATCCGAAGGCGCGGCGTGACACCTGGGGTCTCATCGAAGGCTTGCGTGACCGGGGCGTCACGATCGTCCTCGTCACCCATTTCATGGAGGAGGCGGAGCGGCTGGCCGACCGGGTCGCCGTGATCGACCGGGGTCGACTCATCGTTGTCGACACTCCCCAGGGTCTCGTCTCGCGGCTCGCCGCCCCCCAGGTGATGCGTTTCCGTCCCGGCGCGACTCTCGACCCCGACGAGCTGAGGGCGCTGGCGGAAGTCGAGTCGGTCACCGAAGACGGCGGGACGCTCACCGTGACCGGCAACGACAACGTCGTCTACGCCGTGACCGCCTTCCTGGCCCGCCGCCAGATCGTCGCCCACGAGCTGCGGGTCGACACGGCGACTCTCGACGACGCCTTCCTCGCCCTCACCGGGCGGAAACTCGACACGGAGGAGGCTTGAGCGATGTCATCACTCGCCACTTTGACCCGGATCGAATCGAAGGTCTTCCTGCGGGAGCCGCTGGCCGTCTTCTGGGGGCTGGTGTTCCCGTCGCTCCTGCTGCTCGTCCTGGGGCTGGTGTTCCCTGGCGCCCAGGAGTTCAGCGATGACCTCGGCGGAGTCAGGCTGGTCGATCTCTACGCCCCAACCGTGATCGGCTTGGCCCTGATCACACTCGGCGTGTCGACGTTGCCGACCATCCTCGCCACCTATCGGGAGCGCGGGATCCTGCGTCGGATATCCACCACTCCGGTGCATCCGAGCCGGCTCGTCCTCACCCAGCTCATCATCCACGCCGGGATAGCGGTGGCCGCCTCGCTGGCGAGCATCCTGATCGGCTGGCTGATCTTCGATATCGCGCCTCCCGGCAATCTCGGTGGCTTCATCATCACGTTCGTGCTGGGGACGGCGGGGTTGTTCGCCGTCGGGCTGCTGATCGGGGCGCTTGCTCCGACCGCCGCTTCGGGTCAAGGCATCGGCCTGGCGGTGTACTTCCCTCTGCTGTTCTTCGCGGGGGTGTATTTCCCCATCCAGGTGATGCCCGACGGCCTGCGGACGGTGGCCGAACTCATGCCTTCCGGAGCCGTTGTCCGGTCGTTGGCCGACACCTGGGCAGGTCAGAGCGTCCACGTCCCTAATCTCGTCGTGATGGCAGTGTTCGCCGTGGTGTTCGGCCTGGCCGCCGTGCGCCTGTTCCGGTGGGAATGAGCTCCGGGGCGGCACCCTCCCGGGAGCGGAGCGGCTGGGAGCGGGGGCTCGACCTCGCCGCGGCCTACGGCCCCTTGGTGACTCTCGCAGCGGGGACGGCGTTCGCCTTCGCCGTCCCCAACGAGACCTCGCCGTTCCTCATAGCTGGCCTGGTCGCCTTGGCCGCCTCGTGGGTCTACTTCGTCTATCCACGCGGTGCCCTCGACCGTCAGGGCCGCTTGCGGGTCTATTACCTCGGCTACATGGTGCTGGCGGTCGTCCTCATCTCCCTGCACCCGTTCTTCTTCATCTTCCCGGTCGCGGCCTTCTTCCAGGCGTATCTGTTGAAACCGCCGCCGGTCACGTTCGCGGCGGTCCTTCTGGCATCGCTCGTCGTGAACAGCCTCATCGTCCGGGACGCCCCCACGACACAGAACTGGTGGATCTTCGCTGTCGTGGTGGCCATCCAGACCCTTGCCATCGGTGTCGGCGTGATCGGAGGGGAGAAGATCAACGAGCTCAGCGAAGCCCGACGCCGGGCCGTTGCCGAGTTGGAACGGGCCCTGGAGGAGAACGAAGGGCTCCACGCCCAGTTGATGATCCAGGCGCGCGAGGCAGGGGTGGCCGACGAGCGCGAGCGGCTCGCCCGCGAGATCCACGACACGATCGCCCAGGGGCTGGTCGGGGTCATCACTCAGCTCGAAGCCGCAGAACACGTCATCGCGGATCGGGCCGCCCTGGAACGTCACCTGCAGAACGCCACCCGCCTCGCCCGGGAGAGCCTCCTCGAGGCTCGGCGGGCGGTGAGAGGAGCGGCCCCCCTCCAGCTGGAAGGACGGACCCTGCCACAGGCGATCGCCGAAGTCGTGGAGAAATGGTCGAGCGTGAACGAGGTGGCAGTGGAGTGGGCGAGCACCGGGGACCCCGTCGACCTGCATCCCGAGATCGAAGTCACGCTGCTGCGGGCCGTCCAGGAGTCGTTGGCGAATGTCGCCAAACACGCCGCCGCCTCCCGGGTGGGCGTCACCCTGTCCTACATGGGCGATCTCGTGGCTGTCGACGTGCGCGACGACGGCAGGGGGTTCTCGCCCAATGGAGGCGACACCACCGGCTACGGGTTGCGGGCGATGAGAACCCGGGTCGAGCAACTCGAGGGCACCTTCGAGATCGAGTCGGCTCCCGGCCATGGAACCGCCGTATGCGTCTGCCTGCCGACTGGAGGCGTCGGAGATGGCTGAGAAGCCGATCCGACTGCTCCTCGTCGACGACCACCCGGTGGTGCGGGATGGCCTGCGAGGCATGTTCGCCAACGAGGCGGACTTCGAGGTGATCGGCGAAGCCGCCGACGGTCGGGAAGCGGTCTACAAGGCGGCTGCACTCGAGCCCGACGTGGTGCTGATGGATCTGCGGATGCCCGGGACCGATGGGGTGGCGGCGATCCGGGAGATAGTCGAACTTCGACTGCCCACCCGGGTGCTGGTCCTGACCACCTACGACACCGATCGGGACGTCGTCGCTGCCATCGAGGCGGGCGCCACCGGCTATCTCCTGAAGGACGCCCCCCGGGCGGAACTGCTGCGAGCGGTCGAGGCGACGGCCCGCGGGGAAGCCATCCTGTCGCCACCGGTGGGTGCTCGCCTCATGGAACGGGTGCGCAACCCCGACCGCGAGCTCCTGAGCGACCGCGAGATGGAGGTGCTGCGCCTCGTGGCGTCGGGGGCGACGAATCGGGACATCGCCGAGGCGCTCTTCGTGAGCGAAGCCACGGTCAAGACGCATCTCCTCCACGTATTCACCAAGCTGGGGGTCAACGACCGGGCGGCGGCAGTCGCCGCTGCCTACGAAAGGGGACTTCTGCAGCCGGGCGAGCCGGCTTAGTCACATGGCATCCCGGCGGCGCAGGGCCCAGGTGAGGAGCAGCCAGCCGGCCACGGCCACCACCGCCACCTTCGCCACGCCGCCTCCCGCTCCAGGGGCGACCGGGCCCAGAGCCTCCGACAAGTCGTTGTCACCCGCCGGCACGAGGTCGGCATAGACCGAGAGGGCGAACCGCCAGATCGACGTGTTGGCGACCCCGGTGACCAGGTAGGCGACGATCTGCTCCCACAGGATGACGTAGCCGAGGCCCACCAGGATCACCCGAGGGACGAGATAGCCGGCGGGCACGAACAGCGGGGCGTAGCCGAGGGCCGCCACGATGTAGGCGGGGAAGGCGGCGATCCCGAATCCGATGTCGGCGCCGACCAGAGCCGAGGCTACGGTCACCGCGGCAGCGGTCAATGCCCCGACCAGCGCCGTCACCGTCACCCCGGCAGCGATCGACGCCACCGCCATCATCGGCCGGGGAATCGGCGTCATGTACAGATAGGGGAGGGTGCCGTCGTCGCGCTCGTCACGGAGCGTGGAACTGGCCAGGATCAGCGCCACGATCGGGAACGTCCGGGCGCCGATGTTGGCGACGAGACCGGCGACGTCCGTGGGCGGCTGATCGTCGGCCAACCCTCCCACGAGGAGGACCCCGGCAGGCGTGACGGCGAGCAGGGTCGTGAGAAACAAGCGCCAGGGCCGGGACAACATCCGGACGTGGTGGCGGAACAGGGCGAAGGCCTTCACCGCTTCCCCACCAGGTACCGGAACACGCTCTCGAGCGACTCGTCGGTCGGCTCCACCCGCCGCAGCCGAATCCCCGCCTGCTGGGCGGACCGAGGCAGCTCCCGCGCCAGGACGGAGGCGTCATCGGCTTCGATCTCGACCACCTCTCCACGCAAGCGGACCCCGCTCACCGCCTCCACCCCCACGAGGAGCGTCGCCAGCCTCCTGGGATCGTCGGCGACCACCCGGAAGAGGCGGGGGCGGTCGGTCATCGCCGCCCGCAGATGGGCCACCGACCCCACCGCGGCGAGCCTGCCGTCGACCATCGCCACGATCCGGCCGGCCATCCGCTCCACCTCGGCGAGGACGTGGGATGAGACGATCACGGTCCGGCCGTTCTCACCCAACCGCTGGAACAAGGCGATGAGGCTGGCCCGTTGCACCGGGTCGGCGCCGTTGAGCGGCTCATCGAGGATCAGTACATCCGGGTCGGATACGAGAGCCGCCGCCACCTTGGCACGTTGCCGCATTCCCTTCGAGAATCCCCCGAGGGGCCGGTCGGCGGAGTCCAGCAGCTCGACGGTGGCGATCGCCCGCTCGGTCGCTCCCGCCGCGTCCCCCACGTCTTTCAGGTCGGCAGCCAACCGCACGAACTGGCGGGCGGTGAGCCGCGTGTACACGGCCTCGTCCTCAGGAACCAGGGCCACCCTCTGGTACACGGACACGTCCTGGCGGGGGTCGACCCCCAGGACCTCCACCGTCCCTGCCGACGGACGCTGGAGACCCGCTATGAGGCGAAGCAGGGTGGTCTTGCCGGCACCGTTCGGCCCCAGCAGGCCCGTGACGCCGGGACGGAAATCGACGGTGACGTCGGAGACGGCCACCTTCTGGCCGAACCACTTCGACACGCCTTGGACGCGGACTGAATCGGTCATGCCAGCTTCCGGTATCGCCGGTACATCCACCACACGCCGAGCACCGCCACCACTCCGATCACGATCACGGAAACCCAGACGTCGAATCCCACCTGGACGGCCGGATAGTCGGCGGTGGTGATGTCGAAGATGCGGTCACGGACGATCCGGGGGTGCTGGTCGAGGGCCAGGAGGGTGACCCAGCGGGCGAAGGGCACCTCCAACAAGCCGATCCGGGAGGCGATCGACCCTCCGGCGGTGAGGATCCCGAGGAAGATCGCCGCCGCCACGCCCGTGCGGTCGACCACTGACGAGACGGCGGTGACCAGGCCGCCGTGGAGTGCCAGATAGGCGAGGGTGACGAGTGGCACTTTCCACAACACGTCCAAATTGGCGCCTAGATACGGCAGGAAGCCTTCGTCGGAGAGGAACGCCAAGCCGATGTGGAGCGCCGCCTGGGGAAGGAGATAGATGAGCGACGTGACGCCGAGGAAGGCGGTGAGCTTCCCCTGCAGATAGGCGCCGACCGTCAGCGGGCGGGAGAAGTAGACGGACAGCACGCCCTGGGTCCGGTCGGGGATGAGCAGCGTGGGCGCGGCGAGAGCGATGAAGAGGATGCCGACCCAGGAGAAGAAGTCGAACAACTCGCCGTAGCGGGGCAGGAGCGAGGTGTCCTCGATCCCGACCCGAGTGGAGGCGAAGTGGAGTCCTACGAACACGATCGCCGAGGCGGCGGCGATGCTGAGCAGCGCCCACGGGAGGATCTTGCGGCGAGCCTTGCGGCGCAGCCCCAGCACCCGGCGGATGCCCTCGCGGACCACAGCCCGGCGGGCGCCGCCGACACCCAGCCGAGGCCCCTCGTATCGGCGATACCCGCGGTCGTAGATGACGTCGTCGGTCATCTGCGCTCCGCCCGCGCCAGGAACTCCTCCTCGAGGGAGGTGGCACCGCGCACCATTCGCAGCAAGCCGGCATCGGCCCGGGAGACTTCCTCGACGATGGCAGTCTCGGTGGCGCCGTCCTCCCCGGTGACCACGAAGCGATGGCCGGCGACCGACACCTCGTATCCCCGCCGCCGCAGAGCTTCGGCGACGGCATCGGCGTGTTCGAGCACCTCCACCGTCACGGTGCGTAAGTCGCCTCCTGCCTCGAGCGGGCCCGAACGGACGAGAGTCCCGGCGTCGAGCATCACCACCCAGTCGCAGGTCCGCTCGATGTCGGTCAAGACGTGGGAGGAGACGATGACGTTGATACCGAACGTGCCGAGGCGGCCGATCAGGTCGAGCATTTGGTCCCGGCCGTCCGGGTCGAGACCAGAGGCGGGCTCGTCGAGCAGCACGAGGGTGGGGTCGTGGACGATCGCCTGGGCGAGCTTCACTCGCTGGCGCATGCCGGTCGAGAAATCACCCAGGTACCGGAAGCGTTCCTCTTCGAGACCCACGAGAAACAGGGTCTCCGACGACCTCCGCTTGGCCTCCCCTGCCGGAATCCCGGCTAGCTCAGCGGCGTAGGCGACGAAGTCGGCGGCCGTCTGGTCGTTGGGGAGGCATTCGCCCTCCGGCATGTACCCGACCATCCCTCTGACCCGCCCTGCCTCACGTCGTACGTCGGTGTCGAGGACGGTCACCTCGCCGGCCGTCGGGTGGATCAGCCCGAGCAGGATCCGAAAGAAGGTCGTCTTTCCGGCACCGTTGGCGCCGACCAGACCCGTGACGCCGGGCGGGATCTCGACCTGGACGTCACGCAGCGCGACTACGGGTCCGTAGTCGTGGGTGAGGCCACGGGTGGAGACGACGGGTTGCACAGCGCGCCAGTGTGCCACGGCGCGTCGGCAACCATCCGGCGTTCAGTCGCCGCTCAGGACGACGACGTCGCTGAACCCGGGGCCCTCGGGCAGCTCGAGCTGGTCCATCGTGCATTCGCGAGGGTCCTTGTCGGGGCGCCAACGATGGAAGCGAGTGGCGTGGCGGAATCGGTGACCCTCGAGTTGGTCGTAGGACACCTCGACCACTACACCGGGCTGCACCGGCGTCCAGTCGAGGTCCTTCCCGGCCGACCAGCGGCTCTCCGCTCCGGGAACCCGAACACCCTCGCCGAACGAGCCCTCGGCGGCGAGCTCGGAGAAACGTCGGAACAGCTCCTCCCGGTCGGCGTCCCCGAATCCAGAGCAGTGCCCGACGAAGGCGAGCTGGCCGCGTTCGTCGTAGAGCCCGAGGAGAAGGGAGCCGATCTTGCCGCCGTCCTTGTGTTCCCGGAATCCGCCGACGACGACGTCGATGGTGCGCCGGTGCTTGAGCTTGATCATCGCCCGCTTGCCCGACTGGTACGGGCCGTCGAGCTCCTTGGCGACGATCCCGTCGCAGCCGGCCGACTCGAACTCGTCGAACCACCGTTTCGCCGTCTCCTCGTCGGTGGTGGAGGGGGTGAGGTGCCACGGGTGCTCCAGCTCCTCGAACAGCCCCACCAGTCGCTCCCGTCGCTGACGGAACGGGAGCTGGCGCAGGTCCTCGCCCCGCAGAGCCAGGAGGTCGAACGCCACCAGCTGTGCCGGGGTCTCGGCCGCCAGCTTCTTGATCCGTGACTCCGCCGGATGGATGCGCTGCTGGAGGACGTCGAACTCTGTGACGTCGTCGATCACCACGACGATCTCGCCGTCGACGACGGTTCCTTCGGGAAGCTGGCGCAACGCCGGCTCGAGCTCCGGGAAGTAGCGGAGGAGGGGGCGTGAGTTGCGGGAGTCGAGGCGGATCTCGGGCTCGGACCACGAGAGCGACCGGAACCCGTCCCACTTCGGCTCGTAGGCGAACTCGCCCTTCGGCCATCGCTCGGACACCCGGGCCTCCATCGTGGGGATCGGGGGCGGGAAAGGATGAGGCATGGGTCAGGCAGTCTACGGACAGTACGATCGGTGAACGGTGCCTACGCCCAAACTCTCATGGCCGAAGAGGGTCTATCGCATCCTCGTCGCGGCCGGAAAGGAGTTCGGCGAGGACAAAGGGACGCGGCTCGCCGCCGCCCTCTCCTACTACACGTTGTTTGCCCTCGTCCCCCTCCTGTTCCTCAGCGTCGCCCTGTTGGGCTTCGTGTCATCCGAGTCGGCCCTGACCCAGAGCAGCTGCGCCACGGTGAGCGTGGCTTCGATTCCCGCCGACTCACCCAATCCACTCGACCGGGCTCTGCTCCAGGTGGAGGAGGTAGTCGGTGGCCAGATCGCCGATCAGTTGGCCAACCTCGCCTGCCAGGCGAACGCGCAGCGAAGCGGCTTCCTTGTCCTCGGTCTCGCCCTCGCCGCCTTGAGCGGGTCGGGGATGTTCCTCCAACTGCAAGGCGTGCTCAACTTCCTTTTCCACGCCCCTGAAGACCGGCTGCGGGGTTTCGGGGCGATGCTCGTTCAGCGCGGCATCGCCCTCGTCTCGGCGGTGCTCTTGGCGGTCGTGGCCGTTGTTCCCATGGCCGCCGTAGCCGCGCTCGAGTTCCTCCGTCGGTGGATGCCGATCCGGGAGCTCGCCCCGGTGCTGAACGTCATCGTCCCTCTCGTCTCGCTCCTCGTGCTCGTCACCGTGGTGGCGGTCACCTTCAAGACGCTGACCCGGGCGGATGTGCCGTGGCGGGCCGCCCGTCACGGGGGGACGTTCACCGCCCTGGTCGGATTGGCCGGCGCCTATCTCGTTGGTCTCTATCTGCGCGACTTCGGCGGGGGAGGAGCGTTGGCGGCGATCGGAGGCGTCGCCATCCTCCTGTTCTTCTTCAACTTGATGTGGACTATCTACGTCTTCGGGGCCGAGGTCACCAAGGTCTACGCCGACTACCTGACCTACGGAGACATCCTGGCGCCCGTCGAAAGGCCGGCGCCGCTGTCCGTGGCCGTCGAGACCGAAGAGGCCGCCGCCGAGCCCGCCCCTCCGGAGTCGCCGTGGCGGACGGGGGTCATCGCCTTCCTCATCGGCCTCTTCACCGGGTGGGCCGCCCGCCGTCGGGCCTAGCATCGCTTCCGATGCCGGTAAACGGCCAGCCAGTCGAGATCCGATCACAGCACGAGTCCGCCCTGGACTTCATTCGGCAGGACCTGGGCCTCACCGGCGCCAAGCTGGTGTGCGGAACCGGGGTCTGCGGGGCGTGCACGATCTCGGTCGACGGAGTGCCCGTCGCTTCCTGTGTGCTGCCGATCGAGGAACTGGAGGGCCGCGACGTGCGGACTGTGGAAGGGCTGGCCGACGGGGAAAGGCTGCACCCGGTCCAGGCGGCGTTCATGGCCTGCGACGCCCTCCAATGCGGCTACTGCACTCCGGGGTTCGTCGTCGAGGCGGTCGCCTTCTACGACCGCTGGCGTCAGGCGAAAGGCAAGCAGCGGCCCCACCGTGATGACATCGCCCGCGCCCTCGCCGGGCACCTCTGCCGTTGCGGCGCCTACGAGAACATCTATCGGGCGGTGAGTGATGCCTGCGTCGGGTTGTTCGACGGTGTCACGGACGTGAACGCCCCTCGACCCGATGCGAAGGAGAAGGTGACCGGCGCCGCCAAATACACGACCGACCTGATGGTGGACGCTGCTGTCGGGCGCATCGTCCGCTCCTCCGTCCCCCACGGCGACATCGCTTCGATCGACATCGCTCCCGCTCTGACGATGGAGGGTGTGTTGGCGGCCGTCACCCTCGCCGAGCCGGGCGAGCGGGTGCGTTACGTCGGCCAGCCCCTGGCCGCGGTGGCGGCGGTGGACGAGGCGACGGCGCGACGGGCAGCGGAAGCGGTCGTCGCCAGGATCACGCCCCGCCCGGCGGCCTTCGGTGCTCCACAGTGCCTCGCCGAAGGCGCCCCGGACGTGCATGGCTGGTGGCTGCCCCCCTCCAACAACGAGGCTCCCGCCATTCCCAACGTGCGGCGCCGCAACCTGGTCGGCCCCACCGTCCCTCCGACACCCAGCGCCTGGCGTGTGCGTCGCCGTCTGAAGCGTGCCGAGGAGGGCCTGAACCTCGTGACCGGGAGCTGGCAAACCTCGGTCGTCTCCCACACGGCCTTCGAGCCCCACGCCGCCGTCGCCGAATGGAAGGACGACGGAAGTCTCGTCGTGCACCTCTCCACCCAGGGGGTATGGCCCAACCGGCGACGACTCGCCGAAGCCCTCGAAATCCCCGAGGAGAAGGTCGAGGTGCGGGCCGAGTACGTGGGCGGTGCCTTCGGAGCCAAACAGAGCCTGGGTGTGGAGGCTTTGGCGGCCGCCTTGTTGTCCCGGGCTGCTCGTCGCCCCGTGAGAGTCGTCTTCGACCGTGCGGAGGAGCTCACGGTGGGAGGCAATCGGCCCGGTGCCGAAGTCGAGCTGTCGCTCGCCTGGTCCGCCGACCTGGGGTTGGAGGCGCTGAAGGTGAAATCGGTGGCCGACTCCGGCGCCTCCGCCGGAAGTCTCGTCGCCTCCTTCCTTCCCCGGTTCGTCTACCCGGGCGCCCCGCGGACGCTGCTCGACTACGACGCGGTCTCCAACATGCCTCCCGGCACGGCGTTCCGCGCTCCGGGAGGGCCCCCCGCCCTCCTGGCGCTCGAGGGTGCCATCGACGAGATGGCCGTCACTCTCGACATCGACCCGATCGAGCTGCGACGCAGGTGGAACGACCGTCCGCTCCGCGAGGCGATGTACGACTGGGCGGAAAGCCACGAACTGTGGCGCAGCCGCCGCCACCCCGGACATGGCCGGATCCGCCGGGGCGTCGGGGTCGCCTTCGGATCTTGGTTCCAGGGCCACGACCCGGCCAGCGAGGTGACCGTTGCGGCCGGGCCGGACGGCGTATCCGTGCGTGCCGCCGCCCAGGACATCGGAAACGGCACCCGGGGGATGCTGGCCACCGCCGTGGCTTCCGCGTTCGGCATCGACCCCGCCGAGGTCCAGGTCGAGGTGGGGACGACGGCAGGAGGACGTCCCGGGCCCATGTCGTCTGGGTCGCGCACCACTACGACTCTGTGGCCGGCGGCGCGGGCCGCCGCCGAAGCCGCTCGCGACCGGCT
>Ga0207873_1000905_pt1 | contig 30487 bp, 27 predicted proteins | sample BGWIniCompost_FD_187373 | JGI IMG/M metagenome (GOLD analysis project Ga0207873, IMG submission 187373) | Cellulose adapted compost microbial communities from Newby Island Compost Facility, Milpitas, CA, USA - BGW Initial Compost (SPAdes)... ... | reverse complement strand
CGCGCGCGAGCGGGCGGGCGCCGGGCGGCCGCCGATGGCGCAGCCGCGGCGCAAGAGCGATCCGCCGACGGCGCGCTGGGCCGAGATCTTCGTGGTGTCGGACGGCACGGGCGAGACCGCCGCCGACACGGTGCGCGCCGCCATGCTGCAGTTCCAGAGCCGCTGGCGGATGCGCAAGTACGCCGACGTGCGCAGCGCCAGCCAGGCGCGCGTGGTGATCGAGGAGGCGGCCGAGGCCAACGCGCTGGTCGTCTTCACGGTGGTGAACCGCGACGCCGCCCAGGCGCTGCGCGACCACGGCGCCCGCCTGGGGGTGCCCACCGTCGACCTGCTGGGCCCCCTGATCGCCAACATCGCCGAGCACCTGCACCTCGAGCCGCGCCTCGAGCCGGGCCTGCTGCACGGCTTCTCGGACGAGTACTTCCGGCGCATCGAGGCGGTGGAGTTCGCGGTGCGCCACGACGACGGCGCCAACCTGCACACCCTCCACCAGGCCGACATCGTGCTGGTCGGCCCCTCGCGCACCTCGAAGACGCCGCTCTCGATGTACCTGGCCCAGCGCGGGCTCAAGACCGGCAACGTGCCGCTGGTGCCCGGGCTCGACCCGCCGCGCGAGCTGCTCGAGATCGCGCGGCGCAAGGTGTTCGGGCTGATCGCCGACGCCGAGCGGCTGGTGACGATCCGGCGCGCGCGCGTGCGCGGCCTCGGCACGGTGAGCGCCTTCGACTACGCCGAGCCCGCAGCGGTCGAGCGCGAGCTCGCAGCCGCGCGCCGCCTCTACCTGCAGCGCGGCTGGCGCGTCATCGACATCACCGGCCGCGCCGTCGAGGAGACCGCCTCGCGGATCCTCGAGCTGCACCACGGCGGCTGGGCGGTCGGGGTCGACTGAGCCCCCGACCGCCCGGGCCGCCGCCGCGCGATCAGCCCCCTTCGCGCAGGCCGATGCGCCGCTCGCGCTCCTTCTGGGCGTCGAGCAGCACGCGCTGCTCCTCGGTGAGCAGCGCGGTCGCCACGGAGGGCCGCAGGATCGAGTAGAACGACGGCACCACCGTGATCGCGCCCAGCATGTTGATCACCATCAGGATCACCAGCAGCTGGGCCATCTCGGCCTGGAAGCGCAGGTTCGAGAACATCCAGAGGAAGATGCCGCCCACGATCGTGGTGGCGGTGAAGCTCACCGCCATGCCGGTGGTGCGCACCGCCCGGCGCACGGCCTCGTCGATGTCCTGCGTGTCCACGCACTCCTGCCGGATGCGGTCGACGATGTAGATCGCGTAGTCGACGCCGATCCCGACGCCCACCGACTGCACGGGCAGGGTGTTGATGTTGAGGCCCACCCCGCGCACCGCCATGTAGGCCAGCGAGAGCAGGGTCGCGGTGGCGAGCTGCAGCAGGATGATCCCGCCGCTGATCGCCGACTGGTAGGTGATCGAGTGCAGCACGAAGATCACGAACAGCAGCAGGGTGATGTTCGCGATGTGGCTGCGCTCCACCTCGTCGTTGATCGCGGCCAGGACGCCCATGATGCCGCCGGCCATCACGAACTGGACGCCGCGCGTCCAGGAGTTGGTGGGCTGGTAGCGCGGCGTCGGCTCCACCGCCTTGAGGTCCTGGACGATCAGCTCGTTGGTGTCGACGGCGACGGCGCGGATGCCGTGCTCCTCGCTCTCCCACCACCAGGAGACGTCGTCGACGCCCCAGTCCGCCAGGCTGTCGGGCCAGGTGAAGACCTCGCCCTCCTCGACCGAGTCGCGCTCGTAGGCGTAGTCCTCCTGGGCGGCCTCGCGGAACTCCTCCAGCCAGGCCGGCAGCCCGTCGCGGTCGGCGTGCTTGACCGGCACCTCGTCGTAGCTGCCGTTCTGGCGGATCTGGACGCGCAGCGTGTGGTCGCGCGTCGGGAGCAGCGGGCCCAGCATGTAGTACCAGAGGTCGGTGAGCGCCTCCTTGTCGAAGAAGCCGGCGCCCGGCTCGGCGTGGTCCATGTCGAGGCGCACGATCACCTCGCCCATGGGGTTCTCCTTGATGAAGTAGTCCGCCGCCTTCACCGCCTTCTGGATCGTCGGCCCCTTGTGGTCGGGATAGAAGAAGGTGACGTTCGCGTCGCGGCTGTCGTCGGTCATGAACGGGCGCAGGAAGCCCGGGGCGCCGTTGGTGCGCAGCTGGAAGATCACCGTGCGCACGGTGCCCGGGTGCAGCGGCACGAACTGCCACTTCGGATCGCCGTAGTGGTTCATCCGCCAGTAGCCGCGGATGATCGGCGCGATCGACACCGAGGCGCCCATGTCGGTGTGGGTCGCCATCCAGCGCTCGAACTCGGTCATGCGCTGGATCGGCAGCGGGTCGGCGCTGGCGTTCTCGCGGTCGCCCGCCGAGAAGATCACGAACGAGTCGACCCCGCCGAAGCGCCGGGCGATCTCGTCCGTGGCCACGTTGAACTCGTGCTCCGGCCACAGCAGCGGCGAGCCCGGCGTCGCCTGCCCGATCAGCGAGTGGAACAGCGTGATGTAGAGCGAGACCGAGAACAGGATCACGGTCACGGCGCCGACCGCGTACTTCCAGCGCGGATGGGTGGTGAACCAGCCGACCCAGCTGGTGAAGCGCACCATCACGTCGGGCAGGAAGTGCTCGTGCTCCTTGGGCGCCGGCAGGTAGCAGATCATGATCGGGTGCAGCAGCTCGACGGTGGCGAGGATCGCGAGCACCCAGAAGGCGCCGAAGATGGCGAGCTCGAACATCTGCGGGATCGTGGTCAGCGCGATCACCGCGAGGCCCGCCACGTCGGTGATGATGCCGAGCGTGCCGGGCACGATCAGCTCGGCCATCGCGATGGTGGCGGCCTCGATCTTGGCCACCTCCGGGTCGCCGACCTGCGGGGCGAGGATCTCGTAGTCCTCGAAGAAGCGCTCCGCCATCTGCACGGTGTGCGAGACGGCGCGCGCCGTGATGATCATCGGGATGACCAGCACCAATGGATCGAAGGTGATGTTCATCCAGCCGCAGAAGCCCGCCCCCCAGATCACGGTGCAGATCGCGGCGATGAACGGGATCAGCACGCCGTGCAGGCGCCGGAAGTAGCCCAGCAGCAGCAGGAAGACGGTGATCACCGTGAGGCCGACGAAGACGCCGATCTCGAAGGCGTGCTTGATGATCCAGCCCACGTGGATGGGCTCGCCCGAGACGAAGATCTGCAGGTTGCAGCCCTCGGGCCAGCTCGCGACCGTCGGCGCGGTGCGCACCAGCCGCGCCAGCGAGTCGAAGATCCGGGTGAAGACGGTGCCCTCCTGGGCGGCCGTGCAGGCGGGGTCCTGGAACTCGCGCTTGATCGCCTGCACGTGCTCGAAGACCGCCGTGTAGACCTCCGAGGTGTTGAGGCGGTCGGTGATGAAGCCGGCGGTGATCAGCGCGCCCTTCTCGTCCCACGACACCAGGCGGCCGTAGATGAAGGGCGGGTTCTGCAGCACCACCTCGCGCAGCGCGTCGGCCTCCTCCTGGGTCTTCGGGACGCCCTTCATCAGCACGTCCGAGGTGATCGAGCCGTCGGGCTCGATCTGGACGGCGCGCGTGCTCGAGTGGGCCAGCGAGCGGATCTGGTCGTGGTTGACCGGGTAGGGCGGGTAGCGGCGGTCGAGCTCCTTGAGGAGCTTGGCGTCGCTGAGCCCGCGCTCCTCGAGCTGCGCGCGCAGCTCCTCGCGGGCCTCGCTCTGCGAGTCGTAGCCGACGCCGTCGAGGCGCCGGGTGATCTCGTGGATCTTCTGCAGCGTCTCGGGCGTGAAGATGTTGCCGTCGCGCACCACCACGCCGACCGCGACCAGCGAGGAGGTGCCGAACTTCTTGGCGAACTTGTCCTGGGCGTGGATGAAGGGGTGGTCGGGCCACTGCGCGCGGGCGCTCGTGTCGACGCGCACCACCGGGCCCGGCAGCGCCTCGATCCCGTAGGCGCGCAGGATGGCGTTCAGGATCGGGTAGAAGAAGAAGAGCGTCGCGAGGACCAGCGCCAGCGCCACCCAGAAGCGGTTCCGCACGATCCAGCGTGCGAAGAGCAGGGTCTTCGTCGGCCGCGCGTGCGTGATCGCGAGGATGTCGGGGGGCTGCTGGGACATGGTCGTCTCCCGCTAGAGGACGTTGAAGTTGCGCTGGGCAGGGTGAGACGCGCGAGGCCGTCGGTTCGATTCCGATTTCGCTTTCCACGTCGATGCCGGCGCCGACCGCATCGAGCCGGAGCGCTGCGCGCGCTCCGAAGCGCCGTGGGCAGTCCGACGCCGGAGTCCCGAAATCGTCGTCCGTCGTCCGAAGGCTCCGCTCGCTCCGACACGACCGGCGGAGCCGCGCCGGCGCCAGGGACCTGGCGCTCGCGTCCCGGCTCGGACGGCGCACACGGAGCTTGGATCGCACCCGCTGGGAGTCCCGCCACCTTGGAGGGGGACCGGCACACCCGGTCGAACGCTATCCCTGGGGACTCGCCCGGGTCAAGTGCGCGCGCCTGGAAAGCGCTGGAGGAGAGCCCGATCCGGACCCCGAGCTGCCGCTTCTGCCCCGACCCGCTGCGCCCGGTCGCGGCCGCGCCGTTTGCGGCCGCTGCGTTGGCCGCCGCAGAGTGGGCGCGCCTTCGCGCGCACGGGAGCCGGTGCGCGTGAGCCCGGCGCCGGCGTCCGGGCTGCTGTGGATGGCGTGGCTGGCGGCGCTCGGCGCCACGCTCGGCAGCCTCTTCTTCGGCGAGGTGATGGGGCTGCCGCCGTGCACGCTGTGCTGGTACCAGCGGATCTGCATGTTCCCGCTGGCGCTCCTGCTCCCGGTCGGGATCGTGCTCCACGACGCGCGCGTGGCCTGGTACGGCCTGCCGCTCGCGACGATCGGGCTCGTGATCGCCGTCTACCACAACCTGATCGATTACGGCGTGATCCCGGAGCGTCTCTCGCCCTGCACCGGGGGCGTCTCGTGCGCGAGCCGCCCGATCGAGTGGTTCGGCGTGGTCACGATCCCCGCGCTGGCGCTGGTCGCCTTCGCCGTGATCGTGATCTGCCTGGGGACGTACGTGGCCACGGGCCGGGGCGCTGGACGCGCCCGCGAGGGGAGGATGGGCGGATGAGACGAGAGGCGCTCGTGGTCGTGGTGGTCGCCGTGCTGGCGGTGGCCGCGTTGGTCGTGGGGGCGTGGCTCTACCGCGGCGGCTCCGGGGAATCGGGGGCGGGCGGCGGCGCGCCGGTCGCGGACGCCTCGCGGCTCGTGCGCCCCGACAGCCCGAGCAAGGGACCGCGCGACGCCCCGGTGACGATCGTCGAGTTCCTGGATCCCGAGTGCGAGGCGTGCCGGGCGATGTATCCGGCCGTGGAGCGGGTGCTCGCGGAGCATCCCGGCCAGATCCGGCTCGTGGTCCGCTACGTGCCGCTCCACGCCAACTCCACGCTGGCGGCGAGCGCGCTCGAGGCGGCCGGCGAGCAGGGTCGCTACTGGGAGATGCTCGAGGCGCTCTTCGCCCACCAGCCCGTGTGGGGGGACCACCGCCAGCCCCGGCCCGAGCTGATCCCCGAGATCGCACGCCAGGTCGGCCTCGACATGGCGGCCTTCCAGCCCTCGTTCGAGGGGATCAAGCACCGCGCCAAGGTGCACCGCGACCTCGAGGACGCCCAGGCGCTCGGGGTGCGCGGGACGCCGACCTTCTACGTGAACGGCCGGCTGCTCGAGCGCCTCGGCTACGAGCCGCTCAAGGCGCTGGTCGAGGAGGAGCTGGCCCGGTAGGTCCGGCAGCCGGGCTCCGCTGCTCGGCGCGCCGCCGTGCGCTCGCGCGCCGAGCGCCGCCCGCGCCGCACCGCGCCACGCCGAACGGGGCCTGGGGAGCCCGGGTCAGGCCGCGCCGCCGCAACGCTCGCGGAACGCGATCGGGCCCACCACGCGCGCGCCCCGGTGCCGCGCGCGCTCGGCGAGCTGGCGGTCGGCCGTCACCACCGCGATCCGGCTCGGGTCGGGCGCCTCGCGCACGGCCCGGATCAGCCACTCGTCGGCCGAGGCCGCGAACACCACGCGCGGGCCGTCCGAGCGCTCCGGCTCGTCGGGCGGGCGCCGCCCGTCGAAGACCACGATCACCTCGGCGCCGGGCGCGTCGAGCCGCCGCACCAGCTCGACGACCCGCTCGCGCGCCTCGGCACGCCACCATTCGCGCCGGTCGCGCCCGCGCAGGACGGCGGCGTGCATCAGGTTGAAGCCGTCGACCAGCCACACGCGCGGCTCGTCGGGATCGGAGGCGGGATCGGCCATGGGAGCCGCAGGATAGGCCGCCGGCGCGGCGGCGATGGCGATGCCGCGGGCGCCCGCGCCGAGCGCGACGAACGCGAGCATCCACGCCAGCGCGCGCCCCGCCTCGCGCGCGAACCTTCCGCCGAGTCGTCCGCCGAGTCCCTCACCGCGTCCTCCGCCGATCCGCCCGCCGACCAGCCGAATCGCCATCGCCGTCCCTCCTGCGCGCACAGCGTGCGGGGCGGCCGTGACGGATGCGGTCACGCGGCTTGCAGGTCGGGGCCCGCTCGACTAACCCCACGCGCATGACCACCTCGGCGTCGATCCTGAAGGTCGGCCTCGTCCAGTTCGCCTGCTCCACCGACTCGCGCGAGAACCTCGACCGGGCGCTCGCCGGGATCGACGACGCGGCCCGCCGCGGCGCGCGGCTCGTGGTCCTGCCCGAGCTGTTCCGCACGCCCTACTTCTGCCAGGCCGAGGACCAGGGCTGCTTCGATCTGGCCGAGTCCGTGCCCGGGCCCACGACGGAGGCGGTGGGCAAGCTCGCCGCCGAGCGCGGCGTCACGGTGGTGGCGTCGGTCTTCGAGCGGCGCGCGCCGGGCGTCTACCACAACACCGCGGTGGTGCTGGACGCCGACGGCGCGATCGCGGGGGTGTATCGGAAGATGCACATCCCCGACGACCCGCTCTACTACGAGAAGTTCTACTTCACGCCCGGCGACCTCGGCTTCCAGGCCTTCGATACGCGCGCGGGCAAGGTCGGCACGCTGGTGTGCTGGGACCAGTGGTTCCCCGAGGCGGCGCGGCTCACCGCGATGGCCGGCGCGCAGGTGCTGGTCTACCCGACCGCGATCGGCTGGGAGACCGGCGTGCGGCCCGAGTGGGAGGCCGCCGAGCACGACGCCTGGGAGACCGTCCAGCGCGGCCACGCGATCGCCAACGGCGTGTTCGTGGTGGCGGTGAACCGCATCGGTGTCGAGGGCCGGCTCACCTTCTGGGGCCAGTCGTTCGTGGCCGACCCGTTCGGGCGCGTCGTCGCGCGCGCGTCGGCGGACCGCGCCGAGACGCTGGTCGTGGACTGCGACCTCGCGCTGGTCGAGGAGGTGCGGCGCGGCTGGCCGTTCCTGCGCGACCGGCGCATCGACGCGTACGGCGACCTGCTGAAGCGCCTGCGCGACTGAACGCCGTGGAGACCCCCGCGTCGCAGGGCTACCGCTGGCCCGCCGAGTGGGAGCCGCACCGCGCCACCTGGCTCTCCTGGCCGCACAGCATCGAGACCTGGCCCGACGGGCTGCCGGCCGTGCACGCCGCCTTCGGCGCGATGGTGGCGGCGCTCGCACCCCACGAGACGGTCGAGATCGGCGTGGGCGACGAGGCGCTCGAGGAGACCGCGCGCGCCGCGATCCGCGCCGCCGGCTGGGACCCCGACCGCAACGTCCGCTTCCACCGCTGGCCCACCACCGACGCCTGGTGCCGCGACCACGGGCCGATCTTCGTGCGCCGCGCCGACGGGGCGAAGGCCATCTGCGACTTCCGCTTCGACAACTGGGGGCGCAAGTACCCGGGCTGGGAGCTCGACGACGAGGTGCCGCGCCACGTCGAGAAGGTGCTCGGGCTGCCGCGCTTCGCGAGCGAAGTGGTGCTCGAGGGCGGCGGCATCGACGGCGACGGCCAGGGCACCGTGCTCACCACCGAATCGTGTCTGCTGAACCCCAACCGTGGGCCGGGGCGCACGCGCGAGCGCATGGAGCGCCTGCTCGCCGACTACCTCGGCGCGCGCCGGGTGCTCTGGCTGGGCGACGGGATCGAGGGCGACGACACCGACGGTCACGTGGACGACATCGCGCGCTTCGTGGCCCCGGGCGTGGTGGTGGCGGCGGTGTGCGACGACCCGGCCGACCCCAACCACGCGCCGCTGGCCGAGAACCTGCGCCGGCTGCGCGCGATGCGCGACGCACGCGGCGCAGCGCTCACCGTGGTGGAGCTGCCCATGCCGCCGCGCCTCGAGCACGGCGGCCAGCGCAGCCCGGCCAGCCACGCCAACTTCTACCTGGCCAACGGCGTGGCGCTGGTCCCCGTCTTCGGCGTCCCCTCCGACGCCCGCGCGCTCGCCATCCTGCGCGAGCTGCTGCCCGGCCGCGAGGTGATCGGGATCCCGTCGCGCGAGCTGGTCTCGGGCTTCGGCGCGGTGCACTGCGTGACGCAGCAGGAGCCCGCCTGAGCGAGAGGGATCCGGCCCGGCCGGCGGGAGAAGGTTTCCGAAGCCGGGCGGATCCGTTATCCCTCACCCGCCCGCAACCCTGGCTGGAGGCTCCGTAGTGGTGGAGGTGTTCCGGCACGACGTGATCATCGTCGGCGGGGGCGGGGCCGGGCTGCGCGCCGCGATCGCGGCGGTCGAAGCCGACCCCACCATCACCGTGGCGCTGGTCTCCAAGGTCTATCCGATGCGGAGCCACACCGTGTCGGCGGAGGGCGGCGCCGCCGCCTACGTCGAGGGCAAGGACGACAGCCTCGACAAGCACGCCTACGACACCGTCAAGGGCTCGGACTTCCTCGCCGACCAGGACGCCGTCGACTACTTCGTCGAGCAGGCGCCGATCGAGCTGACCCTCCTCGAGCACTGGGGCTGCCCGTGGAGCCGCAACGAGGACGGCACGGTCGCGACGCGGCCGTTCGGCGGGATGGCGGTGCCGCGCACCTGGTTCGCCGCCGACAAGGTCGGCTTCCACATGCTGCACACGCTGTTCCAGCACTCGATGCGCTTCGATCGCATCGTGCGCTACGACGAGAACTTCGTCACCAAGCTGCTCGTCGACGACGGCGAGGTGCGCGGCGTGGCGGCGCTCGACATCCGCAGCGGCCAGATCCGGCTGTTCCAGGGCCGCGCCGTGATCCTCGCCACCGGCGGCGCCGGCAAGATCTTCCCGTTCACCACCAACGGGAACATCAAGACCGGCGACGGCATGGCGCTGGCGTACCGCGCCGGTGTCGGGCTCAAGGACATGGAGTTCGTCCAGTACCACCCGACCGGTCTGCCGGGCACGGGCATCCTGATCACCGAGGCCGCGCGCGGCGAGGGCGGCTACGTGATCAACGCCGAGGGCGAGCGCTTCCTGGTGACGCGCGACTACGGCGTGGGCCAGAAGGCGGAGCTGGGCCCGCGCGACATGGTGTCGCGCGCCGAGATCCTCGAGATCGAGGCCGGACGCGGGGTCAAGGGCCCCTACGGCGACCACGTGCTGCTCGACCTGCGCCACCTCGGCGAGGCCAAGATCATGGCCAAGCTGCCCTTCGTGCGGGAGCTGGCCACCACCTACGCGGGCGTCGACCCGGTGCACGAGCCGATCCCGATCCGCCCCGTGCTCCACTACATGATGGGCGGCGTCGACACCGACAAGACGACGGCCACCGCGCTGCCCGGCCTGTACGCCGCCGGGGAGACCGCCTGCGTGTCGATGAACGGCGCGAACCGGCTGGGCTCGAACTCGCTCACCGAGTGCCTGGTGTTCGGGGCGCGCGCCGGCCGCGAGGCGGTGGCCTACGCGAAGGGCACCAGCGACGGCAACGAGGCGCGCCTGCGCGCCGCGGCCGAGGAGGAGGCCGCCCGCATCGACGGCCTGCGCGGCCGGCGCGGCAGCGAGCGGATCGCCACGATCCGCGCCGAGATGCAGGCCGCCATGGAGCGCGGCTGCGGCGTCTACCGCAACCAGGAGGCCATGCAGCGCACGGTGGCCGACCTGGCCCAGCTCAAGGCGCGCTGCGCCGACATCGGCCTCGAGGACAAGAGCAAGGTGTTCAACACCGAGATCGTGGCCGCGCTCGAGCTCGGCAACATGATCGAGGTGGCGGAAGTGATCGCGGTCTCGGCGGCGCACCGCAAGGAGTCGCGCGGCGCGCACGCCTGCCGCGACTACCCCAAGCGCAACGATCAGGAGTTCCTGTATCACACGGTTGCGTATCGCACGGATTCGGCGCCCCGGCTGGACCGCAAGCCCGTGACGATCACCCGGTTCCAGCCCGAGGAGCGGAAGTACTGATGGCGAACGACCAGGGCGAGCTGCGCAAGCGGACCTTCGTCGTCACGCGCTTCGACCCGGACCGCGACGAGAAGCCGCACACCGTGAGCTACGAGGTTCCGTGTCGCCCGGACTGGAAGGTCCTCGATGCGCTCAACTACATCAAGGACCACGTCGACCCCACGCTCTCGCACCGCTGGTCGTGCCGGATGGCGGTGTGCGGGAGCTGCGGCATGAACGTGAACGGCGAGCCCAAGCTCACCTGCAAGACGCCGCTCTCCGGCTACGGGGACGTGGTCGAGGTGGCGCCGCTCTCCAACTTCCCGATCATCCGCGACCTCGTGATCGAGATGGACGGCTTCATGGAGAAGTTCCAGTCCGTGAAGCCGTGGATCATCACCGCCAAGGAGCGGGCGGTCGAGCAAGGCACCTACAGCCAGACGCCCGAGGAGCTGGCCGCGTACAAGCAGTTCAGCATGTGCATCAACTGCATGCTGTGCTACGCGGCGTGCCCGGTGGTGGCCAAGAACCCCGACTTCCTGGGCCCGGCCGCCATCGCGCTCGGCCACCGCTACAACATGGACTCGCGCGACGAGGGGCAGGCGGAGCGCAACGAGGTGTTCCGCGGCGAGGGCTCGGTGTTCTACTGCTCCTACGCCAACGAGTGTTCCGAGGTCTGTCCCAAGAACGTCGACCCGGCCGCCGCCGTCAACCAGGCCAAGCTGCTCGCGGTCGTGGACTGGGCCAGCTCGCTGGTCGTGAAGAGGAACCGCTAGATGGCGCGCCCCTCCGACCCCCACGCGATGACGCCCCGCCGCCCCGGCTCGACGCGCACCGCCCCGCCGCAGGTGCCGGACGACTTCTGGACGAAGCCGCGGATGGCGACCTACCTGCTCTTCGACCTGACCGGGTTGCCGTATCTGCTGGTCGGGCTGCTCGTGCTGCGGGTCGCCTTCGCGCTGCGCAGCCCGGAGGCCTGGGCGGGGCTGCTCGAGGAGTTCGCGCACCCGCTCTACCTGGCCTTCCACGCGCTGGCGCTCGTCTCGGTGGTGTTCGTCGCGGTGCGCTTCTTCCGGCTGTTCCCGAAGTCGCAGCCCGCCAAGCTCGGTCCCGCCAAGCCGCCGCCGCGGCCGGTGATCCACGCCGGGCTCTACGCGGCGTGGCTCGGCGTCACGCTCGTGCTGCTCGCCATCCTGGGAGGGCTGTGGCCGTGAAGGGGCTGCTGCTCCGGCTCGAGCCGGTGATCTGGCTGCTGTTCGGGGCCGGCATCATGGTCGGCACGATGCTGCTGCCGGCCTACCTGATCGCGGTCGGCCTCGCCGGTCCGCTGGGACTCCTGCCGGAGGGCGCCCTCGCCTGGGAGCGCGCCCACGCCCTCGCGTCCAACCCCATCGGGCGCCTCGTCCTGCTGGCCCTGGTGGCGCTCCCGCTCTGGAAGGGCGCCCACCACCTGCGCGCCGTCTTCGCCGACTGGCTCGGGCACGGATCCGACGGCTGGATCGGCTCGCTCCTGTACGCGGTCGCGACGGTCGGCAGCCTGGTCGGGATCTACGCCGTCCTGACGCTCTAGCAGGGCCCGCGCCCTTCGAATGGGGCGTTTTCGTCCCCCGAGGGGGCGCTCACACCCATCCCTTGGCCATCCATCGCCCGGCGCGCGGGCGGTGCGCCTGTCGGCCGCCCGCTTGACGCGCGCCACGGCCGGCTCGCTTGACGGCCCTTCGCTCGTGCCTACGTCTCGGGCGTCACCGATTCGGCGCGAACACGAGACCGCCGGCGGTGGCAGAGAGAGGAGACGAGGCACCATGGCTTTTCCCAGCATCTTCCGTGGCTACCCGGGGCAGCTCGAGAGCGCGGATCCCTTCGCGGCCCTCGACCGTGTCGTCGAGGGGCTGTGGCGGGGTCTGGGGACTCCCGCGGCTCCGACACTCGCGGGCTTCGCGCCGCGCGTCGACGTCGTCGAGCGTGACGCCGAGTACCTGGTGACGGCGGAACTGCCGGGCCTCGAGGAGAAGGATTTCCAGCTCGAGGTCCACGGCAACACGCTGACGATCTCGGGCGAGAAGCGCGCGGAGCACGAGGAGGAGCGCAGGGGCTGGCGCTGGAGCGAGCGCAGCTACGGCAGCTTCCGGCGCTCGATCCAGCTCCCGATGGACGTGGAGGCCGAGAAGGCGTCGGCCACGTTCAAGAACGGTGTGCTCACCGTGACCCTGCCCAAGGCGGAGCACGCCCGGGTGCGCCACATCCCGGTGACGGTCGCCTAGGCGCGACCGTCGGCGGCCCCGATCGGGGCCTGGTCACGACGGGGGACCGACTCGAGGTCGGTCCCCCGTCCCTTCTTCTGGCCTGACGCGGAAGGTCCAAGCGACCGACGGGGGATCGGGCACGGCGCGATCCCCCGTCCTCTTCGCGCGGGTCGAAGGCCGAGGGCTGCGCGCGGCCCCCGCGCTACAGCCCGAAGTAGACCAGCCCCCAGGCGAGCTGCGCCACGGCGTCGGCGAACAGGTGCCGGGCCAGGCGGTGGTGGCCGTAGACGTGGTGCTCGAAGCCGTGCCGGTCGCGGAACCAGGTCGAGCACGGCGCGCAGTAGAAGCCGCTGTGGACGATGATCGGCCGGCGGTAGCGCGCCCAGCGCCAGTCGTCGTGCACGTGGTGCACCACCATCTTGTGGCCGTGCGGATGGCGGTGTCCGGGCGGGCACCAGCGGTCGCCGTGCCAGTGCCAGTGCTTGTCGTGGAAGGCGACGTAGCGCGCGTGGTTCCACGCGTGGTGCTCGCGCCACTCCTCGCGCCGCTCCCGCCACTCCTTCCACTCCTTGCGCCGCTCGCGCTCGATCCGCGCGCGCTCTCTCTCCCACTCGCGCCGGTCCGCCTTCCCGTCGCGGCGGTCGCGGTGCTCGTGGCGAGCGTGCTTGGGCGTCACCCCGTGCACGCGCCCGTGCTTCTCGGGACGGCGCGCGGCCGCGTGCGGCTTCTCGTTCTTTCGGGCGTGCTCGCGACGATCGGGGTGCTCGCGGCGCACCTCCGCACGGGCCCGATCGGGGTGCTCGCGCGATCCGCCTTCGCGGCGGATCGCCTCGCGACGATGGCGGCGATCGTGATCCGGCTCGGCGCTGGAAGGAAGGGGCGGAACGACCAGCAGGCCCAGCAGGGCCGCGGCCGCCGCGCGCTGGGCGCGATCGCTGAAGCGCAACATGGGCGCGTCTCCCGGCCTCGCGCCGTGCCGGATGGGCGTCCACTCGGGCGCCCCCCGCCAGCGAACCGGCGCTCGCCGACCGGTTGGAGGCCCGGCCCGAGGCCGCCGGTTTACGCGATCGCCGGGAGGAGCGTGCCGCAGCCCTGGGGCCGAGCGCCCCGCGGGGGGCGCCGCCGACCCGCGCCTTCCGCGAGCCCCGCTCAGCCCTCGCCGAACAGCGCGCCCGCGAGCCAGCGCCGGTGGTGGATCGCGTCGCCCAGCATGGGGCGGCTCCACATCGCGCGCCGGAAGTAGAAGTGGACGTCGCAGTCCCAGGTGAAGCCGTAGCCGCCGTGGAGCTGCACGCCCTTGCGCACCGCCTGCGCGTAGACGTCGCCGGCCAGCGACTTGGCCATGCGCGCGTGCACCTCGGCGGTGGGGCTGGCCGCATCGAGCGCCGCCGCGGCGCCGTACGCCAGGCTGCGCGCCAGCTCGATGCCGCACATCATGTCGACGATCGGATGCTTCACGGCCTGGAAGAAGCCGATCGGCCGGTCGAACTGCTTGCGGTGGATCGCGTAGTTGCGGGTGAGCTGGAGCACCGCCTCGGCGCCGCCCACCTGCTCGGCGGCGAGCGCCGCGGCGCCACGCACCAGCGTGTCGGCGAGCGCGCTCGCGCCGTCGCCCGCGAGGCGCGCATCGCGCCCCACGCGCACGCCGTCGAAGGCGATCCGTGCGGTCGGGCGGGTGGGGTCGATCGAGACCTCGTCCTCCACCGAGACGCCGGCCGCGGGCAGCTCGACCGCGAACAGCGCGACGCGGCCCGACGGCTCGCGGAAGGCCGCCACCACGAGCCCGGCGTCGGCGCCGCCCACCACGTGGGTCTTGCGCCCGCGCAGCACCCAGCCGTCCGCGGTCGGATCGGCGGTGGCGCCGATCGCGTCGCCCTCGAAGGCGCCGCCCGGCTCGACCAGCGCGAAGGTCGCGACCGTCTCGCCCGAGGCGATCGCCGGCAGCCAGCGCGCGCGCTGCGCCTCGTCGCCGCCGCGCTCGATCGCGATGCCGGCGAGCAGCGAGCCCAGGAACGGGCCCGGCACGAGGCGCCGCCCCATCTCCTCGAGCAGGATCGCGAGGTGGAGCCAGCCGAGCCCGGCCCCGCCGAAGCGCTCGGGCAGCACGAGGCCCAGCCAGCCGAGCTGGGCGATCTCCTTCCACAGGCCGCCGTCGAAGCGCACGCCGGCGTCGACCTGCCGGCGCACCTCGGCGGCCGGCAGCCGCTCCTCCAGGAAGCGGCGCGCTTCGCCGCGCAGGAGCGCATGCTCTTCGGTGAAGCCGAAGTCGCTGGGAACCTCGAGGCGCAGGGACACGGCAGCGCTCCTCACTTGGTCTTGGGGAGGCCGAGCACGCGCTCCCCGATGATGTTGCGCAGCACCTCGCTGGTGCCGCCGCCGATCGTGACGCCGAACGAGTTCATGTAGGCGCGCGGCCACTCGGCCTTGTCCGGCGCGCTCGGATCGCCGAGCCAGAGCGCGGCGTCGGGCCCGAGCACCTCGCAGGCGAACTCGGTGAGGCGCTGGCCGAGCTCCGAGTACACGAGCTTGTTCATGAGCCGCGTCGCCTGCGGGCGGTCGTCCAGGTTGAGGCCCGCGATGCGGGCGCGCTGGCCGGTCAGGCGCAGCGCCTCCTCCTCGATCCACAGCTGCGCGAGCCGGTCGCGGATCACGGGATCCTCGGCGGCGGGCCGGCCGTCGCGGCGCATGCGCCGCGCCAGCGAGGCCACCCCGCGCACCGACTCGGCCGTGGGCGTCGTGGTGCCGGCGCCGCTGCCCTCCGCCGCGCCGCGCTCGAACATCAGCGTGGTCATGGCGATCTGCCAGCCCTGGCCGAGCTGGCCGAGCAGCGCGCTCTTCGGCATCGGCGCCTGGTCGAAGATCACCTGGTTGAAGCCGCCCTCGCCGGTCATCTTGACGAGCGGCTGCACGGTCACGCCGGGCGCGTCCATCGGGAACAGGAAGTACGAGATGCCGGCGTACTTCGGGGCGCTGGGGTCGGTGCGCGCGAGCAGGATCATCCACTTCGCGAAGTGCGCGAGCGTGGTCCACACCTTGTGGCCGGTCACCACCCAGCCGTCGTCCGTCCGTGTCGCAGTGGTCTGGAGGCTCGCGAGGTCGGAGCCCGCGCCGGGCTCGCTGAAGCCCTGGCACCAGATCTCCTCGCAGGACAGGATCGGCTTCAGGTAGCGGCGCTTCTGCTCCTCGGTGCCGTAGGCGAGGATCGTCGGCCCGGCCCACTGCAGGCCGATCGTGTTGACCATGAACGGCGCGCCCGCGCGCGCCAGCTCCTGGGAGACGATGCGCTGGCGCTTGTGCGGGTCGCCGCGCCCGCCGTACTCCACCGGCCAGTCGAGCCCGAGGTAGCCCGCCTCGTAGACCTTGCGCTGCCACTCGCGCAGGAACTCGAACTGACGCTCCGACTCCACCTCGAGGAAGCTCTGGGGAAGCTTGAAGCCCGGGTCGGGGGGCTTGTTGGCCTCGATCCAGGCGCGGACCTCGCGGCGGAACTCGGCGTTCTCCGGGGACTCGGTGGCTTCGGCACGGGCCATGCGGGGGACTCCTCGGATTGACTCGCGAGTCGAGCGGCGGCCGAGTATAGGAGCTAGCCTCCCTCCGCGCCGACCGTTCGGTCGGGCCTGCCGAAATTCCGGAGCGACGTCATGAACTTCGGCTTCAGCGAGGAGCAGGAGCTGCTGCGCCAGGAGGTCCGCAAGCTGCTGGACGCGCAGGCTCCCATGGAGACGGTCCGGGCGATCGCGGAGACGCCCGAGGGGTTCTCGCGCGACCTGTGGAAGCAGATGGGCGAGCTGGGCTGGCTCGGCCTCACGATCCCCGAGTCCTACGGGGGCGCCGGCCTCGGCATGGTGGACCTGGTGGTCGTGCTCGAGGAGACGGGGCGGTCGCTGCTGCCCTCGCCGCTCGTCGCCACCACCCTGGCGGCGGCGGCGATCCGCGACTTCGGCAGCGAGGCGCAGCGCGCCCGCTGGCTGCCGCGGCTCGCCGACGGCTCGCTGATCGGCACGATCGCCGTCCAGGAGGCCGACGACCGCCTCGATCCGGCGGGCGTCCGGCTCACGGGTCGCCGCGACGGGGACGGCTGGCGGCTCACCGGCGAGAAGATCGAGGTGCTCGACGGCGGGGTGGCGGACCTGTTCGTGGTGGCCTTCCGCACCGGAGCGGGCGACGACGAGATCGCGCTCGCCGTGGTCGAGCGCGGCGCGCCCGGGCTCGAGCCGCGCACGACGCCCAGCATCGACCGCACGCGGCGCGTGGCGCGCGTGCGCTTCGAGGACGTCGCCGTGGCGGCGGACGCGGTGCTGCCCGCGCCCGGCGCGCCCGCCTTCGCGCGCCTGCTCGACCGCGCGGCGGCGGTCGTCACGGCCGAGACGATCGGCGCCGCGGAGGCCGCGCTGCGCCTCACCGTCGACTACGCCCGCGAGCGCGTGCAGTTCGGCTCGCCGATCGGGCGCTTCCAGGGCGTCAAGCACCCGCTCGCCGAGATGCACGTCGACGTCGAGAGCTTCAAGTCGCTGCTCTACTACGCCGCCTGGTGTCTCGACCAGGACGATCCCGAGACGCCGCGCTTCGTCTCGATGGCGAAGGCCTACGCCGGCGAGGCGTTCGCGCGCATCGGCATCGACGGCGTCCAGCTCCACGGCGGCGTCGGCTTCACCTGGGAGTACGACATCCAGATGTACCTGAAGCGCTCGAAGTGGGCGCGCGCCGCCTTCGGCGACCCCGACCACCACTACGACCGCGTGGCCCGGCTGCGCGTGGGAGCGAACTGATGGACTTCCAGCTCACGCCCGAGGAGGAGGCCTTCCGCGCCGAGGTGCGCGCCTTCCTGGACGAGATGCTGCCGCCGGGCACGAACACGAGCGACCCGGCGTTCCTCGCCGAGTGGTTCCGCCGCGTGCGCGAGAAGCGCTGGGTGGGCTTCGCCTGGCCCAAGGAGGTGGGCGGCGGCGGCGGCTCGCTCATGCAGCAGGTGATCCTCAAGGAGGAGATGGCGAAGCGGAAGGCGCCGCCGCTCGGCTCCTGCTACATGGGCCTCGCCTGGGTGGGCCCGGCGATCATCCAGTACGGCACCGAGGAGCAGAAGCGGCGCTTCATCCCCGACATCCTGGACGGCAAGGTCCAGTGGTGCACCGGCTACTCGGAGCCGGGCTCGGGCTCGGACCTCGCGTCGCTGCAGTGCCGCGCGGTGCGCGAGGGCGACCACTACGTCGTGAACGGCCAGAAGATCTGGACCTCGATCGCGATGTGGTCGCAGTGGATGATCCTGCTGGTGCGCACCGGTCCGCCGCCGACCCAGGAGAACAAGCACGAGGGGATCACCTGCCTGCTGGTGGACATGTCGACGCCCGGCATCACGGTGCGCCCGATTCGCAACATGGCGGGCGGGGCGATGTTCGCCGAGGTGTTCTTCGACGACGTGCGGGTGCCGATCGAGAACCGGCTCGGCGAGGAAGGGCAGGGCTGGGCCGTCACGGTCTCGGCGCTGGCGCACGAGCGCTCCTCGATCGCCGAGGTGGAGGCGCTGCTGCGCAAGCTCGACGAGCTGGTCGACCTGGCGAAGCGCTCGGTCAAGAACGGGCGGCCCGCGCTGGAGGACGACGTCCTGCGCCGGCGCCTCGCGCGCTGCGAGACGCGCATCCAGGCCATGCGCATGAACGGCATGCGCTTCCTCACGCGCCAGCTCAAGGGCGAGCCGCTCGGCGCGGAGACCTCGATCAACAAGCTGCACCGCGCGCAGCTCGAGATCGAGATCGGCGAGCTCGCGCTCGAGATGCAGGGCAGCGCCGGCCACCTGGAGCAGGAGGTGGACGGCGGCCGCTGGCAGCGCTTCGCGCTCTCGTGGCCCGAGGTGGTGATCGGCGGCGGCACGCCGAACATCCAGAAGAACATCATCGCGGAGCGGGTGCTCGGGCTGCCCAAGGACTGAGATGGCGGATCCGGCGGTGAACGCGGAGCGCGCACGGCGCATCGAGGCGCTGCTGCGCGAGCGGGTGGGCGCGACGCGCGTCGAGGTGATCGACGAGAGCCACTTGCACGCCGGCCACGCGGGCGCCGCCAGCGGCGCGGGACACTTCCGGGTGCACGTGGTGTCGCCGCGCTTCGCGGGCCTCTCGCGCGTCGAGATGCAGCGGCTCGTCTACCAGGCGCTCGCGGAGATGATCGGCCCCGACATCCACGCCCTCGCGCTGCGCTGCGAGCCGGAGGGCTGAGGGGGGCCGGCTCAGGCGACGAAGCGCTCGAGCCAGTCCTGCAGCGGGACGTGGAAGCCGGCGGCGTTGCGGTGGCCGCCGCCGCCGTAGCGGGCCGCGATGCGGGAGACGTCGAACTCGCCGGTCGAGTAGAGCGAGCAGTCGACCCGCTTGCCGGCGAGGCGGTAGACCGCGCCGGCCGGGCTGCCGTGCACGGCGCGCACCGCGAGCTCGTGGCCGATGAGCGCGCGGTGGAAGAGCGCGTTCACGGCCTCGAGGCGCAGGCCGCCCACCGTGATCGGGTGCGCGGCCTGGAGCGCGCGCTCCACCTCCATGCGCTGCGCGCGGGCGATCGAGCGCCCCTCGGACACGAGCTGCTCGAGCGGCGTCTCGGCGAGCTGCGACCAGGTGTCGAAGCGGCGCGGGTAGGAGTAGATGGCCGCGTTCACCGCCTCCGACTCGGGCAGCGCCCAGCGCCACAGGTCCTGGTCCTGCACGTAGGCGAGCAGGCGCGGCAGCTCGCGGCCGGGATGGAAGTACTCCCACGCCAGCACCGCGCCGGAGCGCTCGAGATCGAAGCGCACGACGTGGCCGCGGGCCGCCAGCGCGGCGCCCAGCTCCGGATCGCTGCGGAAGCGCTCCAGCGCGGAGACGTGGTGGTCGAGCACGACGAGCTGCCCGACGTGCTCGCCCAGCTGGCGCAGCGCCGCGTTGGCGGGGGCGTTGTCGGCGAAGACCACGAGATCGCCCGCCAGATCCGCCGCGCGCACGACGTCGTCGTGGCCGCGCGCGCGATACTCTCCCGCGTCGCCCCAGGCCTTCCAGATCGCCCAGGCGGCGCCGAAGCCGTCCGGGCAGCCGGCGTGATAGAAGCAGATCCTTCGCACGATGCCGGAGCTTAGCCGCGACGTGTAGGGGGTGCCGCGCATGGCCCGCGAGCGCGAGATCCGCTTTCGCGTGACCGACGGCGAGCCGCCGCCGGGCGGCCGCTGGATGGTGCAGGGCTATCTGCTGCGCGGCCGGGCCACCGCGCGCGTGCGCATCGGCGAGGCGCGCGGCGCGCGCTTCAACGTGAAGCTGCCGGCCGCCGAAGGCCGCCACGAGCTCGACTGGCCGCTGCCCGAGCGCCTGGCGCGCGCGCTGCTGCGGCTCCCGCTGCCGCGCGTGGAGAAGCTGCGCCGGCGCGAGGGCCGCCTCGAGATCGACCGCGTGCTCTGGCCCGAGGCGCTGGTGCTGGTCGAGCTCGAGCTGCGCGACGGCGAGGGGCCCGACCTGCGCGACGTCGAGGCCCGGCGCGCGTTCATGGAGGCGCACCGGCCGCCCTGGGTGCGCGCCTGGCACGACGTGACCGACGACCCCGACTACACGAACGCACGCCTGGCCCGGCGCCGGCCGCGCGCCGCGCGCGGCGTCTAGGCCCGCGCGGCGCGCGCTCGGCTCAGTTCAGCGCCAGCTGCGGGCTCGCCTCCACGAGGTCCGCCAGGATCTCGAGCGCCTCCTCGAGCTGCGGAGTGGGCTCGTCCTTCTTCTTCTTGGCGTGCTCGCCGGGCTCGGGCGGGGCGATGATCGCCGGATCGGGCTGGACCGGGGCGCGGTCGCCGGTGGACGGAGCCTCCTCGGCCTCCTTCTTTCCGTCCTCGAGCAGGTCGGCCACCTTGACCACGCCCTGGTTCGCGCGCTGCTTCTCGATCTCCTTGCGCACCTCGGCGAAGCGCGGGCTCGCGGCGACGCGTTGCTCGGACTGCCGGCGCAGGCGCTCGATCGTCGTGCGCGGCACCGGCACGTAGCCGCCCATCGCGTTGAGGCCCGCCTCGTCGTCGGCCGCGAAGCGGTCGATCGAGCGCGGCGGCAGCGAGTAGGGCTGGTACTGCTCGCCGAAGTCCGGGACCTGCGTGAGCGAGGGCAGCACGATGTCGGCCTCGACGCCGCGCTGCTGGGTCGACGCGCCGCCCGGGCGGAAGAACATCGCGGTGGTGAGCTTGAGCGCGCCGAGCCCGGGCGGCAGCGGCGCCACGGTCTGCACGCTGCCCTTGCCGAAGGTGTGGTCGTCGCCGACCACCACGCCGCGCTGGTAGTCCTTCACGGCGCCGGCCAGGATCTCGGCCGCCGAGGCGGTGACGCGCGAGGTCAGCACCACGAGCGGCCCGGAGTAGAGGATCGAGCCGTCCGGGTCCTCGAGCACCTGGTTGCGGCGGCCCGAGTCGCCCACCGCCACCACGCCGCCGCGCTTCAGGAAGAAGCCGGTGATGCGCACCGCGTACTCGAGCAGGCCGCCGCCGTTGCGCGAGAGGTCGAGCAGCAGCCCGTCCACCTTCTCGCGCTTCACGATCTCGAGCAGGCGCGCCACGTCCTCCGTGGCCTGGCGCGCGCCCGGCTCCTTGTCGCCGTAGAAGGAGGGCAGGTCGATCACGGCGAGCCGCAGCTTGCGGCCGTTGCGCTCGAGGGTCTTGAACTCGAGCTTGGCCGCCTGCTCCTCGAGGTTGATCTTGTCGCGCACGAGGCGGACCGTGAAGCGCTCGGTCTGCGCACCCTGGCGCAGCACCGCGAGCCGCACCTCGGTCCCCTTCTTGCCGCGGATCAGCCGCACCACGTCGCGCAGGTCCATGTCGATCACGTCGACCATCTCGCCGTTGGCCTGCCCGACCGCCAGGATCTTGTCCTTGGGCTTGAGGGCCCCCGACAGGTCGGCCGCGCCGCCCGGCACCACCTCCTCGACGATCGTGTAGCCGTCGCGCGAGGAGAGCACCGCGCCGATCCCCTCGAGCGACAGCCCCATGTGGATGCGGAAGTCCTCCAGGCTGTCGGGCGTGAGGTAGGCGGAGTGCGGATCGAGCGAGACCGCGAAGGCGCTGAGGAAGCGCGCGTAGATCTCGTCCGGCGTCATCTCCTCGGCGCGGCGCGTGATCAGCTCGTAGCGGTGGATCAGCTTCTGCTTGGCGTCGGCCAGCGTCTCGCCGTTGCTCACGTAGTTCGACATCTGGAAGTGCACGAGCTTGCGGTACAGCTCCTCGCGCTCGGCGCGCGTCTTCGGGAAGCCGCGCTTCTCGGGATCGAGCACGAGCTGCGCCTCCATGTCGATCGCGTAGTCGTCGCGCGACACGTAGCGGCGGACGAAGTCCTCCATCGCGCGGTAGCGCTCGATGCTGGCCCGGTGCATCGAGTCGAGCAGCGAGCAGTCGTCGAGCGAGAGCGCCGGGAACAGCCGCTTCGTCTTCTCGCGCAGCTCCTCGGCCTCGGACTCCAGGAACAGCGAGCGCGCGGAGTCGAGCATGCGCAGGTGCGACTCGGCGACGCGCGAGCGCAGCTCGTCGGTGACCGCGTGGAAGGCCACGTGGTTCTGCAGATAGGTCGCCATCAGCCGCGACAGGTCGCTGCACGCCAGCGCGCTCGTGGCTTCGTCGTCGCCGTTGCTCCGGGCGCCGGGCACGATCGCCGCCGAGCCGCCGGAGCGGGCGGCCACGGTCGACCCGGGCGAGGGGGCGAGCAGCAGGGCGACCAGGAAGCAGGGGAGGAGAACGAGACGTCGGTTCATGGCCGATCGAGAATAACCCAGCAGCGGCCCCGTCCCGGAGCGACCCCGGGGGTGGCTCGGGAATCTTCGATCGGCGGGTCGGGGCGGCGGGCTAAGCTCGCGGCCCATGCGCTACCTGCCCGAGCTGTTCGAGCGCAACCGGGCCTGGGCGGCCGCCCAGGTGGCCGAGGACCCCGACTTCTTCCGGCGGCTGTGCGGGCTCCAGGCGCCCCGTCACCTGTGGATCGGCTGCGCCGACAGCCGGGTGCCGGCCAACCAGATCGTCGGGCTCCAGCCGGGCGAGCTGTTCGTGCACCGCAACGTGGGCAACGTCTTCGACCCGGCCGACCCGAACGCCGTGTCGGTGCTCCAGTACGCCGTCGAGGTGCTCGGGGTGCGCCACGTGATCGTCTGCGGCCACTACGAGTGCGGCGGGGTGCTGGCGGCCTTCGGCGGCACCGGCCTCAAGCCCCCGCTCGACGGCTGGATCGACCACCTGCGCCGCGTGCGGGCCCAGCACGAGGCGGAGCTCGTGGCGCTGCCCGACCGCGAGGCCCGCTGGCGGCGCCTGTGCGAGCTCAACGTGGCGGCCCAGGTCGACGCCGTGTGCGCCACGGAGCTGGTGCGCGAGGCCTGGGCGCGGGGCCAGGAGCTGTACGTGCACGGCTGGATCTACGACCTGCGCGACGGCCTGCTGCGCGACCTGGAGCTCAGCGTGTCCGGCCCGACCGGCCGCTGAGCCGAGCGGGCTGGCCGCGCAAGGGGCGACGAGGGTGGGGGGACCGACGTGGAGCGATCCGGGGCGGCGGGCGTGATCCGCCGGAGGCGGGCGCGATGAGCGCCGCGCCCCGGCCGGTCGAGTTCTGGTTCGAGTTCGCGAGCACCTACTCGTATCCGGCCGCCATGCGCATCGAGGAGCGCGCGCGCGCCGCGGGCGTGCCGCTGCGCTGGAGGGCCTTCCTGCTGGGTCCCCTCTTCGCTGCGCAGGGCTGGAACGACTCGCCCTTCACCCTCTACCCCGCGAAGGGCCGCTACATGTGGCGCGACCTCGAGCGGGTGTGCGCGGCGCTCGGGCTCGCCTGGCGCCGGCCCTCGCGCTTCCCGCGCAACGGGCTGCGCGCCGCGCGCATCGCCTGCGGGTACGAGGACGCGGCCTGGCTGCCCGGCTTCGTGCGGGCGGTCTACGAGGCCAACTTCGTGCACGATCTCGACATCGCCGAGCCCGAGGTGCTGGCGGGCTGTCTCGCGCGCGCGGGCGCGCCGGCCGAAGCGCTCGACGCCGCGGGGCGCGACGAGGTCAAGGCCAGGCTGCGCGCGCGCACCGACGAGGCGGCCGCGCGCGGGCTGTTCGGCGCACCGAGCTTCCTCGTGGGCGGCGAGCTGTTCTGGGGCAACGACCGCCTCGAGGACGCGCTCGCCTGGGCGGCGCGCGCGTGATCAAGTACCTGGGCTCGAAGCGCGTGCTGCTGCCCGCGATCCTGGAGGTCGTGCGCGCGGTGCCCGGCGCGCGCACCGTGGTCGACCTGTTCTCCGGCACCGCGCGGGTCGGCCACGCCCTCAAGGCGGCCGGCTACCGGGTGCTCGCCAACGACCACCTGGCCTTCGCCCACGCGCTGGCGCGCTGCTACGTGGAGGCCGACCGCGAGACCTGGGCGCGCGACGCCGAGCGCCTGATCGCCGAGCTGAACGCGCTGCCCGGGCGCCCGGGCTGGTTCACCGAGCTCTACTGCGAGCGCGCCCGCTACTTCCAGCCCAAGAACGGCGCGCGCATCGAGGCGATCCGCGAGGAGATCGCGCGCAAGGCGCTGCCGCCCGCGCTCGAGGCGGTGCTGCTGGTGTCGCTGATGGAGGCCGCCGACCGGGTCGACTCCACGACCGGCGTGCAGATGGCGTACCTGAAGCAATGGGCGCCGCGCGCCTCCAACGACCTGCGCCTGCGCCTGCCGGCGCTGCTGCCGCGCGCCGCCGCCGGTCGGGGCGAGGCGCACCAGCGCGATGCGCTCGAGGCCGCCGCCGCGCTCGAGGGCGACGTCGTCTACCTCGACCCGCCCTACAACCAGCACTCGTACCTGGGCAACTACCACGTGTGGGAGACGCTGGTGCGCTGGGACCGCCCCGAGGTCTACGGCACGGCGATGAAGCGCGCCGACTGCCGGGAGCGGCGCAGCCCCTTCAACTCGCGGCGCCGGTTCCGCGAGACCTACGCGCGGCTCGTCGCCGCCGTGCGCGCGCCGGTGCTGATCGCCTCGTTCAACGACGAGGGCTTCCTCGCGCGCGCCGAGCTCGAGGCGCTGCTCGCGACGCGCGGCCGCGTGCAGGTGCTGGCGCACGACTACCGCCGCTACGTCGGCGCCCAGATCGGAATCTACGACCCGCGCGGGCGCAAGGTCGGGACGCCGGGCCGGCTGCGCAACACCGAGTATCTCTTCGTGGTGTCGGAGCGCGGGCTCGCGCTGCCGGGCGCCGAGCGGTGCGAGGCGGCGCCGCGCGCGCGCGAGTGCAGCGAGGGGGTGGGATCGTGACGTCTCCTTCTCTCCCGCCGGCGAGCCCGGGGGCCGGCCCGCAGCGCGCGGCCGGCGCGTCGGCACAGCCGCGTGCGACCGTGGCGCTCGTGATCCGCGCCTGCGCCGCCTTCGATCTCGTGCTGACCGGCGCCCTCGCGGCGCCGCCGCTCGCGCGCGCGCTGTTCGCGGCGCTCGCGCCCGCGATGCCGGACCCCGGCGCCTTCGCCTGGCTCTTCGTCCACGTGACCGGCGCGCTCGGCGTGCTGTGGGCGCTCGTGCGCCTGGTCCGGCCGGCGCCCTGGCTGGGCTGGGCCGACGCCGCCGGCCGCGCCTGGGTGGGCGCGCTGCTGCTGCACGCGGTGGTGACGGCCGGCGTGCCGCGCGTGCTGCTGCTGTTCGTCGTCACGGAGTGGGGCGGCAGCCTCGCGCAGGGCGCGGTGCTGCGCGCCGCCCGGCGCGCGCGGCGCTCCGCGCCGCCGAGTGACGCCGGGGCGCCGCCGCCCTCCACCGTCACCCCGCCGTGAAGCGGCGCACGACCGCCGCTCTTTACAGCCGGGGGGCGGGCGATAGCGTGCAGCCGTGGAGGTTTCGCCATGTCGCGAATCGTCGCGCTCGCCTTGCTGGCGTTCTCCGCCCTCGGCCTCGGGCTGTCCTGTCGGGGCCCCGAAGAGGGGCGCTCGGCGCTCCAGCCGCCCCGCTTGTTCGAGGGGCTCGGGAACGTCCACCACCCGATCTCGACGGACGTTCCCAAGGCGCAGCAGTACTTCGACCAGGGCCTCGCGCTCACCTATGCCTTCAACCACGAGTCGGCGATCGACTCGTTCCGCGAGGCGGCGCGCCTGGACCCGGAGTGCGCGCTCTGCTGGTGGGGCGTGGCCTACGCCCACGGCCCCAACATCAACGCGCCGATGGGCCCGGAGGGCGCCGCCCAGGCGTGGGCGGCGCTGCGCCGCGCGCGCAAGCTCGCGCGCCACGCGAGCCCGGCCGAGCGCGCCTGGATCGAGGCGCTCGCCGCCCGCTACGACGAGGACCCCGAGGCGTCCTCGGGCGCGCGCCGCAAGGAGCTCGACCGCGCCTACGCCGAGGCGATGCGGGCGCTGCGCGCGGCCCAGCCCGACGACCTGCACGTCGCCACGCTGTACGCCGAGGCCCTCATGGACCTCTCGCCGTGGAACTACTGGCACGACGACGGCACGCCGCGCGAGTTCACCGAGGAGGCCGGCCAGGCGCTGGCCTTCGTGCTCGAACGCGATCCTCACCACGTCGGCGCGCTGCACTTCTGGATCCACCTCTACGAGCGCTTCCACCCCGAGCGGGCCGAGGCCGAGGCGGACCGCCTGTGGCAGCTCGCGCCCGCGGCCGGCCACCTCGTGCACATGCCCGCGCACATCTACTTCCGGCTCGGGCGCTACGCGGAGTCGGCCGACGTGAACCAGCGCGCGGCGGCGGCGGACGTGGCCTGGTTCTCGTGGTGCCGCGCGCCGCAGGCCTACGCGGCGCTGTACTACACGCACAATCTGCACTTCCTGTGGGCGTCCGAGATGGCGGAGGGCAACTTCGACGGCTCGCTCACCGCGGCGCGCCGGCTGGTGGCGCAGATCCGCGACGACCAGCTCCAGGAGTTCCCCTTCCTCGAGGACTTCCTCGCCACGCCGCTGCTCACCTTCGCGCGCTTCGGCGAGTGGGACCTCGTGCTGGGCGAGCCGGCCCCGCCCGCCGAGCGCCGCTTCCAGACCGCGATGTGGCACTACGCGCGCGGTCTGGCCTTCGCGCGCAAGCGCGATCTGGTGTCGGCCGCTGAGGAGCGCGCGGCGCTGGCCGCGATCGCGGAGGATGCCGCGCTCGGCGCGACGATCTACGACCCGGCGGGCGGCACCGCGGGCGAGCGGCTCGGGATCGCGCGCCTGCACCTCGACGGGGAGATCGCGGCCGCCAGCAAGCGCATCAACGACGCGGTCGAGGCGCTCCAGGAGGCGATCGCGCTGCAGGACGGGATGCCCTACTCGGAGCCGCCGCCGTTCTACGTGCCGATCCGCCAGGTGCTGGGCGGCGTGCTGCTCGACGCGAACCGCGCCGCCGAGGCCGAGGCCGTGTTCCGCGAGGACCTGCGCCGCCACCCCAACAACGGCTGGTCGCTCTACGGGCTGGCCAAGAGCCTCGAGAAGCAGGGCAAGAAGGCGCAGGCGAGCTGGGCCGAGGAGGGCTTCCGCAACGCCTGGGCGCGCGCCGACGATCCGGAGCGCAAGCCGTACCGCTTCTGAGATCGCCGCGGCCGGGCGGACCCGCGACGCGACCGTCGGGCCCGCCCGCGCGCCGGGGGCGGGCGCCTAGGCCGGAGGGCCGGCGTCGGGCTCGTCCAGGCGCGCGAGCACGCGGCGCATGCGCTCGACGTGGCTGCCCTCCCAGTAGATGCGGCCGCAGGTCGGGCAGCCCCGGAACTGCGCGTGGCGGGCGCGCACGGCGGGCGGCACGCGCAGCGCCGCTTCGGCGGCCGCGAGCGCCACGAGCGCCGCGTTGCAGCGCGAGCAGCGCGCGAAGGGCCGGGCCCGCGCCGCCAGCCCGAAGGCGGCGGCGACCTCCTGGAGCTGGGCGAAGGGCGTCTCGGCCGCCACCAGGTGGACGCGCGGCGCGCGCCACTCGACCGGCAGCGCGCGATCACGGGTCAGGATCCAGCGCTGCTCGTCGAGCGCCCGCCGCACGAGCTGCTCGTCGGCGACGCCGCCCTCGTACCAGGCGTCGAAGCCGAGCAGGCGCAGCCAGCGCGCGAGCCGGCCCAGCATCGCGTCCACCGCGAAGCGCAGCTCGGCGCCGGGATCGGCCGGGGGCAGCGGGCCGGCCACGCGCGTCCCGCAGGCGCAGTGCAGGGTCCGCCCGTGGGCGAAGTGCGCCTCGTCGTACGATCTTCCGCAGCCCGGGCACGGGACCGCCATCGCGAGCTCCGGCCCGAGGGTACCTGCGCCGCCTGAGGAAACGCCGAGACCGGCCCCGGGCGCGAGCTGCACACGAAGCGCCTGCGCCCGATGAACCGCGCTCCCGCAGCCGCGCTAGGCTCGCAGCCGGCTCTTGGCCGCGAGGACGAGGGGATCGGCGCCGGCCGGCGAGTCGGAGGAGGGCGGAGACGGTGGTGGAGCTGGACGCGACGGGGCTGGCCGAGCTGGTGCGCAAGCGCGAGGTGTCGCCGCTCGAGCTGGTGGACGCCGCGATCGCGCGCATCGAGCGCCTGAACCCGCAGCTCAACGCCGTGATCCATCCGGCCTTCGAGCGCGCGCGCGAGCGCGCGCGGGCGCTCGCGTCCGCGCCCGACCTCGCCGAGCGGCCCTTCGCGGGCGTGCCGTTCCTGATGAAGGACCTCGGCGGGCAGGAGGCCGGCGCTCCCTACCACATGGGGATGAAGTGCCTGAAGGAGGCCGGCTGGACCGAGCGCGAGGACTCGTACTTCGCGCGGCGGGTGGCGCGCGCCGGGCTCGTGTCGCTGGGCCGCACCAACACGCCGGAGCTCGGCATCATGCCCACCACCGAGCCGTGGGCGTACGGCGCCACGCGCAATCCGTGGAACCTCGCGTACAGCCCGGGCGGCTCGAGCGGCGGCGCGTCGGCCGCCGTCGCGTCGGGCATGGTGCCGATGGCGCACGCCAGCGACGGGGGCGGCTCGATCCGGATCCCGGCCGCGCACACCGGCCTCGTGGGCCTCAAGCCGACGCGGGGGCGCAGCTCGTTCGGGCCCGGCGCGGGCGAGCGCTGGGCCGGCTTCTCGTGCGAGCTCGTGGTGTCGCGCACGGTTCGCGACACCGCGCGCTTCCTCGACGTCGTGTGCGGCTACGAGCCGGGCGATCCCTACACGGCGCCGCCGCCCGCGCGCCCCTACACGCAGGAGGTGGGCGCCGATCCCGGGCGCCTGCGCATCGGGCTGCTCGCCGGCTCGCCGCGCGAGGGCGTCGCGGTCGACCCGGCGTGCGCGGAGGCGGCGCGCATCGCGGCGCGCGCGCTCGAGGACCTCGGCCACCACGTCGAGGAGGCGGCGCCCGAGGCCTACGCCGATCCCGCCGTGGGCCGCGGCTACGTGACGGTCGTGTGCTGCAACGTCGCGCGCGCGCTCGAGGCCGTGGGCGAGAAGCTGGGCCGCGCGCTCGCGCCCGACGACGTCGAGCCGACGACCTGGGCCGTGGCGGAGATCGGGCGCGCCACCTCGGTCACCGCCTACCTCGCCCAGGTCGAGTTCGTGCACGGCTTCGGGCGGCGCATGGCGGCGTGGTGGGCGTCGGGCTTCGACCTCCTGCTCACCCCGACCACCGCCGAGACGCCGCCGCGGCTCGGCGAGTTCCACCAGCCGCCCGACCAGCCGCTGCGCGCCTTCCTGCGCGGCGCCCCGTTCGGCGCCTTCACCTTCCCGATCAACCTGACCGGGCAGCCCGCCATCTCGCTGCCCGTGCACGCGAGCGCCGAAGGCCTGCCGCTGGGCGCGATGCTGGTGGCGGCGAGCGGGCGCGAGGACGTGCTGCTGCGCGTCGCGGCGCAGCTCGAGCAGGTCTTCCGCTGGCACGAGCGCCGGGCGCCGCTGCACGCCTGAGCGGCCGCGACGCGCCCACCGGCAGGCCGGCTCCTGGCATCGGCCCGCCGCGCAGGCGAGCCCCCAGTGCGCCGGCTCCGTCGTCGCGCGCGGCCGGACCGCGCGCGGGCTAGCTTCGCGCGCACGCCATGCCCCCCTCGGCTCGCATCGCGGTGCGCGCGATCCCCGGCTCGACTCGCTGGGACGACCTGCTCGAGGGGCTGCGCAGGCGGCGCGGCTTCTGGCTGCTCGAGAGCACGCTCGTCGACGGGCGCCTCGGCCGCTGGTCGTTCGCGGGCTGCGATCCGGCGTTCGTGTTGCGCGCGCGGGGCGCGCGACTCGAGCTCGACGCCGAGCGCGCGCTCGCGGACCGCTGGCCGCCGCCGCGCCTGCGCTGGCGCGGCGACCCGATCGCCGAGCTGCGCGCCTGGCTGCCGCGCGCCCCGCGCGACGACGGCGCCGAGGCGGGCGTTCCGTTCGCGGGCGGGCTGGTGGGCTGGCTCGGCTACGAGCTGGCCGCGCGCATCGAGCGGGTCGCGTTCCCGGCGCCCGACGACCTCGGCTTCCCCGAGCTGCGCCTCGCGCTCGCCGACCGGGTGCTGGCGCTCGAGCACGCGAGCGGGCGCCTGTTCGCGAGCGCGCTCGGCTTCGGCGACGACCCCGCCGCCGCGGCGCGCGCCGCCGAGCGCGCGGCGGAGCGGCTGGCCGCGCGCGTGGCGCGCGGCGACCCGGATCCCTTCGAAGCCCCGCCCGCCGCGCCCTGGCCGCGCGCGGCGGGCGCCGGCGCGGGCCCCGAGCCGCTGCGCCTCGTCGACCCGCCCACCGGCCTCGCGCTGGGCGCCTGGTTCGACGAGGGCGGCTACGTGAAGGCGGTGCGCCGCATCCAGGAAGCGATCCTCGCCGGCGACGTCTACCAGGCCAACCTGACCCATCGCCTGGCGATCGCCTGCGTGGCCGATCCCTGGCGCGTGTACACGGAGCTGAGACGCATCAACCCGGCGCCCTTCGCGGCCTTCCTGGCGGGCGAGGGCGGCGCCGTGGCGGCCAGCTCGCCGGAGCGCTTCCTGCGCCTTTCGCCCGACGGCGCCATCGAGAGCCGGCCGATCAAGGGCACGCGCCCGCGCGGCCGAACGCCGGCCGAGGACGCCGCGCTGCGCGACGCGCTGGCCGGCTCCGCGAAGGAGCGCGCCGAGAACGTCATGATCGTGGACCTCGTGCGCAACGACCTGGGACGCGTGTGCGTGGCGG